>Ga0068856_100002550_pt1 | contig 18768 bp, 16 predicted proteins | sample KBSCornC62_FD_66595 | JGI IMG/M metagenome (GOLD analysis project Ga0068856, IMG submission 66595) | Corn rhizosphere microbial communities from Kellogg Biological Station, Michigan, USA - KBS Corn C6-2 | ecosystem: Host-associated > Plants > Roots > Rhizosphere > Soil ...
GCAAGCTCGCCGGCACCCAGAGCCAGCTGCTGCAGTCGGAAAAAATGGCCTCGGTCGGCCAGCTCGCCGCCGGCGTCGCGCACGAGATCAACAATCCGATCGGTTACGTGCACTCGAACCTGGTTAGCCTGTCACGCTACCTGGAGAATATTTTCGCCGTGCTGCAGGCGTACGAACGCTTCGAGGACTCGCTGCCGCCGGGCTCGCCGCAGGTGCAGCAGCTCAAGCACCTGAAAGACACGATGGAACTCGATTTCCTGCGCCGGGACATCGGCGACCTGATGACCGAATCCGTCGAAGGCGTCACGCGCGTCGAGAAGATCGTCAAGGACCTCAAGGATTTCTCGCACGTCGACGAAGCCGAATGGCAGGAGACCGACGTGCACGCGGCGATCGACAGCACGCTCAACGTGGTCTGGCACGAGCTCAAGTACAAAGGCGATCTGGTCAAGGACTACGGCGACCTGCCGCGCATCCAGTGCCTGCCGTTCCAGCTCAAGCAGGTGATCATGAACCTGCTGGTGAACGCCGCGCACGCGATCGACCAGCGCGGCCGCATCGAGATCCGCACGCGTGCGGAGCCGGAAGGCAAGGTCGAGATCCGCGTCTCGGACAACGGCAAAGGCATCGACCCGCGGCATCTGAACCGCATTTTCGAGCCGTTTTTCACCACCAAGCCGGTCGGCGTCGGCACGGGCCTCGGCTTGTCGGTCTCCTACAGCATCATCCAGAAGCACAACGGCACGATCGACGTGGAGAGCGAACCCGGCAAGGGCACGACCTTCACGATCCGCCTGCCGATCCAGCACGTCGACGCGAACAAGCAATAACGGGGAAGGCCGGGAAGTTGCGCTGCGGCCCAAAGCGCCGCAGCGCAATGACTCGTGCGGCGTTCTTTATGCCGTCATTCCAGCGCAAGCTGGAATCGCTCTGCTTTCCATGGAACAAAAGCGAAAATGGATCCCCGCGTGCGCGGGGATGACGTGGTCGAGGCGCCGGTCACCGCGGCGCCACGCCACGAACGCCCGCAAAACGAAAAGGCCGACCCGAAGGCCGGCCTTTTCTTGGGAGGCGGCCGGGGTGACGGCCGTCTGTGTGTTGCTGTAGTCCAGCTTCCATTCCTCGATGGAATCGGGCGATGCTCACGCATGACCATGCCGCGCTGCCGGGGGTATATCTGGCAGCGCGGTGAGAGCATGGTAGGCCCGGCGCCGCCGTGAAGAAATACGTACGAATACTTACGCGTTCAGATACGTCCGCGCTCAACTGCGCTTGTCCGGCGCCGCGCCGGACTTGACCATCGCCTTGTAGTCGATCGGCCGGATCTCCAGGATCTGGCACTGCTGCGAGCCGAAATTGACGAAATCGAGCTTGACGCTGACCCGGTGCGACATCTTCGACGTGATCTGCACCGCCTTCGCGTTTTCGAGATTGATGCACGGCGTTTCCACTCGCAGCATGTACACGTCGTTGACCCCGGTCCACACCGCCAGCCGGTCCGGCCCGAGCAGCTGCCACTGGTACATCTGCCACATCGTGAACCCGTCGACCGGCTTGCCCGCGTACTGCTCGAACCGCGCCCGGTTCTCGTCCTCGGTCTGGCGCGTGTCCGCCCAGGCCCCGCCCGCCGCGACCGCCAGGGCCGCCGCACACCACAAAATTCCCGCTCGCATGACCCGCACCTCCGCGATTTTCCTGTCAACCCAGACGGCCCAGCGCCCGAAAAAGTTGCGCCCCGCAGCGATTGCTTGACTCCCCGCCCGCAAGCCGTTTTAATACGCGGCCCTCGGCGGCCTCAGCCCGCCAGCGTCCCACCCTGGCCAGGTAGCTCAGTTGGTAGAGCAGGGGATTGAAAATCCCCGTGTCGGCGGTTCGATTCCGTCCCTGGCCACCAAATCCCCTCACCGCAAGTTACCGCAGCCTCCCGCAAGGCCAGTCCTCATGCGGCCTGCGGCCGGTCCTATCCTCCGCTGAGTTTCCGCCTGTCACCTTGAGTTACCGCAAATTTGGCGGTAGGTTTGACGGTAACAGTGCGCAGCTCCGGGACCGTTACCGTCATGTTGACCCCTTCGGCAGTCCAGAACGCGAAGCGCCGAGCGGCGTCGTACAAGCTGGCCGACGAGCGGGGCATGTACCTCCTAGTGAAGCCCGACGGCGCCCGCTGGTGGCGCCTCGACTATCGCCGGCCCGGCAGCAGCAAGCGCAACACGATCTCGCTCGGCGTTTTCCCCGACGTGTCGCTGCGCCAGGCGCGCGCGCGGCGCGACGAAGCGCGCGAGCTGCTCGCGCAAGGCATCGACCCCGGTGAGAAGCGGAAGGCCGAGGCCGCTGCGCACGCCGATTCCTTTGAAGCCGTGGCGCGGGAGTGGATAGCGAAGCGCTCGCCGAAGTGGGCGCCGACGCACGCCGACAAGATCGTCCGCCGCCTCGAGCGCGACGTCTTCCCGTGGATCGGTTCGAAGCCCGTGGCGAAGGTCACTGCACCCGAAGTGCTGGCGGTCCTGCGCCGGATCGAGTCCCGCGGCGCCGTCGAAACCGCCTACCGCGCCCGCACCAACTGCGGGCAAGTCTTTCGCTACGCCGTCGCCACCGGCCGCGCCGAGAGCGACGTCTCGCGCGACCTCCACGGCGCGCTCACTGCGGCGACGCCGAAGCACTATGCCGCGATCGTGGATCCGGATCGCGCCGGCGAGCTGCTCAATGCGATCGACGCGTTCAACGGCAGCTTTGTGACGCGCTCCGCGCTGCAGTTGGCGCCGCTCGTGTTCGTTCGCCCCGGTGAGCTGCGCCTCGCGGAATGGGCCGAATTCGACCTCGACAAGGCTGAGTGGTACATCCCGGCCGCCAAAATGAAGACCCGGCAGGCGCACCTGGTGCCGCTCTCCGCGCAGGCGATCGAGATCCTGCGCGAGCTGCATCCGCTGACCGGCCGCCGGCGGTACGTGTTCCCCGGCGGGCGCGACCCGAACCGCGCGATGAGCAACATGGCGCTGAACGCCGCACTGCGCCGCATGGGATTCGACAAGGACACGATGACCACGCACGGATTCCGCGCGATGGCTCGCACGATCCTCGACGAGGTGCTCGGCTTTCGGCCCGACTTCATCGAGCACCAGCTCGCGCATGCCGTGCGCGATCCGAACGGCCGCGCGTACAACCGCACCGCGCACCTACCCGAGCGACGCAAGATGATGCAGGCCTGGGCCGACTATCTTGGGCAGCTGCGCAAAGGTGATCGGAAAGTTGTGCCCATCCGGCTCGGGGCCGACGCGCGCCACTGAGGTGCGCCGCTATGGGAGGGGCCATGTTAGAGAACGCAACGATTTCTTTCGGTGAGGTGATTACCGTACTGGGCGGGTACACGCTAGTAGTAGGAGGACTATTCTCGGTACTCGCAAGAATTTGGGTTCTTCGCCTTGTGGAGCGTGAAAAATTTTCGCTTCAGCGTCAACTCGATGAAACGAACCGCAGTCTGCAAGCGGAGCTCGACCGCAAGCTCCACATAGGAAAGACTCAGTTCGACCGGGAATTTTCGTGCTACCAATCCATCTGGGCGTGCCTCGTTGACCTTCGGAACTCCACCCTTCAAATCCGGCCAACTCTTGACTTCATTGATCCGGACGAAAACAAAGAACAGCGGCGCAAACGGCGGATCACCAAGTTCAGCGAGCACTACAATTTGTTGCAGGAACAGATCCACAAGAACAGACCATTCTATTCTGCCTCCGTCTACGACTCTCTTTGTGAGGTAGTGAAGCTGTGTCACGAGGAAGCCGTGGACGCCGACTTCGTCGAGCGCACGCAGCGGGAATACTGGCAAGAATCTCGCGAGAATCACAAGAAAATTGTTGCTGCTATCGACGCATGCTGCGAAGCGATTCGTTCACGCATTTCTGCCGTCGAAGTCGTTCCGTGAGGAGATGAAGATACGAAGAGCAGGAAAGCCTACTCGATCGAGGAAGAGCTATTTCGTTTGGATAGGCGGACGTCGCGCTGAGAGGACCTAAACGCCCGCGCGAAGGCGAACCAACATCCGCGCGACTTCGCGCGCCTCATCCTCGCTCGGAACCGCGCATGGCGCGAACACAGGCCCGTCGACGCCGCCGTCCAGTCGTCAACTGTAACTTTTGACAGGAGGGGCGGAGTTGACGCCCCTTCTCCGGCGTGCGCCACTACGCACGCCGTTATCAACAAATGGGTTAGGGGGAAACCATGATTGGTACAGAAGCCAAGGTGACGATGTACAACGTTCGGCATTGTGGCTACTACTCTCAGAGAGGGCAGAAATTTGAATTCTGCAATGTGGAAAAGACGCTAAGCGATCTGTCTTCGTGGGCCCATAACAAAAGCGTTCTCGACACCAAGCTTTTCGCAGGCACTCCACAAAGCGCCCAACTTGCCGTCTATCTTTTCGATGCGAGAAGGCTTGCAAAGGGTTGGCTGCTGACATTCTGGAACCAAACTTCGCCATCGGAGGGACGTGTTACCTCCGTCGCCGGAGGCGCCAAGGTCGGCACCGGAAAAATCTCAGCCGTTGCGACAAAGACAGGCGATATTCCGGGATACCCTTCGTACTATTGGTTCTCTCCGGCAAAACAAGCTGCTGCGTCTCTCAGGTTCTTCAACCATCCGAGCAATCACGCTGGGATGCAGCGCTATATGCAGAGTTTTCTTTCGTACGCTTCCCCACATGCTGTCATAGCTGAGGGCCAGGACGATCCCGAAATTGATGGTGAGATACTTGGCTATGTCAAAGATCCTGACGGGGCAATCTCGACCACTGTTGAGCCATATTTCCGTGCTCTCGTGATGCGGCATGGCGGTGAAATTGACTACATCAAGAAACATTGCGCCACCGTTCGCAAGATTCTCAGAAAGACGAAGTTGGACAAAGCACGTCGAACATCGATGGAGATCTGGCAGAGGGCGCTCGCATGGGCGCATCTCAATCGCCCAGTTGACCCGCCCAAAGGAGTTCGCATCCAATACAGCGTTAACGTTAGAGGGCTTGTTGAAGACGACATCGAGAGAATGGCGCAAGCCTGGAACAGCGAGTCGGGACCGAATGGAACGTGGGATGATTACGGCTTCGTGATGGCCGGCGATCAAAAGGTATACTGGCTCGGCGGTAGTTTCGTGCGTGACACGCTTCATCTCGATGTGACATTCGATCCGGACACATCCGTGGTGGCAGCAGATTCGCTCGTGACGGCACTTGACGCAAAGCACTCGTCGCTCCTTAGGCTGATCCCTTAGTGAAAAGAAAGTCACTCCTAGTATGGGTTTGGTTGGTGTCTTCGGTTTGCGTAGTGGCCGCCGCGTATCTCGGGACATCCGTCAAATTCGCTCAGCAGTGGCCTCTATTTGAGGCCCTCAGAGCAACGGCGGCAATCATTTTTGCAGTCATTGGGGCATGGCTGGCAATCATCTATCCCGACAGGCTCCGACTTTCCTTCGGCGCCCTAGCCAAAAAGCAGACGCAAGAGGGGTTCGGTCTTAGAGCGCTGTTCGCACCGATCGTGCATTCGACGTTGATCTTGAGCGCAGTTTTGCTAATTGGCGTCTTGGCCCCGCTACTGCGTCCATTGGCGATCGTCAGAGAGCATGTCGCGCTGTGCCGCGGATTCTCTTACGGTGTTCTTGTGGCCCTAACTCTGTGGCAACTCTTCACAGTGCTACTGACGCTCGTGCCAGCGGACGTTGCGAAAACTGCCGTCGACGACAACGTAGCGCATGCGGATGCAGTGCGCTCCCACTTCAGTGCTGCGCAGACACGGCCAAAGCCATCGTCATCAGACCAGCCGCCTCACGCCTAGCGAGACCAAGCCTCCGGCGGCGAACTCTGTGCGGAGCAGTGGGCCGCCGCCGGTGGCCCACTTGGATCACTTGGCACGCTAAACACTGCGAGCCGCGTTTTTCCGAAATTGAAGGTTTGCAGAAGAGTGAATCGCCTAGCCTTTCGTAGACACCTCGGAGCCAGAGACAATGGCATCGACGGAGGTGTTTATGAGCGGCAAGCGGTATACAGATGAGTTCAAGATCGAAGCGGTTCGCCAAGTGACCGAGCGTGGACACAAGGTGGCCGAGGTGGCGAGCCGGCTGGGTGTCACGACGTACAGCTTGTATGCGTGGATACGCCGCTTCGGTAACCCGGAAATCACGAGGCGCTGAGGCGCCGAGAGGCGCTTTTTTTGTGCCCGCAGTTCTGCGGCGGGCGGGCGGGCGCGCTTCGGCGCGGCCGGTCTCCTTGTGAAGCGGAAAATCCTAGCTCGCACGTCCGCCACCTTGTGGCGGCTCTTCGAACGCCGTCCTGGAAACCCTCATGGAAAACGAACGCGTTGTCAGAATTCGCCAGTTGCTCGCCGAGGCCGCGGTTCCTGCAGCGAGCTGTTCAGAGCACCGCGGCTGCCGCATCTGGAAAACGAAGTTGATCGCTGCCTCGCCCAGGCGATGGGCATCCTCTCGCTGATTGGAATCGCAGATGTGGCGAAGATATCCGCAGTTGGCTCTTCTCTGTCAGTGGCAGCTTCGGCTGCAAACGACCTGCTAAGCAGGGTGCGTTCTTTGAATACCCATACGCCGGCGCGCTCGAGCGTGGAGTAGAATTTGGTAACCGCGGCTAGGCCGGCCAGCCGAACGCGCATCCACCTCGGTGCGCTGCCGCCGCATCTTTCGAGGGCGCGGAGGTGCGCGCATGTCAAACTTCGACCACGGGCCGATCGACCTCTACGACGACGACCAAGTTACCAAGGTGATCTCCGCAGCGGCAGCGGGCGACGAGTCCGCTGCCTGGTGGCTAGTTCACCAAATCGAAACTTCTCTGCGCGATCGTCGAGTGTCGCCGGCGCTATTCGACTACGCCGCCGAATTTTTTTGCGCACTCCTGAACGTCGAAGACGACGAGAAGACCAACCCGAAGGAACTCGCGAAGGCCTTCAAGAAGCTGCACATCGTTAGGCGCCGCGGGAGGCAAACTCGCAGCGACCAGGAAAAGCGCATGCTCGCCTCACGAGTGATCTTGCTCAACCAGGCAGGCTACTCAGTTGATACAGCATTGGGTGCCTTAGAAGACCAAGAGATCGTTGATGGCGAAGCCGCATATCCGCGCAGCGCGTACAAAGAGGCTTACTACGAAGTGCTCTCCGACACCGGCGAATCTGTCGCCCAACAACTCGAGCGCGTTGGCGCCGAATTGGAGGCGCTGGCCGGGGTGAACCGAGGCCAACTGGTTGATTCGCTCATAGTGAGAGGCAGGTTGACGTTGGCGAAGAAATAGAACATTTGTTCGCGAGCGATTTCGTCGACGCGCTTGCATATTCCGGTGGTCGCATAACGCGACGCAACTCGGATACTGCAAATGTCATCGAACACCCCGCATGCCCAGCCATTGCAGCCGGGCGACTTGGTCGACGAACGGGAGGCATCTGCCATCTTGGGCATCGCCATCGGGACGCTCAGAAATTGGCGTGCGCTAGGTAAAGGGCCGAAATATCGAAAGGTTGGCCAGCGCGCCGTCCGATATCTGCGACGCGATCTCGAGGTGTTTGCTGGTGCAGCGGAAGCAGAGGCGGCCTGATGGATGCCTCGAAACGACAACGCCGGCGCGAGGCCGGCGTCGGTGTAGCGGTGTGTCCTGGCAGACGCCCGCATCTTGGCATCGAGACATCGGAATTGCAACGCGCCGCCTCGGTCGCAGCGACTGCCGCGCGCGAGGTACGCGTCGAACTGCTGCGGCTCGAACTCATGGGCGCGAGCGACGCCGAAACACGCGCCGAGGTCTGGAGGCAGCTCAAGATTGAGATGACGGCCCCCCGCGCGGAGGTGCGCTGACATGGCTCGCATCCGCACTATCAAGCCCGACTTTTGCAGCTCGAAGGACGTAGGCGCGCTGAGCCGTGACGCTCGGCTGTTCTTCCTGCAACTACTGACGGAAGCGGATGACGCGGGCCGCATGCTCTGGATTCCACGCCGGCTCACCGGCGTGCTATATCCGTTCGACGATGACGTCGGTGCCAGTGATCTGGAGCACTGGGCAGACGAGTGCGAGCGCCGCCACATGGTTTTCCGCTACACCGTCGGCGGCGTGACCTTTCTTGCAATCGTTAACTGGGCGAAGCACCAGAAGATTTCTCACGCGACTGAGAGCAAGTACCCGCCGCCGGAGAGCGTTTCGCGAACTCAGCCGGAAGAGACCCGGAGACGCTCCGGAGAAATTCCGGAGCCGCTCCGCCCTGAAAGGGAAAGGGAAGGAGAAGGGGAACAGGGAAGAGGAGTTCCGCCTTCGGCGGAGCGGCCAAAATCGCTCGTCGACGACCCGCTGAAACTGATGATCGACTCGGCGCTCGGCTACATGCGTGAGTGCGGAATCAAGGACGGTGCAGCACGTAGCCTGATCGGCATGGCGCGCAAGCACCTCGACGACGTCACGGTAGCAGAGATCCTCTCAACGATGCAGCGCGATCACATCGCCGAGCCGGCAGCGTGGATATCGAAGACGATCAGCGCGCGGGGCGGCGCGAGCGGGAAACCGAACCGAGGAAGGCACCAGAACAGGCAGGCCGCGCTTGAGGAGCGCAACCGTGTCGTGGCGCAACGTTGGGCCGGCCAACCGGAGGAATCACACAATGCGCCCTGATCAGAAATCCGATTTCGGCGAGCTCGTCACAAACGTGATGGCTTACTACTCGAAGGACGCGACTACCTTCCTCCTGGATGTGTTCTGGGCCGGACTGAGCCGGTTCGACTTTGACGACGTCCGACGTGCATTCGACTTGCACGCTCAAGATCCTGACCATGGGCAGTTCGCTCCAAAAGTCGCCGACGTCGTACGCGTTCTTGAAGGCAGCACGCAGACTCAGGGCATGCGCGCTTGGTCGAAGGTCGAGCGCGCTCTGCGCACGGTCGGGCAGTATCGATCGGTCGTATTCGACGACGCTTTGATTCACGCTGTTGTCGCCGGAATGGGCGGTTGGTGCGCGCTGTGTCGCTGCCCGGTCGAGGAGCTGCCGTTCCGCGCCCGCGAGTTCGAGCGCAGCTACGCGGGTTATCGGCAGCGCCGCGAGACACCCCCCTATCCGTCGCGCCTGATCGGCCTCTGTGAGTCCGAGAACAGCGCGCGCGGTTACGGTGACCGCACGGCGCGGCCGGTGCTGATCGGCGACCCGGCGCGCGCGCGGCTCGTGATGGAGCAGGCGCAAGGCGACGCCGCCGCTGCGCTGCCAGGACCGCAGAACGCCGGCGCGGCGCTGCCGCTGCGGAAGGCAGGGTGAGCGCGATGACAAAGCGCGAACACCCAACCCGTCCAGATCTTCCAAGAAACCTTCTCGCCAACCCCATTGCAGGAGCGGTCCTAGTGAACCAACTCGAGCCCATACACGCGAACGCAGTCATTGGCATCTCCCCGAGCGTGGACAGGAAGGACCGTGCGGCTTCCGCCACCCGAACGGAGCAACCCCATGGCTGATATTGGCCCGATTTCGAGACCGACTCCGCCGGCTGGCATTACTGGAACCGGAGCTGCAACCGTAAAGAAACCTGCGTTGCCCACAGGATCATCGTTAGCCAGTTCCAACGAATCAGGACGAACCGCTTCGACGTCGGGCAATTCTGGTCGTGGAGACTACAGATCGCAAAGCAGCTCTCTTCTGGGGGCGTCCTCGCCCAGCAGTTCACCAGCGCTAGGCATGTCTTCACTCGGGTCCGCAGACAGTCGATTGACTGGTCCCGCGTCGACATTGAGCAGCGGACCATCTAGCAGCGCGCGCGCCGGATCGCTGAGCCAATTGCCTTCGCAGCCGACAATCGACATTAATAGGCCGGCAACCTCGCCCGCGGGCGCAGCGACGCCGTACGGCACGGCAAGTTCTCCTCCATTTGCGGCGCTGAATGCATCGTCCGCTCAGCCAACGCAGACAAGCCTACTTGCGGGATCACCGACCGGCTTGCCGCCGCCCGGCGCACCTTTGCCGGACGCGTCGCCGCGGACTCCGCTGGCTGCGACCACGGCCGAAGCGACACTCCCGAACGGCTTTGCGCGCCTTGAACCGATAACCCAGCAGCGCAGCGCGGTGATCGAAGGGGGGAACAAGTTCATCCAGGATGGGCTATCAAAGCTTCCGAAGGGATTGAGCCCCGACCAATTGGCGGCACACACCGATCAGCTTGGGTTCCTGTTCGACTACGGCCTCGCGAATCCGCCCAAACACGATCCGCCACCTGATGGTGGGAGCGCTGGCTTCTAGACCCGTAACCAAACGTAACCTCGCCTGGACCTTCCAGCGGTGTGTTTGGGTCCTGCCGGGCGACGGATACGCCACCCTGATGGCCCAGAACAGCACGTAATCTAGGAAGAAAACATGCCCAATCGTACCCTTCGCGAGTCGTTTGTGACCTCTGGGCAAGTCTCCGCCGTGTCTATCGGCGCGGAGGCACTGCTAGTAAGGCTCATGCTGATTGCCGACGACTTCGGCCGGCTCGACGGGCGCGTGTCGATAGTCAGGTGCAAGGCGCTACCGTTGAGGGACGTGTCCGCCGAAATCGTCGAGCGTTGGTTAGTCGAGCTGTCTGAGCAGCAGTTGATTCGGAGGTACTCTGCGGACGGGTTAGCTGTCATCGCCATTTGCGACTGGCGTCAGCGTGGGCGCGCCAAAGCATCGCGCTTTCCACCACCCTCAGAGGCCGGTGTAGCGGACACCAATCTCGGAGCCGAAGAGATGACAGGCAGCAGCACGTCCACTGACATGCACTCGCCTGTCGAGGGGCCGCCCAAAGTCTCACGAATGCCCATCGAGAAGCACGCGGAACATATTGCCGCACGTCCGGAGGCGATCGTCGCGCTCCACAACAAGCTTCTTACCGAGTTTGATCAGATCCCATCGCTATCCTCCGAGCTGCGCGAACTCATTGTCCAGCGCATCCAAGACTCTCCAGTCAACGCTGACTTTCGTTTCTGGATCGACTTTTTCAAGCGTGCTCTAGCAAGGGCAGATATTGTGTTTGGCGTTTCCCACAAGTCTCGGAATCTCCCTTGGCTGCTCGATCGCACAAATTTCGACGCAATCCTCTCTGGTAAGCCCATTGGCGTACGAGCGACCCTACAAAACCCGACATCACGCTTCGAAAGGGCCGCGTCTGCCGAGGTCAATCGCTGAACGCGCACCTTGATGCGCCCAGCAGGCCTACGACGCGGGCCGCATCGACGTCGTCGAGGCGCGCGAGCAAGGCTATGCGGAGACGACCGCGCTCGACATCGAAACCGCGTTGCGCGAAATGCTCGCCGACCTGCGCGTTGCCGCACGCTTGCCTTCGCTGCAGCAGTACCTGCAGGACAGGACCGCCGAACGACGGCAGGTGTTTTCCGTCGCGCTCCAGAACATGATGGAGGCCTATCCACGCTATGGCCAAATCCAGCTGCTGGACCTGTCGGGCCGCGAGGTCGTTCGCGTCAAGGAAGCGGATGGGCGCGCCGTCGTGGTGCCGGAGGCGCAGTTGCACGACCAATCCGAGCGCTCCGATTTCAAGGCCGCGCTCGCGCTCGAATCCGGGAAGGTCTACCTGTCGCCGGTCGATCTCAATGTCGAAAACGGTCAGATAGAAGTGCCGTATCGGCCCACGTTGCGGGTCGCCGCGCCGGTGTACGACAGCGCAGGCGAGCGGCGCGCCATCCTGGTGCTCAGCGTGCGCGGCGACGACATGCTCGATCGCTTCCGCGAAATCACGAAAACCGAACCCCTGCAAGAGGCGATGCTGCTCAATCCCGACGGATACTGGCTCAGCAACGGCGCCGACGGCAGGGAATGGGGCTTCATGTTCGGCAGGAAGGACGCCACGTTCGGCAACGCCTATCCCGCCGAATGGCGCAGCATCGGTGCTGCCGACCACGGCGTATTCCGCACCCGGCTCGGGATCTTCGTGCACGCGACCGTGCACGCTCCGCCATCGGCACGCGAGGCGAACGCGGGCGAATCGGCTTCCACGCCCGGCGGCGCCGACCAGCCGCCGTATCTCAAGATCGTCCTTCACGTCCCCTCGGCATCCTTGCGCCGATTGCTGTTTCTGTATTTGCCGCTCGGGCGCGTTCTGCTGTCGACGGTGTATGTGTCGTTACTGCCGCTGTCGATCGTGATTGCCTACATTTGGCTGTATCCGCGGCGCGCGCGCGAACTGGAGCGGGTTGCCGCGCGCGAGATCGCGGACCTGTACGGACGCGCCCCCTGCGGCTATCACTCGCTCGATCGCGATGGCCTCGTCGTGCGCATGAATCGCACGGAACTGGAGTGGCTTGGATACCGGCATGACGAAGTCGTCGGCAGGATGAAAATCACCGACCTCATGACGGCGGATTCGCGGCGAACGTTCGCGGAAAACTTTCCGCATTTCGTCGAAACGGGCTACATCGGCAACATCGACCTGGAATTCCTGCGCAAGGACGGCAGCGTGCTGCCGGTCGCGGTCAGTGCGAGCGCCGCGTGGGACGATGCGGGCGAATTCCTGATGAGTCGTTCGACCGTCTTCGACGCCACCGAGCGCCGCAAACTGGAGCTGGAACTCATGCGCCAGGCAAGCACGGATCCGCTGACCGGGATCGGGAATCGACGGCACTTCTTCGAACTCGCGGAACACGAACTCGCCCGCTGCCGGCGCGAGCGCAGCGCGCTGTCGCTGCTGCTGATCGACATCGATGAGTTCAAGTCCATCAACGACCGCTGGGGCCATGATACCGGCGACGCCGTGCTGAAATCGATGGCGCTCGCCTGCAAGGCGGAACTTCGCGCCGCCGACGTGCTCGCGCGCGTAGGTGGCGAAGAATTCGTCGTGGCGCTGCCCGCAACCGACGCCGTCGAGGCCCGCGTCATCGCTGACAGGCTGCGCCGGATTCTAGCGGAGCTCCTCGTGCCGCGGGCGAACGCATAACCGATACGGCTCACCGTGTCGATCGGCGTCGCGTCGCTCGACGCGGGAGACAGCGCGGAAGACATCTACGGCATCATGCGGCGCGCCGATGCCACGCTGTACCTGGCGAAAGGCGCCGGACGCAACCGGGTGCGCGTGGCACGCTGATTCACGGTGCCCGTGAGCGTCATCACGCAATTTGTCCAGGTGTACGTCCAGAAGCCCGACTAACGCCAGTTGGGCCCGGCATCCATCAGCCGAATGCTGGCTCAACTGATGTCCGCTATGGGTCGGAAGCAGCCCTGACTGGGCGGGAGATATGTTAAGGCTCAGGTAACGAGCGTCACGACGAGTCTTCCTACTTGACTACGCGGCAGTGGGTTGCAAATGTCAGTCTTGGCTCGAGAGTTGCTCGACGAGATTTAGCAGCATGACCGGCATTAATGAGAAACATGCGCACCCAGGTAAAGTACGTATGACGCTGGGAGAATGTATCCAACAAGCAATACGACCATAAACAAGGCTGAAGCTCGTCCTTGGTGCACGGCCTTTGTCAAGCAGAGAATCGACCAGAAGAAGCCAACGGTCCACGGGAGCAGATAGAGGCCGCTCCCACCAATCGTCAGCATGACAGTAATCGCGGCGAGCGCAACCAAAGGGACTGGACTCAGAAGCGGCTTTTCGATCTTGCCAATAAGGGGAGCGAGAAAATATACGGGGACCAAGATAAGCGGAAAGAAAACCCGCATCGCAGGGCCGCCGTAGAGCCATAACTTCGATGCAAACAACAGCCAAAGGCAGGGCTGCAGTGCTACACAACACATGCCAAGAACAAACGTAAAGACCGATGGGCGCTCATATCCAAAAACTTTGCCACCCGCAAAAAAGGAAACCACAGCAATTGCGACAGGGGCACAGAACACCAGTGCCACAGTTTGAATGACAAAGCTCTGTGTCGGTCCGATGACCCGGTACGTTATACCGAGACCCATTGCCGCAAAATAGGCGAGGAACGCCACACCCACGCCCGCACCAAAGATAATCGATCTTTTCAGCATCGTATTTGCTCGCGATTGTCGAACCTCGAAGAGAAGCCGTCGGCAAAACGGTAGATTCAGGATTGCGGCAGTGCCGTAAGCCAATTCTCCCTGAAACGTCCCGAAGTGCCAAAGCGATTCCCCACAAGAGCGGCTTGAGAGAGAGTCCGCTCTGGGTCGGAAGCGGCCTTGAGCGAAGAAGGAGTTGCGGCCAGCAAAGTTGGATCACGGGATCAGTGGAACTTCGTATCCGGCGCATGCCGGTTGCACGAAGAAAAGGCCGTTCCCAGCAGCAATGCCGCAAGCACCAACAATGCTACCCAGGATGTCGCGGGTGTGGTGTCCGGGGCCGCTGCCACAGTCAAAATACCGACCGCGCCGCTGTGGAAAATGTCGTCGGGAAATTCCCATCGAACCTGGTACGTGCCGGCGGCGAGGGGTCCTACAACGCTTCGATCGGTTGTTCCCGATGAGGAGGTGCAGATGCCTGGTGACGAAAAAACGACGATCGTGCTGCCTTGGACCGTCACGCTTTCGGGACAAAAGTCCGACACCGCAGGTATGAGGACGACAGTCACCGGCATTGCGCTATTGGGGTGCGCCGGCTCGAAAGAAAGCGATCCAATGGATTGTGCTCCTGAAATTGCAGGGCACAGGAACAGGATCCAGCCGATCCAAGCAAGGTATCTTGAACTCATGTTGTCTTTTCCTCGAAGCAATTGCCGACCATTTCTTTCCCGACGTCTGGTGCGCCTGCGTGCCGTTTGTTCGGCAGCCTAGACACGCTTTTGTGCTACCGACGCGATCCGAACCGAATCCTTCCACCGTCCGCGACGGCCGACTCACGGAGCCATGGCCTCGCCGCATGACATACCGTTCACGCTGCCTTGGAAACCGTCGTGAAAGATCCCGTCGACGGCCGTGACGGTGAACGCCAGGAAACTTCCATTGTTGAACGAGCCATCGACGTTCGGCAGGTTGGAACCCCATGCCGCGAACTGCCCGACCGCCAGGGTATTGACGAGCATATAGCGCGTGCCGACCGACGGCGTGCCGTTGAATGTGATCCAAACGTTGCCGTTCACTGACACGACATTGCCGAATAGCGAACTGCTGTTGCCCGTCGCGTCGGCGCTGAAGCAAGTCAGCGTGGTCGGATACGTGACCAGCGTCGAGTCCGACCCGAGAGCGCCATAGGGCGCGCTCGCGGTTCCCGGCGCCAGCACGCCGTGCACGTGCGCCAGACCCATTTCGCCGTTGCCGGTCAACGTTGCGCCGGCCGCGACATCGAGCGCCTCCGTGCGTCCAAGCAGGCGCAGCGTCCCTTGATTTACGTTCAGGCCGTCCGCTACAGCTGCGTTGCCTTCGAGTTGCAGGGTGCCAGCGCCGCTCTTGTCCATCGACCAACGGCCGGGGAAAAATCCTGCTGGCAGCGGAATCCGGCTGCCTTCCTCATCGTAGACATCGCCCGCGATCGACTGCGTCTCGCCGCCTTCGGGCGCGAAATGCAGCGTACCGGCGCCCTCGAGGAAAATCGCCGAGCCTGCTGCGAAGCCTGCACCACCGCCGCAGGTGGAATAGCCGGCGATCGCACTGCCGCCGCTTTCCGCCAAATTGCCTGCGATATTGATCGTCGCGCCGTCGGAGACGAAGACCGATCCGCCAAATGCGGCACCGCCGCCGCCGCAACCGTTTGCGCCGTTGCCGGCGCCGAAGCCGCCTGTGCCGCCGGTCGTGCCGCTGCTGACGCCGCCGCCACCGCCGCCGAAGCCGCCATTGCCTCCGACGGAGCCGCCGGCTCCGCCGCCTGCGCCGTAGCCGCCATTGCCGCCGGTTGCCGAACTGCCGCCGCCACCGCCGCCGAAGCCACCGGCGCCACCACCGTTGCCGCCACCACCGCCGAATCCGCCGGCGCCGCCGCCGCTCGCACTGGTCTTGCCGCTGCCACCACCACCGCCGAATCCACCCGCGCCGCCATCGGTCGCCGTTCCGTCGCCGCCGCCGAAACCGCCGCCGCCGCTGCCGCCGGCGTATCCCCCCATCCCGTCGGCCATGGCGCCGCCGCCACCGCCACCGTCAAGCTGACCGCCGCCGCCGAGATATCCGGCACCGCTATGGCCGTCGATTCCGGCCAGCAGATCGGAGCCCGGCGATCCGCTTTGGTCGAACGAGCCCCCATCGGCATTCCAGCTATAGCCGCCTGCACCTTGGAAACCCTTGCCGAGCATCCCGCCGCCACCGCCTCCGCCGCCACCGGCGCTGGCGTTGCCGTAAAGACCGGCACCGGCGTCTGCCGAGGCACTGCCGGTGAGGCCCGCACCGCCGGCGACATTCGCCACAGCGATGCCACCCGCGACGCCGTTGCGGCTGAACACGACATTGCGCAGCGTGAGGTCGACGGTGCCGTTGACGAACACTGCGCCACCCGCGCCCATGCCGCCGGCGCCGCCGCTGCCGCCCGGTGCGAACCCATCGCGGAATTCCAGGTTCGACAGGCTCACCGCAATGCGCTGCGTCAGTGGGCTCGCCGGGAACTGCGGCTGGATCACGCCGGTTCGAGTTTGCTCATCGATGCCGAGAAACAGGGTGCCGCTTTGGCGGTCGGAAGGGCGCAGCCCCGGGTCGCCGGATATGCTGATGTTCGCGCCGCTGCCGTCGATCGACACGTTGTTCAGCACCAGCGGCAAGGGGCCTTGCAACACGATCACGCCCGACAATCCTCGCGCGAATACGATGCTGTTGTCCGCGTCCGTGGATGAATTGACCTTGTAGATTGCGTCGGCGAGCGAACCGGAGAGGATCGATCCCGGTCCGCCGTCGTACAGGTTCGACACGGTAACCGTCATGGCCCCGGCGACGCGCGCCATTGCGAGCGAAACGAACATGCAACAAGCAAGCGAGATTTGCGTGCGCGCGGTCTTGTGCAGCGTCCGGCGAATCGTGGTCATCGATGGAATGCTCCCGAAAAATTGACGCGAAGTGTCGCACGGAACGGTCGCTCTTATGACGCATCGCGTTGGCGTCTTGATCCAAGATCGTCCGGTTGCAGCAGTCACGTCGTGTAGATCGGAATTGGGCGAAAGAATCGATCACTTGCGCACGCAATATTTTCCGGGCTGCTGAATTTTCGCGGAATCTTTCGCGCAGACTTGCCTTGAAAACGTTTACGCGGTCCCGAGTTAACTCCGTCATTACTTGCTCGATTGAATGTGTATGGCAAACTCCCGCGCGGGGAGTTAGCCGAGCACGCCGTTGAGCCAATCCGATTTCGATCCCGAAGACGTCACGCTGCTGCTCAACCGTTGGCGGCAGGGCGACAGCGCCGCTGGCGAGAGTGCCATTCGCTTGGTCTACCCGCAATTGCGGCAGATCGCCGGCGCACAATTGCGCAGCTGCAGCGGGAACATCACCCTGAGCACAACGGAGCTGGCGCACGAAGCGTTTCTGCGCATCTCGGATTCGAAAACAGGCAGTTGGGAAAGCCGGCGCCATTTCCTGGCGCTGGCCGCGCGCGTGATTCGCTTCTTGATCGTCGATCTGGTGCGCGAACGCGCGGCGGAAAAGCGAGGCGCAAAAATAGCGTTCGTGCCGATGGAGCTGTTCGAATCCTATGGCGTGCCGGCGCTCGATCTCGGCTGGGACTGGATCGGCGTCGACACGGCGCTGTCGCAGCTCGAAGCGGCGCACCCGGATTGCGCGCGCGTGGTCGAGCTCAAGTTCTTCTCCGGCATGAGCATCGCCGAGATCGCCGACGCGAACGGCTCGTCCGACGCGACCGTCGTGCGGCAGTGGCGCTTTGCGCGCTCCTGGCTGGCGGAACGCCTGCAGATCGCCGGAGTCGCGACCGCATGACGCAAGATGTGTCGTCCCGGACCGATACCGACCTGCGCGAGACGTTCGAGGCATTGATCGCCGCCACGCCGCAGGCGCGTGCGGCGAAGCTCGCGCAGCTCGAACGCACGCAGCCGGAATTCGCGCAGCGGCTGCGCGCGCTGCTGCAACGCGACGCCGCGTTCGAAGCGATCGACGGCGACGCCGCGTCGACGTCCGCCGCTGCGCCGCCGCTGGCGAACCTGCTCAACGCGCATTATCTCGGGCAGCAGGTCGGCGCGTTCCGGCTCGTGCGCCTGCTCGGCGTTGGCGGCATGGGCGCTGTGTTTCGGGGCGAACGCAGCGAAGGCGGTTTCGCGCAGGCCACGGCGATCAAGATCCTGCGCCCCGACGCGCTGAACGAGGCGACGCGCCTGCGCTTCCAGCTCGAATGCCAGGCGCTCGCGCTGCTCGAACATCCGAACATCGCGCGCTTGTACGAAGTTGGCACGCTGGCCGACGGCGCGCCGTATCTGGTGATGGAATACGTCGACGGCCGCGCCATTACGGTGCATTGCGATGCGCTGAAACTGCCGCTGCGCGAGCGGCTGCAGTTGTTCGAAAGCATCTGCGCCGCGGTCGCCGAAGCGCATCGCCGCCTCATCGTGCACCGCGACCTGAAGCCGGGCAACATCCTGGTGACGCGCACCGGCGTGGTGAAACTGCTCGATTTCGGCATCGCCAAGCCGTTGGGCACGGAATTCGGCGGCGTTGCGCTCGACGACACCGGCACGGCGCAACGGTTTTTCTCGCCCCTGCATGCGGCGCCGGAGCAGGTGCGCGGCGAAGCGGTCACGATCGGCTGTGACGTGTACGGCCTCGGCGTGCTGCTGTACGAACTGTGCTGCGGCAGCTTGCCGATCGAAGCGGACGGCGTGACCGCGGCCGAGCTCGAGCGACGCATCCTCGAGGAATCGCCGCCGGCACCGAGCGCGCGTCTGCGCGCGACCGAACCCGAACACGCCGCGCG
>Ga0068856_100002552_pt1 | contig 18761 bp, 22 predicted proteins | sample KBSCornC62_FD_66595 | JGI IMG/M metagenome (GOLD analysis project Ga0068856, IMG submission 66595) | Corn rhizosphere microbial communities from Kellogg Biological Station, Michigan, USA - KBS Corn C6-2 | ecosystem: Host-associated > Plants > Roots > Rhizosphere > Soil ...
TGGCCCGCGATCGTTTCCTACTGGCCGGCCGTGCCGTACGACTGACCGCTGAACGCGGGCGACACCGTCTCGTCGATCACGATGCGGGTCACGCGTGCATCACTTGGTGGCGCATCGGTGAATGCCAGCGCGGTCATGATCGCGCTCGCCAATGCCGAGCGGCCGAAACAGGGCGACGGCTTCTTCAGCATGAGCTCTCCTGTGGATCGTTGCGTTGCGGACGCCCGTACGTTGTCACGGACGTGCCAACCGCCCGTACGCGGACGACGCGCGTTGACACGCGTGTCGCATGTTCGCCGCATCGGCGGACGTCGATGGACAAGCGCGTTCGGCAGGGAATGTCCCACTCGTGCAGCGACGAGCGACCACGACCGAAACGGTCGTTTCCCACGCGCGATTCCTCCTCGACGGTCGCGCGGTCAACACGGGCGCAACCGCCGCGGATGTACTATCTCGGCGCCGTCTCAATCGAACCGGTGAAGCTGGCCGATCGCGACGTGCGCGATCGGCCGATGCGAACGCTCGCGCCCAGGGAACCTCTGATCCTCAGTGCGAATCGCCGGTCAGGAACGGCGGCAGCGACGCGAAGTCGATGCCTTCGTCGACCAGTGCCTGCGCTTCGTCGCGCGAGGCCTGCCCGCGAATCGCGCGCGGCTCGACCTCGCGGTAATGGATCTTGCGCGCTTCCTCGGGGAAGCGACGGCCGACGTTCTCCGTGTTGCGCACGATTTCGCGCAGCTTCGCGATCGCGTCGGCGGGAAGCCCGAGCGCCGCGTTCTGCACGTCGTTCCGCTCTTCGCCGGCTTCGGCGGCCGGCGCATTGTCGCGCGCCGCGCCCTTCGGCACGCTGACGCGCGCGGACGGCAGGCGCTCGACGTGCGCGTCGTCGCACACCGGGCAGGTGACGAGCGAGCGCTCCCGCTGGCGCGCGAATTCGTCCCCCGAGGCGAACCAGCCCTCGAAGCGATGACCATGCGCGCAGCAAAGCTCGAAGATGATCATGGATGCGGTGCGATGACGATCCTCATGCTACCGGTGACGGACGCCGGTCGCGAGCGCCGCCCGTCGCCTGCGTCGTTCGCGTCGCCGCCACGCCGATGCGCCCGATCCGCCACATCTGGTACTTCAGCGCGAGCACGCATCCGGCGACGATCGCTGCGAAGGCGATGAACGATCCGACCGCCAGCGTCGACACGCCACTCAATCCCTGCCCGATCGTGCAGCCGAGTGCGGTGACGCCGCCAAAGCCCATCAGAACGCCGCCGACGACGTGATTGGACAAGTCCTCGACCGACGCGAATCCCTCGACGCGGAACGTGCGCGTCGCCAACGCCATCGTGGCGGCGCCCGCGAGCATGCCGAGAACGCCTGCGATGCCGAACGTCAGCACGCGCGATGTGTCGGTCCACAACAGCAGCAACTCGAGCAGGTAGGCGTTCGGCGCGACGAAGCTGAACGACTCCAGACGACCCGAGTTCGTCGCGACAAATCTTTCCTCGAGCGTCTGCGGATCCTCGGGCAGATAGCCGAGATGCCCGGAGACGTACCAACCACCGACGATGACGGCGCCGACGACGAGGCCGCCGATCACATACGCGCGCGACGACCGGAATTCGCGATTCGCGAACACGAATGCACCGAGCGCGATGACGACGACCAGCGGGAGCCACGTGCGCGCGCTCGCGCCGAGGCCGGCGGCGACCGCGAGCGCCGGCAGATCGGAGCTCTTCGCGCCGACGCCGAAGCGCAGCGCGTCGAGCGCATTCACGCGGATCGGCGCGAACGCGCCCTTCAGCGTCATGTACGCGGAAGCGGCGAGGAAGACGAGCACGATCAGCGATTTGAGGTTGCCGCCGCCGGCGCGGATCAGCGTCTTGCTGCCGCAACCGGACGCGAGCGTCATGCCGAAGCCGAACAGGAGGCCGCCGACGACGTGCGAAAGCCACGGCACCCTCGGCGATGTGTAGATCGTCTTCGCCGTGTCGATCATGCCCGTCGCCTGCAGCACGGCGGTGCCCGCGATGGCGACGGCGATCGCCAGCAGCCACATCCGCATCCGCTGCCAGTCGCCGAAGTTCACGATGTCGGCGATTGCGCCCATCGTGCAGAAGCTCACGCGCTGCGCGACCGCTCCGAACGCGAACGCGAGCGCGAATGCGAGCGCGACGACGAGGCTTGCGAGGTGAGTGCCGTCCTGCATGGCGGAAATTATGTCATGCGTACCGCGTGCGACCTGTGCGGCGCTGCCGGAAGGACGGATCGCGCGGCGAACCGGTTTAACCCCGTTCGGCGCGCCAGGCCGTTCATGGCATCGACGACGTCGCCTTGGACCAACGGAGGACCGCGATGAACGATGAACGGCGTTCGACGTGCGTGAATGGCCGACACGGAGCGTCGCGCGCCGGCGCGATCGCAGCGGCGTTCGCCGCACTCGCCTCGCTGTCGCCGTTGCCGATTGCGGCGCATTCGTCGGCACCTTCGCTGATCGGCGTCGACCTTTACGACCGAACGAGCGGCACGACACTCGATGCGCATACGCACGACGGGCAGCGGTTCGTCATCGGCACACCGGGTCACGAGTACGCGATCCGCATCCGCAATCTGTCCTCGGGGCGCATCCTGGCGGTCACGAGCGTCGACGGCGTGAACGTGATCAGCGGCGAGACTGCATCGCCCGATCAGTCGGGTTACGTCGTCGATGCGGGCGGGAGCGTCGAGATTGCCGGTTGGCGCCGCAGTTTCGAACGCACGGCGGCGTTCTACTTCACGGATCTCGGCCAAAGCTACGCAGCGCGAACCGACCGCCCGGCCGACGTAGGCGTCGTGGGTATCGCCGTGTTCCGCGAGCGCGTGCAACCGGTCGTCTCGTCGCGACCCGACAAGATTGCCGCGGCATCGCCCGAGTCGAGGGCGGCCGAGCAAGCCGCGGCGACGCCTTTGGCGGCGCGACCACCGCGGTCGGCTGCACGCGACGAACGAACGCAAGACATCGGCGCCAACGCCGCGCCCGCACCGCAACTCGGCACCGGATTCGGCCGCATCGAAACCTCTTTCGCATACCGCGTGCGCTTCGACCGCGACAGCGACACCCCGGCCGAGACGCTCGCGGTCCGCTACGACCGCCGCGAGAACCTCGCCGCAATGGGCGTGCTGCCGCAGCCGCGTTATGCAGGTCGCACGCCCGACCCGTTTCCCGCGATGCGGTTCGTGGCGGAGCCGTCGCGCTGATCCGAGCACTCGCTTCGTTCGAGCCGCACGCATTGCCGTGCGGCGTGCGCGCTTGCATACTCGGTGCGCCATGAGCGTTCCGAAGCCGCCTGCGAGTGCGGAGGACGAGACCGACGAAGCGCTGATGCTCGCGTACGCGGCGGGTGACGCCTCGGCCTTCGATCGCTTGTACCAGCGACACAAGGGCGCGCTTTATCGATACGTATTGCGCCACTGCGCGAACGCGTGCATCGCCGACGAGCTCTTCCAGGACGTCTGGATGAACGTGATCCGGGTACGCGGGCGCTACATGCCTGCCGCGCGGTTCGGAAGCTGGCTTTTCACGCTCGCGCACAATCGCATCGTCGACCACTGGCGGGTGAGCGGACAGGCGACGATGGTGACGCTCGACGATGACGACGATGCAGCGATGCCGACCGCGCTGGTGTCGCCGTCGCATGAACAACCCGATGTGCTTGCAGCCGCGAGCGAGACGTCGGCGCGTCTGCGCACGGCGCTCGCCGCGCTGCCACCGCTTCAACGTGACGCGTTCCTGCTGCACCAGGAAAGCGGGTTGTCGCTCGCCGAAATCGGACAACTGACCGGCGTCGGCGCCGAGACGGTTAAAAGTCGCGTCCGTTATGCGATCGCGCGGCTGCGGGCGGCGTTTCCCGAGCTCGGTGAACACGTATGATTGCGAAGGGCCGCGCGAAATCGACTCCGAAGCGCGAAGCGTCGAGGTTCGTCGCATGACGCCGGATCGCGAACCCCTCGATCCCGCGCTCGGGGCGATGCTGCGCGAGAATTCGGCGGAAACACCGCCGGCTCACGTCGACGCCGCGATCATGCGGGCGGCGCATCGCGCCGTCGTGAGCGCACCGCGCGCGCACTCGCGACGCCCTTGGCGGCTGTGGCTGCCGCTTGCGGCCGCAGCGACGGTGACGGCAGTGGTGATCGGTTTGCAGAGTGTGGAGCGGCAGGCGCCCGAAGGCGCGCCCGCGGCGAACGTCCCGCTCAAGGCTTCCACCGAGCAAAGCGCCACAAGGTCGGATGAGTCGAATGCGGCGGCGGACGCGCCGCCACCGCAATCGCCCGCGGCCGCCACATCGGCGCCACCCGCCGCGGAGTCGGCGCGTCAGTCGGACGCGGCGCGTGTGACAAAGGCGCAGGTTTCGCAGGACCCGCGCGTCAAGGAAGCGATCGAGCGAATCCGCGCGTTTCGGCGTGACGGCCGCGAGACCGAGGCCGTGGCCGCACTCGCGCAACTGCGCGCGACGGTGAGCGATGCCGACGTGCGCTTGCCGCCCGATCTGCGCGCCTGGGCGAGCACGGTACCACGCTGACGTTTAACTCAGGCGCGAAGGCGGCGTGTCGAGCGAGCGGATCAGCCGGCGCACGGCCGACGGCACGGCGGCGGCAAGCGCCGCGTCGACGTCGAACCAGCGCACGCCCGGCATGTTCACGGACGGCTGCACGGCGTGGACACGGACGCGCACCGGATGCATCGTCAGCGCGAAATGCGTGAACGCGTGCGTGAGCGGCGGCATCGGGCTCTCGGCCGCGACACGCACGCCGAAACGCGCCGGCACGTGCGTGCGCACGTCGATGCCGAGCGGCGCTTCGGGAAAGCTCCACAGGCCGCTCCAGATGCCGACCGGCGGGCGCTGCTCGAGCAGGAGCGCTCCGTCGTGCTCGAGCAGCAGCACGATCACCTCGCGCTTCGGCAGCGCCTTGCGCGGCCTCGGCGACGGCAGCGCAGCGATGCGGCGCTCGCGCCGCGCGACGCAGTCGCCCGCAACCGGACAGGCGTCGCAGCGGGCGTTCGCGCGCGTGCAGATCGTCGCGCCGAGATCCATCATGCCTTGCGTGTAATCGGCGATCGTCTGCCCGTCGCGTTCACAATCGCGCCTTGCCGGCAACAGCGTTTCGGCGCTTCGCCACAGCAACGCGGCAACGCGCGGTGCAGCCGGCCAGCCTTCGATGCCGCGATGCCGCGCGAGCACGCGCTTGACGTTGCCGTCGAGGATCGCGCCGCGCTCGCCGCCCGCGAACGCCGCGATCGCGGCCGCCGTCGAGCGTCCGATGCCGGGCAGCGTTGCAAGCGTTGCGGCGTCCGTCGGGAAGCGGCCTCGATGACGCTCGACGACGCTGCGCGCGGCCGCGTGCAGATGATGCGCGCGGCGGTAGTAACCCAGTCCGCTCCAGCATTCGAGCACGCGCGCGATCGGCGCGGCGGCGAGCGCGCCGACGGTCGGGAATGCGTCGACGAAGTGCGCGTAGTACGGGAGCACCGTCGCCACCTGCGTCTGCTGCAGCATGACCTCGGAGAGCCAGATCCGGTACGGGTCGCGGCTCGCCTGCCACGGCAGGCCGCGCCTGCCGTGCGCGCGCTGCCACGCGACGACGCGCGCGGCGAACGAAGCCATCCCGGATCGCGTCAGCGCACGCCGAGTCGCTGCTTCGCGCGCGTCGCCGCCTCGCTCTTCGGGTAGTCGCGGATCAACTGTTCGAGCGTCTTGCGCGCTGCGGCCGCATCGCCGAGATCGGACTGCGCCGACGCGATGTTGAGCAGCGCATCGGGCGCCTTGCCGCTGTCGGGATAGTCCTTCAAAAGCTGCCGCTGCGTCGCGATCGACGCCCGATAGTCGCGCCGCGCGTACTGCGCGTTGCCGAGCCAGTATTGCGCCGATGACGCGAGCGGGCCTCGCGGATACGTCTTCAGGAACGCGTTGAAGCCGTTCACCGCGCCGCCGTAATCGCCGCGCTTGAACTGGTCGAGCGCCGCGTCGTACGCACGCTGCTCGGCGACGCCTCCCGACGCGTTGCGCGGAGGCGCCAGCGCGGCGACCGGGCCGGGCGGCGGATTCGTCGCCGGCGGTGGCGGCGCCGCAGCTTGCGGCGGTGCGCTGTCCTGCGGAGCGCCGGCGTTCGGCGGATTCGCCTCACCCTTGTCGGCAGCGGCCGGCGCCGACTCGATCTTGCGCAGCCGCGTGTCGAGGTCGACGTAGAGATCGCGCTGTCGCTTCTGCGATTGCTCGAGCTCGTACGTGACGACCTCGATCTGCCCGCGAAGCTTGGCAACGTCGGCCTGCAGCACCTGGAGCTGGTTCGCGACGTCGGCCAAACCGCCGCCTTTCACCTGCTGCTCGAGGGCCGCGAGCCGGTCTTCGATGCTGCGCTCGAGCTGCGAGAGCCGCAGGTTCGTCGCCTCGATGCGCCGCCGCGCCTCGTCGTCGTCGAAAAGCGCTGCGTGCGCGATGTGTGCGGTGAACAGCAGCGCGACGCCTGCAAGCGTCGTACGGATGAATGGCTTCATAGCGAACCTCGACCTCATGGCGCCCCGCCCCGCTCGACGAGGCGAGGCAGAGGAGTCACTCGCCGGCGTAGACGATGTCGTCGCGGCGATTCTCGGCCCACGCGGTTTCGTCGTGGCCCGGATTCTTCGGCCGCTCCTCGCCGAAGCTCGTCGTCTCGATCTGCCGATCCTGCGCCCCCAGCAACGTCATCATCCGCTTCACCGCGTCGGCGCGCTTCTGGCCGAGCGCGATGTTGTATTCGCGCGAGCCGCGCTCGTCGGTGTTGCCCTGGATCGTCATCCGCGCGTTCGCGTGCGACTGCAGGTAGCGCGCGTGCGCCTCGACCAGCGGCTTGTATTCGTCCTTGACGACGAAGCTGTCGAAATCGAAATACACGCTGCGCTTGGACAGGATGCTGTTCGGATTGCGCAATTCGTCGGCGCCGCCACCGCCGATGCTCGAGCCCGTTACGCCTCCGCCTCCCGCGCCGCCGGTCGTTGCGCCGCCCGGCGCGGTCGCGCCCGCGGCGCCGTGGTCTTCGACGGGAGCTTCGGTCGTCGGCGTCGAAGAGCACCCGACGAGGGCCGCCGCGACGATCGCGACCAATAGAAAATTGCGCATGCCACCTCCTTGCTGGAAAGTCGTGCGCGCCCGACCTGTAGCGCGCGATCGAAGGGATGAAGCCTCATGACCGCGGGAACGGTCCCCACGCGGGCTCGCGCACGTCGGTCGCGGGTGCGACGAGCCGCTGTTTCACGCGACCGTCGATGGACACCGCGGCAAGGATGCCGCGGCCTCCATTTTCGCTCGCATAAATGACGAGTTTGCCGTTCGGGGCAACGCTCGGACTTTCGTCGTTCGGTCCCGGCGTCAGCACCTGCACCTGGCGCGTCGCGTAATCGAGCGTCGCGACCTGGAAGCGGCCGGCGTCCCGGCGCACGAACACGATGCCCTTGCCGTCGGGCAGCGGCTTCGGCGACACGTTGTAGCTGCCGTCGAACGTGAGCCGCTCGACCTGCCCGCCGAGCAGGCTCGCGCGATAGATCTGCGGCGTGCCGCCGCGGTCGGACGTGAACACCAGCGATTGCCCGTCCGGCGTGAACATCGCCTCGGTATCGATCGCCTGCGACGTCATCACGCGCGCGAGCCCCGTGCCGTCGGGATTCATCAGGTAGACCTGCGAGCCGCCGTCTTTCGTCAGCGTCACCGCGAGCTTGCGGCCGTCGGGCGACCACGCGGGCGACGAATTGCTGCCACGGAACTCGGCGACCGCCTTCCGCGCGCCGGTCTCGAGCGACTGCACGTACACGACGGGCTTTTTGTGCTCGAACGAGACGTATGCGAGACGCGTGCCGTCGGGCGACCAGCGCGGCGACAGCAGCGGCTCGTTCGACGACACGATCGACTGCGGTCCGTAACCGTCGGCATCGGCGACGATGAGCTGGTAGCGCGGGCCCTGCTTCGTCACATAGGCGATCCGCGTCGAGAACACGCCGCGGTCGCCGGTGAGCTTCTCGTAGATGATGTCGGCGATCTTGTGCGCGGTGATCCGGAATTGCGCCGGCGCCACCGTGAACGACATCTGCACGAGCGCCGTCTGCTTGACGACGTCGACGAGCGCGAAGCGAACGTCGGCGCGACCGTCGGGCAGCGGCAACATCGAGCCGACGACCACGGCATCGGCGCTGCGCGCGCGCCAGACGGCCGCCTGCACTTCCTCGGCGCGCGACGGACGCGGGACGACGCCCGCCGTATCGACGAGACGGAACATGCCCGAACGCGACAAGTCGGCTGCAACGATGCCCGAGATCCCGAGCGGCCACGTCGCCTCGGCATTGAAGGAAACGATCGCGATCGGTATCGCGCTGCTCGCGCCGCCGACGATTTCAATGGACAGTTGGGCGTACGCGATCTGCGCGCCGAACGGCAACAGCGAAAGCACGACAGCGGCAAGCCAGCGACGAAACAACGGGATCATCGAGCGACGGTGAGACGGGAGGAGCCGACGGAACCGCGGCGACGCGTGACGACGCGACCGCGCGGGCGACGCGCGCTCACGATCGCGCGCGACCCGCATTATAACGAGACGGGTGCCGGACAGGATGACGCACCTGCGATGCGCCCGTCGCTGCTCGCAGGCGATGCGCCGTCAATGTGCGGCGATCGTGGTCGGAAAGCCGAATGCCTGCGTGATGCGGCTCGAAAGCCGCTCCGCTTCGCTGCGAGTCGAATAGGGGCCAATGTAGACGCGATATAAGCCGCCTGCCTGTCGGATCCTCGCTTCGACCCGGGCCGCTGCGAGTTGGTTCTGCGCGTGCGCGAGAAACGCCTGTGCATTCGCGTAGTTGGCGAACGCGCCGAGCTGCACCGAATAGCCGCCGCGCATCGGCGCAATGGGCGCGATCCCGGTGTCGGGCGCAGGCGCATCGACCGGTGCGAGCGCCGGCGCAGCGGCGGCGGATGCACTGGTCGTCGGGATGGTGGTCGACACCGGCGCGATCGGCGTCGTGACGAGCGCCGCGTTCGACGCATCGGAAGCCGGGTTGCCGGCAGAAGCGAGCGCCGGCGCCGTGGTGGCTGCGTCGTTCGCGACCACAACGGGCTGCCGCGGTGCGGCCTGCGCGTATTGCGGATACGCGCCCGGCAGGATCGCCTCGACTTCGACCTCGCCGCTGCCCGCTTGCGCGATGCCGATCCTGTGCGCGGCGGCGTACGACAAGTCGATGATGCGATCGTGCAGGAAGGGCCCGCGGTCGTTGACACGGACGACGACGCTCTTGCCCGTCGCGACGTTCGTGACGCGCGCATACGACGGCAGCGGCAGCGTCGGATGCGCGGCGGTCATCGCATACATGTCGTACGGCTCGCCGATCGACGTCTTCTGTCCGTGGAAGCGACGTCCGTACCACGAGGCGATGCCGCGCTCGCGATAGGGCGCAAGCATCGTCGCCGGCACGTACGCGCGGCCGAAGACCTCGTACGGCCGGTTCGCCGCGCGGGCAAGCGGCTCCTGGTGCGGCACCGCGTCGGGGATCGCGTCGAGATCGGGCGCGTTCGCGCCGGGCCCGTCGTCCAGATAATATTTGCCGCCGCCGGAAGGGGCGGGTTGCGCAATGGTTCCGTGTGAAGGAACGCCTCGCGGCGGAGGGCTCGAGCAGGCTGCGACGAGCAGCAGGGCAGCGGTGAGCGCGAGCGTCGGCTTCATGCGATGGCGTTGACGGTTCCGCGCGGGAATCTACCACCGTCGGCGCGCATTGGCGAAATGGCGAGGGAGCGCTTTCGTGTCGAGCCACGTCTACGCATGGAATCCGAAGCTCTGGAACTGGCCCGAGCTTCCGCGCGAGCGGCGTGCGATCGCGCGCCGCGGTTACGTCGACATCGAATGGGCGTGCGGTCGCAATCGCGGGATCGAGGCCGGCTCGCGCGCGTTCTTCGTGCGCCTCGGCGTGCCGCCGAAAGGGCTGTTCGGATCCGGTCATGCGCTCTGCGAGCCGTGGGAGGACGTGCACTGGCTCGACGAGAAGGCGCAGCTCGGCGTGCGCACGCGCTACGTGAAGCTGCGGCTCGACGCGCTGTTCGACGCGCCGCTCATTACGCTCGACGAGCTCGAGCGTCCACCGTTCGGCCGCTTTCGCTGGGCGGTGCGGCAGTCGGGCGTGCGACTGCCGTCGTCGCTCGCCGATCTGCTCGAGCCGTGGTGGGAGACGCGCGTCGCCGATGCGCGCGCGGCACGGGCCACGTCGTCGCGCAAACGCGCACGCCGGACGAAGCGCGTCGTCGACAAACGATGACACGCGCCTGCTATGCGTTGGCTACGAAGTGTGTGCTCACATCTCCACTCGAGACGATCTTTCGACGTGCCTGGCGGCGCCTTAAAGCCGGCCGACGTGTGGCGCTACGTCCATTCGCCAATGTGCGTCGCACGCGGTGATGCGCAGGACATCGGCGCGGTGTGGCGCTACACGTGGTCGAGCCGCCTGCCGTACCGGCTCACGTTCGACATGATGACGACCGCTTCGCAGCGGCCCCATCGGCTCGAAGGCGTGGCGTCCGGCGCGAGCTTGCGGGAATCGAACGCGGGCGGCTCGCACGCGATGGCGAGGCTTCGCGCGTGCGTTACGACGGGATCGTGACGACGACCCAACGCTGATGAACGCGCTCGCGCCGTTGCTCGCGCCGGTCTTCGCATGGAACCACGATCAGGTGATGGCGGCCGGCGGCCGCGGGCTCGCCGCGTACCTCGGCGTAACATTGGTCGCGCACCGTCGCCTTGCTTACGAGGAATCGTCATGCACTACCTGCTGATCTACGAGCTCGCGCACGACTATCTGGAGCGGCGCGGCGCATTTCGCACCGACCATCTGAAGCTCGCGTGGTCGACCGAGGGGCTGATCGCGGGCGGCGCGCTCTCCGACCCGGTCGACCGCGCGGTGCTTCTGTTCGAAGGCGAGTCGCCCGCCGCGGCCGAGCGCTTCGCGAACGCCGATCCGTATGTCCGCAACGGGCTCGTTACCCACTGGGAGGTGCGGCCATGGACGACCGTCGTCGGCAAGCTGGCCGCATCGCCGGTGCGTCCCGCGTAACGATGGGATTTCGACGATGAATGCGACGAGCCTCGCGATCGGGATCTTCACCGGCGCCATCGGCATGGGCTACTTCATCTACGGCAAGCGACAGGCGAAGTTCGTCCCGCTGCTCGCCGGAATGATCCTTTGCGTCTATCCGTATTTCGTGCAGGGCGTCCTGTGGCTCGTGGTGATCGGGCTCGCATTGATGGCGGCGCCGTTCCTGATCGATTTCTAGTGTCCCGTCCCGGAAATAACTTGCCTAACCGTATCGCCGATAGCCGCCGCCGGCTGCGCAAAAGTGGCGAAAACGCCGCGGGGCGCGAAGCAGCGGGAGGCGGATATCGGGAATATCCGCGAGCGATGCGACAAAGCACCGCGGCGTTTCTCGCCACGTTTGTGCGAGGTATTTCGGGGACGGGGCACTAGCGCGTGGTTGCGAACGCGAACGGGTCGCGCGCACGCGGCGTCGCGACGCCCGGCTGGCTGCGCCGCGAGTGGTCGTTGCCGGTCGGCTACGCGACGACGCTCGCCTTCCTCGCCTTCGGCGCGTCGTGGCTTGGCGACCTCGCGCATCCCGCGTGGCTCGCGCTCATGTTCGCGTGGCTCTTCGCGGCGATCCTCGCGTGCGCGTTCTCGCTCGTCCGCCATGCGGACGAGCTCGCCGTACGCCTCGGCGAGCCGTTCGGCACGCTCGTGCTGACGCTCGCGATGAGCGGCATGGAGATGATGATGATCTCCGCCGTGATGCTCGCGGGGCATGGCAGCGCGACGCTCGCGCGCGACACGATGCTCGCGATCATGATGATCGTGCTGAACGGCCTCGTCGGCGCGTGCCTGCTCGCGGGCGGGCTGCGCTACCACGAGCAGTCGTACAACCTCTACAGCGCGAACTCGTTCCTCGCCGTCATCGTGCCGCTCGCCGTGCTCGGACTCGTGCTGCCCGGCTTCACGGTGACGACACCGGGGCCGACGCTGTCGGTCAAGCAGTCGATCTTCGTGATCGTGATGTCCCTCGGCCTCTACGGCGTCTTTCTCGGCATCCAGACGCTGCGCCATCGCGACTATTTCGTCGCGCCCGACGAGAAGCAGTCGGCGCACGCGGCCCATGGAGGCTCGACGATCGGGCACGTCGTGCTGCTCCTGGCGAACGGGATTCCGATCGTGCTGCTCGCGAAGCAGATCGCGAAGCCGATCAACTACGCGACCAGCGTGCTCGGCGCGCCGGCCGCATTCGGCGGGCTGATCGTTGCCGTGCTGATCCTCGCGCCCGAGTCGATGGCGGCCGTGCGCGCGGCGCTCGCGAACCAGCTTCAGCGCTCGATCAACGTCGCGCTCGGCACTGCGCTCTCCACGATCAGCCTGACGATACCGGCCGTGCTCGCGATCGGGTTCGCGACCGGGCAGACGATCGTGCTCGGACTGGACAACGTCGACATCGTGCTGCTGCTGCTGACGCTCGTCGTCAGCATGCTGACATTCTCGCTCTCGCGCACCAACGTGCTGCTCGGCGCGGTGCACGTGCTGCTGTTTCTCGCCTATTTGATGCTGACGGTCGAGAAATAGCGGCCGTTGCCGATGCGGAAGGCGGGTCGACCATCGAGCAGCCGATCAGCGGATTTCATCGCGACGACGAGGGCCATTGGGTCGCCGAGCTCGCGTGCGGCCATTTCCAGCACGTGCGCCACGACCCGCCTTGGATCGAGCGGCGCTGGGTGACGACGCCGGAGGGGCGGCAGGACGCGCTCGGCCGCCTGCTCCGCTGCAAGAAGTGCGATGCGGGCGCGCCGCCGGACCGATAGGGCTCAGTTCGTCGCGAAGCAGTACAGGTAACCCGCGCTGCCGGTCTTCGCGAGCAGAGGATCGCTGCATCCGGCCGACTTGTGAGCGGAATTCCACGACGCGCCGGCAGGCGGCGGGCTGTTACCCATCCGGTCGTGGTGTCCGAGCATGACGCTGCCGATGTCGCCGCTCTTCGTATAGTTACCGCAAGTCATGTCCTCGCCGTCCCCAAAGGCAGTGCCGTCGGGCTTGGAACCGGTAAGAATGTCGTGGCGATTGGGTGTGTCACCCCGTCCGTTTACGACCTCGCCCTTCTCGGTCAGCGCCGTCTGCTTCGTGATGCCGTTGCTCGCGTGCAGTTCATCCAGGTTGTACGCGATGACGTAGCCGTTGGCATTGCGCCACGGTCCCTTGCCGATACGGTCGCGCGCGTTGACCGGATTGGGCCCCTGGGTGCTGAGATAGGCATGCCAGGTGCGGCCGCCTGCGCCCGCGGCATCGGCCAGCATCTGGCAGTGCCTGTCGGCGCCCTCGAGGCCGCCGTAATCGGCGCCTTTGCCGGAACCGATGCTCGTAATGAAGAAGGTCATGTCCGATTTCGTGGCCGACGGTCCGCTCATGGCCGCGGGACGCATCGCCATCTCGCCGCAACCGGCGACGATGCAGGCGCCGGCGAGCACGATGCCTATCGATCGTGTCATCCTGGAATCTCCCTGGTTATGCCGGGTTGCCGACCCCGGCACGGCTCTGTCAACATCGTCGGCCGCGACGCTATTCCGGCGCGGCCTTCGCGGTGAAGCGATCGGGAGGATGACATGAAGGACGCGCATTTTGAATCGGCGCTGCGCCGCGACGGCTTCGACGTCGAGCGCCGGTCGCTGCCGCCGCAAACGCGCGTCGCCGAGCACGCGCACCCGTACGACGTGCGCGCGCTCGTGCTGAACGGGGAGATCACGTTGACGGTCGAAGGGGTCGAATACGCGTATCGCGAGGGCGACGTGTTCGTGCTGCCGGCCGGGCACCGCCACGCGGAAGCGGTCGGGCCGGCCGGCGTGGACTACCTCGTCGGCCGGCGCTCTCCCGGCGCCACGCCGACCACCGATCGACAGGGGGTACGATGAAGCGAAGCGCATCCGCCATGTGGAACGGCGACCTGAAGTCGGGCCGCGGCACGATCTCGACGGACAGCGGCGTGCTGTCCAACTCGCAGTACTCGTTCAGCACGCGATTCGAGAACGGCGTCGGCACCAATCCCGAGGAGTTGATCGCGGCGGCGCACGCCGGATGCTTCTCGATGGCGCTTTCGGCGCAGCTTGCCGAAGCCGGCCTCGTCGCACAGAGCATCGCCACGAAGGCCACGGTCACGATCGAGAAGGCCGGCGGCGGCTTCGCGATCACCGCGGTCCACCTCGATCTCACCGCGCGGATACCGGGCGCGAGCCAGCAGGCGTTCGAGACCGCGGCCGAGAACGCGAAGGCCGGCTGCCCGGTGTCGAAGGTGCTCAACGCGAAGATCACGCTCGACAAGAAGCTCGAGGCCTGAAACAGGCGGTTCCCAGTGGGACGAACGCCCGGTGGACACGGTCGGGCGGCGGAGTACCATGGAGCCGCAAGGCATCCGAACGCGCCTGTCATGGAGCCCTTCGCGGTCCTGATCGTGCTGCCGGTCGTCGTCGGCGCCCTCGCGGAACGGCTGTTCCGCGACCCGTCGCGGGCTTCGCTCGCCGCGGCGCTGATCGCGTCGACGTCGGTGTACGCGTGCCTCGAACATCTCGATCCGACCGGCACGTGGAATGCGCTCGCGTCGTTCCTCGTGGCGCCGCTCGCCATCGCGTTCGCGCTCGCGTCGGTGCTGTTCTGCCACGGCCATTTCGAGGGGCGGCGCGTGCGAGGTCGCCGTCAACCGACGGGCGTGATGGAATCCTCGCCGCGTTAAGCTGTCTTTCGCAGAAGTCCCGTCCCAGTCCATGCGGCGCACATCGCTTTACAGCCGTTCGCAACGTCCCCGCCCGGCGAATGCGCCGGCGCAGCCGCACGCGCCGTCCGACGAGCCGAAGTCGCGCGCTGCGGAGCCGCTGAAGGATGCCGCGGCCGCAACCGCCGCGCCGCTCACCCGCCGCGCGCGCGTGCGCCGCTTCCTCGGACGCCACAGCACGTTCCTGTCGCTGGTTCTCGGCGTGCTGATCGCGCTCGGCGTCGTCTACGGCTACGGCGTGCTGCAACCGCCGCCGCACGCGCTGACACAGGAGGACATCGACAACGCGGTGCTGCACACGCTCGACACCAAGCAGATCCCGTCGAAATATGCGAAGGCCTACGATGCGATCCGCGGCTCGGTGGTGCGCGTGCGCGAGTTCGAGCGTGAAGATGGTCCCGAACACGAGATCACCGAAGCCGGCGTCGGCACCGGCGTCGTCATCGTCGACAAGGGCATCATCCTGACCAATCTGCACGTGATCGCCGACGCGAAGAAGGTCGCCGTCACCTTCGCCGACGGCACCGAATCCGAGGCCGCGGTCATCGCGACGCAGCCCGAGAACGATCTCGCGGTGCTGCAGGCGAAGACGCTTCCCGACGACCTGCAGGCGGCGACGCTGCGTTCGACGAAGGATCTCGGGCTCGGCGACGAGGTGATCGCCGTCGGCTTCCCGTTCGGCATCGGCCCGTCGGTCACCGGCGGCGTCGTATCGGGACTGCGGCGCGAGTATCGTTCGCCGGAAGGTAAGCGCTTGCTGACCAACCTGATCCAGTTCGATGCCGCGGCGAATCCCGGCAACTCCGGCGGGCCGCTCGTGACGATGGACGGCGCCGTCGTCGGCATCGTGACCGGCATCCTCAACCCCAACAATCAACGCGTCTTCATCGGTATCGGCTTCGCGGTGCCGATCGAGAATGCGGCAGCAGCGGTAGGTCTTTCGCCCTTCTAATCTTCGCTTCGAGCAAGGGAGCACATGGAAAACCGGGACAACGGCGGCGGCGACGTCGCGTCGCTGATGCAGCGCATTCTCTACGAGGTGAAGAAGGTGGTCGTCGGGCAGGATCACTTCCTCGAGCGCGTGCTCGTCGCGATGCTCGCGCAGGGCCATCTGCTCGTCGAGGGCGTGCCGGGTCTCGCCAAGACGCTGACGGTGAAGACGCTCGCCAAGGTCATCCGCGGCTCGTTCAAGCGGATCCAGTTCACGCCCGACCTCGTGCCCGCCGACCTGGTCGGCACGCGCATCTACAACCAGAAGACCGGCGAGTTCACGACGTCGCTCGGGCCGGTGTTCACGAACCTGCTGCTCGCCGACGAGATCAACCGGGCGCCCGCCAAGGTGCAAAGCGCGCTGCTCGAGGTGATGCAGGAATACCAGGTCACGATCGCCGGGCAGACGCACATGGTGCCGACGCCGTTCCTCGTGATGGCGACGCAGAACCCGATCGAGACCGAGGGCACGTATCCGCTGCCGGAGGCGCAGGTCGACCGCTTCATGATGAAGGTGCTGGTCGGCTATCCGAGCGAGGAGGAAGAGTTCGTCATCGTCGAGCGCGTGACCGGCATGGCGGCCGACGTCGCGACCGTCGCGACGACCGACCAGCTCGCAGCGCTGCAGCGCCAGTGCCGCGGCGGTTACGTCGATCCGTCGCTGATGCAATACGCGGTGCGGCTCGCGAACGCGACGCGCTTCCCGGATCGTTACGGCGTCGCCGATATCGGCAAGTACGTGACGTTCGGCGCGAGCCCCCGCGCGTCGATCAGCCTGATCGAAGGCGCGCGCGCGCTTGCGTTCCTGCGCGGGCGCGACTACGTGCTTCCCGACGACGTCTCGGACCTCGCGCCCGACGTGCTGCGGCATCGGCTCGTGCTGTCGTACGAGGCGCTCGCCGACGGCATGACGCCCGACGACCTCGTGCGCAAGATCATGCAGCGCGTGCTGCCGCCCGAGAAGCCGCTCGAGTCGCATGTCAAATTCGGTTGACGGATGAACGGCCCCCCGCGATGACCAATGTCGTGTCGCTCGACTCGGCGCGCAGCGCCGAGCGCGCGCTGCGCCGACTCGAGTGGACGGTGCTGCGCCGGCTCGACGGCCTGCTGCACGGCGACTACCGGACGCTGTTCCGCGGCTTCGGCCTCGACCTCGCCGACCTGCGCGAATACCAGTATCACGACGATGTCCGGCACATCGACTGGAACGTGACGGCGCGCCTCGCGACGCCGTACGTGCGCGAATACAACGAGGATCGCGACGTCACCGCGTGGTTTCTGCTCGACGTGAGCCCATCCGTCGACTTCGGCTCGGGCGACGTGCGCAAGCGCAGCGTCTCGACCGACTTCGTCACCGTGCTCGCCCGGATCCTCACGCGCCACGGGAACCGTGTCGGCGCGGCGTTCTACGGCGAGACGATGGATACGGTCGTGCCGGCCGGAAGCGGCCGGCGCCACGTGCTGCACATCCTGCATCGGATGCTGCACCGGCCGCCCCCTTCGCGGGCGACGGCGACGAACCTCGAGGAGTTTCTGCGCGCCGCGTTCCCCGTGGTCCGGCGCCGCTCGCTGGTGTTCGTCGTCTCCGACTTCATCAGCGCGACGAAATGGCCGCCGGCCCTCGCGCAATTGAACGAGCGCCACGAAGTCATCGCGGTGCGCCTCTTCGACCCGCTCGAGCACGAGCTGCCCGACCTCGGCCTGCTCACGATGCAGGACGCCGAAACCGGCGAGCAGATCTTCGTCGACACGCACGATCGCGGCTTCCGCCGCCGCTTCGTGAAGGCCGCCGAGGAACGCGAGGCGCGGCTTCGCGCGGGATTCCGCGACGCGGGCGTCGACGTCCTCGAGCTCTCGACGAGCGACGATCTCGCCGACGCGATCCTGCGCTTCGCCGACCTGCGCAAGCGCCGCAGTCGCCTCGCGGCGGGCGCCGTCATCCCGCGCGCGGACCCGCACGATGTCGTTCCTCTGGCCTGAGTTCCTCTGGCTCCTCGCGCTGATCCCGGCGCTGGTCGGCCTGTACATCCTCGCGCTGCGCCGCAAGAAGCGGCTCGCCGTCCGCTACGCGAGCCTGTCGATGGTCCGCGAGGCGCTCGGCGTGGGCCAGCGCGTGCGCCGCCATATCCCGCCCTTCCTGTTCCTGATCGGTCTCGCGCTGATGATCGTCGCGATCGCGCGGCCGACGGCGAGCGTCAGGCTGCCGACGCAGCACGAGACGGTGATCCTCGCGATGGACGTGTCGGGCAGCATGCGCGCCGTCGACGTGAAGCCGACGCGTCTCGCCGCCGCGCAGGAGGCGGCGCGCGCATTCATCAACGATCAGCCGGGCAACGTGAAGATCGGCATCGTCTCGTTCGCCGGCACCGCGGCGGTCGTGCAGCCGCCGACCGACAACCGCGACGATCTGTTCGCCGCGATCGACCGCTTCGAGCTGCAGCGCGCAACGGCTGTCGGAAGCGGTCTCCTCGTCTCGCTGAAGGCGATTTTTCCGGATGTCGAGTTCGACCTCCGCGCGAGCAATCCGCGCGTGTCGAAGGACAACCCGCACGGCGTCGCGATCGACGAGGCGAAGAAGCCGGCGAAGGAGCCGCCGGCGCCGGTGCCGCCCGGCTCGTACAAGTCCGCGGTCATCATCCTGCTCACCGACGGCCAGACCACGACGGGCCCCGACCCGATCGAGGCCGCGAAGATGGCCGCCGAGCGTGGCGTGCGCGTCTACACGGTCGGCGTCGGAACCGTGCAGGGCGAGGTGATCGGCTGGGAGGGCTGGTCGATGCGCGTGCGGCTCGACGAGGATTCGCTGAAACAGATCGCGAACGTCACGCGCGGCGAATATTTCTACGCCGGCAACGCGACCGATCTCAAGAACGTCTACAAGTCGATGAGCTCGAAGATGGAGCTCACGAAGCAGCAGACGGAGATAACGGCGCTGTTCGTCGCCGC
>Ga0068856_100002554_pt1 | contig 18749 bp, 16 predicted proteins | sample KBSCornC62_FD_66595 | JGI IMG/M metagenome (GOLD analysis project Ga0068856, IMG submission 66595) | Corn rhizosphere microbial communities from Kellogg Biological Station, Michigan, USA - KBS Corn C6-2 | ecosystem: Host-associated > Plants > Roots > Rhizosphere > Soil ...
CCGCAATGACGGCCGCGTGCGCGGACTCCGGTGCTTACCGGCGAGCCTCACGGACGGCGCGCCCGTTTCCTCGTGGCCCCCCAAAAAATAAACCCCGCGCTGCCGCGCCGAGCCGGCATTGTCCTCGGTGTGATCGATGCCGCAGTCGGCGTCGTAGATCACGGTTCGGGCTCGACTCGGCCGAACGATCGCGCTCGCTACGGCCCTGCAAACTGACGCACGCGCGCCGCGTGCGGACTCTCCGGGAAATGCGTGAGGAAGGCTTGCGCGCGCTGCTTTGCGGCGGCGGTTTGCCCGCTTTGAGCGAGCAGCTCGATGGTCAATGCTTCCCGTTCTTGATCGAGCGCTGGTGCCGAAAATTGGCGGCCAGAGGCTTCGAGGGTCGCAAACGCGGCGCTCAGGTGCCCGGCGCGCAGCTCGGCGCGCGCGTCGCGCAGGGCGCGGGCCTCGGCTTCGAGTTGGCTCGTGCGCGCGGAGCCTCCGTCGTGCGCGGCGGACGGCGGATCGGCGAATGCGGCCATTGCGGGCGCGCTGCTCGTCGGTGCGGGCAGCTCGGCGGGGGCCGACGCGGCGGGCGCCGGCGCTTGGCTGCCCGGGGCCGTCGTGCTCGGCGCTCTCGGCGCGAGCTCGACGCGTGCCGTCGCGGCGGGGCTTTCGTGCGCGGGCGTCGTCGCGGTGGCGCGTTCCGGAGGAGGCTCGGCTGGGCGCGCGGAGCTCGCGAGCTGCGCCTTCGCCGGCGCGGGCTCCGGCGTGCTGAAGCGCGCCGCGAGCTCGCGAGTTCCGACGCTCGCGCCGTACAGCGCCAGGCCGGCCAGGAAACCCTTGCTCAGGCCGAGCAGCACCGTGCCGGTCTTGCCGGCGGCGGCCGCGCCTTTGCCCGTGGCAGCCGCGGGCTTCAAGAGCGGGCTCGGGTTCGGCGCGCTGGCGGGCGGCGCGAGCGGTAGCGCACCGAGCAGGCCTGCCCAGACCTGCTCACGGTAGGCCGCGGGCGGATCTGGCTCGATTCCCGCGCGCAAGACAGCGCGTTCGAAGTCGTCTGCGTCGCTCGAGTCGTCCAACCAATGCTTCAATTCGCTCATCGCAGCCCTCCCATGCGGCGCGTCGTGAACCGCTCGCGCGCGCGGCCTCGTTCGATCACGCGCCGAAAGACCTCGCGCGCCAGGCGTAGCCGAGAGTGCACCGTGGCCGCCGGCACCCCGAGCAAGCTTGCGACCTCTTCGCCCGTGTGTCCCTCGAGCTCGAACAACGTGAATACGGCGCGCTGTTCGAGCGACATCGCGTCGAGCGCGGCCTCGAGCAGCGCGCGACGCTCGGCCTGACGCGCTCCATCGTTTTCGTCGCCGAGCGCCGGTGTCGCGAGCTCGCTGGGTTCGCCGGCCTCGGTCAAATGCTCGCGCCGATACGACGCGCTGCGCCGGCGATCGCTCGCGACGCGCAGGCAGATTGCGTAGACGAAGGCGGAAAGCGGCCGGCTCTGATCGAGCTCCGTGAACTTGCGATACATGACCAAAAACACGTCCTGAGTCGCGTCAGCGAGGTCGCGTTCGGGCACGCCGAGGCGGCGCAACGAGCGCCAAGCGAGCGCAAAGTGCTGGCGATAGACTCGGTTGAAGTGAGTGAGCTCGACCGTATCCGTCATAGCTCGCCTCGCACGCCGAGCGTGAGTAGCCCCGCCGCCGCAGACTCGTGAAATGGCCGCGAGCGCAGGCCCTGGCTCTCGACTTCGAAGCCATGGCGCGCGAGCGGCAGCGCGCCGAGCCACGCCGCCGTCCAGGCCATCCGCGGCGCAAACGGCAACACCAGCTCGGGCCCGGCGCCAACCGCTGACCAAACCACGTGTTGCGTCCAGTGCTTCGGGTAGCCCTGACCCGTGCCCGTGAGTGAACCGAGGAAGAACCCGGCACAGAAATCCAAACGCGCCGCTTCGGCCTCGCCGAGCGCGCGACCGCAGCCGAGTGCGGAAGCGAAGCTCAAGCCGAGGTCGACCGTGCCACCCGGTGCCTGCTGCGAATCCGAAAATACGCCAGTCCCGCCGAGCGAAAACGCCCAGCGCTCGGCGACGCGCACGCCGATCCGCCCGCCGAGCAGCGGCATCGTGTGCGCGAGCGCATCGAAGGCCACGCCGCCGGCCAGGTCGAGAGTCAACCGCGGTTGCCAGGGCCGCTTGGGCTTCGGATCGACTGCGGGCTTGCTCGGACCGCGCATCGTGGCGCGCGTAAGCTCGGCCCGGGGCGCGGGCGTGGTGAGCGTTGCGTAAGGATCGAGGAAGATGGCGATCGTGATCGCGATCGCGTCGGCCAGGCTGCTGCAGCTCGGCCCGAGATCCTCGAGCGCGCGGTTGCCATGGTGTGCGCCGAAGGCGTGGATCTCGGCCCGATAGCTGCCGAAATTCCGAACGATCGCGACTTGGATGAAGCCGTCGCTGGCTTTGCTCGCCACGGGCCCCGCGTCGATGACCGCGAAGCCCGTCAGACGCCGCACCTGTTCGGCGAGGTTCGGCGCGTCGGGGCAATCGTCCGCGCCCTCGCCGCGGGTGACGACCAACGACGCGGGCGCGGGCTGCGCCCAGGACCGCGTTGGCCAGAGCAGCGTCGCCGCGGCAAGAGCCAGCGAGCCGAGGCCCAAGCGCCGCTCAGTAAGGATGAGCCGCTCCGCAATTCGGTTCGGTGCAGGATCGGTCGAGCTGGTTGCTGTCGTATTCGGCGCCAGCTGGGATGCAGTAGGAACCGGCGTAGGCGTTGAGCTTTGCCGGCGCCGCGTCCGGGTCGCCGATCTCGAGGTAATCGACCAAGTGCTCGCAGACCATGCTCGTCGGACACGTGCAATACGGGCCCGGACCGTAGCCCGCGCACTGGCAGCTGCAGGTGACGGCCTTCGCGGCCTGACGCGCGACGAGCTGCGGCGCGACAGGTGTGGAGACGGGCGTCGCCGTGCCCGGCACCAAACAGCCGCCATCGGCCGCGGCTTGTCCGTACGGACAACTCACGCGACCCTGAAAATGGTTCGCCACGCATAACCGTGAGGCGCAGCCCTGGAATTGGTCGGTGATATTGACCTCGGTTACGTTCAACCCGGCGAAGTCGGGGCTCGATTCGTCGTCGGGAAGGCACGGGTCGCCGAGCGCCGCCCCGCCGAGCGCGGCTCCGCCGCCGTCTCCAGTCGGCTGTCCGGCGGTCCCGGCGCTGCCGAGCACGCCCGCGCTGCCCCCGCCGCCCGCCAAACCGCCGGTAGATCCATCGCTCCCCACCAGCCGATCGGTCCCCGAACACGCCATCACTTCTAGTGCCACCGCCACCACTGCGCCCCGCCACATTTTTTCGAACCCAATCATTTTGTCTCTCCCAATGAATCTACCGTCACCAGGATCAATGGCGGTCCGCCTCGCGTTTCATCACTCGAATCACACGCGCCTCCCGCCTGCCCGCGGTCGTGCCAGTAAACGCGCGGAGTTCATGGGTTTTTTGAAGGGCGACCGGAGGCGGGCTATGCTCATGGGTTGGCGTACCGTTAGTTCTCTCCATGCACCCCTATAACCTCGCCCTGATCTTCGTCGCCCTCGCGGCGTGCGTGGGCGCGGTCGTGATGGTGCTGGCGCTGGTGTTCTCGATGGCGCCCGGTTGGCGCGAGGAGCGGCCGCTCGCGCTGATCGGCGGCACGGCCGCCCTGTTCTCGATCTTCGACGTCGTGACCTACGTGCCGAACGTCTCCACCCAGCTGCGCGTGACCTTGGGCGGCATTTCGATTTCGGCGGGCGCCCTCCACATCGCGGTGTGGATCGTATATTCGGCGAGACAGCGCCATGAGCCGCTCACCCTGCTCGACCGCGCGTTGCTGGGCATGCTGGCGATGCTCGGCGTGTTCGGGCTGGTGCCCGGGTTCACCGGCTCCCCGCCGGAGTTGGTGCGCCATGTGCGCTGGCTCGGCGTGCACTACTACGATCCTACGCCGACGATTTGGGGCACGTTCGCGTTCGTGCTGATCGCGGTCGCGCTGATCACGACCTTCGTGCGCGTGCTGCTCGATTACCGGCGCGGCCTGCCGCGGGCGCGGCTCTCCACTTGGGTGCTGGGCGTGATCGCGGTCGGCGCGCTGAACGACATGGCCGCCTCATCGGGGCTGTACGTCGGTCCGAATCTGCTCGGTTTGAGCTTCGTGGCGACGTTGGCCATGCTCGGCTTCTCGATTTCGCGGCGTTTCGTCGCCTCCGCCACGCTGCTCGAGTCGCTCAAGCGCGAGCTCGAGTCGCGCGTCGAGGAGCGCACGCAGAAGCTCGCTCAGGCGCAGTCCGCGCTCGTGCGCGCCGAGCGGCTCGGGGCGCTCGGTCAGCTCTCGGCGGGCGTGGCCCACGAGATCAATAACCCGCTCTCGGCGATCTTGGGCAATCTGCAGTTTTTGCGACGCACGCTCGGCAAGCGCGCCGATTTTCCAGAATACAGCGACGTCGTGGACGACAGTCTGGTGGCGATCGAGCGCATCAAACGCATCGTGCGGCGCCTGCTCGACGCGAGTCGCGCCGCCGCGCACGATCCCGTGACCAACGCCTCCTTTCGGCTTTCGGGCGCGGTGCGCGGCGCGGTGCGCGTCGCCGAGAGCCAGCGCGAGCGGCGCGTGCGGCTCGAGCTCGACGTTTCGGAAGCGCTGTGCGTGCGCGGTGATCGCTACATGCTCGAGCAAATTTTGACCAACTTGCTCGTCAACGCCTATCAGGCCATCCCCGAGGGCCGCTCGGGCTGCGTCCGACTCACCGCCGAGCCGCGAGACGAGCGCGTGCTCGTGACGGTGAGCGACGACGGTGCGGGCATGAGCGCGGAGGCGCGCTCGCGTCTATTCGAGCCGTTCTTTACGACCAAACCGCTCGGTAAGGGCACCGGTCTCGGGCTTGCGGTTTCGGCGGGGCTCGCCCAAGCCATGGGCGCCACGCTCACGTTCGAGAGCGAGCAAGGCGTGGGCACCGAAGCGCGCCTGTCCCTGCTTCACGCCGCCGAGGCGACCGAGGAGCCCGCGTCCGACGCCACGGTGCCGCCGCTGCGGCAGCGGCTGCTCTTCGTCGACGACGATGACGTCGTTCGCCGCGCCACGCAGCGCACGCTCTCGCGCGCGTTCGACGTGGTGTTGGCGAGCAGCGTAGAACAGGCCCTCGCGATGCTGACTTCCGAGTCGGTCGACGTGATCGTTTGCGACGTGATGATGCCGGATGGCGGCGGCGAAGCGCTCTACACCAAGCTGCGCGCCGTGCGCCCGAACATGGCGCAGCGGATGTTGTTTTTGACGGGCGGTGTCAGCGCCTCGCACGCCCGTGATTTTCTGGCCGAGCAGCCGCAGCCGGTGTTGACCAAGCCGCTCGAGCTCGGGCGCTTGCTCAAAGCGGTGGCGGAGCTGGGGCCGCCGCAGGGGGGCCGAATTCGCTCCGAGCCGCCGATCGTCGCCTTTGGGGCGGCCGGCTTCGGTTCAGAGTGACGCGAGCAAATCCGGGAGCTCGACCAAGCTTTGAATGACCGCGTGCGGCACCACCCGCCCGAGCGGGGGCGAGCCCGCGTGCGGCCGCCAAATGCCGCGCATGCCGATGTTCTGAGCGCCCCACACGTCGTCGATCGGTCGATCACCGACCATGACTGCGTGCTCGGGCGAAACCCCGAGCTTGCCGAGCACGTCTTGAAAAGCCAGCCGGTGCGGCTTGCTGTGCGACATGGTCGACGTGTAACAGCGCACGTCGAGCAGCTCGAGCAACCCGTCGCGTTCCAAAAAATGTTCGTGGAACGACGCGGGCCAGTGCGTGTTCGACAACAAGCCGAGCTTCATGCCGCGCGCTCGCAGCGCGCGCAGGGTCGGCGCCGCGTCCGGGTGATGCACGATGTGCGGAGTCCACGAATCCAAATGGTGCTGAGCGACTTCCTCCAGCACCGCGATCGTCACGTCCAAACCGAGCGCGCGCGACTCCGCGGCCAGGATTTCGCTCAGAGTGCCGGTCCGCTGTGAGTTCTTCACGCCGTCCCAGTAGCGGAGTTCGGCGGCGAGCAATCGATCGGTCAGCTCCGCTTCGTCGCGGCCAGTGGCGCGCGCGAGGTGCCGAGCCGCGAGTCGCCACATGTCATAGAGCTCGATGTCTGCGTATTCGGAGAGCGTGCCTCCCCAGTCGAAAATGACAGCCTCGATGCTCATTGGCCGGGATTCTAATCTTGGACGCAGGATCCGGCGCAACACGAACCACGTTTTCCCGTATTGTTCGAGGAATGCCCCGGTCCGTGCGTGTGCTGCTCATTTTTTCCCCACTCTTCGGGATGATGGGGCTCGCCGCGTGTGGCCAAGCCGAGAGCAGCGGCGCGCCGACCTGGTATCGCGATGTCGAGCCGATCGTTTCCGAGCATTGCGCGGCTTGTCACGAGCCGGGCGGGGTGGGCCCGGTCAGCTTGGAGTTCCCGGCGGACGACCCGGCCGCATATGCCAGCGCGAAGCCAATTTTTGACGAGGCCGTGACGGTGCTCGATTCGGGCCAAATGCCGCTTTGGCTCGCAGACCGAAGCTGCAACCACTATCAACACGAGCGCGGCTTGAGCGACGCCGAGCGGCAGATCTTTCACTCCTTCGTGGACGCGGGCAGTCAGCGCGGCGATCCAGCGACGGCCGCCGCGCCCTTCGTTCCGCCCGCGCTCCGCCAGATCGATGCTCGACTGAGCCCGGAATCCAGCTACACGCCCACGCCCACGCCTGCGACCGGCTTCACCGACACCCGCTGCTTCGTGCTCGATCCGACGCTGACCGAAGCCAAAGACGTGATCGGCTTCGATCTGCGGCCGGGTTCGAAGCGCGTCCATCGGGCGCAGTTGTTCTCGATGCCCGCCGCGAGCGCGCGCTCGCTCGACGAAGCCGACGCGGGGCTTGGCTACTTCTGTCCGCTCGGGCCCGGCGCCGAGGCCGCGCTCGTCGGACAATACGTGCCCGGCGTGTTCGCGCAAGAATACCCGTCCGCGACCGGCATTCGGCTCCCGGCCGGAACCCTGCTCGTCTTGCAAGTGCTTTACGATCTCGCGACCGGCGATCCAGAGCCCGATCGCAGCGAGGTCGAGCTCGAGTTCGCGCCGGCGTTGGTCGCTCATCCGGCGCGCTTCGAGGCGATCACCCAGCTCGACTTCAGCGTTCCGCCGCACGCGGTCGGCTATTCTGCAACGGCCACCTACGCCGTGCCGCGCGCGAGCACGCTCTGGGGCGTCGCGCCGCATTTGGGCTCTTATGGCCGGCAAGCGCACCTCTCGTTGACCCAATCGGGCGCGAACACCTGCTTGCTCGACGTGCCGACCTGGGACGCGAGCTGGGAGCAAAGCTACTTCTTCGACCGCCCCACGAGCCGAACCCTCGCGGCCGGTGATTCGCTGACCTTCACCTGCACCTGGGACAATCCGGGCGAGGTCGCGCTCGGCCCTGGTTTCGGCGCAAACGACGAAGCCTGCACCGGCTACGCGTACCTCAGCGAATAGCGGCCGAAAGCCCTGCCTAGCCGGGCTGGCTTTTGGTTTTGGGGGCCACGAAGAAACGGGCGCGCTCGCCGTGAAGTTCGACCGAAGGCCGCGTGAGTTCGCGAACGTCGTCTTTGCAGCCGCGCCTGCCCAGCGTTGTTACGGGCTCGTTTCGAGGCGCGGCTTGCGCGGTTTCCTCGCTCCGCGCGCGCGCGCTCACCGATCGTGGCACTTTGTTCGTGCAAGCCCGGGCTCGCTCGGCGCGGCTCCCCGCCACTTTCGATCTGTATTAAACGACGACTATGACCATTCACACCGCCGTGTTGATCCCGGGCGACGGCATCGGGCCGGAAGTCAGCGATGCCGTGCTCAGCGTGCTCGAGGCCGCGCACGCGCCGCTGCGCTTCGAGACGCACCACGCCGGCCAGACCGCGATCGATCTCAACCTCGGCAGCACGCTGCCGGAGTCGACGCTGACCGCGATCCAGCAACATCACATCGCGCTCAAGGGTCCGTGCACGACGCCCGTCGGCAAGGGCTTCAGCTCGGTGAACGTCGCGCTCCGCCGCACCCTGAACCTTTACGCCGCCGTCCGCCCAGTGCGCAATCTGCCCGGCGTCAAGACTCGCTTCGACAACGTCGACCTGGTGATCGTGCGCGAGAACACCGAGGGGCTCTACAGCGGCATCGAAAACGTGATCACCGACGGCGTCGTGGTCAGCATGAAGGTCGCGACGCGCGTCGCCTGTCAGCGCATCGCGCAGTTCACGTTTCGCTACGCGACCCAGCGCAAGCGCCGAAAAATCAGCGTCTTTCACAAAGCCAACATCATGAAGCTGAGCGACGGCATGTTGCTCGACGAGGCGCGCAAGGTGCACGCCCGCGATTACCCGAACATCGACTATCAAGAGGTGATCATCGACGCGGCCCAGATGCGCCTGGTCCAAGATCCAACCCAGTTCGACATCATCATGTGCGAAAATCTGTACGGCGACATCTGCTCGGATTTGTGCGCCGGGCTGGTGGGCGGGCTCGGCGTCACGCCGGGCGCAAACATCGGCGACCAGGACGCGGTGTTCGAGGCCGTGCACGGCTCCGCGCCGGACATTGCCGGCAAAAATCTGGCAAACCCGCTCGCGCTGCTGATGAGCTCGACGATGATGCTCAAGCACCTGGCCGACACTCGCGACGACGAGGCGTGTCGCGCCGCCGGCGAGCGAATTCGGCGCGCCTACGACCGCGCGCTCGAAGATGGTCAGAAGACGCGCGACATCGGCGGCAAGCTCGGCACGACCGAGTTCGCGCGCGCGGTCAGTGACCGACTCGAGGCATGACCGCGCCGAAGTCGGTCAATTTCGCGGTGAGTGGGCTCGCGGTGCCGCTGTGCGCGGCCGGCTCCGCGCTCGCAGCCGGGCGCACCGAAAATTCTTGCACCACCGCGCGACGGGACGGTGCGACCGCGGTGGGTTCGCTCGCCAGCGGGTCACCTGCACACGCGCTGCAGCGCCCGCAGGGCGCGTCCGCCGCCACGCCCAAGTAACGGCTCAGCTCGACCAGTTTGCACTGCTGGCTCTCGGCGAACGCGCTCACTGCCGCCAAACGGCGCGCGTCCTGCTCGCGCAATGCATCGAGCTTGGCGCCCAGATCGCGGCAGGCATCTTGGAGCTCGGTCGCGCCGATCGACGCGCGCACCCAGCCGCCGGTCTTCGACACGACTCCCGCGTCGGCCAAGAGCGCGGTCAGGCGATCGGTCGTGCGCCGGCTCTGGCCCGTGGCGAGCGCGAGCGACTCGAGCGTGACCGTGCGCTCTTCGAGCGCGGGCGCTTCGAGCACACGGCCGAGCTCGACCAAGTGTGCCGGCTTGAAGCGCTGTTGGGCGAGCATGACCTCGTGCAAACTGCGGTGGCTCGACTCGTGAAACAGCACGCACGTGGCGCTTTGACCGTCACGCCCGGCCTGCTGGATCTCGCGCAAATACTGCTCGAGCGACGCGGGCGACTGATAATGCACGACGAACCGCAGCTCTCGCTTACTTGCGCCGCGGCCGAAGCCGAGCGCGGCTTGCGCGGCCGGCTCGCCCAGGCCCAAAAGGCCGCTGCCTGCCGCAAACGCGCTCACCGCGACCAGCACGCCGCGCGCGCCGGGCAGCGTGAAATTCAAGAGCTCGGCCGCGCGATCGGCCGGGGTCATGCCGCCGTGGTAGCGATGGGCGCTGATCGCTCCGCGCGCGTCGCGCAACGTGGCGTACACGCTGTCGACGTCGTGCGGCGAGGCGCACAGCACGAGGCCGGGCGGTTCGAGCCGCTCGAGCAGACGGACGAGGGCTGCTTGGCGCGGCTCGCCCCGCGCGTCACGCGTCACGAGCTGCACATTGGCGGGTACGAACGGCGCGCGCGCCACGACCGGCTCGGTGAGGGCGAGCCGCTTGGCCGCATCACTGAGCACCGCGCTGGTCGCCGCGCGCGTGAGCGCCATCACCGGCGGTCGGCCGAGCGCGGCGAGCACGCGAGGCAGCGCCGCATAGGACGGGCGAATTTCGTGCGCCAGCTCGGACGCACACTGGGCCTCTTCGATCACGAACAGCCCAATTCCGGATTTGCCGAGCGCCTTTTGCACGTCGGCCGCGGCCAGTGCCTCGGGGCTGAGCAAAATCAGCAGCGAGCCGCCGCGGAGCACGCGCGCGAGGGCCGCGCTGCGCTCGGGCCCCGAAAGCTCTGGCACCAGACAAATGGCCGGTTTTCGCGCGGCGCTGAGCGCCTCGTATTGCGTTTGCAGATCCGCGAGCAGCGGCGAGAGCACGACCGTGGGCTCGCTGAGCAGCGGCGCGCACAGCTGATAGCAAACCCTGGCCTGCGTCTCGTCGGCGATCGTGAGCAGGCTATCTTTGCCTTCGAGCGCGGCGCGGATCACGGAACGCTGGGCCTCGGTCAGCGCGCTCTGCTGCGCGCGCTCGGCGGCCTCCTCCAAATTCTTCCAGGCGTCACGGCTGAGGCTCGGCCGAGGACCGCGCTCGGCCAGGCGGATCACCGGCGCGACGCGCGGAGCGTGCGCCGAGCGTGCGGCTTCCGCGGCGGGCTCGGGTTTGTGTGGCGGCTTCGGGCTCGCTTTGGGCTTTGGCGGCGCGCTGACGCTGGCCTTCGCGCGTTGCGGCGTGCTCACGCTGATCTTCGCGCGCTGCGGCGCGCTCACGCTGAACTTTGCGCGTTGAGGCGCGCTGATGCTGATCTTGGCGCGCGCGACCGACTTCGCCTTGGCCTTGGCCAGCGGCTTGGGCTCGAAGGCGCGAGGCTTGCTCTTGCTGGTGCTCGCCGTGAGCTGCCGGGCGCTGGTTTTGACCAGCGCTTTGGCCTTGGGCAAAGTGGCTTTGCGAGGCTTGGCCTTCGCGGCCGGTTTGGGCCGCAGCGCGCTCGGCTTGAGCTTGGCTTTCGGCTTGGTCTGCGCGCGCGCGGCGATCGCTGAACGCCCGGTCAGCGGTTTTCGCGCGCTGGCGCCAGCGCGTGACTTCGCGGGCGCTGGACGCGACTTGGCCTTTTTCATGGGCGTTTTGTGTTTCTTGGGCATCCCGATCACCCGTACGACGCCGACGAGTACCACTACCCGTGACAGAAATACAGTGTTCAGATGCATAGGCCAGATCAAAGGCGCGCGCATCGCAGGTGCGGCACGCGGAAGCTCGCAGCCCAGGAAGGCTAGGCTGACTCGGAAAGTGTCGTTTCCGCTCTTCGATCTGATCCCAGAGTGCCGAGAGCGAGTGGCGCGTGTTTCGCTCGGTCAATTTCCGACGCCGGTCGAGTCGCTCGAGCCGCTCGCTCGCGAGCTCGGTGTGCCGAGCGCTCCCGCGTGGATCAAACGCGACGACATTTCTTCGCCGGTCTACGGCGGCAACAAAGTGCGCACTTTGGAGCTGCTCTTCGGCGAAGCGAAGGCGCTCGGCATGCACCGAGTGATCTCGACCGGCGCGTTCGGTTCGAACCACGCGCTCGCGACCGCGCTGCACGCGCCGTTGGTCGGTCTCGAGCCCGGCGCGCTGCTCTTTCCACAACCGATCTCGCGGGCGGCTTATTCGAACTTGGATGTGCTCGCGGCGAGCGGGGCGACATTACACAGTGTGCCGCATTGGAGTCTGTTGCCGTTCGCTCTGGCGCAGCTGCGCTTCGCGCGGAAGCGACCGAGCTACGTCATGGTCCCGGGCGGCGCGACGCCGCTCGGCGCGCTCGGCTACGTGTCGGCGGCGTTCGAGCTCGGCCGGCAAGTCGCGGCGGGCGCGTTGCCTGCGCCGCGGCGCGTGATTGTCGGCGTGGGTTCGACTTGCACTTCGGCAGGGCTGCTGCTCGGTTTTGCGCTCGCCGCAGAGCATGGGCTCGGCTTCACGCCGAGCACGCGGCCACACCTGACCTCGGTCCGCGTCTCGCCCTGGCCGGTCACGAGTCGCTTCCGAATTTTGGGGCTGGCCGCGCGCGCGTCGCGTTTGTTGCACGCGCTCAGCGCCGGCAAAGCGCCGCTGTTCGACGCCGCAACCCTGGGCGCGCGCTTCGACGTCGATGGTCGGTTTCTGGGTGCGGGCTACGGTCAGCCGAGTATTGCCGGCAGCGAAGCCGAAACGCTCTTCGAGCGCCTGGGCTTGCCCTTGCTCGACGGCACGTACAGCGCGAAAGCGGCCGCGCGCGTGGTCGCGGCAATCCGCGCGCACGAACCGGGCCCCATCTTATTTTGGTCGACGAAATCCAGCGTGCCACTGCCGGCGGGCGCGCGAGCGCGGCGCAGCGGCGATCGCGCGCCAGCCATACCGCGACGCATCGAAGCTTGGCTGAGCCGAGCCGAACGCGCGCTGTTTCGTTGAGCTCTCGCTCAGGGAGAAGTCGTGCGCGACGCCGAAGGCTGCGCCGGCCTGGGACGGCGCGCGTGACCATCAAAACCCAGGCTCGAGGTCTGCGCGCAGCCGTGGCGGACCGAGGTTTCGGCGCGCGGGCGTTCAGCCTTTGGGAACCAGGCTCGCGAGCGCGCGCATCAACATCGTGTCGACGCGGTGGTAGTAATCGCGCGTGACGGCGATCGATTTTTCTTCGTCGGCGGCTTCGAGTGTGGTCACGAGATCGCGCAAATGCTGGGGAAAGCTGGGCTCGAGCATCCACAGCGCCGGGAAGCGATCGAGCAACTCGCGGTAGGCGTCCAAGAACGGATTGGCGATCCAACGCACGGCCACCGAATGGCCGGCGTCGAGCAGCGCGTCGAGCCAGCGCTGAAAGCCATGCGCGATCACCACCGGGTCGCGCCGCTCGAACGCGGCGATCAAGAGCTCGGTGATGTCGCGCAGCCGCGCGATGTCGTCGGTGCTGGCGCGCCGCGCGGCGAGCCGCGTGGCAAACTCGAGCACGAGCAAGCGCGCCGGCAGAATGTCCTCCAAGAGCGCGTGGATCTCGGCGGCGTTGCCGGTGTTCTCCAAGAACGGCGGCAAGAGCTCCATCGTGCCGGTCTTGCGAAAATCCGCGACCGTCACGCCTTGGCCGTGGCGCACGGTCACGAGCTTGGCTTGCTCGAGCATGCGCACGGCCTCACGGAGCGTGTTGCGATTCGTGCCGTACTGCGCCGCCAGCTCACGCTCGCCGGGTAAACGCTCGCTCGGCTTGAGCACGCCTTTCAGGATCTGACTGCGCAGATCCCGAAAGATGGTGGCGGCGATGTTGGTCGAAGGCGGGGCGCGATGTTCCATGGCTGAGTCGGGTCGTCGACCGAGCCGATGCGTCCCGATTCAGAGCAGGATCGAAACGCCGGCCGACAGGTAAGGGTAACCGAGCCGGAGCAAAAACCCGACTGAATCCGACACCATGAAGCGGCCGCCCACGGAGAACGAGGCGTCTACCCCGGTATCCGTATAGGTGTAGGCGCAAAAACCGTTGGGGCAGTTGTTGTAATAGCCGTCGTCGTAGCGGCGGTGCTGAATGACCAGGCCGCCTTCGCCAAAAACGCTGATCTTCGGCAGCAAAAAGAAGTTCCATTGCACGACGATGGGCACGCTCCAAATGTCGGCCGTGAAGCCGTTGCCGTTGTAAAAGCCGTTGCGGTAATAGAGCGCGCAGCCGTTGTTGATGCCGGCGTGGGCCCAATCGAGCCCGAAGCCGATGGCCATGTTGTTGTTGATGCGCGGTATGGGGCCATTGGCGAGAAACGGGATCGCCGCGCGAAAACCGGGACCGAACGCATCATTGGCGCACGGCGCGTAGTCATTCCATTCCACGATCAGGTGCGGTTCGAGCTCGGCGGAGTAGAGCGGGTGAGCGCCCGGTTCTTTGATTTGGGCCGAGGCGAGAGCCGGCACGGCCAAGATGCCGAGCACGACGCAGGTTTGCGACAAACGCATGGTCTACCTTTCTAAGCTACTGGCGGTTTGCAAACGCCGCTCCACTTCCAGAACGAGGCGCGGGGCGCGGGAGAGGATCAGCGGGCGGGCGGCCACGACCCAGTCCCGTACAACAGATTGGCCCGCGTCGTCCAATGCCAGGCGTGGACGGCCGGCGAGGATGTTCCGCAAGCGCTCGGCCGTGAGCTCCGGCGCTGCATCGCCTTGCAGGGGACCGCGGCGTTTGAGGTTCTGGCACAATTGTTGGAAGCGGATTTCATGGGCTCCGCCCTCCCAGGTGATGCGGCCCTGGACGTCGTTCGTCAATGCAGCGTCGAGGGCCGACAAATACGCCTCGTTTGCCGCGCTTTCCTGGGCCAACGCCGCGTCGAGCACGAGCTCGACCCCGACGTGGGCGACCGCGCGGGCGCTGCCGCGAGACAGGCCGCGTTCGAGCAAATAGCTCGAAGCCTGACGAGAAAATTCCAGAAACGATTCGGAGCCGTGGAAGGCTTCGTCGGTCGCGTGGTGAAAGAGGATGCCCTCGCGGAGCGGGTGGCTGCTGGCGTGAGGCGGACGAACGCGCAGGATGGACGCGAAATCGGGCAACATGGCCCCGAGCACGAACTCGGCTCGGACTTCGCCGCGGGCGGCCTCTTTGCGCCGGGCGATCACCGCGTGTCCGAAGAAATTCATGGCCGGCCCCAAGCACAGCACAAATGTCGAGGAACGAGAAACCGGCTCCCGAAATCGGAAAAATACTCTATCACCCGCTTCGAGCGTGCCCATGAATCGATTCGACGCCGAGCTCATCGCGCGCACGCCGCTCACGGCCCGCGTGCATTTGTTGCGCTTCGCAGCGCGGGAGCCGTTTCAGTGGGCGGCGGGTCAGTATTTGCTGGTGGTGCGTTGCGCTGGCGTCGAGCTGCGGATCCCGTATTCGATTGCCTCGGCGTGCGACCCGGCGCACGCGCGAGAGTTCGAAATCGCGGCTGCGATTCACGCCGGCGCCGACGCCATCGATGGGCTCGAGATCGGCGGGCGCGTCGAGTTAGAGGGCCCGGCGGGCAGCTTCGTTTGGCAAGCCGAGCCGAGCCCGGCCGCGTTGTTGGTCGGAGTCGGAACGGGCATCGCCCCGCTGCGCGCGCTGATTCGCGAAGAGCTCGCGCGCGCGAGCTCGGTGCGGCTCGCGCTGCTCGCCGGACATCGCGTCGCCGAGGACGTGCTCTTTCACGACGAGTTCAACGCGCTTGCCGCAAGCTCGGCGCGATTTCGCTTCGTGCCCACGCTCAGCGCCGGAGCTGAGGGTTGGTCCGGCCGGCGCGGCCGCGTTCAAGCGCAGCTCGCCGAGCTCGTTCGCTCGCTCGAGCCGCTCGATGCCTATGTTTGCGGCCGGCTCGACATGCTGAACGAAGTCGTGAGCGAGCTCGCGTCACTCGGCGTGCCCGCCGCGCGGATTCGCGCCGAAGGTTATTGAGCGGTCGCGCGCGAGCAGCGCGCCGGTACACCTGGTTTCGCAAACGAAATCTAGCGCGGGTGGGCCAGATATTCGAGCGCGCGGCGACCGGGCATGAAAAAGTATGCGCCGCCGCGCGTCTCGACGAAGCGCGGCAGATCGTGAGTTCGGCGCACGGGGCAGCCGGGCATCGTGAAATCTCGCGCCCGAAACGGTACGCTTCGGTCGGCCCCGAGCAGCGGATCCGGATCGCTGGATAGGCCCGCGAACGACGGGTTCTGCACCCAGTTCGATTGCACGAACTCGAATTGCCGACTGAGGTTCGCGTTGAAGCACAAGAAGTGCAGCCCGCGCTCCTCGTCCGAGCTCAGCGTGCGCAGGGCGTCGAGGTCGTAATCTTCGTCGACGGGCGGGCCGTAGGCGCGACCGCGGCGCAGGATTCGGTGACGCTTGGTGAGCTCGAGCCGCGCTCGGCGCAGCTCCAGATCGCGCGCGGGGTCACCGCTCAGCTCCGGATCGTGCGGCACGGGCAAGGCGGTATCTCGCGGATTGCTCCGCCGAATGTGCGAGCCGATCGGACAACGTTCGCCGAACGAATCCTGATTGGCGCCGTAGGTGAACGAGTCGATATCCTGCTCGGCGATCGGACCAGGAGCGTCCGGAAATAGCGCGAGCGGCGTGCCGTTCGGCCAGCGCCCGACCATTTTTGCAGCCAGCCACTCGCGTCCGGCGCGGCCCGCCGGCGCATCGGGCAGGCTCTGGCGCGCGGCTTCGATGTAGCTCCAGAAGCCGACCACGTCTTGCTTCAGTTGCCGGAACACGAGATAACTGCCGTTCTTGCCGAAGTCGTGGCGCGCGGCGCGGCCCGCGCAATCCGGCAAGAGGCCGCGCTGGTCGAGCTCGGCCGGTACCTCCGGTGACATGGGTCGCCGGCCGTAGGTGTTGTCGTAGCCGAGCAATACTTCACCCGGGGCGATGATGTCATCGCGCCGGGAGCGGGGCAGACCGCCGATCCGCGGGTTGGCGATGCCGTCGCGGAAACCGAAGTGCTCTTTGCGCCGCGTGCGGTTGGACGCGACGGTGTCGAGCAGCGTGAACAGCCGCACGCCATGATCCGGGCACAGCTCGGAGCTGATGAATTCTTCGATCCGCACCCAATCTTCGGCGTCGGCGTCGCCATCACCGGCGAACACGGCCAAGAGGCCGTGCACGGGGTCGTCAGGGCGGCCCCAGTGCCAGCGTTCGGGTGCGCTCTCCGCGTCGTCACCGAGCCGGCGGGCGCGGTTCGGCTCGCTCATGCCTTCTTGAAACGGCGGCGCGAACCCGGCGAGCGTTACCGCGGGCAGCCCGAGCTTTGCAAAGCCGGCGTGAGTGAAGGCGACGTTCGCGCACAAATCACCCAGGTACGGCGGCTCGCTCCGGCGCGACCCACGGAAAGAGCCAAATTGCAGCGTATCGAGCAAACGACGCAACCAGCGCCGCGCGGACTCCCCATCTACGATTTCGAAAACTGCGTAGCGCGCCGCGGGCTTCTGACCGTAGCCGCTCAAAATGAGTCCTTGAATGTCGGAGAGCTCGAGCACTGAGTCCATAGGTGTCCTAAGCGAGCCTCAAGTGAGGCGCCGAAACCAAGCCTTGAGTGCCATGGCGCAGGGCGGATGGTGCAAGCCGCAGCGGATCCAGGTGTTGTTGTTGAGCGCGGCGATGCCGAGGTCGGGATACGCCGCATAAAATACTTGCGTTGGGCGTTGATGCGCGCGGCTCCAAGCTTTGAAACGTTCTTCGTCGTTGGCCCCGCCCCAGTTGAAGAACACGGTCTTCGGATACAAGTGGGTCCAGGTCCACGCCAGGTTCAGGCCGATCGCGGCGCGATCCACGAAATCGCCCAAGTAGCTTTCCCAGCTGCTGTCGTAGTTGCTGAAGAACAAGAGCCGAGTTCGATCGTCAATCAGCAGCCACTTGGCGAAATGAATCGTCGGGATCCCGCCGAGCTGACCAATGTCGTCGAACTGGTTCTTCGCCATCCGGTCGATGTAACCGTGAGCCGCGAGTAACGCGGTCAGCCGGTTCGGGTGCTTGAGCGGCACCACGTGGGTCAGCGCATTTTGCAGCCCATGATCTTCGCTGGCCGCGACCTCCAGAAAGTGGGCGCGATCGTCGGCCGTCCATGCTTCTTGGCGAGCGAGCGGCTCGTACTCGGGATCGCTTTTCGCCCAACGCCAGAGGTTCAGCAGCTGACTTAGCACGTAGAAGAGCAGCTGCAGCGAGATGTTCTCGAACCAGACCGCGAGCCCCGCGCCCAGCCGCTCGCTGCGAATGGCCGCGTCGGGCATGGGCGGCGCCGGGTGGTCGATGTTCAAGCCGCGAAGCTTGGGATCGGTCGCGGATCTCAGCCGCACGTATTCGCGCGCGGCGAAGTAGAGCTCTCGCGGCGGGGCTCGCGGCGCGCGCTCGAAGTAGCGCATGAGCACCTCGCGCAAGTATTGCTCGAGACGAATGCGATCGAGATCTCGCTCGGTGTGGCCCTGGTAGCAGGCCGTCGACGGGGCCAAGCGCTGCTCGAGCGCGTCTGCCAGCGGCTCGGCTTCGGAGGCGTCGGCAAAGCCTTGGCAGTATTTGAAAACACTCCACAGGGGCTCACGGATCTTGCTGCACAAAAGCCGGAGATGCTCGGCGCGGGCTTCGGCGGGGTCGACCGTGTCCGTGTCGAAATTGGATTCGAAAACGACGCTCGAACCGTGCTCCGCGTCGCTAGGCTCGGCCAACAAAACCAGGCGCGCAAAGTGGATGCGGAACATCGGATCCGCAAATGCGCGCGGCTGCAGCCGGCTCTCGGGGGCACAATCCTCGGCGATCAGCGCGAGCGCGGCACGCAGCTCGCTCAGCCGATGCACCCCGTCGACCTTGGCCACCACCGTCAAAGATTCCTGCCGCACGATCTATTCTCGTAGCAACACTCGGGTTTACCGTGCAAGCCTTGCGCGACAAACCGGCGCAAAGAACGCCCCCGGATTGTCCAACCCGCAGCACCGGCCAGTCGCTCGAGCTCAGCGCTTCTTCTTCGCCGTAGTAATTTTTTCGGTCTTCCCGGCGAGCGCGGCGTGTCGAAAACAATCGACGACATGGTCGTTGACCATGCCCACTGCTTGCATGTGCGCATACACGATCGTCGAGCCGACGAAGCCGAAGCCGCGCTGTTTCAAGTCGCGGCTGAGCTCGTCCGACAGTTTCGTGCGCGGGACGATCTCGCGCGCCGAGCGCAGCCGACTCTGAAGCGGCACGCCGTCGACGAAGCGCCATTGATAGTCGGCAAAGCTACCGAACTCTTCTTGCACGCGCAGAAATGCGCGCGCGTTCTTGACCGCGGACTCGAGCTTCAAACGGTTGCGAACGATGCCGGGATCTTGCATCAAACGCTCCAGCTTTTGCGGCGTGAAGCGAGCCACGCGCTCGGGGTCGAAATCGGCGAAGGCGCGGCGATACGCGTCGCGCTTGCGCAAAATCG
>Ga0068856_100002555_pt1 | contig 18742 bp, 17 predicted proteins | sample KBSCornC62_FD_66595 | JGI IMG/M metagenome (GOLD analysis project Ga0068856, IMG submission 66595) | Corn rhizosphere microbial communities from Kellogg Biological Station, Michigan, USA - KBS Corn C6-2 | ecosystem: Host-associated > Plants > Roots > Rhizosphere > Soil ...
TTGATTGTTTCAGTAACAATTTGCTTCCGAATAAATGGAGTAAGAGTTTTTTCAGGATCTAGTCCCTGAGAAATAAGCTGTCCAAGAGCAACATTAGCTTTAACTCCTACTCCCTGCAATACTTCCTGATATTTTGCAGGATCATCCGATGTATTCTTAATCGGCTCTACTTTCTTATAAAAACTCCTCTTACCCTCAGCAATTTCAATCGTATTAAATAAGAAATTAGATAACCTAAGAGCCGCATTTCTATCATCTTCATCAGACGACGCATACATTTGCCTACATAGACCTTCTAGAACAGGAGTAAGAGTTTTTTGGAAAAGATCTGGAGATTTCTTATGAAGTGCACCAAGAAATCCATCTGCAAATCTATCTAATGCATCTTTTCCTTGACTTTCTAATGCTTCCAACAAAGGTTCAGATTTACCAGCTACGATATCTTCTCGTAGAGTAACAAATGCTTCATTATCTTCAAATGCTTCTCTAGCATCTGCAACTGTAGGAAATAAGCGAGTGAATTCTACTTCTCTATGAAATGCTTCCCTCATCTGAGGAAAATCTTTGAAGAAGTTAGGATACTTAGCTTTAATCTCGGAGAATGATGGACGATCAAAAGGAATATCAGGTTTTTTATCGTCTTCCTGATCATCTTCTACAACTTCTTCCTCTTCTGCTTCTTCCTCATCCTCTTCTTCTGCTTCTTCTTTCTTAGCGGCTGGTTTAGGAGCAGGAACTTCCTCTTCCTCTTCGTCAGCCTCAACTATTTCGTCAGGATCTTCATTTCCAGTATCAGCAGAATTAAGTTCTTCTACATCTTCGTTATACTTCGGCCCATCTCCGCTGTTGAGCTTAGTATCATTATTAGTCGGGAACATATGTGTTAAATTCTTCTACTTTCTCTTTAAAATATTTAGCTAGATCAGTCCGATACTGTTTATCGGGAACTTTAATACCTTCTAATATATCATATGACTGCTCAACAGCTTTTTCCGCATTACTATCTTCTGACAAACCTAAACAAATAACTCCGGTACCACCAGAATGAACCAATTGCTCATTTTCCAACATTACTTCATAGAAGTACAAATTTTCCTGCTCTTTTTCCCATCCCTGAATCGGAATTCCTTCATTTGGTGATACTTTCTCTGTATCTACTCCAGTTTTAGCTTCCATTGGATATGGAGGAATAGATAATCTAACTGATGCTGCATAGTCATTTGAATGACTAATTATACTAACATCTCCCCTAGTACAGTCCGAGAAAAACTTACCAAAATCATCTTTCAGAAGACGTAGATAAGTAGGAGTAGCATCATATCCAAATCTAGGAGTCCACTCTAGCCCGTATACTCCCTTTTCATTAACAACGGCATTCAAATCTATTTGACCTGTATATTGCTGCTCTCTAATGAAACTTTTAGCCTTGAAAACTCCATCCTTTACAATATCAGACATGCAGTTCCATGTAATATTTCCAGAACAGCCTGTTGATGGACCCAGATCATCATTCATTGACTTCTTAACTTCAATTGTATGATTCGCTGGCCATACAAATTCACCGTTCGAACAGAATATTTCAGATGATATTACTAAACCTTCGATGAAGTCTTGTAGAATAAAAGAATCAATGTCTTTCCCAAATCTCTTCTCTACGAAATTTAGATAAGCAATCAACTGCTCTGTATCATCAGAAACATAAGTCAGTTTGCATGGCATATTGCCGTTCGGTTTGAATACTAGCCGTTCCTTGTGTTCCTTAGCATAGGATATACCATCTGGGAAACTTTTGAATTCCATGTATGGCGGAATTTGAATCCCAGCCTTCCGCATCATTTTAAATCCAAAATTTCTATCATGCTCAAGATTATCAGCAAAACTAGAAGCACCATAAACAAAGTGGCCTTTCCTACGTAATTCATCCGCATATTTCCCATTTCCAGAGATATCAAAGATTATAACTGTATTCTTATCAATGAAATCTTCGCAGTTCTTAACTTTAGGAAGTATACCATCGAATACGTTAGCATAGATAGGATCATCAATATATAATCCAACTTCATTGCCTTCGTTATGGATTCTACTTAGTATCTGAGCACCTTCGCCAGATATCGAATACATTAAAAATTTCATTAGCAGCCAGGAGCACCTTTATAAATGTTTCCAGAGCCATCGACGCATAAACTCACTCCACCAGAACCTCCAGGAAGAGAAGGAGCAATTATTGATCCAGCAGAAGTAAATTTAAATCGGCTAGTACCATTATATTTCATATCTATAAAATTGCCACTAAAAACTCCGCTTCCATTTGCGGCTTGAATAGTAAGAAAATTGCCAGTAAAAGTAGTAGTATCCTGATCCCATCTATTTACATCACTACCAGTCATATAGCTAGTATGAAGAAATAACATAGGATAACCAATGGGGCCAGCAGCATCAAATGCTTCAAATGCAGCTCCGTCATTATGTCGTTCTGCTAGAAATACTCTATTCCCTCTCTCATAAATAGCTCCTCTAAATGCAGCTCCAGCAGATCCATGAGCAGATGCATATATAGTATCTCCACCAAATCCATCAACATGTATACCATTAGAATCATGAGATCCGGGAACTTGAACATTCATAGATGTATATCCAAATCCAGGATTTACTCTCCAGAAATATGCAGTATATGGTACTGAGAATTGTGTACCAGCCGAACTATTCAAAGTCATACTAGTAGAACTAGCAACACTTGATACAGTATACTGAGTACCATTTATGATAAGATATAATCCAGGATAAGTATTGCTGTTTCTGATCCAAGAGTTAGCCGTTCCGGTTTCTTGCTCGAATTTATCTCCAGAAACCCAAGTAACAGATGTTCCTGATGTACTAAGTGTTCCATGAGTCATAGGCCAAGAATTTTCAATCCATCTCATAGGACAATCACCGCCAGCAGCAAAAGCTCCACTAGCATCTTGATTACTACAATATAGATTCTTGTAATTAACATTCTTAACAATACTCGATGGTCCCAAGAACAACGGCTGACTAGTAGGACTAGGAGATTGAATAATAGAAGTCATCCAATCTTCTCCCTCTACCATTATTCCTCCAGGAATTACTCCAGCCGTAATAGCAGAACCCGAACTATCAGTCTGTACAGGAACAGGCACAGTAACACTATCAGTAGCTCTAGTATATGTCCATAATCCAGTAGGCAAAATAACAGAACAATTAGCAGGAATATAAATATATGTCAGTCCAGCCGTTAAAGCTGCGGTGAATGCAGTAAACTGATCTGAGCCATTACATATTGCACCATAATTACGGATATCACCAGCTTTATAAAACTTCTGAAATCCAATGCCGTTAAAACTAACTCTAGAATCCTGCCCATTTACTGCGATGGCAACTAAAATTATAAGAAGTCCAATTAAGGATAATTTAAAGGATTTAGTCATCTCACACCTTACTGATTAATAAGCCCCGTATCCGCAGCATAGAGGTTAGTGCCATCATATGATACAAACATCTGCATGTTACATTTATTGGCAGTAGTACCAATTACCATCCCACCTTTTACATTAGACGGCCAGGTAAGAGTATATGGACCACCACTAGCAGGCTGACAAATTTGCGCAGTATGATGAACCCATCTATCACCAGAAACAACAGTAACAGTAGCAGTAGCATTAGCTGAAAGTGTCCAAGAAATATCTCCACTCTGAACAGTCCATGTAGGAGTAGCTCCAGGAGAAGAAGTTTGTACTCCACTCCATCCACCACATGAGGATGATGCTAATGTAAGAGTAGCTCCCAAAGATACTGTTCCGCCGCCTGATACACAACCTGTAGTAGAAATAGTAACTGAAGAATTTTGCAATCCAGCATTGGGAAGAACTTGATAAGATGGATCAGCAGAAGATCCATTAGATACTAATGCTTGTCCAGTAGTACCAGGAGCAATAGCAGTAACATCAGCCGTTCCTTGCCCAATTACAATACCATGATTAGTTAAATTAGATATAATTTGACTTGGAATTCCGTTAATAGTAGTGGCGTTGAGAAAATAACCAGCCACACAGAGAAGGAAGAAGCAAGCCGTTACATATTTGCATACTTTCACAACGCTCATTGATTTAGCACTCCTAGGTTTTCACTCCAAAGATTAGTACCATCTGGTGAATAAAAAGTTTGAGAATCACATGTATTAGCTAAATGTCCCAAATTAGTCATACCACCATGAATAGTTCCAGGCCATGATATCCAATTTCTATTTGCTGTATCTCGACAGATACGGAAAGTAATTCTAGCACCAGCTGATAGATTACTAAATGACATACTACTTACTGTACATGATAATGTAATCTGTTGTACACTATATAATGCTGTACTAAGATTAAAATTTGGAGAAGATGTACAAGCTACTGTATTAGTTGCATAAGTAACAGTTCCTCCTCCGCCTCCTCCACCAGATGTTAATATCGTCTGTTTTAGTGTCATATCAACCATTGCAGACGACCCACTAGCAGCAGGTTCAGTAGAAACATTACCTAATAATTGTCCAGTTGTAGGAACACCTGATACAGAATGACATTGACCAGCCGCAGAAGTTGATGGAACTACATATTGTCTAATGACTGGCGCATTATCAAATATACAAGGACAATTACCATAAGTACATATAGTAGCAGTTCCAGTGACACCTGCTCCCCCAACTACGATACCAGATATATTATTTGTATCAGATAATGAAACTCGCACAGCGCGGCCAGTAGTAGAATCAATTTTAGCTAACTCATATAGAGTAGTTCCAGTAACATTATCATTAAGGGCAGACATATTTATGTTAGCAGGAGGAATATGCTGCCCCATTGCACTACTTATGAATAATATAAATAGTATTAGTCTCATCTAATTAGTAGTAAATGAAATAATCTGATTATTTCCAGTGCAATTAGTTCTTACTTTTATTGCCGTAGTAGATGGTAATGATAACGTAGCTTTCTGATCACGATCTGCTGGGCTATTAACAGGAGTTACTCTAGTAAACGTAGCAAAACTATCAGTACTCCAATCAACTGTGCAGGTATCTGTTGTAGGAGCTAAAAATGTAACATATCCTGCTTTATTCCAAGCCAAATTTGATACAATTCCCTGAGCAACTGTCATTTGCTGAACATCAGCTCCAACATCTCTGCCATCTGTGCCATGATTAACTCCAGATGCATTATACTTAGAGGTAGGATTTAGCCAATAATTCATAGGGTGCCATGTTGTATTAGCGTAATCATGCCAATCAATATCTGCAATTCTACATGTTACAGTATCACATGATGCAGGATTGATGAAGTTAGTGCCAGGTAATCCAGAATATGTTCCTTCAATGGTAGTTAGTCCGCTATTCGTAAGTGGAGTAAGAGATAATCCATTAGAATACCCACCCAACATCCAATTTCCGGCCCATGTATAATTAGACCAGAATTTAGTAATGGCATTTCCTCCACCATATACAGTATCTCCGGGTACGGCCGGAAAATTAGGAACGGCTCCACAATCATACCCAGACATTCCATTTTTACCATCATCTGTACTAAATCCTAAGAAGTTATTGGAGAAATACAGACTGCTCATATTTCTACACTGATTCACGATTACACTAGGATACAAACCAATTGGAATGTTAACTGTATTATTATTAAATACTATATGCTGTGGGCCATTAGCGAATCTAAATCCATCTCCATTACCAGAATATCCAGGAAGTGGAGGAGAATTCCAAGACGCATATCTATATCTGTCAATATCAGAAAATATATTGTTATGAATCCATATTCTCTGGGTTAATACATTGCTATATACCGGAGTGGTGTATCCTATAATCTGCATGTAATCACCACATGTTCTATCAGATTTATTATAGGAATACTCAATATCGCTAGCAAAAGATGTAGGAACGAATCCTCCGGTGATAATATTCAGAGAACCCATTTCAAATGATGTACCAGCTAGTACCGTTAGATTACACCATCCACCAGAAATAGTATTACCAGAGAATTTAATTCTCTGTCCTTCTTTTAATTCATACGCACCCTGTCTATTAGGTACAAATTGTCCATTCCAAACAGTATTATATACTGGATTTGGCTGCATTTCTTTATCAATCAGAAATACACTTCTAGTAACACTTACATCACCTGGCTCTTTAAGAAGTTCACATCCTATGTTCGATGACAGACAAGTAACATTAGACAGAACTCCAGATCCATCTCCAGTAAACATATGAATAGGAAATTCACCAATTACATTATGAAATACACTATTATCTACACTAATAGGTCCAGGACCATAAATAGAGTATATTGCTACTCCTGGACCATCATTACCAGGAAAATCTCCAATAGCATCTGCTGGTCCAACTGGAGAAATAGCAGTAATATTTCCAGATGTAATTGTTAATATCATCACTGGATATCGAGTGTAATGAGATCCAGTAGAATTAGTAGTTCTAGCAAAATCTGGGCTAGCCGTATTAGATAATGTAGAAGTTACCCCACTAGAATCAGTGGCAGTAAACGTAATTCCAGTAGTAGCAGTGAAAAAATTATTACAATTAGATGGGTCACCATTCAGCTCCCATACTATTAATCCAGATGCAGCATTAGTTGTAGTAATCGTAGGAACATTAGAGCATTTAGGATGTGGTAATCCAGGATACCCTACTGGCCAGCCGCGCCAATAACCTCCACCGGAAAATGTTTGCGTATTCGTTCCTGATGGACTATACGGAGATCCTCCGTTATTTGGGAGGTAGTATAAATTACTAGGAGTCCAATCTCCTAAATTCTCTATATATGAATTTACGAACGCAATATAGCTACCTTCTGCATGGAGAAATTTATTAGTCCTGTCAGGGTACATATAATGATTAGTACCACCCAGAACTAAACAGCGATCGAATATGATATGCGATTTATCAGATGCCATATTAATAAATGGCAACTTATAAGATGTGGAATCTGGATTGCCAGCTGAATTGACAGATTGAAAATCGAATGTTACTCCGAGAAATCTAATATGATGTGCACCACACCCATAGTCAAATGCAATAGATGTAGGAGTATTCGTAAGAGTATCTCGAATAATGGGTAACTTAGATTGATATGACAGATCAATTCTTACATTATTCGGAGGCAGAAGATTATTGGGTACACTAGTTCTAATAATAATCTCTGGAAAATCAGGAATATCATTAGCATCTCCACCAGCAATAAAACATGCATTGCCAGCTAGTCCAGATCCACCAGATACTACTGATCCTCCACATGTAGTAGATACTTTAAAATGAGTAGTATCTGCTATATCAACTATACAGTACGGATATCCGGGATTAAGAGGATGCGGAAGATTAGGAGTATTATTTCCTCCAGCCATCGACATTCTTACATATGTTCCAGTTGATAATCCATGTGCGGCTTGAGTAGTAAATTCTCCAGTCGTAGAATTATAATTGGTAATAACAGCTGCACTACCAGTTCCATCAGTGATATACGTATCAGCAGGCCGTAAAAGAGATACAGGATTATTGAAATCCTCACCAACGAGATTTACAGTTAGTGGATCAACAATAATAATATCTGCATGACCTCCCGATCGTCTAGCATTTAATAATGCAGTATGTAAATCAGTCTCATCCGCAAAAGATGCAGTACCATACCATGCAGAAGTAGTAGGAGCAAGAGAAGACCATGGAACACCCGCACCATTAACTAAATGAGTAGCAGGAGCAACAAATCTAGCAACTCCTCCTATACCAGCATTAGGAGCAGGAGGATTATATACTTTGGGGGGAGTAGGTAACTGATAATTAGGCTTACATGCTGATGTAGTAGCAGTAGCTTGAGTAGTAGCACCTTCCCACCCACTTAAACCGTCTGATATTTCAGTAGAGAACCAGTACTGAGTATTACAATTTAATCCAGTAAGAGTTTTGATCCATTTTGCGCCAGTCCCCATTGCTACATTAACTTTAGTATCCTGACCTTGAATACAGGGACCAGTGGAAGGATTAGCCGCAGATAAGCAAGAATAGGTATTAGTATCTCCCCATTTTGCTCTCATGTAATAATAGAATCCAGTAAACGAACAATCAGTAGAAATCCTAATACTATTATCAGTAACTCCCTCGATGGTTAAATCTGCACACGTAGCCGCTGCATGTAAACTACCCAAGCTAACCAATAATAGAATTAAAATTTTCATGATTAATTACCGTAACAAATAGCCGTTCCACTGTAATCAGCAATTCTTCCGCCAGCGCTAAACTGCAAGGTTGTAGCCGTGCTAGCTGTTGCGCAATCTGTATTAGTAGATGCACAATAAACTGGCCAAGTATTTGCTCCGGCCGAAGTTTGAGTAATGAGACAAGTTGGAACGGTTGTAAATTGCGCACTGCCAGTAAGAGAAACAGAAGCTACACTAGTAGTCGTAGTAAATGATACTTTAACTGCCTTAGTAACTGCCCATACTGATCCATCTGATAAATATGTAGGAATTCCTCCACCAGGCAATTCCCATGTAGTTACGCCATCCGCAGTCTGAGCACATCTATAATTAGATCCATTAGCAACCTTAGCATCTGATCTAAAGAATGATCGTCCAATAGTTAATAGAGTGCAATCTGCATTATCTGGAACTCCAGTTGCAACTTTATCAGGATATGAAGCACTAGCCGTCCTAAAATTCCACGCTCCAGTAACATTAGGAGAACTTGCTAAGAATCCAACTACTAAAGGACTAACAGTTGCAGTTACTGGTCCAGTAGAAACATCAAAAGTTAATGCACTATTAGCAGACGCAATAGAAGCAACTCCAGCCGCAGCCGCAGAAGCATCAATAGTGACATCTCCACCACTACCAGCAGTTACAGTAGTATTAGTTCCACTCTTTAAATTAAGAACAGATTGAGAGGAATTATTTGATCCATTAGTTTTAAGAGAAATAGATGTTCCACTTCCCCCACCAATGGTAGCCCATGCTCCAGCAATGCATCCTGATAAACGGCCAGTATTAATATTTAACTTAACATTCTGTGTACCTACGCAATTACCAGTAGGATCAGTTCCAACAGGATCTATCTCTGCTGCTGTTAGAGATAATACGAATAGACTATAAAGCAGTAATCGAAACATCGACAGTTACTCCATCTGCTCCATTGAGCGAAAATGATTTAAGATCAATTGCATTTACCAAAGCTCGTTTAATATAAGGAGTTCCAGCCGCAATGGTGTGAGGAACTTCTTGTTTAGCATCTTCCATAATACTTACTGCTCCTGAATCTCCAGTAATAATTAATTCACATACTTTAGAAGGAACAAATGAAGCAGTAGTAAATGTTGGATCAGTGAATGATGCATCTCCAGTAATCAAAGTCCAAAGATTATACTTTACTAGAGTAGAAGTAAGAGTTAGTTTCCAAGATCGTGTCATTATTGTTCAACTCCAATCTGAGTAGTTTGCGGGGGAGTACCAGCCGGAGTTTCTCCTTCTCCAGTTGTTTTAATCTTTAATTCCATGATATGCATCTTCATATGAAGAATTAGATTTTGATATCCAGCAGGATTAGTGCGTTTAATATCCTGCCCATTCGGTGATACTGCAAAGGCTCGGCATGTAGCAATATGAACTGCTGCATCATCAATATCAGGATCTGGAAGAACTGATGGAGTAACTTCATCTACTGGCTCAGATGAGATTAGAGCTTTAATCTCCATCATCTGCTTAAATCTTTGATCTTCACCAGGTAAATGCATTTCATTTAATGCTAATACACTCTGTAGAATTTCCGCATTCTCGGGAGTATATAGAGCAGCATTAATGTATTCGTTATTCATTTCCATAAGCTCCATAAGAATAGCTTTCTTCTGAGCCAATGAAACAGGGAAGGATGAATCAGCTTCAGATTCACATCCTCCCACTTTACCATTTAATTCTTCTTGACGAATCCAGACATTAATATAATTATTGTTCTGCTGAACTACGAATCGTTCATCTTCTACGATAGTATCTACATATAATCTAACTGCGTTCTCAATTAGTACTTTAAACCAATCAACAAAAAATTGCCATGCAATCTGAAGTCTTTGTAATGCTACTTGCCGCGATTGTTGATATTCACCTAATGTAGCACGATCTCTTCCCTGTGGACCACCAAATACTGATGGAAAAGATCCAAGAACGAATTGTGCATCAGCATCTAATTGTTTTCCGAATGTAGGAACTTCTTTTCCAAGCTGTGCCCGAGGAGTTTCATAAAATCCTTCACCGATACTACCATTTGGACGGGCAGCTAGAGTTTTATAAATACATCCGGGATCTGCCTCAAATTTGCTGTATTCATCGAAGTTTACAACTCGCGGGTCAGCAAATATAGCAGGGATGCCATGCTCAATAGTTTCAATAGTAAGATTAGCGAGAGTATTTCGCATCTCCTGAACAGAAATAACTGGTTTGCATATTGGATCGGCATGAATAAATGGTGCCAGCCCGGCTTGCCCTATTCTCCATCTATCATCCAAATCTTCTTCAGTAGCTCTACCAAACTTCTTATTTTTACCTACCACCTCCAGTTTAACACCAGATGGAAATAGTTCTTTGAGCTTCTTTCTTTTCTTAATATCTTTGCATCTATTAAATGCAAGTGGACGCATCCAGCATTTATAGACTGTAACTAAATTCTTTTGTTCAGTTTCTGGATCAGTGGGGAATGTATAATCAGTACGAGAGAAACGATCAAATGATTCTACATGTTCGTTCCAGATATCATCTTCAAGATCAGGATATTCTTCAATTGCAGTTTCTTTGGGAGGATCAGTGTAGAGAATGAGATAATTACATTCATCTTGACTACGAGCATAATGTGATACTTTTACTTGCAAGCCGCCGAAGAGATCAATCTTAACTCGGGTTTTAGGTAATTCTTTATAACCTTTATTTACCGGAACGGATTGTACATCCTTCTTAGTCTTTGGTTTTACTACTTCATTACATTCTGGACACTGCAATTCAGATGGAGTTTCCTCCATATTATCAAATCCCTCAAATTTATAGTCACATGAGGGACAGATTAAAGACTGAACTTCCTGTTCTTCAGAATCAAATTCCGGAATCTTGTACGAGCCGTACTTGAAATCCGAATCCTTATAAACATATCCAGCGACAATTCCATTAAGATACAGATACCAGAATGCTCTTAGTGCTAATATCTTAACTTTATTATGTCTCTGAATCAAATCACCAATTTTATCGTATGTCTTGGCAGTAATTAAATCATCCGCATCATCAGCATCATCGGGAACGAAACGCAGTGCAGGAATCTGCGCGGCTAGAGCTGCAATAATTGCCTCTCCATGACCTCGAAAGATATTAATTACATAATCATAATTACTGCCAAGACTATCAAGCTCATCACTATCAGAGTCACCCCAATTAACATCTACTGCTGATCTCCAAGTATCATCTCTTGCAGACCAGAATAAATACTGCACGCCGCGCCAGAATTCTTCGTGTTTTTTCCATTCGCGTACCTGTGCTCCACGAATTTCTTTATCTTCTTTTTCGTACTCTTTGAATATATCTATGAGAGCATCTTGTAGCTCTTTAGATAATTCATTTTTATTTTCTGGCATTTATCTCTCGGCTCCTAAACTCGGTTACCAAACAAAATCATCCAGAAACGTAAGTAAGTTGAGTACCATCAAATGCAAATTTAGCAGGCAGTTGTGGATTAGATCCTACTGGCCCAGTATTCTTCACATTAACGGCTGGAACAGCAACACCAGTTGCATTAGGATCAGGATTAGAGTATGCAGGATAAGTTGCCCTAACTACCACTCCGTCATAATGAGTAGCAGAGTCATCAATAGCTGTAATTGTGCACTCCAATTTAACAACCATTCCTACTGTAAGAGCATGTCCATTACGATCTACCATGTTAGTATTCCTTCTTTCTTTTCTTCATTATTGCCTTGGAGAATGCTCTCCTTTTATTGCTCGGAGTCTTATCAACAAACTCCTTACCCACACTAGGAGCAATTCCAGATATATTTCCATGAGCCGCAGCTTGCATTAAGCCATATTGTTTTGACGATTTGGCTGGCATATTTCCTATCTACCTAATAGCGTTTTTGCTGTTGAACCAAACTGCATTGTAAATACTAACATTCCGCAGAAGAACATAATACGTCCAACTTCAGATAATTTAGCATTAGCTGCAAATCCATAGATTAACAAGCCGATAAGAGCAACTAAGAACGAAAATACAATTATCATAATTAACTCACTTGCTGTACTATTCCCTTACCTAGCATGAATAAGTTACTTTCCGTTATCCGTCTATTTTTCAATCCTTCAGATACAACTAACTTACCATCAACGGTAATGTGATCCCACTTAATAAATTCCTGGGCGGCCAGAACATAATTACCTTGATTCAGATACATTAGAAGATGAGAGGAAGAGAATGCAGTTGTTCCAATATTATATACGAAACAACAGAGTGCATCAAACTCATTTTGATCTAGAGAGACGGAAACTAGATTATTTACTGTCTTTTCTACTCCGAAAACATCTTGAAGGAAGAATGTATCAGCCTGATACTGGGAAATTGACATTCCCATATGAACTCCTAATGTATGACCCCATCCAATAGTAGGAATTCCTCTTTGATCTTTATATGCTTGTAATTTGCAAGACTCAAAGGATTTAATTAGGTTAGCACCATGCTCAGATAGCTTCATCAAGGTTTTCATTTATTTCATCCGAATCATCATGGTCGGCATCTTCTAGACTTTCAACATTTGAAAATCTCTTCTCTAGCATAGCCTTTCTTTTATGCCAGTTAGATCCTTTGCCCATCTGAATAGGGCTTCTAACAGTAGAATCGGGAGCTACATATATTTGATCTCCAATTCCGGCTTGCCTCAATAGGAGATCGGTTAGCTCTTTGATTCTTTCATCCTTCTTCTCTAACATTCCAGTTAGAAATAGGATAAGTTCTTCATCAGTCATCGATTATAAATCCTTCGCCTCATTCTATATCCACGATTGGGATTACTAGCTTTTACAGAGGCCATACTAATATAATATTGAGTATGGTTCCCAGTTCGAGCTAGCCGTTCCTCTATTTCCGCCTGCTTTAATACTCTTTCATGCTCAGTCTTACCTAATCCCAAATATCCTTGACACGCTTTCAGACCGTATCGAGTTTCATCATATGCATCATCTCCGTCAAACTCTAATACATCTTCAGGATCTTTAGGATTGTAAACGCATAGAGGAATAACCCTATTAGTCTCCTCACACGTACTAAACAACTGAAATTTTGGAAGAATATCATCTTTCTTCTGCGGCTGGAATCTTTGTAAGTATGCCTCTAATCCTTTAGGGCCTTGTTTTCGAGAGATTTCCGCAGCAATTTCAGATGAATATTCTTCCACAACATCAGGTGTAGGAATTTCTCTCCATCTCAGAAACTCCTGTAATAGCATTTTTCCAGATGGACGATTATTATCAGCCTTCCTAAAATTCAGCCCGGTATGACGGATAATTTGCTCAGCAATAGTTTCCTCATCTCCGCGATTTCCCCAAGCGCTAGGATCAAGAACGCAATCAACGAATGTTTCGTTATTCTGGTTGATAACGTCGTTAAGTTCTTCGCACCATACTTTGATCTTAGTCTTATTTCTGACAAGCTCACGATATTTATATACTTGAGCGCGACGTGTCTCCGAAGGCGCCGGATTGATCGCATAAAATCCACAAATATTGTTAGCACGAAATCCCCAATCGATTGACAACACGCGCGGCCAGTAATAAGGAATAACGAATGGATCTACTACATGACAAGCATATTCTGGTTCATCAGAGAATCTACGATGATCAATATTATCACGGAAATCGTCAAATACTTGACCCTCGAATGTATTCCAGTCTCCGAATAGTTTAGCAGCTTTTTCTGCTTCTGGAAGAGCATGGAGACGAATTACATATGTTGGATCGTTCTTTAAAATATGTTCATTATCTTGAACAAGGGAGGGAATAAATATTCTTAGGAGGGAGCGTTCGATTCCATCTATAACTCGCCGTTCGCGAAGGACCCGGCCACCATCTTTAAATGGATCTACGAAGCGCTTTTTGAAAAATGCATGTCCGATATTACCAGGATTGGTTCCGGACCGGACAAATGCAGGAAGATTATCATCAGATGATCTAACACGAGTAAATGCTAGATACATATACATGAATTCAGTGAAGGAAGTGACTTCATCGAATCCCATGTAATTATATTCAGCGGTGTCATACTTTCTTACATCACTCTCATGCTCTGCGTAACCGAATTGTACAATAGCACCAGATGGAAACTGCCATCTCTTTTTCTGATCATTATACTTGCCAGCCGCATGTTTATACCAGTTCTGAGAACGAAGGATTAGCTCTTTTTCTAGTTCGGGGTATGTACGACGGAATAAGATTCCTTTAAATCTAGGAGCTTGATGGAATCCTCTAACTATGGGGAGCATCATTAATGCATCGGATTTCCCACCGCCAGCCGCTCCACCATACAGAGATTCAAAAATATCATCGGGCAAAGATAGGAATTCTTCCTGCCTTGGTGTAGGCTTCCAGACTAATCCCGTTTCTTTACCCGACGATACCATACTCAGTGCTCTCTAGATACGCCAATGAAATTAATTTGCTCTAGCTAGATCCGCGTCTCCTTTCCTTTATTAGTTATTTTATCGATCACATCTTGTTGAGCTTTGGTTAAGAAACTAAGAAGTTTAGGTTTCTCTTCCTTGATTTCCTTGCTGATTGGCTCAGAAACTTTAGAAACAGGAACCTTAGTTCTCGCCCATTTCTCTACTCCACCCATATAATTGGATGATGTAGCCATTTGCTTAATTCTTTCTTCGTCCATATTAGTTTTTACCGACCGAAGAAATATCAACAGGAACTACTTTAGTGTTGATAGCAGTTTCATGTTCAGGTGATCCAGGAGTGGAATGAATCGCAGTATATATCTTAGACACTGCATCCGCAGCGGCTGGAATAAGAACTGCAATTACCTGTAAGATTTGAAGAATATTCATTGTTCAGACAGTAGGAGGGGCAGGAGTCGGGCCAGGAGCAGGATTACCAGATGCAGGAGTATTCTGAACAACTAGATTAGCCAATGTAGTATCATTAGCATCTAGAGCATCCTTAATAGCCTGCAATTTAACGGGATCAGTTCCAGCCGCATCGAGAGCAGCTTTCAGTCCTTGAACAAGAGTAACTACAGAACCAATAACTGTAGTCTGCTGAGCAACTGTAGCTTGAAGATCATCAATAAGAGCCATTTCTTTATTCTCCTTTGTGGTTAACGTATCAATTTTAGATTCGATTCTTCCTAACTGATTTATCAAAGAGGAAAAATCGATTAGTCCATCGCTTATAAGGACAGTCATTATTTTTTCTCCGGATCAACAGAGATAATAATCCTCAATGGGATTTTAGCAGTCGTAATGGGGGATAATATAAAGATGACCATTTTAAAAGCGAGAGCGATAGGTATATAATCGGGGGTCCGAATTATATTAAGAATCGCTCTCTGGATCTAACTCTCTAGTCTCTCGGAGGATGTTAGTTACTGGAGTCCTTACTCCCCAATAAATAACAAGTGCTAGATTTACGATCCGAAATTTTTATAGGCTTTGGCTCTATGTTATTTAGAGAAGTGTCCAAGCCTACAGGCCGTTTTGAACAGCTAAATTTATCCTAAGCCTACTGGCTCTGGAAATAAAAATTATACATCGATCACGGAGTAGGAATTTATATCTTTCCTCTCCGGAGCATATATTACTACATTAACCTTAGCATCATTATCCTTATCTTGTTCAATATTTCTCATGGATGAGACAACTTTAGATAAGGAGGCAGCTACATTAGCAAGGTCTTTTGGCTTAGCATCTAGAAGAGTTCCAGGATCTAGTAAACCAAGAGTATCCATTAGCTTATCGATAGCTAATTCAGATACTTTATCTCTGCCGCGCTGAAGTTTTTCTTGAATTGATCGTTTCTTGGAGTTCTTAGCTCCAATGATCTGATTCTTCGTCAATCCAAATTCTTTTTGAATTTGTTGAGAAGTAGTAGATCCATCGACGGCTAGAAGTCCGATAGTAGTACGAACAATATCATTATCAATGTTGGGATTTACAGTGTATTCCCCATGCGATTCATGGTGATCGATACTAAAACGAGCAAGCCGTGCAGCTCGCTGTTTATTATTTTCTTCGGGGAGATTTTCAGGAATTGGTGGGTGAATCTGAGCAGGAACGGAAACTTCACCCGGCGAGAGTGGGGCGTCGGACGGCTTGATAATATTTAAAACATTAAACGAAGAGTTGAGCCGTTTTTCGAGTTGTTCTTTTGATATAAACATGGGAACGTAAATGTTATTCTCGAACTCATAAACTCAACCCCCTATATTATTTTATTGAAGTGCGCTCAGTATTGAAGTGCGCCTAATCAGAATTAAAATAATTAGCTGTATTTTATTCTTAATAACCAGGATTCTTACTATCGAGGCTGGCCTATTTATAGTCTACACCCGCTAGCCGTTCCTGTCAAGTACTCTATCTCCCTCCGTTTCAATGAGTTAACGCCGGATCCGCGCGATCGTATACAATGGTGGGGTAATTGCTATCTAATTATATGGGACCCTTTTCTATTTTGTTTATTTCATAATCTTATTTTTGTCATGATCGTGTAATGGGGCGCGGGGAAAAATAATGAGGGACCCGTAATGGGGGCACATGGGGTATTTATTTTCTCGGCTGATTTAACTCACAATCAGGGTTCCACGTGAAACATAAAGAAAAAATAAATATTCTAGCCGTCAATCTCCCATATACGCGGGTAGTATAAGCGAAGAAAAAGCGAAGACGGCCAGCGAATAATAGGCGAAACTGAGGCGAATAAAAAGCGTAGTAAAAAACGCATTAGAGGCTAGCCGTGTGGCCAGTTTCGTTTCCGGCTGGTAGGATATGGGGAAATAATCGACGCACTAGAGAGCCTAGCAGACGCAATTATGAGGAAAACTAGTAAATACTAACTTAAATTCGGAGACTAAAAAAGGCAACCACCTGAATGATGATTGCCCAATAATTAACGACTTGCTATATTATATTGGTTACAATACTGAATGCCTATTTAGATAAGCATCGTATCTATGAGAAGCATCGTACCATGCACCATCCACTGTTACACGCTGGGGATAATCATAGCCTCTCCATACTCCATCTACAGTTTCGGCTGATAAAAAGGATACAGGATTATAACTGCATCCAATACTGTTGAGCCAAGCAAAGGCGGATTCTACGCAGCTAAATGGTTTCATAAAAAGAAAATCTCCTCTACCAACATTGTAGCATAGTAGAGGAGATTATTATAAGCGAAATTGTAAAATGTTCAGAGCTTACAGCAAAGTATCCTGAACAGCCTTGATAGCTGCTTCCAGCGTCGAATACTTATCAGGTTTACGCTGCATAAGCGCTTGTGCCATCTTAACAACAGCCTTATCAACATCGATAGTCTTGGGAACCAGCTTATTACGTACTTCCATACGCAGGCTAGCAACCAGACCATTATCAGCCGCTTTCAGGAGCAAAAGAACAGGATCTTTACGCTTGCTAGCATCAGAAACATTCTTTTCCTGATCAGCCTGAAAATATGCAATCGCCTGTTGAAGAAGAGTTGCACTATCGGTTTTAGAATCCGAATTCTTCGGGCTCGTTACACTGACAGTCTGTTTGCCATTGTCAACAGTATCCAGTTCTACGGATTCCGTAGTCGTCTCGTCTCCCTCAGCATAAGAGAGATAGGGACGGTCGAAAGTCGTAAAATACTTGACCTTATCCTTATTGACGGTATCTGCTACTTTTACTAGATCGGTTGTGTTTAACATGTTAGCTCTCTTTTGAAATTTCGTATCCTTCGGGGATTACGGCTATTACTACGTTATTGTTTTGTTGAAGAGCACAGGCCATCATATCAGCACCTTTAGCTACTTCTAACGCTTGTTCAAAATATAGCCCATGTAATTCATTTGAGCTAAACTCGTGTTTCTTCATTTGGATAACGATTTTATATAATATATTCATCGTTTCTCCCTTTCGTATCTGCCCTACTCTTCTAGATTAGCCTAGCTGACGCTGAATGTCAATAGCTCTTGTCCATTTTTCTAGCTCGAATCCAAAGTATTTTTGGTTAGTGCTCACTAATAGGATTTCGGGAAATTTGCATATACTTACTCCACGGTTGGACCTACACACGGAGGTGGCGCTATGGCTCTAGATGGCCCATTGCTGACGCTAGGAGCCTCTAGGATCAATCGCTTGCGAGCGGCGGACTCTTACCACCTGGGATTCAAATGCAACCGCTTTCATAGAATTATTATTTTCCTGTATTAATAATATTACTTATCGTGCACTAACTCACCCTATTTAATCATTACTAGTATGAGTTTTCCACTTGTTTCCCTATCTCCCTGAACTCATGTTGATCTCATCTACCCTAGAATCAATCAGTTGCATCTACCCTATCCCTCACCCTACATTTTCAGGCTTTTGAGGCTTGAAAAATTTGACAAAAGTTTTACAACAGTTTCCTGGGCGCTTAGTTAGTTATATTAAAAAAAAAAAAAAAAAAAAAAAAAAAA
>Ga0068856_100002559_pt1 | contig 18738 bp, 13 predicted proteins | sample KBSCornC62_FD_66595 | JGI IMG/M metagenome (GOLD analysis project Ga0068856, IMG submission 66595) | Corn rhizosphere microbial communities from Kellogg Biological Station, Michigan, USA - KBS Corn C6-2 | ecosystem: Host-associated > Plants > Roots > Rhizosphere > Soil ...
GCACCGCGCCATTCGACCAGCGCGCCGAACCGGGCCAGCGGCATGTCGCGCGTGACCGCGATGCGCTCGAAATAATCCTGCGCCGCGCGCCTCCGGTTCGCGCCCGGCACGGAGTTGAGTACGCGCCGATAACCGAGCCTGAGCGCCGTGTCGCGCTCGCGTTCCGCGCCGCGGCCGCCGGGTAGCGCGAGCGCATCCACGGTCACGCCGCTCCAGCCTTCCAGCCGGCACTTGCTGTCGACGAGCTCGCGTTCGAGTTCGGCCGGCTCGAGATCCGCGAGATAGCGGTGCGTCGCGCCGTGCGATTGCACGCCCATGCCGGCTGCGGTCAGCGCGCGCAGGTCGCTTGCCGTCATCATCCCCGGTTGTCCGACGAAATCGGCGGTGACGAAAAATTCGGCGCGCAGTCCGCGCGCGGCGAGCAACGGCAGCGCCACTTCGGCGTTGGACACGTCGCCGTCGTCGAACGTGATCACGACGCGGCGTTCGGTGCCTGCGCAATCGAGTTCGCGCAGCAGCGGCGTGTGGTAGCCGTGCACGCACAGCCAGTCGAGCTGCGCCGCGAACGCAGCGGGCGTGACGCTGTAGACCGGATCGAAACGGCCGCGCGCGTCGGCGTCGGCGTGAATGCCGTGGTACATCAGGACAGGCAGCGGCGCGTTCATGCGGCTCTCCGCGGCTGGGCGTAGCGCGGTTTCGCCGCGAGCAAGGGCGCTGCGGGCGGCGCGGCGGCGCTGCGCTCGGCGAGCACGAGTTCGCGCGCCTTCAGCGTCAGTCCCAGGAACGCCCAGAAGTAGCCGATCATCGGGTAGTACGTGAACCGGTCGCCGAAACAGTTCGACAGGATCAGCGCGAGCCACGCGCCGACCATGCCCAGGCCGAGCGCGTACGCGAGCGTGCCCGACGGCGCGTCGCGCAGCGTGCGCCAGCAGGCGGAGAGGATCGACAACAGCAGGCCGATCGTGATCGCGAAGCCGAGCAGTCCTTTCTCGGTCAACTCGCGCATGAAGAAATTGTGCGTATCCATGCCGAAGGGGTTGATCTCCGGGTGATGAAACGTGTGGTAGCCGCTGCCGAACACCGGGTGCGCGGCGAAGTTGTCCCACGCGACCTGCCAGAATTCGAAACGCATCTCGGTGCTTTCGTCGCGCTTGCCGGCCTCGATCGTGGTGCTGTCGAAACGCTCGATCACCGACGCCGGCATCAGCGCCGGCAGCGCGAGCGCGGCCAGGAACAGCGGCAGGATCATCTTCATGCGCCCGCGCCACAGCAGCAGCACCGCGACCAGGCCGAGCATCAGCGCGATGTAGGCCGTGCGCGAATAGGCCCAGACCACGCCCATCACCGTGCAGGCGATGCCGATGCTCAAGCCCACGCGCCACGCGCGGGGCAATTTCGCCGCCAGCAGCAGGGCGAACATCACGACCGACATCGTCACGCAGAACGCGGCGTACTCGTTCGCGCCGAGCAGCGAAAACGTGCCCGAGATGCGCAGCGCGTCGCTGTAGTGCCAGCTGCTGACGCTCATGTGCTCGGACCAGGTGACCTTGAGGATGTACGGCAGCGGCAGCAGCATCACCGCGATCGTGCGCTTGATCGTGCTCCAGTCGCCGACGCTCATCTGCACCAGGAACACGATCATGACCGCGAGCAGCGCGTCCTTGAGGATGTTCAGGTGATCGCCGGTGTCGCTGTGCACCGTGCCGTAGCCCAGATTCAGCGAGAACAGCGCGTACGCGACGTAGGCGAGGATCCAGCGCTGCACCGAACTCCAGCGCGTGACGCGCTGGCCGCAGTACCAGGCACCGAGCCAGGCGGCGAGAAATCCGAGGTTGAGAAAATTGAAGCCGCCGCCGAAATTGGGCATGTAGCCGGTCTGCAGATTCTGCAGCGGCAGCAGGAACAGGAACGCGTACAGCAGCCAGTTCTGCCGCGGTTTGGGCGCGGTCTGCGGCGCGGACGCAGGCACCTGCAGCGCGCCGAGCGGCGCGCGGCGCAGGGTCAGCGCGCGCGAGCGCTCAGGCAGCACGGGCATGGCCGTCCTCGCGTGCGCAGCGCGCATAGATCGCGGCGTAGTCGGCCGCCATGCGCGCGACCGAGTAGCGCTCCAGCACACGGTCGCGCAGACGGGTGTGCGGCAGCGGCTGCGCCAGCGCGGCTTCGAGCGCACGGCCGAGCGCGGCGACGTCGCCCGGCGGCGCGGCGACCACGCCGAGTCCCTCGATCACGGCCGGCACTTCGCCGACCGCGGTGACCGCGATCGGACGCGCTGCCGCCATCGCTTCGAGCAGCGCGAGCGGCAGCCCTTCGTACAGCGACGGCAGCACGAAGACATCGCAAAAGGTGTAGAAGCGATCGAGATCGTTGCGCGCGCCGAGCCAGTGCACGCGCTCTGCGATGCCGCGCTCCGCCGCGCGCGCAGCGGCCGCATCGCGCAGCTCGCCGTCGCCGGCGAACGCGAGCACCGCGTTCGGTTGCGCGCGCGCGAGCGTGGCGAAGGCGTCGATCAGGCCCAGCGGGTTCTTCTGCGCCGTGAGCCGCATCGCGGCGCCAAACACGAGCGCGTCCGGGGCGATGCCGAGCGCGGCGCGCTGCAGCGGCAGCGCGTCGGGACGGAAACGCTGCGTGTCGATGCCGTTCTGGATCAGGTGCACGCGTTCGGCCGGCACGCCGGCCGCGGTGAGCGCGGGCCGCATTTCCGTCGACACGATCGAGACCGCGTCGAAGCGGCGCATCAGCCAGAGTTCCAGGCGCTGGTACGCGCGCAGGCTTGCGTCCGTGGCGAAATGGCCGTGCGAAGTCGCCACGATGGGTATGCGGCGGCGTCCGCGCGCGAGCCAGGCGATCAGTGCGCTCTTGTAGTCGTGCACGTGCAGCAGCGGGTTCGGCGTGGCGGCGATCTGCGCGCGCAGCGCACGTACCGTGGCCAGGTCGAAACGCCCGCGGCAGGGCAGTCGCTCGGCCGGCACGCCCAGTTCCTGCGCGCGTTCGAACAGCACCTGGCGTGTTTGCAGGTGATTGTCGATGGAGAGCAGGCGGCTCGGAATGCCGCGCCGCGCGAGTTCGGGGATCAGGCCGAGCACGACGTATTCCGCGCCGTACAGGCCGGCGCTGGAACGCACGTGCAGCACGGTCGGCGCGGCAGTCATGCGGCGAGCTCGCGGTACACCGTTTCGTACGCCGCGGCCATCGCTTCGAGCGAATGCTGCGCTTCGACGCGCGCGCGTGCGCGGCGGCCGAACGCCTGCGCCTGCGCGCGCTCGTGCAGCAGCGCGATCAGCGCCTGGGCCAGCGCGTCGGGCGCGAGCGCGGGAACCAGGAGCCCGGTGTCGCCGTCGCGCACCAGATCCGGATTGCCGCCCACGCGTGTCGCCGCGACCGGCAGACCGCAGGCTTGCGCTTCGAGGATCGCGTTCGACAGGCCTTCCGTGCTGGACGCGAGGACGAACGCATCCAGCGCCGGCAGGATCGCCTCGACGTCGCCGCGTGCGCCGAGCAGATGCACGGCGCCGCCGAGATCGAGCGCGGCAATTTGTTTTTCCAGGTCCGCACGCAGCGGTCCGTCGCCGATCAGCAGCAGGTGCGCGTCGGGCAGGCGCGTGCGCACCTGAGCGAACGCGGCGAGCATGTCGACATGGCGCTTGACCGGCGTGAAGCGCGCGACGCAGCCGACCAGGCGTGCATCGGCGTCGAAGCCGAGCGCCTGCCGCAGGCGTGCGCGGGTGTCCGCGTCGGCCGGGTGGAAGCGTTGCATGTCGACGCCGTTCGGGATGGTGCGGCATTGCAGGCGCTGGACGTTTTCTTCCGCCACCAGCGCATCGATGATGCTGCCGGTCGGCGCGACGAACCGGTCGAAGCGGCCGTTGACGCGTCGGAACAGCGCACGCACCTTCGCCGATTTCTGGAAGCCCATGTCGCGCCGGTTGGAAATCTTGCGCACCAGCCGCCGCGGCAGGGCGGCGCTGATCAGGTCGGACTTCTCGTGCTGCGACTGCACTACGTCGAATTCACCGCGCAGCACGCGGCGCCGGATGGCGGTGAAGGCGGCCAGCGCGCGGCGACCGTAAATCGCGTCGATCGGGGCGTGCACGAGCCGGACGGCGGAGTTCTTCAGCTCCGCAACGCGCTGGTGCGGCGCGGGCTCCGCCGCGAGCTGCACGAGTTCGATCGCGTAGCGTTCCGGCGGCAGGCGTTCGAGCAGGTTGCGCAGGAAGCGCTCGCTGCCGCCCGGCCCGAGCACGGCCGTGTCGGTCAGGATCAGCAGGCGCAGGCGTTCGGCAGCTCGCATCAGCGATGGAACACGAACGTGAGGAACACGATGTTTTCGCGGAAGCCCTGGTTCAGCGCCGTGCTGTTGCGCTGGTTGCGGATCAGGTCCAGGCGCACGCTGAGATGGCGCGAGAGCTGGTCGACCAGGCTCAGATCCAGGCGCAGGTCTTCGTCGCGGCGCACGAGCGAGGTGTAGCTGCGCGTTTCCTCGTTCGCGTCGAACGCGAGCGTCCACAGCGGCAGCAGGCGGTAGCTCGCGCCGAACACGGCGCCGTGGGCGTGCTGGTCCTGCAGGGTGTCGATCGGATAATCGAGTGTGCGCCAGTACGGCGCGAGACTCAGCGCCCAGCGCTCGGCGCGATAGACGTAACCGACATTGACGCGCCGTTCGAGGTACACCTCGGACGTCACCGGCGCCGCGCCGAACGTGACTTCGCCGCCGACCGGGTTGAGCACCAGTGCGGACGGGTCGACCACGAGGTTTTCCGCCGCGTCGGAATACTGCCGTGCGAAGCCGGCCGTGAACGTACTTTGCGCCGTCGGATGCCAGTTGACGCTGCCGCGAGCGAGCGCGCCGGAGACGTCCTGCATGTTCGGGAACTGCGACGAGGTGGAAAAATTCAGCCACGAGTAGCCGAGCGAAAGATCGAGATCGAGGCTCGCGAGCTTGCTCTGGTAGCGGCCGTACGCGCTGTAGCGGTCGTAGTCCGGGCCGCCGACCGAATTCGTGAAATGCACGTTCTGGTCTTCGACGTTGCCCGACAACTGGTCGGTCGCGTTCAGTTCCTTCAGCGCCCGCAAGGCGCCGAGCACGCGCACGGAATCGAATTCGCGCGACACCGACGCGGTGCTGTCGGACACGCGCAAGTCCGCCTGGCCGTACCAGGTCGGATCGAAGCGCAGGTTGAGCGTCGGTCCGAGCGTGAACACGTTCGTCTGCTGCTGGTTGTTCGGCGTGTTGCTGGCCAGGATATCGACCGGCTGCACCGAGGCGTAATCCTCGAAGTCGAACACGAGGCGCCGCGGCGACAGGCTCCAGTTCACCACGGTCGCGAGCTGGCCGCGCACCTGGTTGTCGAAATGGCCGTCGAGGTAATCGCGGTATTCGATCTCGCCGTTGGCGCGTGCCACGACTTCGGCGCCTTCTTCCTTCAGGCTGAAATCCAGGCGCGGAATCAGCTCCGTGCTGCCGACCGGCGCCGTCTGGCTCTCGTTGAGATTGTCGCTGTGGCCGATGCCGGCCGAAACGGTGTAGTCGAGCTGCACCGCGTGCGCCGCGCCTGTGCCGGCGGCGAGCGCGAAAGCGATCGCGCGCGCGAGGGTGGGCATCGTCTGCATGGCGGGGTGTCCTCCCTGTGCGTGAGTGCGTCCTTACGGCGTGTGGTTGAACACGACGCCAGCGAGTTTTTCCGGTTCGATCGTCGCCACCGCCTGGCCGATGGTTGCCGCCGTGTCGCGGCCGTAGGCGGCGACGACGACGACGTAATCGGCCAGGTCCGACAGGATGCGCGCATCCGGCGCGCCCTTCATGGCGGGACCGTCGAGGAAGATGTAGCGGTCCGCGTAGCGATGCCGCAGCGAATCGATCAAGGTGCGCATGCGCTGCGAGGAAAAATATTCCGTGCTCATCTCGCGCGGCCGGCCGGCAGGAATCAGGCGCAGGCGCGGAATCCCGGTGCGGTAGAAGACGTCCTGGATTTCCGCCTCAGGTTTCTCGAGGTAATCGATCAAGCCGCCGTGGTCCGCTTCCAGACCGAGCGCCTTGTGCTGCGCCGGGCGGCGCAGGTTGCAATCGAGCAGCAGCGCGGTCTTCGCCTCGTCGAAGGCGAACGCCGCGGCCAGATTGCGCGCGACGAAACTGCCGCCGGATTTCGGACTGACCGGCGTGACCAGGGTGACGAAATTGTGCGCGCCGCCGAGCGCGAGCAGGCGCGTGCGGATCTCGCGAAACGCGTTGGTCGCTTCCGGCGCGCTTTCGTCGCGGTGGATCATGCGGCGCGCTTCGAGTTCCTGCGTCGAGAGCGCGCGCGCTTCGGCCATGCGCGCGATCGAGCGGCTGGCGGAGGCGCGCTGCGCCAGGTCGCCGATCGCGACCACGTCGTTCGGTTCGTTGCCGTTCGGCAGGGAATTCGGCTGGGTCATAGCGCGCTCTTCAATTTCAGTCCGAACATGACGGCATACGCGGCGGCGACGCCGAGCACCATGAGGATCAGCAGCGCCGTGCGCACGCGCGCGGCGCGACGTTCGGCGGCGGTCACGTACAGCGGCACCGTCGCGAGCACCGGCACGCCGACCAGGCGCTCGAGCTGATTCGCCGAGCGCACGCGCGGGTCCAGGCGCGCCAGGCCGAACAACAGCAGCAGCGGCAGCGCGACGCCGGCGCCGATGCCGGCCAGGCCGAAATGCAGGAAGCGCAGGCCCGATGGCCGCAGCGGACGCTCGGCCGGTTCCTGCACGTTGAACGTCAGGCCGCGGTGGTCCGCGTCGAGGTTCATCGACACGCGCGCGTTTTCGCGGCGCTTGAGCAGATCCTGGTAGATGTCGCGATTCACTTCGTAGTCGCGTGTCAGTTCCGACAGCACGTTCTCGGAATCCGCGATGCGCCGGCTGCGGTCGAGTTCCTGCTGCAGCAGAGTCTCGCTCGCGTTCATGCGCGACGCGCTCGCCGCGGCGTTGCGCCGCACTTCGGCGAGCTTGCTGCGCAATTCCTGGTACAGGGGGTTGAATTGCACCGATTCGTCCAGCGCGGCCGCGGTGCCTGCGGCCTTGCGCGCGCTCTTGTCGGCCTCGTCCTGCTTGAGTCCCGCCTGCAGGTCTTCGATCTGGTGGCGCACGCGGATCACGTCCGGATGCTGGTCGGTGTATTGCAGGCGCAGCTTGTCCAGCTGTTCCTGCAATTCGACCATGCGCGCACGGTACTGGCCCTCGCGCGTCTGCACCGCGGTCACCTCGGACTCGCCGGACAGCTGCGCGACCATGGCGGACTCTTTCGAGCGCAGCTCCATCAGCTCCATGCGCGCGTTCTCGACCTGCGTGCGCAGCGAGCCGATGCGCGTGTTCGCATCGGTTTCGCTGCCCGGCCGCGCGTCCACGTTCTTGTTGCGGTAGGCGCTGAGTTTTTCTTCCGCGTCGGACAGCTTCTGGCGGTAGCTCTGCACCTGGCCGTCGATGAATTCGTACGCCTCGCGGCTCTCGCGTTCCTTCGCCGCCAGGCTTTCGCTGATGAACAGCTCGGCCAGGCGCTTGGCCACGGCGTAGGCGCGGTCCGGATCGGAGTCGGCGTAGGTGATCTGGATCAGGTTCTCGCGCAGGTTCGCCACCGTGGTGCGCTGCTTGATCTGCTCGATCAGTCTTTCCTGCTCCAGCGGCGAGGGCTTGGCCGCCATCCAGCCGCCGCTGGCGAGCACCTCGTCCATGATCTTCTTGCTGAAGATCACTTCGCGCGCGATCGCCGCGCGGTCCGCGTTGTTGGTCGCGACCGCGCGGCCTTCCATCAGCGGCTTGATGATGTTGCTTTCCTGCACCAGGATGCTGGTCGAGCTGACGAACTTCTTCGGCCAGACCGCGCCGATCGCCAGGCCGGCGAGCGCGATCAGCGCGAACAGGGCGACCAGCAACGTGCGCCGCCGCTGCGCTTCGGTGCGCAGCACGGGCAACAATTCGGTCGGCGTCATGGTTTCGGTGGTCATCCGGCACTCATTCGAAAATGTATACGGTTCAGAACGCGCGCTCGGGCACGGTGATGATGTCGCCGGGCTGCAGCGGGAAATTGGTCGCGAGATCGCCTTTCTTCATGATCTTTTCCAGGCGCACGTCGAACGTCTTGACGCTGCCGTCCTTTTCCTTGCGGAACAGTTCGGCGCGATCGCCCGAGGCGAACTCGGTCGTGCCGCCGGCGGCGAGCACCGCGTCGAGCACGCTCATGCCCTGACGGTAGGGCACCGAGACCGGCTGCCGCACCGCGCCGGTCACGCGCACGCGCGACAGGTATTCGTTGCTGCGCAACTCGGTCAGGATCACGGCGACTTGCGGATCGCGCAGATACGTGCCGAGTTTTTCCTTGATCGTGTCCGCGACTTCCTGCGGCGTGCGGCCGCCCGCCGCCACGTCGCCGATCAGCGGCACCGAGATCTTGCCGTCCGGCCGCACCGGCACGGTGACGCTCAGATCCGGGTTGTGCCACACCGATACCTGGATTCGGTCGTCCACGCCGATGTGATAGTCCTCCACGGCCAGTGTCGACACCGGTCCGGGGACGTTCGTTTCGGCCGCGAACAGCGGCAGGCCGACGAGCAGCAGAAAAAGGCAGCAGAGTCGTTTCATGATCATGGCGACATCCCGGTCGATGAGTTTGTAAGCGCACATCCAACCTAGCACAAAAACCTTGCCGCGGCGGGCGCATCCGGCGCCGTGCGGGCCCTTTCAAACGCGGTAGTAATCGCGGTACCACGCGACGAAGCGTTCGATGCCGACTTCCACCGGCGTGTCCGGCGAATAGCCGGTGTCGTGCATCAGTTCCTCGACGTCGGCGCAGGTGTCGGGCACGTCGCCCGGCTGCAGCGGCTTCAAGATCTTTTGCGCCGTGCGCCCGAGGCATTTTTCGATGATCTCGATGTAACGGCTGAGCTCGACAGGCCGATGGTTGCCGATGTTGTACACGCGGTACGGCGCGAGCGACGTGCCCGTGTTCGGCTGCAGCGGATCGAACGCGGGGTCCGGCGTCGCGACGCGGTCGAGCGTGCGGATGACGCCTTCGACGATGTCGTCGATATAGGTGAAGTCGCGCGTGTGCTTGCCGTGGTTGAAGACCTCGATCGGTTCGCCCGCCAGGATCTTGCGCGTGAACAGGAACAGCGCCATGTCGGGCCGTCCCCAGGGTCCGTAGACCGTGAAGAAGCGCAGTCCCGTGGTCGGCAGGCCGTACAGGTGGCTGTACGTGTGCGCCATCAGTTCGTTCGCTTTCTTGGTGGCGGCGTACAGGCTCAACGGATGATCGACCGGATCGCGCACCGAGAACGGCAGCTTGCGGTTCGCACCGTAGACCGAGCTGGACGAGGCATAGACGAGGTGTTCGATCTTGCCGTGACGGCAGGCTTCCAGAATGTTGATGAAGCCGACCAGGTTGCTGTCGACGTAGGCGCGCGGGTTTTCCAGCGAGTAGCGCACGCCCGCCTGCGCCGCCAGATTGACCACGCGCTGCGGCGCGAAGGTCTCGAACGCCTGCTCGACGTTGGCGCGGTCTTCCAGCGACGCCTTGACGAAGCGGAAGCCTTTCTGCGGCGTGAGCCGTGCCAGCCGCGCTTCCTTCAGCGTGACGTCGTAGTAGTCGTTGAGGTTGTCCAGGCCCAGCACTTCGTCGCCGCGCGCGAGCAGGCGCTCGCTCAGGCGCGAGCCGATGAAGCCTGCCGCTCCGGTCACCAATACGCGCATGTGTCGCTCCTCGGGCCTTCGGTTACAGACGATCGTCCGCGGCGTCTTTGCCGAGCACGTTCTTCACGTCGAACAGCACGCAATCCGGCTTGCCGAGCGCGCGGATGCCCTGCGCGCCGAGCTGCGTGAACTGCTTGTGCGCCACCGCCAGGATGATCGCGTCGTAGCCGCCGCCGTCGAGTTTCGACAGCAGGTTCAAGCCGTATTCGTGCCGCGCCTCGTCCGCGCTGACCCACGGGTCGTACACGTCGACGTGCGCGTCGTAGCTGCGGAATTCATTGATCACGTCGACCACGCGCGTGTTGCGCAGGTCCGGGCAGTTCTCCTTGAACGCCAGCCCGAGCACCAGCACTTTGGCCTGCGCGGCGTGGATGCGGCGCTTGGTCATCAGGCGGATCACGCGCTGCGCCACGTGCGAACCCATGCTGTCGTTGATGCGGCGGCCGGACAGGATCACTTCCGGGTGGTAGCCGATCTGCTGCGCCTTGTGCGTCAGGTAATACGGATCGACGCCGATGCAATGCCCGCCGACCAGGCCGGGACGGAACGGCAGGAAATTCCATTTCGTGCCGGCGGCGTCCAGTACTTCGTGGCTGTCGATGCCGAGGCGGTGGCAGATCAGGGCCACCTCGTTGACCAGCGCGATGTTCAGGTCGCGCTGCGTGTTCTCGATCACTTTCGCCATCTCCGCCACGCGGATGCTCGACGCGCGGTGCGTGCCCGCCGCGACGATGCTCTTGTACAGCGCGTCGACCAGCTCTGCGGCCTGCGGCGTCGAGCCGGACGTGATCTTGACGATGCTCTCCAGGCGATGCTGCTTGTCGCCCGGGTTGATGCGTTCCGGGCTGTAGCCGGTATAGAAATGCACATTGTGCTTCAGCCCCGACTCGCGCTCGATGATCGGCACGCAAATCTCTTCGGTCGCGCCGGGATAAACCGTCGACTCGAAGATCGCCACGCCGCCGGGCTTGATCGCGCGGCCGATCGTGCGGCTGGCCGATTCGAGCGGGCGCAGGTCCGGACGCTTGTATTCGTCGATCGGCGTGGGCACCGTGGCGATGAATACGTTGCAGTCGCCGAGTGCCGCGGGATCCGCGCTCAGCGTCAGTTGCGCGGCCGCCTTGAGATCCGATTCCGGGACTTCCAGCGTGTGGTCGTGGCCGCGCTGCAATTCGCTCACGCGCGCTGCGTTGATGTCGAAGCCGAGCGTCGGGTATTTGCGTCCGAAGGCCACCGCCAGCGGCAGGCCGACGTAGCCCAGGCCGATGATGGCGATGCGCGCAGCAGACAGTTGCGGCAGAAGTGCAGACATGTTTTGGCGGTTCCCGGTCAAACGATGAGACATCCTGGTCGTCGCACGTTACGGCTTGCGTACGCGCCCGACCGCCCGTCGCTGCGGCGGCGCCAAAGCGCGCGTCGCGGCGTATCGCACGATGCGTTTGTACTGGCAAAAACCGTCGAATTGCGGCGCTGCCGCATCCGGAACGGGTTCGACCAGCTCCTTGAGTTCGCAGGCTGCTGATTTTGCAGCTTTTTTAAAAATATTGCGAACTACGTCACAGTCCGCTAATTTAGCGGACCCAGCCATCCTTGGCAGCGTCGCAACGTCCGGATGTTGCCGGAGAGCTGGAAACCACCGGCGGCGATTCTGTCACGCGTGTTAAACGGCTCGCAAGTAAGGTTGCGCGATCCGTTAAGCGCGCCGCCAGCCGGAGGCGCGACAGGGGAGCCGCTTTGCCGGGCGGCCAGGACAATACAAACGACTCGTCGGGATGGCGTTCGACGCGGACAGTAGGGGGTCCGGATGATTCGCTTTCTGCGCCAGCAGGCCACGCGCTGGCTCGTGATCATGGGTTTCGTCGAGTTTTTCCTGCTGACGATGGCCGTGGCACTCGCCATGCGGCTGCGCTACGTGGCCGATCCGATCGGCTACGCGAGCTACTCGCACCACGTGGTCGAACGCGGTGCGCTGTTCGCGGCGTCGATCATCCTGGGCATGTTCGCGCTCGGCCTGTACCAGGCTCAGTTGCGCGAATCGCTGACCGGCATGTTCCTGCGCCAGGTGGTCGGCTTCATGCTGGGCGCATTTTTCCTGGCGATCCTCTACTACGCGTTGCCGCAGGCGTATATCGGCCGCGGCGTGTTCGCGCTCGCGGTGGTGGGCGGCCTGGTTTCGGTCGTGGTCTGCCGCGTGTTTTTCTTCAATCTGATGGACGCCGAAGTCCTCAAGCGCCGCGTGCTGGTGCTGGGCGCGGGACATCGCGCCGAGTACCTGATCAAGTGGCACCGGCGGCGCTCCGACCGCCGCTCGTTCAAGGTGGTCGGCTTCGTTCCGGTCGGCGACGAGCACGTCGTCGTGCCGCGCGACGAAGTGATTGCGCTCGACGCCGAACTTTATGCCTGGGCGCGGCGCGAAAAGATCGACGAGATCGTGGTGGGACCCGACGACCGCCGCGGGAAAATGCCGATGGACGCCTTGCTCGAGTGTAAGCAGCACGGCATTGAGGTGACCAACCTGCTGCGATTCCTGGAGCGCGAGTCGGGCAAGGTGAAACTGACCGCGTATCCGTCCTGGCTCGTGTTTTCCGAAGGCTTCGACGGTTCGACCCTGCGCCGCGTGTCCAAGCGCGCGTTCGATATCTTCTCCGCCGCGTGCGTGCTGGCCCTGGCCTGGCCGCTGATGCTGCTGACCATGCTCGCGATCCGCATCGAGTCGGGGCCGGGGCAGCCGTGGCTGTATCGCCAGGAACGCGTCGGCGAGCGCGGACGCACCTTTGCGCTGATCAAGTTCCGCAGCATGCGCACCGACGCCGAACGCGACGGCGTCGCGCGCTGGGCGAGCAAGAACGACGACCGGGTGACGCGCGTCGGCCGTTTCATCCGCAAGACGCGCCTGGACGAACTGCCGCAGCTCTGGAACGTGCTGCGCGGCGACATGAGCTTCATCGGGCCGCGGCCGGAGCGGCCGCAATTCGTCGCCGAACTGGCGGCGAAAATCCCGTATTACCAGCTGCGACATTGCGTAAAGCCCGGTCTGACCGGCTGGGCGCAGCTGCGCTATCCGTACGGATCCAGCGAGCACGATGCCGCGGAAAAGCTGACGTTCGACCTTTACTACGTGAAGAACCACACGCTGCGTTTCGACCTCATGATCTTCCTGCAGACGATCGAGGTCGTGCTGTTCGGACGCGGCGCGCGCTGAGGCTCAATGCAGCGTCGGCGGCGGCGAAGTCTGCACCGGTCGCGACGTCGCGGTCTTCAGCGGCTGCAGCGGGGAACTGTACCAATCGACCAGGCGGCGATGCTCGAAACGCAGATACGACGGGCCGTATTCCCAGCGATCGCCCAGATCGAGCGGCGGCGCGCCCTGGATGCTGCGCACGCTGTCCGGATCCATGCCGAGCGCGAGCGTGAGCAGCGCGACATCGGGCGCCACGTGCGCGCCGACGCCGTCGCCGTCGGGCGGCGGCGCGGGTTCGGGCGCCTCGACATCCCACGCGAGCCACAACAACAGCGCGAGCAGCGGCACGGCGAGCCACGCGGCCCAGCTGCGCGATGCGCGCGGCGGCGGTTCGGCGTAGTCGCGGTCCGGCAGCACCGGCCGCGGCGCGGGCGTGAACGAGGCCGCGGTGCCGGGCAGGCGGCCGTAGCGCCGGTGGAAATGCTGCGCCGCTTCGTACAGGGCGATCAGGTTGCGCAGGCGCTCGTCGCTGGACGCGTCGTTCGCCGCGGGATGGCGGTCCGGATGCAGTTCGGAAATGCGCCGGCGATAGGCGAGCGTCAACGCCGCCATTTCGCATCCGGGAGCGAGGCCGAGCTCTTGGTACAGTTTGTGAAAATCCGTCTCGCCGCCCATTGGGGAATTCTGCCCTGGCGGCTAATCTTAACGTGCTCGCCGGCGCCGCGCGCGTCGGCCGGTCTGAAATCGGAGATGGCGTGACAGTCGAAGCTTCCGTGCTCGCCGATCCGGCACCCGCGCCGCCGTACGCTGCGGGCGAGCCGGCGCCGATCGAACGCCGCAGCGGGCTCGACCTTGCGCAGTTCCAGCGCGAGTACCTCGCCCCGCGCGTGCCCGTGATCCTGACCGACGCGGCGGCGGCCTGGCCGCTGTATACGAAGGCCACGCCCGATTTCTTCCGCCGCGAATTCGGCGCGCGCGAAGTGGAGGTCAAGGGCACGCGCTGGCGCCTGGACGCGCTGCTCGACGAACTCGAGCGCTCCACACCGGAGCGCCCAGGTCCTTACCCGTGCAAGTTCGACATCGCCCGCACGTTTCCCGAATTGCTGCCGCAGGTCGCGCCGCGGCCGGCGTACAGCCTGCCGGATCGGCAGGCTCATCCGTTGCTGCCGCGCCGCCTGTTCACCTACGTAAACAACCTCGAGATATTTTTCGGCGGACCCGGCGGCGAATTCCCGTACTTGCATTACGATCTCCTGCGCCTGCATGCATGGATCACGCAATTGCACGGCGACAAGGAATTCACCGTGTACGCGCCGGACCAGGAACCGTATCTGTACGTCAATCCGGATTTGCCGTGGCAGTCGTCGATTCGCGACCACCACCATCCGGACTTCGAAAAATACCCGCTGTTCCGCCATGCGCGCGCGCGCAAAGTCGTCGTGCGCGCCGGCGAGACGCTGTTCCTGCCGTGCGGCTGGTGGCACACGGCGCGCAGCCTCAATACCACGATCTCGGTGGCGTTCGATCAGCTCGGTCCGGGCAACTGGAGCGATTTCGTCGGCGACATCGTGGCGGAAAAGCGCCGCGAAGGACGCGGCGCGCGTGCGCTGCTGGTCGGTGCGTACCTGCGCGCCATCGATCCGCTGCTGCGCATCGTCGAAGCGTTTGGCGGGAATCGCGCGCGCCGCTGGGGCGGGCGTTGAACGCGCTCTGGCAGCCGATCGCCGACGCCGCCGCGCGCACCCCCGACGCGCCGGCGCTGCGTGCGGCCGGCGTCGAACTCAGCTACGCCGCGCTGCGTGCGCGCGTCGCCGCGTACGCAGCTGCGCTGCTCGCGCAGGGCGTCGCGCCGGGCGACGTGGTCGCACTCGGCGCCGAACGCACGCCCGACACCCTTGCGGCCCTGCTGGCGATCGTCGCCATGGGCGCCGCTTATTTACCGCTCGATCCGACGCACTCGGACGCCTGGCTCGCGTCGATGCTGGAAGACGCACAACCGCGCGTCGGCATTGGTCCGGCCGCGTTGCGCGCGCGCCTGCCGCAGCAGATCGCGTGGTGCGAGCCCGACGCCGCCGCATCGGCGGTCCCGGCGCGCGAGGGCGAACTGGCCTACGTGCTGTTCACCTCGGGCTCGACCGGACGGCCGAAAGGCGTGGCCATGCGCAGCACGGCGCTGGCCCATCTGCTCGACTGGCATCGCTCGCACGCGCGCCTCGGCCGCGCCGCGCGCACGCTGCAGTTCGCGCCGCTCGGGTTCGACGTGTCGTTCCAGGAAATCTTTTCCACGCTGCAGGCCGGCGGCACGCTCGTGCTGCCGAGCGACGCCGAGCGGCGCGATCCCTGGGCGCTGGCCGCGCTGCTCGACGCCGAAGCCATCGAGCGCTTGTTCCTGCCCTACGTCGCGTTGCAAAGCCTGGCCGACGCGACGCAGAACGGCGCGCGCGCGCCGCACGCGCTGCGCGACGTAATCACCGCCGGCGAAGCGCTGCGCATCACGCCGGCGATCCGCGCGCTGTGCGCGGCGCAGCCCGGACGCGTGCTGCACAACCACTATGGTCCGACCGAGGCACACGTCGTCACGGCGCATGAACTCGCCGGCGATCCCGCCGCGTGGCCCGAGCTGCCGCCGATCGGTCGCGCGCTGCCGCACGTGACGATCCATATCCAAGCAGACCCGAGCGTGGAGGCGGGCGGTGAACTCTGGCTCGGCGGGGACTGTCTCGCGGCGGGCTACATCGGCCGGCCCGAACTGACCGTCGAACGTTTCGTGCTGCGCGACGGTGCCCGCTGGTATCGCAGCGGCGACGCGGTGCGCATGGCGGACGACGGCACGCTGGAATATCTCGGCCGCCTCGACGACCAGATCAAGGTGGCCGGCTATCGCATCGAGCCGGGCGAGATCGAAGCGGCGCTGTGCCGGCACGCCGAGGTCGCGCAGGCCGCGGTGGTCGCGGAAGACGCGCCGGGCGGAAAACGCCTGGTCGCGCACGTCGTGCCGCGCGACGCGAACGCCGACGAGGCGACGCTCGCCGCCGGCCTGCGTGCGCACTGCCGTGCCACGCTCGCGCACTACCTCGAACCGCAGGCCTACGTGCTGCACGCCGCGCTGCCGCAGACGGCGAGCGGCAAGGTCGACCGCCGCGCGCTGGCGCGGCACGCGGGCAGCGCGCTCGAATGGCGCGCCGAGCTGCCGCTGATCGAACGCGTCGCCGGTCTCTGGCGCCAGCTTCTCGCGCGCGACGCGATTGCGCCGGCGGCGAATTTGTTCGATCTCGGCGCCAGCAGTCTGAGCGTGGTACATGCGCTGGCCGAATTGCGCCGCCACGGGCACGTGCTCACGGTCGCGCAGGTGTACGAAAACCCGAGCGTGGCCGCGCTGAGCGCGCTGCTCGACGGCGCGCTCAGCGATGCCAAACCGGACGCCAACGCCGATCTGCGCGGCGCGCGCCAGCGTGCGGCGCTCGCCCGTTTCGCGGGAGCACGCCGATGAGTGCGGGGGATCTGGACGGCGTCGCCATCGTCGGCATGAGCGCGCGCCTGCCCGGCGCCCGCTCGCTGGCGGAATTCTGGGAAAACCTGAGCGCCGGGCGCGAAAGCATCGCGCGTTTCGCGCCGCACGAGCTGTCGCCGCAGGTGCCGGCGGGGCAGCGCACGCACCCGCGCTACGTGCCGGCGCGCGGCGTGCTCGACGACGCCGACCGCTTCGATGCTGCGTTTTTCGACATCGCGCAGCGCGAAGCGGAACTGATGGACCCACAGCAGCGCGTGTTCCTGGAACTGTGCTGGAACGCGCTCGAACACGCCGGCATCGATCCGGCGCGCTACGCCGGCAGCATCGGCGTATACGCCGGCGTGGCGAACAACGGCTACCGCAAACTGGTCGAGTCGCGTCCGGACCTGATCGCCGCGAGCGGCGAATTCGCCGCGATGCTGGCGAACGAGAAGGACTATGTCGCGACGCGCGCGGCGCACCGCATCGGCTTGCGCGGCCCTGCGCTCAGCATCCACACCGCGTGCTCGACGTCGCTCGTCGCCGTGGCGCAGGCGTGGTACGCGCTGATGAGCTGGCAGTGCGACGCCGCGCTCGCCGGCGGCGTCACCATCGCGGTGCCGCAGGAGTCGGGCTACGTCGCGGTCGACGGCGGCATGGAATCGCCGGACGGCCAGTGCCGTCCGTTCGACGCCGCCGCGAACGGCACGCTGTTTTCGAACGGCGGCGGTGTGGTCGTGCTCAAGCGCCTGGCCGACGCGATCGCCGACTGCGACACGATCTGGGCCGTGATCCGAGGCGTCGGCGTCAACAACGACGGCGCCGACAAGGCGAGCTTCAGCGCACCGAGCGCGCGCGGCCAGAGCGACGCGATCCGCATGGCGCTCGGCGCGGCCGGCGTCGGCGCAGACACCGTCGGCTACGTCGAGGCGCATGGCACCGCCACCGCGCTCGGCGATCCGATCGAAGTCGAGGCACTCACGCGTGCGTTCCGCGCCGACACCGACGCGCGCCAGTTCTGCTGGCTCGGCTCGGTCAAGAGCAATGTCGGTCATCTCGTCGCCGCCTCCGGCGTCATCGGCCTGATCAAGGCGGCGCTCGCGCTGCATCACGGCCGCATTCCCGCGACGCTGCATTTCCGCGCGCCGAATCCGGAAATCGACTTCGCCGCGTCGCCGTTCAAGGTCGCCGCGCAGGCCATCGACTGGCCGCGCGGCGCCGCGCCGCGGCGAGCAGGCGTGAGCTCATTCGGCGTCGGCGGCACGAATGCGCACGTCGTGCTGGAAGAAGCACCGTCCGCGGCACCGCCTGCGCCGGGTCGCACTCCGGTCGTGTTGCCGCTGTCCGCACGCGACGACGCCGCGCTCGTGCGTCGCGCACAGGCATTGGCGCAGTCGCTGGAAGGCTTGAACGACGCCGATCTGGCCGACGTCGCCGCCACGCTCGCCAGCGGCCGGCGTGAATTCGCCGTGCGCGGCGCGGTCGTGGCCGCGACGTGTGCACAGGCGCGCGAGCGGCTCGGCGCGCTGGCGCCGCGCAACCGGCTGGAGCAACCGCGCTGCGTGTTCCTGTTCCCAGGCCAGGGCTCGCAACATCCCGGCATGGCGCGCGGATTGCTCGCCGAGCCCGCATTCGCCGCGGCGTTCGAGCGCTGCTGCGCGCTGGCCTCGGCCGCGCTCGGGCACGACTTGCGCGCGCTGATCCTAGCGCCAGAAGACGACACAGCGTCGCAGGCGAGTCTGTCGGAAACGCGTTTCGCGCAGCCTGCGCTGTTCGCCGTCAGCTACGCGCTGGCGCAGCACTGGCGCGCGTGCGGCGTGCAGCCGGCGGCGATGATCGGACACAGCATCGGCGAATACGTCGCGGCGTGCCTCGCCGGCGTGTTTTCGCTCGAGGACGCGGTGCGGCTCGTGGTCGCGCGCGGTGCCGCGATGCAGGTGCAGCCGCACGGCGCCATGCTGGCGGTGCGCGCGAGCGCGAACGACGTCGCGGCGCGCCTCAGTGCCGGTGTCGAGATTGCCGCGCACAACGCGCCGCAGCTGACCGTGGTCGCCGGCGACACTGCCGCGATCGAAGCGTTCGCCGCCACGCTCGCCGACACGCAGATCGCGCATTCGCGCCTGCATGTGAGCCACGCGTTTCATTCCGCGGCGATGGACGGCGCGCTGGTACCGTTCCGCCGCGCGTTCGACGACATCGTGCTGAATGCGCCGTCGCTGCCGTTCTATTCCTGTGTCAGCGGGCGCCTGATCGAAGCGCGCGAGGCGACATCGCCGGACTACTGGTGCCGGCAGATTCGCGCTGCCGTGCGTTTCGCCGATGCGGCCGAAGATGCGCTGCGCGACGCGGACGCGATCGCGCTCGAAGT
>Ga0068856_100002561_pt1 | contig 18737 bp, 18 predicted proteins | sample KBSCornC62_FD_66595 | JGI IMG/M metagenome (GOLD analysis project Ga0068856, IMG submission 66595) | Corn rhizosphere microbial communities from Kellogg Biological Station, Michigan, USA - KBS Corn C6-2 | ecosystem: Host-associated > Plants > Roots > Rhizosphere > Soil ...
CCGCCGCGGGCGATCTGGAGCGGGAGGCCCATCCGGGTCGACGCTTCCTCGAGCATGAGGATGCCGGCGGGCAGGAGCTTGACGCGCTCCGGGTCGAGCTCGTAGGTGCGGGCAACGTCGGCGACCGGCGTGCCTGCGAGCACGCGCAGCCCACGCTCGAGCGTCTCGGGCTCGAGCAGCGCTCCGACCAGCCGGCGCAGCGAGGTGGCCGAGCCGCCGACGGCGACGGCCAGCCCGGCGGGCGGGATGGCGAGGCCCTCGAAGGCCCCGCCGACGTGCTGGCGGACGGCGTTGAGCTCGCGCGCCGCCGGCGGGTCGGAGCGCAGGTAGGCGTCGGCCAACGTGCCCGAGCCCAGGCGCAGCGAGGCCGACCAGGTCACGCCGCCGTCGATGGTGCCGACCGCGAGCTCGCTCGACCCGCCGCCCACGTCGACCACGACGACGGTGTCGGTGACCGGCTCGGTCAGCGCCCGGGTGGCGCCGACGAAGGCCAGCCGCGCCTCCTCGCCGTCGGTCAGGACCTCGACGTCGACGCCGCAGCGCGTGCGCACCGCGGCCACGAGGTCGTCGCGGTTGGCGGCCTCGCGGATGGCGGCGGTCGCCACCGCCTTGAGCGCGCGGGCTCCGAGCTGCTCGGCCGTGCGCGCCTGTGTGGCGACGACCTCGGCCACCTCCTCGATCTTCCCTGTCCCGATCCGCCCGTCGTCGCGCAGGGCGCGGCCGATGCGGGTGAACGCGCGCTGTTGGCACAGCTCGCGCAGCCCGCCCGCGCGCGGGGCGGCGACGAGCAGGCGGGTGGTGTTCGACCCGATGTCGATGCAGGCGCAGACCATGGAGGCAGGACCCAATCCGGGCGGGTGGCCCCGCGTACTTAATATGGACGATTTCATGGACCCGGCCATCGAGGTCACCGACCTCTTCAAGCGCTACGGCTCGATCGACGCGGTGCGCGGGATCGATTTCACCGTCGCTCGCGGCGAGGTGTTCGGCCTGCTCGGCCCGAACGGCGCCGGCAAGACGACGACGGTGGAGATCCTCGAGGGCTACCGGACCCGCAGCGGCGGCGAGGTGCGCGTGCTCGGCTTCGACCCCGCGACCCGGCCGCGCGCGCTGCGCGAGCGGGTGGGGATCGTGCTGCAGTCGACCGGCCTGTACCGGCACATCTCGGTGCGCGAGGCCGTCGCCCACTGGGCCGGGTTCTACCCGCACCCGCGCGACGTCGACGAGGTCATCGCGCTCGCCGGGCTGCAGCAGGCGCAGAACACGCGCGCACGGGCGCTCTCCGGCGGCCAGATGCGCCGGCTCGACTTCGCCCTCGCGCTGGTCGGCAACCCCGAGCTCGTGTTCCTCGACGAGCCCACGACGGGCTTCGACCCGGCGGCGCGGCGCAACGCGTGGGACGTCATCCGCTCGCTGCGCGAGCTGGGCAAGACCGTGCTGCTGACCACGCACTACCTGGACGAGGCCTCCGCCCTGGCCGACCGCGTGGCCATCATCAAGGACGGTCGCATCCTGGCCGAGGGCGCGCCCAGTGAGCTCGGCGTGGGCGAGTCCAGCCGCTACCGCGTGGCCTGGCGCGACGCGCGCGGCGAGGGCCACGAGCGGGTCACCGACGACCCGACGACGCTGCTGGCCGAGTTGACGACGGAGGCGTTGGCGCGCGGCGAGCGCCTCGACGAGCTCAGCGTCACCCGCCCCTCGCTGGAGGAGGTCTACCTCGAGCTCACCGCCGATCAGGACCTCGAGGTGACCGGCTCGTGAGCTCCGCTCTGACCCTGGTCTGGCGCCAGTACCGGCTCGAGCGGCGCATGTTCTGGCGCAATCCGACGGCGGCCTTCTTCAACTTCCTCTTCCCGCTGATCCTCCTGGCCCTGTTCGGCGCGGTGTTCGCCAACGACCAGGAGAACCTCAACGTGATCGTGCCCGGCATCGCGGGCATGGCGATCATGGCGACGACGTTCACGGCGCTGGCCTTCAACATGACCTTCCTGCGCGAGCAGGGCGTGCTCAAGCGCATCCGCGGCACGCCGCTGCCGGCCGGGGCCTACCTGGCGGGCGTGTTCGCCAGCGCCGTGGCCAACGCGGTGCTGCAGATCGTGATCATCGTGCTGGCGGGCAAGGCGTTCTTCGGCATCCCCTGGCCGCCCGACCCCTTCGAGCTCGTCGTCTTCGCGACCTTCGGCGTCGTGTGCTTCGCGTCGCTGGGCATCGCCCTGTCGCACGCGATCCCGAACTTCGAGTCCGCGCCCGCCTATACGAACGCGATCTTCCTGCCCGTCATCTTCATCTCGGGCGTGTTCTTCGACGCCGACAAGGCGCCGAAGTTCCTGACCGACATCGCCGAGGCCCTGCCGCTGATCCACCTCATCGACGGGCTTTCGGCCGCGATGGTCACCGGCAAGCCGATCACCGACAACTGGACCGCGCTGGGCGTGCTCGCGGTGTGGTCAGCGATCGGGATCGTGCTGGCGATCCGCGGCTTCTCGTGGGAGGCGCATCGGGCCTAGCCCTCGACGACCCTCAACGGGGTCTGACCCTTCATGTTTCGCTCAGCGCCGGCTCGGGCTCGCGCGGGGGCTCGTCGCGCGGCGGCGCCGGCGCCTCGCCCGGCTCGATGGCCAGGTGAGGCAGGCGGCGCTCGAGCCAGTCGGGCAGCCACCAGGTCGCGCGGCCGAGGAGCTGCAGGACGGCCGGCAGCAGCAGGCTGCGCACCACGAACGCGTCCAGGAACACCGCAGCGGCGAGGCTGAGGCCGAACAGCTTGACCGCGCGCACGTCGCCGAGCACGAAGGACAGGAAGACGCAGACCATGATCGTGGCCGCGGCGGTGATCACCCGCCCGGTGGAGGCCAGGCCCTCGACCACCGCGCGCGATGCGTCGCGGCGCTTGGTCCACACCTCGTGGATGCGCGAGACCAGGAAGACCTCGTAGTCCATCGAGAGGCCGAAGACGATGGCGAAGACCATGACCGGGATGAAGGAGTCGATCGGGCCCTTCTGGATCCCGACCAGGTCGGCCAGCCAGCCCCACTGGAAGATCGCCACGACAACGCCGAGCGACGCGCCGATGCTGAGCAGGTTCATCGCCGCCGCCTGCAGCGGGATCACCACCGAGCGGAACACGATGAACAACAGCAGGGCCGAGAGCAGCACCACGACGCCGATGAACAGCGGAAGCTTGCTCGAGAGCGCGTGCGTCACATCGATCTGCGCCCCGTTGGCGCCGCCGACGAGCACGGTCGCGCCGGTTGCGCGCTCGACCGGCGGCAGCCGGTTGTCGCGCAGGTTCTGGACCATGTCCGTGGTCGCCTGATCCTGTGGCGCCGAGCGCGGATACACGGTGTAGACGAGCGTCTGCCCGTTGGGCGCCACGCGCGGCGCCGCGACCGCCGCCACGTCGGGCGTCGTGCGCAGCGCGGCGCCGATCTGGGCCTGGGCGGCCTTGTCACCGGCCTTCGACAGCTGCGCGGCGACCACGAGCGGCCCGTTGACGCCCTTGCCGAAGCCCTCGGCCAGCAGGTCGTAGGCGCGCCGGGTGGTCAGCGAGGTCGGGTCGTTGCCGGCGTCGCTGGAGCCCAGGTTCATCGACAGCGCGGGGACGGTGAGCAGCAGCATGATCCCGAGACCGACGGTCACGCCCACCCACGGGCGCCGCGTGACCCAGCCCGCCCAGCGGGCCCAGCCCGTCGGGCCCGTGGGCGCAGGCACGCCCGCCTCGGCCCGCCGGCGCGCGCGCCGGCTCGGCCGGGCCACGCGGGTGCCGAACTTCGAGATCAGCGCCGGCAGCACGGTCAGCGACGCGAGCATGACCAGCAGCACCGCCAGCGCCGACGACACCGCCACCCCGTAGAGGAAGCTGATGCCCAGCGCGAACATGCCCAGCAGGGCGATGATCACGGTCAGGCCCGCGAACAGCACCGCACGACCGGCCGTGTCCATGGCCGCGATCGTGGCCTCGCGCACGTCCATGCCGGCGCGCGCGTTCTCGCGGAAGCGGGTGACGATGAAGAGCGCGTAGTCGATCCCCACCCCGAGCCCGATCATCACCGCCAGCTCGGTGGAGAAGAACGGCATGTCGATGGCCTGCGAGGCGAGGCCGATGAGCCCGACGCCCGTGCCCAGGCCGATCAGCGCGGTGAGGATCGGCATGCCCATGGCCACGAACGACCCGAAGGTGAGCAACAGCACGACGATCGCCGCCACGATCCCGATCGCGGTCGCGGCGCCCAGCGGCGGCTCCTGGACCTGCTGGATGGCCTGGCCGCCGAGCTCGACCTGGACCGCGCTCGAGCCGGCCCCGCGGGCCACCGAGATCACCCGCTTGACGGCGTCCTTGGGCAGCTCGTTGGCGCGCTGGTCGAAGTTGACCGTCGCGAAGGCGATGCGCCCGTCGGCCGACACGGCGCGGGCACCCGCGGCGGCGTAGGGGCTGACCACGCCGGTCACGTGCGGCAGCTTGGCGACCGAGGCCAGCATCGGCGTTATCCGCGCGCGTACCGCCGGGTCGCTGACCTTGCCCTGCTTGGCCGCGAACACGATCTGGTCGCTGTCGCCGGCTTGGGCCGGGAAGTCGCGCTTGAGCAGGTCGGCGGCGCGCTGGGACTCGGTGCCCGGCAGCGAGAAGTTCGTGGCGTAACGGCTGCCGACGGCGCCGGAGAGGGCGAGCGCGGCGATGGCAACCGCGATCCAGCCGAGGATCACGAAGCGGCGGTGGTCGATGCAGAAGCGCGTCAGGCGGGCGATCGGGCTCATGGGTTCCGGGTTGTAGGCGTCGTCTCTGAGAAGTCTCTGAGAAAGGTTATAATTACAAACAATCTAACCAGCAGAACATTTTGGCCACCGACAGCGTCGATACCGAAGCGCGCGAGATCCTGCAGCTGCTCGCTCAGGTCATGGCCTGCTTCAAACGTAGCGGCGTGGAGCCGCCGCAGGGCCTGCGCGAGGCCGCCGAGCGCGCCGAGCTTGGCCCGCGCCACGTCGCCCCGTTGCTGGCGCTGAGCTTCGAGGACGAGCTCAGCGTGAGCGAGCTGGCCGAGCGACTCGGGCTCTCCCTACCCACTACGAGCCAGCTCGTCGGCGAGCTCAGCCGCGCCGGCCTCGTCGACCGAGCCGAGGACGAGCGCGACCGCCGCGTCACGCTCGTGCGCCTGCCCGACGCCTACCGCGAGGCGGTCGAGGGCCTGCTCCTGCAGCAGGCCGACCCGGTGCGCCGCACGCTCGAGCGCCTCTCCCCCCGCGCCCGCGCCGGCTTCGTCGAGGGCATGCGCGTCCTGGCCGAGGAGAGCACGCCGACGCTCGAGCACTGAGGGCGCGCGAGCGCGCGGGTTCAGCCGGCGGCCCGGCGGAGGGCGGCCTCGGCCTCGGCCACCAAGCCGCGCACGATCGCGCCGGCGGGCTGCACCGAGGCGATCAGCCCCGCCGTCTGGCCGGCGAACGGCACGAGCTCGTGGCCGCGTCCGGCGCGCACGGAATCGACGAGCTCGCCCGCCAGGCGGTCGCGCTCGGCCTCCACGGCGGCCGGGTCGGCGTTGCCGCGATCGATGAACGGCGTGCGCAGCGCGCGCGGCTCGGTCGCGAACCCGTCCTCGGGGCGCGGCGGGAAGACCGCAGCCGCGAACTCGAGCTTGACCGCGTCCTCCGAACCCGCCGCCACGATGGCCGCCTTGAAGGCGTCGGGGATCTCGGCCTCGGCGGCGGCCATGAAGCGCGTGCCGATGTTCACGCCCTGCGCGCCGAGCACCAGCGCGGCCGCCAGGCCACGGCCGTCCGCGATCCCGCCCGCGGCCAGCACCGGCACGGGCGCGACGGCGTCGACCACCTGCGGCACCAGCGCCAGGGTCGAGATGGTCCCGCCGAAGCCGCCCGCCTCCCCGCCCTGGGCGATGATCGCGTCGGCGCCCGCCTCGGCGGCGCGCTCTGCCTGCTGGGGCGTGTGCACCTGCGCCACGAAGCGGCTGCCGGCGGCGTGGGCGCGCTCCACGAGCTCCGGGCGCAGGCCGAGCGCCAGCGAGATCACCGCCGGCGTCAGTGCGAGCGTCAGCGCGTAGGCCTCCTCCGAGAGCGGGCGCAGCGTGTGGTTGACCGCGAAGGGCCGCTGGGTCAGCGAGCGCACGCGCTCGACCTGCTCGCGGATCTGCTCCGGCGCCAGCAGCGCCGTGCCCAGTGAGCCCAGGCCGCCCGCCTCCGAGATCGCGGCGGTGAGCGCCGGCGAGCTCCACGGCCCCGGGGAGCCCTGCATCACCGGGTGCTCGATCCCCAGCAGGTCGCAGAGCGGTGTGTGCAGGCCCGTCACGTCGTGGTGTCGGGCTTCTTGCGCCCGACCGCGGCCACGATCAGGCCGCGCGGCAGCCCGTCGTCGCCGTCGGCAACGTGGAGGTAGATGCGGGCGATGTTGTTCGCGCCCGAGCCCGACCCCAGGGCCACGTGCGGGCCCATCCACAGGTCGTGGCCGTCGTGGGTGAAGCGGTAGTGCTCGGGCCAGCGGCCGCGGGCGAGCTCGGACACGTCGGCGCGCCAGTTGAGCCCGAGCTCGTTGGCGGCCTGGCCCAGCGACTGGCCGAAGCCCTCGGGCCGCTCGTACAGGCCGGCGAGCTCGTCGAGCCGCATGAGCGTGTCGTAGACGCGCCCGGGATGCCGGAACGGGCTCTCCTCCGCGCTCGCGTAGGCGGACTCGGCAAACACGAGGTGCTCGGCGTCGCGGGCGGCGCGCTGCACCGCCTCGAGCACGCTGGCCGGCGCGGCGCCGTCCTCGGCGACGTCGGCCACGGGGGCGTCCTCGCCGCGGGCCGCGAGCTCGGACTGCACCCGGCGCAGGGTCTGGCGCGCGGTGTCGCGGTCGTCGCGCGCGGCCTCCAGCGACGAGACCAGCCGCTCCTGCTCGCCCCGCATCGAGTCGAGGTCGCGGTGGGCGGCGGCGAGCTCCGCGCGCAGGCGGGCGAGCTCGGGGTCCTCGGCGGCGGGCGCCTCGCTGCCCTCGGCCAAGCGCTGCTCGGCCGTCTCGGCGCGCTCGCGCTGGGCATCGAGCTCGCCCCCGACGCGAGCGGCCTCGGTCTCGGCGTGGGCGCGGGCGTCCTCGGCCTCCTCGCGCTTGCGCTTGGCCACGTCGATCTGGCGGCGCAGCTCGGGCTCGCGGCTCTCCTCGCGCGCCAGCGCACGGGCGCGGGCGGTGGCCTCGTCGGCCCGCCGCCGCGCCTCCTTCAGCTTCTTCTCCTGCTCGTCGTACATGCCGAGCAGGCGGGCGTCGTCGACCCCGGAGGCGTCGAGCATCGCGTCCCAGCTGCCGAACACGTCGTCGACCCAGTTCGGGTGGGGCCAGTCGTCGCGGCGCTGCCAGTCCTCGGGCTCGGGCAGCTCGCCGGTCAGCAGGGTCCAGCGGTACAGGTGGTAGAGCAGCGCCATGCGATCGGTGATCGCGTAGAGGTCGCGTAGCTCGTTGACGTCTCCGGCCGGGAACGGTGGCGCTTCGGGCTCGGCCGTGGCCTCGGCCTGCTGCTCGTCGGGCTGCGCGGGCGCCGGCGCATCGCCTTCCTTGGCCTTGCGGCGCGAGCGCTTGCCCATCAGGCCACCACGAACGCGGCGGGCAGGGCGCCGCGCACCTCCGCGGGGACGTCCGGCAGGCCGGAGCGCTCCCAGGCGGCGCGGACCATCCCGTAGGAGACGACGTCGTAGACCCGGTCGCCGTGGCGGTGCCAGGCCGCCAGCACCCCCTCGCGCCGGAAGCCGAGCCGCTCCAGCGCGCGGTGCGAGCGGGTGTTCTGGGCGGCGGCGTAGGCGGTCAGCCGCTCCATGCCCAGGTGCGCGAAGGCCAGGTGCGCCATCAGCGCCTTGGACTCGCGGTTGGCCCCCGAGCCCCAGAACCGGTGCCCGAGCCAGCTGCCCACGACCGCGCGGCGGTCGCGCACGGCAAGGCCCGACAGGCCGGTGATGCCGATCGGGCCCTCCTGCCGGTGCACGACGAGGAAGTCCAGGAGCTCGCCGGCGGCGCGCCGTGCGGGCAGGCCGGCGATATAGGCCTCGGCCTCCTCGACGCGCTCATAGGGCCCCCACGAGAAGTACCGCGACACGGCCGGGTCGCGGCCGAGGGCGAACAGCGCCGGCGCGTCGTCGAGGTCGGGATAGCGCAGCGTCAGCGTTGGGCCGAGCAGATCGAGGCCGCCCACGGTCCTGGGCGCGGGACCGACGCGCTCGCGCTCCGCCGTGCTCATGTGGCCGATGGTATTAGTGCCGTGCCCATGCTCGGGCTGCTCTACGACGTCCACGGCAACCTCGCCGCGCTCGACGCGGTGCTGGCCGACGCGCGCGCCCAGGGCGTCAGGGCCTTCCTGCTCGGCGGCGACTACGCGCTCTTCGGCCCCCAGCCCGTCGAGACGCTCGCTCGCCTGCAGGAGCTCGACGCCACCTGGATCCGCGGCAACGGCGAGCGCTGGACCGCGCACCCCGACGCCGCGCCCGACAACCCGGTCGTGCACGGCGCGATCGCGGCCAGCCGCGACGTGCTCGACGGCGACGACATCGCCACCCTCGACCACCTCCCCACCTCGGTCCGCCTCCACGACACGCTCTACGTCCATGGCTCCCCGCTGTCGGACGTGCGCTCGTTCCTCCCCACTCCGGCCGAGGACGAGGACGAGCTGCTCGAGGGCACGGACACGCCGCGCCTGGTCTTCGGCCACACCCACCTGCCGTTCCGCCGCGTCAGCGCCCGGCGCGGGATCGAGCTGGTCAACCCGGGCTCGGTGGGGATGCCGTTCGACGGGGACCCGCGCGCCGCCTGGGCGCTCGTGCACCCCGACCGCCGCGTCGAGCATCGGCGCGTGCCCTACGACCACGCCGCCAGCGCCGCCGCGGTGCGCGAGCGCTTCGACGGCGCCCCCTGGACCGACACCGTCGCCGCCCGCATCGAGCGCGCTACCTTCGAGGTCTGATGCAGCGCGTCGCCGACGGCCTCTTCCTGCTCGACGGCCGGCCGCGGCACGCGATCAACGTGTACCTCATGGGCGACGTGCTGGTCGACGCCGGCACGCGACAGGCGCGCCGGCGCATCCTGCGCCAGCTGCAGGGGCGCCCGGTGCGCGCCCACGCGCTCACCCACGTGCACCCCGACCACCAGGGCGCGTCGCACGCCGTGTCCACCGCGCTCGACATCCCGCTCTGGGTGGGCGAGGACGACGCCGACGCGATGGAGTCGGCCGAGGTCATGGCCGAGCGCACCGGCGGGGGCCTGGAGACGCTCGTGCAGCGCACGTTCTTCGTCGGCCCGCCGCACCCGGTGGCGCGGCGGCTGCGCGAGGGCGACGAGGTCGCCGGCTTCACCGTCCTCGAGACGCCTGGCCACACCCGCGGGCACGTCGCCTACTGGCGCGAGGCCGACCGCACGCTGGTGGCCGGCGACGTGTTCTTCAACGTCAACCCGCTGACCGGGCGCCCCGGGCTGGGGCCGCCGCCGGACGGCTTCAATGAGGACACCGAGAGCAACCGGGAGGCGATGCGCCGGCTCGCCGCCCTCGACCCCGAAGTCGTCGTCTTCGGCCACGGCCCGCCCCTGCGCGACCGGGGCGCCCTGCAGCGGTTCGTCGCGGAGCGCGACGGCTGATGGCCGTCGGGCGCTACGCCAAGGCGGTGGCCAAGCCCGGCAAGGGCGAGGAGCTTTCCCGCATCCTCATCGACGTCGCCCGCGCGCTCGAGGACGTGCCCGGGTGCGAGCTCTACGTCATCAACCGCGCCGTCGACGACCCCGACACGGTCTGGGTGACCGAGATCTGGGGCTCGCAGGACGAGCTCGACGCCTCGCTGCAGGCCGAGGGCGCGCGCGAGCGCATCGGCGCGGTCCGCGACCTCGTGGAGGGCTTCGAGCGCATCGACGTCGAGCCGCTCGGCGGCGTCGGCTACCCCGTGCCCGAGGCCGGCTGGACCCGCGTCGCCCTCGGCGACGTCGAGGACATGGCGGCCAAGCACGGCTTCGGCGAGATGGGCGAGGCGCGTTTCGCCCACGGCGACCTGGAGACGCGCCAGACCGGCCTGAGCCTGCAGCGCCTGCGGCCCGGGCGCCGCCAGATGTTCGCCCACCACCACCAGCGCGCCGAGGAGGTCTACGTGATCCTCGAGGGCTCGGGCACCGCGACCATCGACGGCGAGCAGGTGCCGGTGAGCGCCCGCGACGCGATCCGCGTCGCGCCCACGTCCAGCCGCGTCTTCGAGGCCGGCCCGGACGGGCTCGAGCTCCTCGTCGTGGGCCCGCGCGCGCCCGGCGACGCGGTGCCGGAGCAGTGACCGTCAGCCGCTGAGCGCCGGCAGCTCCTGCTCGCGCTCGAGCACGGGCGCGAACAGGTCGCCCAGGCGTTGCACCCGGTCGAGCACGTCGTCGCTGGTGAACACGAGCGCGTCGGCGTCCTGGGCCTCCACCGCCTGCTCGACCTCCTCCCACTCCAGCGGCGTCGAGACCGTCGGGCGTTCACGCGCCCGCAGCGAGTAGACGTTGACCGTCGTCTTGTGCTCGTCGTTCTGGCTCCAGTCCACGAGCACCTTCCCCTTGCGCCGCTCCTTGGCCATGCTCGAGACCACGAGCTCGGGGTGCTGCTTCTCCAGCAGCTGGGCCACGGCCTGGGCGAACGGCTTGGTCTGGTCGTAGGTCAGGTCGGCGTTCAGCGGCACGTAGGCCTGCAGGCCCTTGGACCCCGACGTCTTCACGCACGTCTCCAGGCCGAGTTGCCCGAACAGGTCGCGCACCCACAGCGCCACCTGAGCGCACTCCAGCACCGCGGCGGGCTCGCCGGGGTCGAGGTCGAACACGAGCATCTTCGGCTGCGTGACGTCCGCGGCCAGCGAGAGCGAGGTGTGGAGCTCGATGTCGGCCAGGTTGGCCAGCCACACGAGCGTGGGCAGGTCCTGGGCCAGCGTGTACTCGATCGTGCGCTTGTTGTGGCGGCTCCACAGCGCCGCGGTCTGCACCCAGGCCGGGCGGTGGCCGGGCGACTGCTTCTCGTAGAAGTACTCGCCGTCGACCCCGTCGGGGTAGCGCTTGAGGGTCAGGGGCCGGTCGCGCAGGTGCGGCAGCACGGTCGGCCCTATGCGGGCGTAGTAGTCGATGACCTGGCCCTTCGTGAACCCGACCGCCGGGTACATGACCTTGTCCAGGTTCGAGAGCGAGAGCGTGCGGCCGCCGATCTCGACCTCGACCCGCGCCGAGCCCGCACGCTTGGCCGCCGCTCGCCCTCCCGGCTCGCTCTTGCGGCGGCCGCGTGCGTCGTCCGGCTGCCGGCCGACACCGGACAGCGCGCGCTCGAGCGCCGCCACGTCGTCGCTCTCCTCCTCCTCGCGGTCGATGCGCTGCGGGTCGATGTCGTCGCGCAGGCCCTTGAACGAAGGCGCCCGCAGCGTGCGCGTCCGCGTCCACTCAGCGAACTCGACCTCGGCCACGAGCTTCGGCTCCACCCACACCGGGCTCTTCAGCCGCGGGGGCTTGCGGCCGGTGAACGGCGAGTGGTCGGCGCGCAGCTTCTCCAGCCGGGCCTGCAGCTCGCGCAGCGTGCGCTCGGTGAACCCGGTGCCCACGCGCCCGGCGTAGTCGAGCGTCCCGTCCACGCCCGGCACGCCCACGAGCAGCGCGCCGATCGTCGTGCTGCGGCGCCCCTCGCCGGACAGCCAGCCGCCGATCACCACCGACTGGTGGCGCTTGTTCTTGACCTTGACCCAGCCGGTCGCCCGCCGCCCGGGCTCGTAGCGCGAGTCCAGCCGCTTGGCCACGACCCCCTCGAGCCCGCGGTCGGCGCTGACCCGCAGCAGCGCCTCGGCGTCCTTGGTCCGGTAGCCGGGAGTCTGCCAGTGCGGGCCGCGCAGCGCGAGCCCCTCGAGCAGGATGCGACGCTCCGTGTAGGGCAGCGCGAACGTCGTGTGCCCGTCCAGGTAGAGGACGTCGAAGAGCACGTAGGCGATGGGGATGTCGCGCACGGCGCGGCGCACCGCGGCCTCGTTGGCCAGGTGCATGCGCGACTGCAGGCGCTCGAAGCTCGGCCGGCCCTCGGCGTCGAAGGCCACGATCTCACCGTCGAGGATGGCCGGGCGTGCGCCCAGCGCCCGCCCGAGCTCCCGCAGCTCCGGGTAGCGCGCGGTGATGTCGTTGCCGTTGCGGGAGCACAGGCGCACGCGGCCGCCCTCGATCCAGGCCAGCGTGCGGATGCCGTCCCACTTGACCTCGTAGCCCCAGCGCCCCTCGGTGTCGGGCGGCAGTGGCCCGATGCGGGCGAGCATCGGCTGCAGGCGCTCGGGCATGGGCTCGCGGTCGGGGTCGACCGGCGGGTCCATGCGGTGGATCATCCAGTCCTTGCCGCGGGTGCGGAACAGGGCGTAGCGGCCGTTCATGCGCTCGCCGTGGAAGACCGCGATGACCTCGTCGTCGCGCAGCTTCTCGGGCTCGTAGGTGCCGTGGTCGTAGATGGTCATGGTCCCGGCGCCGTACTCGCCCTCAGGGATCTCGCCGTGGAAGTCCAGGTACTCGAGCGGGTGGTCCTCCGTGCGCACCGCGAGCCGGTTGTCGTCGGGGTGGTCGGGGATGCCGCGGGGCACCGCCCAGGACAGGAGCACGCCGTCGTGCTCGAGCCGCAGATCCCAGTGCAGCGACCGGGCGGAATGCTCCTGGACGACGAACCGCGGGTGCTCGCCGGACCCCTCCGGAGGGGTCCCGCGGGGCTCCGACGTGGCCTCGAAATCGCGCTTGGCGCGGTAGGTTCGCAATGATCCGCTCAATGCGCCTCCATGGTCACCGACAGGTTGACGCAAAAATCTGAGGTTTCGCCATCGGTGTAGAAGTCCATATGACGGTTGTTGCCCGTGCGCTCCGTCGCCCCTGACATGACCGGGATCTCCGACCAAGGGATCCAGGTGGAAGTCGACCCCACGTCCGCAGGGGAGGTCCGCCTGATCCTGCCAGCCGTGCCCGAGAACGTCGCGGTCGTCCGCCAGGCGCTCACCGGGCTGACCGAGACGCTGGGCATCGGGCCGGGTGTGCTGGCCGACATGAAGACCGCCGTCTCCGAGGCCTGCAACAACGTCGTGGTCCACGCCTACCCCGACCCGATGGCCGCCCGGCCGGTCGAGATCATCGCGGTGGCCAACGAGGGCGACGTCGCCGTGACCGTGCGCGACCGGGGCCGCGGGATCACCCCCGGCGAGGTGGACCTGGACGCCGACCGCGATGGCGTCGGGCTCTCGCTCATCACCGCTCTGACCGCCGCCGTGGAGATCGACGGCGCTCCCGACGAGGGCACCGCGGTGCGCATGCGCTTCGTGCCCGACCCCGACGATCCCGCCCACGACCCGGAGCTGCCGAAGCCCGACGCGGGCGCGGTGCTGTCCGGCGTGCTCGGCCGCACCGTGGCCATGCTCGCCGCCCGCGCCAACTTCTCCCTCGACCGCCTCTCCGACGCCCAGCTCGTCTCCGACGCGGTCGCTGCCCACGCCCTCGGCCACGCCGCGGCCAGCGCCCTGCGCGTCCAGGTCGACGACGATGAGCGCGCGCTGGCCATCCGCGTCGGCCCCCTGACCGCCGACGGCGGCGAGCGCGTGGTCAAGGAGTCCGACCTGCCCGGCGTCGGGCTCCTGCTCGAGCACCTCGTCGACGACGTGGCCGTCACCCGCGACGGCGACGCCGAGACGCTCGAGCTGCGCATCGCCGAGCGCCCGTAGCCGTGGGCTCGGCCAGCTAGGCCGCGGCGACGCCGGTCAGCTCGCGCGTGTCGGCCAGCCGCGCCAGCGCGGCGGCCTCGATCTGGCGGACGCGCTCCGGGGTGAGCTTGAGCATCTCGCCGATCTCCTTCAGCGAGCGCGGCACCTCGCCGCCGATGCCGTAGCGCATGCGCACGACCACGCGGTCACGCTCGGGGAGCGTGTGCACGGCCCGGCGCACGGCGGCCTCGCGGAACAGGCCGTCGACGACGTCGTCGGGGCCCGGAGCGGGGCTGGGGAGCAGGTCGCCGAGCGTGCCGTCGCCGTCCTCGCCTACCGGGCGGTCGAGGCTCGTGACCGTGCGCGCCGCCTGGTGCGCCTCCTCGACGTGGGTCACGCTGACCCCGGCGGCGCTGGCGACCTCCTCGTCGGTGGGGTCACGGTCGAGCTGGGCCGAGAGATCGGCGCCCACGCGGGCGATGCGGCGGTTGCGCTGCAGCACGTTGACCGGCAGGCGCACCGGACGCGCCTTGCCGGCGATGCCCCGCTCGATGGCCTGCCGGATCCACCAGGTGGCGTAGGTCGAGAAGCGGTTGCCGCGCCGCCAGTCGAACTTCTCCACGGCGCGGATGAGGCCGAGCATGCCCTCCTGCACGAGGTCGAGCAGGGCGAGCTCCTGGTTGATCGGCCGATACCTGCGCGCCAGCGACACGACGAGCCGCAGGTTGGCGTTGATCATGCGCTCCTTGGCGGCCTGGTCGCCGCGCTCGATGCGACGCGCGAGCGTGAGCTCCTCGTGAGGACGCAGCAGCCGCCAGCGGCCCGCTTGGTCGAGGAACAGGGCCAACGGGTCGAGATGCTCCCGCTCGTCGAAGACCGGTCGGTAGCTCGCGTCACCCATGCCCCTTCCGTGTTCACCGGGTTGGCGGGAACCTAAACACGGGTATGCGTAAGGCCGCCGGGGGCGGCCGTGGCTAGTGGGTGAAGAGAGCTACGACCGGCCCCCGGCTTGGCGATCCTACGCGCTCAGGACCGGTCGCGCCCGCGTTTTTCGCCGTCGCGGGCACCGGCGCTGCGGGGGTTGCCGGTCGCGGTGCGACCGTCGCTGCGTCCACGGCCGCCCGACCGCTGCGGAGCGGAGCCGCGCTCGCGGTCGTCGCCCGGGACGTGCTCGGCCGGAGCCTCCTCGGGGAGCTGCTCGGATTCCTCCGGCCGGTGCTCGTCGGGCTGGCGCTCCATGTCAGGTCTTGCGCTCGAGGTCGCTGACCTCCTGGGCCTTGTCCGCGGCCTTGTCCTGCGCATCGTTGAGCTCGTCCTTGGCCTCGCCCTTGCGCTCCTCGCGGCGGCCCTGGCGGCGCAGGGACGGATCGTCGGCGAGGTCGCCCGCCGCCTTCTTCGCCCTGCCGGTGATCTTGTCGAGCATGCCCATGGCGCTTCCTTTCGTCGTTTTCGGGTTCGACGCCAGTCCGCTACCCGTTCCCGCGGCGCCCGTATCAGGCCGACTCGGCGACGGTGCGCAGGCGGTCGAGCGCGCGGCGGATCAGGCGCGAGACCTGCATCTGCGAGACGCCGATGCGCGCGGCGATCTCGGACTGCGTCATGTCGTCGACGAAGCGCAGCTTGAGCACGAGGCGGTCGCGGTCGGGCAGCGCGCGCAGGGTCCCGGCGATGGTCGTGCCGTACTCGACGAGCTCGAGCCGCTCGTCCTCCTCGCCGAGCGTCTCGCCGATCGTGCCCTCCTCGGGGCGCTCGCTGTCGCGGCCGGCCTCGAGCGAGACGGCGTCATAGGCCTGCGACGCGCCCATCGCCTCGAGCACCTCCTCGAGCTCGAGGCTCATGGCCTCGGCGACGTCGGCGATCGACGGTGCTCGCCCGAGCCTCGTCGTCAGCTTGGCCGAGGTCTGGTCGACCTTCATGGCCCGCTCCTGGAGGCCGCGGGGCACGTGCACCGCCCAGCCGGTGTCGCGGAAGTACCGCTTGAGCTCGCCGAGGATGGTCGGCACCGCGTAGGACGAGAACGCGACGCCGCGGTTGGGCTCGTAGCGGTCGACGGCCTTGACCAGTCCGAGGCTGGCCACCTGCAGCAGGTCGTCGAAGGACTCGCCGCCGCGCTCGTAGCGGCGGGCCAGCCGCCGCGCGAGGGGCAGGAACCGCTCGACGAGGGTCTCACGCACCGCTGGGTCCCGCGACTCCCGGTAGTCGCGGAAGAGGGCGTCGGTATCGGGTGAAGAGATCGCCACTCCCGGTCCTTGAAACGTCTGTTGGGCGCCGGGAGGCTGGGGCGCTATCCGCGCGGCACGCAGGTGTGTGGGCGCGCCTGGGGTGCATGGTAGCGGCGCTCCCGGGGAACAGGTCCCGGTCGTGCCACGGCTCCGCCGCTCCGACTGCTCCCTGCCCGGCCTGCGCCGTCGCCGACGCGGTCGGGGCTTCTCGTACATCGACGTCGACGGTCGTCCGGTGCGCGACGACGAAACCCTCGAGCGCATCCGCGCGCTGGCCATTCCCCCCGCCTGGAGCGACGTGTGGATCTGCCCCGACGCCAGCGGTCACCTGCAGGCCACCGGCGTCGATGCGGCCGGGCGCAAGCAGTATCGCTACCACGACGCGTGGCGCCAGCGGCGCGACCGCCAGAAGTTCGACGAGATGATCGAGTTCGCCCGCGCGCTGCCGCGCCTGCGCCGGCGCGTCGCGCGCGACCTCAAGGCCGATGGCGCCGGACGCGACCGCGTCCTGGCCTGCGCGGCGCGCATGCTCGACCTTGGCCTGTTCCGCATCGGGTCCGAGGCCTACGCGTCCGACAACGGCTCCTTCGGGCTGGCCACGATCCGCCGCGACCACGTGCGCATCGACGACGACGAGGCGGTCTTCGACTACCCGGCCAAGAGCGGGCAACGGCGTGTGCAGACGATCGGCGACCCCGCCGTGGTCGAGGTGCTCGCCGCGCTCAAGCGCCGGCGCGGCGGTCCCGACGAACTGCTCGCCTGGCGCGACGGGCGGCGCTGGATCGACGTGCGCTCCGACGACATCAACGCGTACCTGAAGGACCGCACCGGCGCCGCGGTCACGGCCAAGGACTTCCGCACCTGGAACGGCACCGTGCTGGCCGCCGTCGCGCTGGCCCGTCGCGCCGACCGCCCGAGCACGAAGACCGCCCGCCGGCGCGCGATCGCGGCGGCGGTGCGCGAGGTCGCGATCTTCCTCGGCAACACGCCGACGGTCGCCCGCAGCTCCTACGTCGACCCGCGCGTGATCGACGCCTTCCTGGCCGGCGACACCATCGCGCCGGCCCACGAGCGCGGGCGCCGCACGATCGAGGCGGCCGTGCTCGATCTGATCGACGGCTAGGGCCCCTCCTGGACCAGCGGGACGAACCGCACCGGCTCCAGCCAGCGGCGCTCGTAGCCGTCCTCGCGCCGCCGCACGCGCACGAGGCGCTGGCCCGCGCCGTCCACCGGCGCGACCAGCCGGCCGCCGACCGTGAGCTGCTCCTCCAGCGCCGCCGGCACCCGCTCCCACGCCGCCGCCGCGACGTTGATGGCGTCAAACGGCGCCTGCTCGGGCAGCCCCAGCGACCCGTCGCCGACCACGAGGGTCACGTTGTCGACGCCGGCCGCGGACAGGGCCGCGCGCGCGTAGGCGGAAAGCTCCGCGTGGCGCTCGATGCTCCAGACGTGCGCGGCCAGGCGGCCGAGGAGCGCCGCGTGGTAACCGGAGCCGGTGCCCACGTCGAGCACGCGGTCGGTGGGCGCGAGCTCGAGCAGCTCGCACATGCGCGCGACCACGAGCGGCTGCGAGATCGTCTGGCCGGCGGGCAACGGCAACGGCGCGTTCTCCCACGCGTCGCCGCGCAGGTCGGAGGGCACGAAGAGGTCGCGTGGCACCGCCGCCATGGCCTCCAGCACGCGCGGGTCGTAGATTGCGGAGCGCAGGACCCGCAGCAGTCGCTCCCGCGAGGCCATGGTGGTGATTCTGACGATCTTCGATGCGGTCCGGAACTAGGATCGGTCAATGACGGCCGTTTCCCTCGCGGTCATGCTCGGCTTCGGCGTGCTCGCCACCGCCCTCGGCGGCAGCACGCTCCCGGTCGAGCTGTTCCTCGTCGGGCCGCTGCTGGTCGCGACTCGCGGCACCCCGCGCACGACCGCAGCCGTGGGCGTCGTGGCACTCGCGCTCGCGCTGGCCGTGGCAGCGATCAACGGCTCGCTCGGCGAGACCGACGTTGTGACCGGGCTCGGCGTGGTGGTGGTCGGCGGCGTGCTGGCGGTGTGGATCGCCGCCCTGCGCTCGGGCAGCGAGGACGCCGAGCGCGAGCAGCACTCCGCCCGCGAGGAGCTCCAGGTCATGCTCGGCGCGGTCGCCGACGGGATCACGGCGCAGGACCGCACCGGCCGGGTCGTCTACGCCAACGACGCCGCCGTGCGGGCGATGGGCTTCTCGTCCCCCGAGGAGCTGCTGCAGACGCCGCCCGAGCAACTGCTCGACCGCTTCGAGATCATCGACCTCGACGGCCGCCCCTTCTCCGCTGAGCGCCTGCCCGGCCGCTTGGCGCTGGCCGGCGAGGCCGCGACGCCCGCCACCGTGCGGTTTCGCTCGCGCGTGACCGGCGAGGAGCGCTACGTGGTGGTCAAGGCCCAGCCGGTGATGGGGCCGGACGGTGAGCCCAACCTTGCCATCAACGTGCTCGAGGACGTCACCGTGACCAAGCTCGCCGAGCGAGCGCAGCGCTTCCTGGCCGATGTCTCCGCCGCCCTGGCGGAGACCCTCGACTACGACGCCGCGGTGGGCGCGCTGGAGCGGGTCGCCGTGCCGGCCGTCGCCGCCCGTGCGGAGATCGACGAGATCCCGCCCTCCGACCCCGACCGGCGCGAGGCCGTGCGCGCGGTCCTGCGCACCGGGTCGCCGCAGCTGCGCCCCGACCTGATCGTCGCCCCGCTCGTCGCCCGCGGACGCACGCTGGCCGCGTTGAGCCTCATCCGCGACCTCGAGGGCGCGCCCTACGACGCGCACGACCTCGAGGTCGCGGTGGAGTTCGCGCGCCGCGGGGGCCTCGCGCTGGCCAACGCGCGACTGTTCTCGGA
>Ga0068856_100002562_pt1 | contig 18735 bp, 20 predicted proteins | sample KBSCornC62_FD_66595 | JGI IMG/M metagenome (GOLD analysis project Ga0068856, IMG submission 66595) | Corn rhizosphere microbial communities from Kellogg Biological Station, Michigan, USA - KBS Corn C6-2 | ecosystem: Host-associated > Plants > Roots > Rhizosphere > Soil ...
GCGATCGCCTCCCGGCGCGCCGGCTCATGTCGAGCCGGCGTCAAGCAGGAGCGACAGTTCAGTCGTCGTAGCCTTCGTGGCGCGACGCGGCGGCATACAGGTCGGCGGCGAAGCCCGGCGAATGCATCTCGACGCTGCGGGCGAGCTCGCGCACGTCGTTGGCTTCGCGGATGCGCACGCGGTGGGCGCTGGCGACCAGCGCCGGACGCACGGTGGCGGCGGCCGGCTTGGCGGCGCGACGCGACGAGGACGAGAACAGGCCGGCGACCAGCTGGCGGATCGCGCCCGTGAAGATCGGTTGTTGGCCGTAGGTACCGGAAGTGATGGCGGTCATGGTGTTTCCCTGCAAGAGCACCCTGGTGAGGTGCGATGGAAGTGACTGTAGGGGTTTTCCCGGTGATACGCCAATGAATGTTGGGCATTCAAGATATGCTTGGTGCTCATATCTGGCTGCCCAGTCATTCTTCGTGAACTTTCGCACGCTGGACCTCAACCTGCTGCGCGTCTTCGACGCGGTGATGGCCGAAGGCAGCCTCACGCGCGCCGCCGAGCGCCTGGCAATGACGCAGCCGGCGGCCAGCCACGCGCTGAAGCGGTTACATGTGGCGGTGGGCGAGGAACTGCTCCACCGCACGGCCCACGGCATGCGCCCGACGGCGCGCGCGGAGCTGCTGTGGCCGCAGGTGCGCGCCGCGCTGGCGCAGCTGCAGGGCGCCCTGTCGCCGCCCGACTTCGACCCGGCCCGTGACCCCGCGACCTTCAGCATCGCGATGGCCGACGCCACCGCCGCGATGCTGCTACCGGCCCTGGTCTCGGCCATCGAGGGCCAGCGCGCGCTGGCCAACATCCGCACGCTCCCGCTGACCACGCGCGACCCGCGCCGGCTGGTCGAGGAGGCCGACGCGGACCTGGCCGTCGGCTACTTCCCGAACGCGATCGCCGCCATCGTCGCGCAGGGCGGCGACGCCACCCTGCACCATCGCCAGCTCTACGCGACCGAATACGTCTGCGTGATGCGGCGCGACCACCCGCTGGCTGGCCAGGAGCTCACGCTCGACACCTTCGTCGACGCGCACCACCTGCTGGTGACCTTCTCGGGCCGCGCCCACGGCTTCGTCGACGAGGCGCTCGCGACGCTGGGCCGCCAGCGCCGCATCGTGCTGACCGTCAACCAGTTCGCCACCGCGGGCAGCGTCGTCGCGCGCTCCGACCTGCTGACCGTCCTGCCGCGCCAGTTCCTGCCGGCCACCGGTGCGGAACACCGCCTGGTGCAGAAGCCGCTGCCGTTGACGCTCGGCGCGGTCAACGTCGAGATGATGTGGCACCTGCGCAAGGACGACGACCCCGCGCACCGCTGGTTGCGCGGGCTGCTGGTGGAGGCGGCGGCGAGGCAGCCGATGGTCCGGCACTAGCAGCCGGCGTCGATCCGCGACAACAGGGCCACCCCGTCATCGGTTCGCCGACGGCCGGCCGCGATGCCGTCCGTGGCCGCGTCCGCACGTCAGAGCACCGCCGCCATCGCGTTGGCCGTCGACCCGCGTCATCTTGCGCGAAGTCGCAGGATCCACCCCGGCCAGCCACCTCCGGGCTTCGCCAGGCGGGGCGCATTCTCGTGCGTGGATCCGGCGACTCCGCTTCGCTGCGCGCAGGATGACGGTGCAGAGGCGCGGCGTCCGCGGGGTCGCCGCCGGTCTGCTCAGCCGTTCACCCGCGCGAAATCAGAGCACCGCCGCCATCGCGTTGGCCGTCGCCTCGACATTGCGCGTGTTCAGCCCGGCCACGCACATGCGGCCCGAGCGGATCAGGTACACGCCGAACTCCTCGCGCAGGCGGTCGACCTGGGCGGCCGACAGGCCCGTGTAGCTGAACATGCCGCGCTGGGTCAGGAAGTAGCTGAAATCGCGGCCGGGCACCTTGGCGACGAGGACGTCGTGCAGCGTCCTGCGCATCGCCTTGATGCGGGTGCGCATCGCGTTGACGTCGCTGACCCAGGACTCGCGCAGCGCCGGCGTGTCCAGCACGGTGGCGACGACGCCGCCGGCGTGGATCGACGGGCTCGAGTAGTTGCGGCGCACCGTCGCCTTGAGCTGGCCCAGCGCGAGCTGCGCTTCCTGCGCGCTCGGTGCGCACACGCTCAGCCCGCCGGCGCGTTCGCCGTACAGGCTCATGCTCTTGGAGAACGAGTTGGCGCAGAAGAACGGCACGCCGGCATCGGCGAGTGCGCGGATCGCGAACGCGTCCTCCTCGATGCCGTCGCCGTAGCCCTGGTAGGCGATGTCCAGGAACGGCAGCAGCTGGCGCTGCTTCAGCACCGGGATCAGCGCCTGCCACTGGGCCTGCGTGAGGTCGACGCCGGTCGGGTTGTGGCAGCACGCGTGCAGCAGCACGACACTGCGCGCGGGCAGGTCGGAGAGGGCCGCGAGCATGGCATCGAACTTCAGGCCGCCGGTGGCTGCGTCGTAGTACGGATAGGTGGAGACCTTGATGCCCGCGCCCTCGAACATCGAGCGGTGGTTGTCCCAGGTCGGGTCGCTGACCCACACGCCGGAGCCGGGGAGCCAGCGCTTGATGAAGTCGGCGCCGACCTTGAGCGCGCTGCTGGAGCCCACGGTCTGCAGCGAGACCACGCGGCCTTCCGCGACGGCCCGGGAGCCGGCACCGAACAGCAGCGTCTGCACGCCGCGGCGGAAATCGGCGTTGCCCTCGATGGGCAGGTAGGGCTTGGCGCCGCCCTTGTCCAGCAGCAGGGCTTCGGCCTTGCGCACGCAGTCGAGCACGGGGATGCGGCCCTCGTCGTCGAAGTAGATACCGATCGACAGGTTGATCTTGTTCGCGCGCGGATCCTTCTGGAAATCCTCGTTCAGGGACAGGATCGGATCGCCGGCGAAGGGCTCGATGTGCTCAAACATGGGCGGAGGCTCGGTTGGAGGGACGGTCTGGCGATTATCGAGGATCGACCGCGGCTCACCCTTCGCAAATCATCCAGCGACCATGGGCATGCGACGTGGCGGGCTGCTCCCACGCGACGCCGCCGCGGCCGTCGGGACGCGCCACGGTCCAGGCGGTCGCGTTGGGACGCTTGTCGGCCCCGCGCTCAGGCTTGTCGGGCCACCAGGTGCGCGCCAGCGTCGGGTCGTCGCCGCAGATCCAGGCGGCGCCGCGCCCGGCCACGTGGGCCAGCAGGCTGTCGGCGTAGCGGCGCAGCAGCGGCGCGTCGAAGTACGACAGCACCCAGACGTTGGCGATGACCGGCATGACGCCGGCCGGCACCTCGTCGAGCCAGGCCTGGACGGCCGCCACGACGTCGCTCGTCGCGCGCAACGGCCAGTGCTGCGTGCGGGCCACGGCGATGGCGGCGTCGAAGCGCGCGCGGCGCTCGCCGTCGTGCGGCCACAGGCAGGCGCGCAGCCAGCGCACGGCTGCCGGGTCGTCGACGTCGATCGGGCTCAGGTCGACGCCGGCGCGGGCGACGATCTCCGGCGCCGCATCGCTCGTGACGAGGCGCGTGCACGTGCCCGCGAGCAGGCGACACGCGATCTCGGGCGCGAGCGGGTCGCGACCGGGCGGGCTCGTGCGGACCGTCGCGCCGCTCGCATCGTCGACATAGCGGTAGCGCCAGCGGTCGACGCCCAGCAGCAGGCCCGCGCTGCAGCCGACGTCCAGCAGCGCCATGCGCCGCCGTCCCGTGGCCTCGGCCAGCCGCTGCAGCAGCGGCCACAGCACGACGCAGCGACCCACCTCGTTGGTCTGCGTGCTGCGGGTGGCGATCGCATGGGCCAGGGCATCGCGATGGCGCTCGATGAACTCGCCGAGATGGCCTTCGAGCGCGGCGTCGGGCGCGCGCGCGGGGCCGACGCTGGCGTAGTAGTCGGCCAGCGCGGGCCGCTCGCCGGTCTCGGCCAGCGCCAGCACGCGATCCTGGATCGCGGCCAGCCACAGCATCGGCCAGCGCTGGTTCTCGGGCGCGTGCGCGAGCAGCGCGGCCCAGTCGGCGTTGCGCGCGGCCGCGGCGGCCAGCGCCCGGTACAGCGGATCGTCGCGCAGCGCGTCGCCGGAGAACCAGGCGAACAGCCCTTGCAGCTTGGCAATGACGGCGGGATCGTGCTCGGGTCGCATCGGAATCGGTCCTCTCCAGTGGCGATGCCGCCAGCGTAGTCCCGCGGCCGCCACCGAATTGTCAGCTGCCCGACAATCCGGCCATGGCCCTCGACGCACGCGCCCTGTTCGACCTCAACTTTCCCGACATCGCCTGGCGCGACGGCCAGTGGGCCCTGGCCGAGTCGCGCCTGCGAACGCGCAAGCTCGCGGCCGGCGCCACGCTGTTCGCGCAGGGCGACGCGACGCCCGCGCTGTTCGGCGTGCTGGCGGGCTGCGTCGAGGCGCGCTTCTCGAACGCGCAGGGGCAGACGTCGGTGGTGGAGAACGTCGAGGCCGGGCGCACGTTCGGGCTGGCCTCGTTCGTGACGGGGCTGCCGTCCACCTACGAGACGCTCGCGCTGGAGCCCACGCGGCTGCTGGTGATCGGCCCGGCCGCCTACGCGTGGCTGATGGACGAGGTGCCCGGCTTCGCGCGGGCGCTGATGCGCGAGTTCGCGCGCCGCTACGACGGCACGCTGAAACTGCTGGAGGCCGCGCGCCATCGCGGCGCCGAGGAGCGGCTGTGCCTGGCACTGCAGCACCTGCGCCGCGAGGGCCGCGCGACGCCTGTGGGCCCTGGCCCGTGGACGATGCAGCTGACGCAGGCGGAACTGGCCACGCGCGCCAGCGTCTCGCGCCAGACCGCCAACGAGTGGCTCGCGCAATGGGCCGCGCGCGGCTGGGTGCACCGGCGCTATCGGGCGCTGGAGATTGCGCGCTGGCCCGTGCCGGACGAGCGCGCCGCGGCGTCATAGCGATCGGTGCTTGTCATCCTGCGCGAAGTCGCAGGATCCACGCGTCGAGACGACGCGGCCGCGGGTTCAGGCTGCCAGGGCAGCTTCGATGTCCGCGCGCAGCTTGTCCGGCTCGTCGTTGGGCGCGAAGCGCTTGACGACGTGGCCGTCCTTGCCGACCAGGAACTTGGTGAAGTTCCACTTGATCGCCTCGGTGCCCAGCACGCCGGGCTTCTCGGACTTCAGCCACTTCCACAGCGGATGCGCCTTGGCGCCGTTGACGTCCACCTTCTCCATCATCGGGAAGGTGACGCCGTAGTTGAGCTGACAGAAGCTCTCGATCTCGGAGTTCGCGCCGGGATCCTGGTGGCCGAACTGGTTGCAGGGGAAGCCGACGACGACCAGGCCGCGATCCTTGTAGTCGGACGCCAGCTGCTCCAGGCCCGCGAACTGCGGGGTGAAGCCGCACTTGCTGGCGGTGTTGACGATCAGGAAGACCTTGCCGCGCTGCGAACCGAAGTCGGCCGGCTTGCCCTGGATGGAGTTCGCGGAAAAGTCGTAAAGCGTCTTGGCGGCCATGGGCTCTCCTGGAAGGTGAGGATCGGGATGGTAGATCGGCGCGCGCCGCCGCGGCATGCGCGTGAACGCGAAACAACAGGGGGTCAGCGCCTTTCGAGCACGCTGGCCAGCGTGGCGGCCAGGATCAGCACGCCGCCCACCAGCACGCTGGCGTGCAGCGTCGCGCCACCCCACCAGACGGAGGTCAGCGCCGCGAACAGCACCTCGCAGGGCATCACCACCGCCGTGGCTGCGGCCGACAGCCGCGCGGCGCCGTACTGGAGGCACAGGTTGGAGGCCATGAACGCGAGCGACAGGCCGAGCGCGGGCAGCACCCAGTTGGCCGAGGCCACCGGCCACTGCACGCCCGCCGACGCACCGGCCGACAGCGCCACCGCCGTCGACGCGGCTACCACCGCCCCGCCCAGGAACATCGCCAGCGCGCGCCCCTCCTCGGGCTGCGCGGCCTCCCGCTTGAGCATCACGTTGTTCAACGCGAACGCGAAGCCGCCCACCAGGGCCAGCACGTCGGGCAGCAGTCCGGCGTGCGCGCCGCCGCCACCGCCCTCGGCCGTGCCGCCGTGCGACAGCACCAGCGCCGCGCCGGCCAGCGCCATCGCCACGCGCACGACCGCGCTCGGCGTGAGCCGTTCCTTGAGGATGACGCGCGCCAGCAGCAGCGACCACAGCGGCATCAGGTAGAACAGCAGCACCACGCGCACCACGTCGCCGATGCTCACCGACCAGTTGAAGGTGGCGTTCGTGACGCCCGACCCGAGGAAGATGAGCCACAGCGCCGGATGGCGCAGGAACTGGCGCAGCGCCGACGGCCGCCAGGCCAGGATGGCCAGCGCCGACAGCACGTAGATGAGGGTCGTTGCCCAGAGCGGATGCAGGCCCATCGCCTGCAGCTGGCGGAACGGCCACCAGGACACGCCCCACGTGAACGCGTTGACCAGCAGGGCGAGCACCGGGCCCGCGGAGCGCGGCCGCGGGTGGAGCGACGTCATGGCTTCAATGCGAGTCGGAGCGCGCGATCGCGAGCAGGCCCTCGAGCTCCTCGCGATGCTCGACGGAGTTGCGCCGGTGCCAGCGCCAGATCAGCCAGCTCGCGAACATGACGAAGATGCCGAAGATCGCGATCGAGCCGAACACCGACAGCCCGCCGCGCGTCAGGGCGGAATAGAACGCGCCCAGGCCGAGGATGGCGGCCTGCTCGTTGAAGTTCTGCACCGCGATCGAGCGGCCCGAGCCCATCAGGTTGTGGCCACGGTGCTGCAGGAGCGCGTTCATCGGCACGACCATGAAGCCGCCGATCGCGCCCAGCACCGCGAGGAAGGAGCCGGCGATCCAGACGTTGTGCATCGTGTTGATGGCGATGACCGCCCCGCCCAGCGCGGCGCCGAGGAGGATCACGCGCGTCGCGTGCACGAGCCGAACGGTCAGCGCGGCGAGCACGGCGCCGGCGACCGTCCCGAGGCCGACCACCCCCAGCAGGAGCGTCGCGTGCGGGATGTCGTAGCCGAGCGCGACGCCGGCCCAGGCCAGCACGAGGTAGCGCAGGTTGCCCGACACGCCCCAGAACAAGGTGGTCGTCGCCAGCGAGATCTGGCCCAGCTTGTCGTCCCACAGGCGCGCGTTGCACTGGCTGAAGTCGCGCACCAGTTCGAGCGCCCGCCCGCCGAAGGGCTCCAGCGGCGTATCGGTGCGCGGGATCCGCAGGTTGAAGGCCGCGGCGATGACGTAGAGCACCACCATGAAGGCGACCGTCGCCTGGGCCGGCGTCTGGATGCCGAAGTTCAGGAACGGGATCTGGACCGCCAGCAGGTGCGGCGAGATCCGCGGCCCGATCAGCTGGCCTCCCAGGACCGCGCCGGCGATGATCGACAGGATGGTCAACCCTTCGATCCAGCCGTTGGCCTTGACCAGCTGCGACGTCGGCAGCAGCTCGGTGAGGATGCCGTACTTGGCCGGCGAGTAGGCGGCGGCCCCGAGGCCGACGAACGCGTATGCGATCAGCGGGTGGCTGCCCCACAGCATCATCAGGCAGGCCAGCACCTTGATGGCGTTCGAATAGAACATCACGCGGCCCTTGGGTACCGCGTCGGAGAATGCCCCGAGGAACGGGGCCAGCACCACGTAGAACAGCGCGAACATGGGCACCAGCGCCGTCTTCTGCCAGTTCGGCGCGCCGGCGCCTTTCAACATCTCGACGGCGGCAACGAACAAGGCGTTGTCGGCCAGCGAGCTGAAGAACTGCGCCGACATGATGGTGTAGAAACCTCTTTTCATTCGTACGGCATCGTCGGCGTCGAGACCACCCTGGAGGACCCGCGCCTGGGAATCTCTCCAAAGGGCGAGCGGCTTTATAGCATGCGGCAACCTGTCACCTTCGTGACGAACGCACGTTCCACGGGCGGCGAAGGCACGTGACAAAGTCCCCCTACGGCGTCCCCGACGGCGCGCTGCCGTCGCGTCGGCGGCTGGCAGAATCGACGGATGCCGCGTCCCATCGAAGCCCTGATCCACACCGAAGCGCTCGCTCACAACATCGGTCGCGCCCGCGATTGCGCGCCCGACGCGCGCGTCTGGGCGGTCGTCAAGGCCAATGCCTACGGGCATGGCATCGAGCGCGCGTTCGAGGGCCTGCGCAGCGCCGACGGCTTCGCGATGCTCGATTTCGACGAGGCCCGGCGCATCCGCGACCTCGGCTGGCGCGGCCCGATCCTGATGCTGGAAGGCTGCTTCGAGCAGCGCGACCTGGAACTGTGCTCGCGGCTGGGCCTGTGGCACGCGGTGCACTGCGAGCAGCAGATCGACTGGCTCGCCGAGCACAAGACCCACACCCCGCACAGGGTCTTCCTCAAGTTGAACAGCGGCATGAACCGCCTCGGCTTCACGCCCACCGCCTTCCGCGGCGCCCGCGCGCGGCTGGAGCTGCTGCCGCAGGTCGACGAGATCTCGCTGATGACGCACTTCTCGGACGCCGACGGCGACCGCGGCGTCGCCGCGCAGCTGGCCGTGTTCGAGGCCGCCACCGCTGACATGGCCGGCGAACGTACGCTCGCCAACAGCGCGGCCACGCTGCGCCACGGCGCCGACCGCCTGGCCAAGTCGCCGCGCGTGGCGGGCGACTGGGTGCGCGCCGGCATCATGAACTACGGCTGCGCGCCGGACTACCCGGAGCGCACGATCGCCGACTGGAACCTGCGTCCGGCGATGACGCTGCGCAGCAAGGTGATCGCGCTGCAGCAGCTGCAGCCCGGCGACACCGTCGGCTACGGCAGCGCCTTCACGGCCGATGCCGCGCTGCGCATCGGCGTCGTGGCCTGCGGCTACGCCGACGGGTATCCGCGCCACGCGCCGTCCGGCACGCCGGTGCTGGTGGACGGCGTGCGCACGCGCATCATCGGCCGGGTGTCGATGGACATGATCACCGTCGACCTCGGCCCGGTTCCCGGCGCCGGCTTCGGCTCGGAAGTGACGCTCTGGGGCCATGGCCCCGGCAGCAGCCTCCTGCCGATCGACGAGGTGGCCCGGCCGGCCGGCACCATCGGCTACGAGCTGATGTGCGCGCTGGCGCAGCGCGTGCCGGTGCGCGTGGTCGACTGAGGGGGCCGGGCCGGTCATCCTGCCGAGCCGTCATCCTGCGCGCGGTCGCAGGATCCACTCCCGCCATGAGGCCGCCTCGGTGCGCGTGGATCCTGCGACCGCGCGCAGGATGACAGCTGACGTGCAGGACGACGCTTGACGGACAGGTCGGCAGCTTGGCGCGAAAGTTGGCAGCTTGCCCGGCAGGTCGGCCCCTCGGCGCGCGGGCCGACGCCTCGCCCGCGCGAGCGATCACGCCTCGATCAGCCGCGGACGTCCGCCACCGGGTTCGCGCCGTAGTCGTCGCGCTCCAGCAGCGCGATCAGCTTGCCGGCGGCGGCGGCCGGGGTGTCGAGCGCGCCGCTGCGGTGGAACTCGTCGAAGCGTGCGCGTTCCGGGAAGCGCGCCGGGTCGGCGCCGCGCAGCTGCTTCTGCATGTCGGTGTCGATGATGCCCGGCGCCACCGACGCGACGCGCGCGCCGCCGGGCCTGCGTTCCTCCTCGAGCGCCAGGGCGCGCGCGAAGTGGTCGAGCCCCGCCTTCTGCGCGCAGTACGCCGCGCTGCCGGCCATCGCGCGCCGGCCGAGGCCGGACGACACGAACAGCACGCGGCGGTCGGTGCCCGACCAGTGCGCCGTGGCGCGCAGGAACGCGGCCGTCAAGGCGATCGGCGCCTCCAGCCCGATGCGCAGGCTCCGCGCCAGGTCGGCCGGATCGCTGCCGGCGATGTCGCCGGGCTCGCTGATCATCGCCGCGTTGTGGATCAGGCGCACCTTGGCGGGCGGCTCGCCGCCGGCGCGCGCCTCGAACTCGGCCAGCCACGCCGCCAGCCGCGCCGCGACGGGCAGCGGGTCGGCCAGGTCGATCGGCCACTGCTCCAGCGTGTCGCCGGCCTTGAGCTCGGTGGCGTGGTGGCGCGCCAGCCCGAGCACGAACGCGCCCTGGGCGAGGTACTGGGCGGCGATGCCCTGGCCCAGCCCGCGCGACGCGCCGGTGAGGATGACGAGGGTGCCGGTGTTCATGAAACAACCTCCGCGCTGCACGCCACGATGGTCAAGCCGCCCGGCGGAAAGTCGCCAGCAGCGAGCCGGCGACGACGAACAGGCCGCCGAAGACGCGGTTCATCACGCGCAGGTGGTGCGGCTCGCGCAGCGCGTGCAGCACCTTCGCGGCGAGCGCCACGTACCCGGCCATCACGACGAGGTCGGTGAACGACAGCGACATCATGATGATCAGGTACTGCGGCAGCAGCGGATGCGCCAGGTCGACGAAGTTCGGCACCACCGCGAGCATGAAGATCGTGCCCTTGGGGTTGGTCGCGTTGATCATCCAGCCGCGGATCACGAGCTGCTTGCGGGTGAGCGCCGGCGCGTCGGTCGACGCGGCGACCATCGGCTTGTCGCTGGCGCGCCATTGCGAGATGCCGACCCAGATCAGGTAGGCCGCGCCGAGGAACTTCATCGTGGTGAACGCCGTCTCCGACGCCTTGATGATCGCGCCCAGGCCGATGACCACGATGATCATCTGCGTCCAGATGCCAAGCACCAGGCCCAGCACCGTGAAGTAGCCGCGGCGGAAGCCCTGGTTGAGCCCGGCCGTCATCGCGGCGATCGCGCCGGGGCCCGGCGACAGGCTGATCGCCCAGCAGGCGAGGAAGAAGGTGATCCAGGTGGCGAGGCTCATGGCGGCTTTCGGGGATGGCCCGACATGATGAACGAATGTCGGAGGGCGTGCATGCCGCGCGGGCTTCAGGCCGCGCTGTCCAGCGCCAGGTTGTAGGTGCGGTAGACCTCGTCCTGCGTCCACCCCTCCGATTCGTACAGCGCCTGCGCCTTCGCGTTGGTGTGCGCCGTCTGCAGGTCGAGCCGGGCCGCGCCCGTCCGGCGGCCGAACTCGCGCGCGGCCCGCATCAGCGCGCGGCCGACGCCGCCCCGGCGCGCGTCCGGGTCGACGAACAGGTCGGACAGAATGAACACGCGCGCCGCCGCCACCGAGCACCACGTCGGGTACAGCTGGCAGAAGCCCAGCAGCTGGCCTTGCACCGCGGCGACGAGGATCGTCGACTCGCCGCGCTCCATGCGCTCGTGCAGGAAGGCGCCGGCGCGCGCGACGTCGCCCGGCTGCTCGTAGAAGCGGCGGTAGGCATCGAACAGCGGGGCGAGCTGGTCGAGGTCGTCGAGGGTGGCGTGGCGCAGCGTGAGGTCGGTCATGGCGTCATCCTAACGGCGCATGGCGTCGTCATCGCTCGCCGACGGCGGCGCTCAGGCGGTCGCGACCCAGCCGCGGAAGGCGAGCCCGGCGTAGAACAGCCGCGTGCCGCCGAAACCGGCTTGCGCGAGCAGCGCCTCCTCGTCCTCCGGCGCCACGAGCGGCAGGTTCGCGCCGATGGCCGCGGCCGCGCGGCGCGCGGCGTCCGGGTCGACGCCCGAGGCGATCGCGAACGCGGCGTAGCGCCCTAGCCATGCGTCGCGCTCGCCGGGTGCCTGGGCAAAGCTCATGTGCGCCATCACGAACGGCGCGCCGGGCTTCATCCGCCGGTGGATCTCGCGCAACGTCGCCAGGCGCTCGGCGTGCGGCACGAAGTGCATCGTCAGCAGGCAGGTGGCGGCGTCGAACGGCCCCGCCGACGCGGTGGCGACGTAGCCCTCGTGGAACGCGACGCGATCGGCGCGCGGGCCCAGCACGGCGCGCGCCAGGTCCAGCATCGGCGCCGACGGGTCGACGCCGACAAAACGCCAGCCCGCGTGCGAGCGCGCCAGCGCATCGAGCTCCGCCCCGCCGCCCGCGCCCACCACCAGGATTCGCGCGTCGCCCGGCACCCGCTCGGCCACCAGCAGCGTGACCATCTTCTGCAGGTCGTCCCAGCCGGGCACCAGGCGGCGCGTGCGATCGGCGTAGGACGCGATCGCGGCGGCGTCGGCGAAGGCGGCTTTCGGGTCGATGGGAGCGGCGGTCATGCGGTCAGTCTACGGCCCCCGTACAGCGCCGCCGGCGTGCCGCGCCAGCCGCGCGCGGTCGCGCGGGGCGTCCCGTGCCGTATTCGCCGGATTTTCCGCCCTGTGGATTTGAACAGTGATGTCACAATGGGCGCATGGCCGCTCCCAAGACCGTCTTCACCTGCTCCGCCTGCGGCGGCACGAATCCCAAGTGGCTGGGCCGTTGTCCGCACTGCTCGGCCTGGAACACGCTGGAGGAAGGCGTCGCCGAACCGTCGGGCGGGCCCCCGAAGAACCGTTTCCAGGCGCTCGCGAAGAGCCAGCCCGTGGCCACGCTGGCCGACATCGACGCCACCGACGTCGCCCGCACGCCCACCGGCATCGAGGAGCTGGACCGCGTGCTGGGCGGCGGCATCGTGGCGGGCGGCGTGGTGCTGATCGGCGGCGACCCGGGCATCGGCAAGAGCACCCTGCTGCTGCAGGCGGTCGATGCGCTGGCCACGCGGATGAAGGCGCTGTACGTCACCGGCGAGGAATCCAGCGCCCAGGTGGCGCTGCGCTCGCGCCGGCTCGATCTCCCGGGCACGCAGGTGCGCGTGCTGGCCGAGATCAACCTCGAGCGCATCCTCGCCACGATCGAGTCCGAGCAGCCGGCGTTCTGCGTCATCGACTCCATCCAGACGCTGTATTCCGAACAGCTCACGTCGGCGCCCGGCTCGGTGGCACAGGTGCGCGAATGCTCCGCGCAGCTCACCCGCACGGCCAAGGCCGGCGGCACCACGATCGTGCTGGTGGGCCACGTCACCAAGGACGGCAGCCTGGCGGGCCCGCGCGTGCTGGAGCACATCGTCGACACGGTGCTGTACTTCGAGGGCGACACGCACTCCAGCTTCCGCCTGGTGCGCGCCTTCAAGAACCGCTTCGGCGCGGTCAACGAGATCGGCGTGTTCGCGATGACCGAGCGCGGACTGAAGGGCGTGGCCAATCCGAGCGCCATCTTCCTGTCGACGCACGGCGAGCCGGTGCCGGGCAGCTGCGTGCTGGTCACGCTCGAGGGCACGCGGCCGATGCTGGTCGAGATCCAGGCGCTGGTCGACGCCGGCGGCCCCAGCCCGCGGCGCCTGTCCGTCGGCCTGGAACGCGACCGCCTGGCGATGCTGCTGGCGGTGCTGCACCGGCACGCGGGCGTGTCCACCGGCGACCAGGACGTCTTCGTCAACGCGGTCGGCGGCGTGCGCATCAGCGAGCCGGCGGCCGACCTGGCAGTGCTGCTGGCCATCCAGAGCTCGATCCGCAACCGCGCGCTGCCGCGCGGCTTCCTGGCGTTCGGCGAGGTCGGCCTGGCCGGCGAGGTGCGGCCCGCGCCACGCGGCCAGGACCGGCTGAAGGAGGCCGCCAAGCTGGGCTTCTCGGTGGCCATCGTTCCCAAGGCCAACGCGCCCCGCAAGCCGATCGAGGGGCTGACGATCCACGCGGTGGAGCGGATCGAGGAAGCGATCGAGGTCTTGCGCGGGCTCTGATCGCCCCGCCTGCTGGGCCCGGCCCGGGGGCCACCTGCCGCCGTCAGGTCGAGCGCATGCCCGCTTGCACCACCACCGCATCGACAGGCGCCGCCGGCGCCTCCCGCAGCAGGGCCCACAGCGAGTAGATGCCGATCGCGGTGCCGATGGGGATGTTCATCAGGCCCAGCACGCTGAAGATGAGGGTGATGACGCGCCCGGCGGTGCGCCCGCCCAGCAGCATCACGCCGCCGACGATCTCCAGCAGGGGGAAGGCGAGGATGAAGGCGAACAGCGCCACGCCGAAGCTGGCCACCCATGCCATGATGCTCGCGTCGCGGCCATGCACCGACGCGCCGGCGGCCGCGCCGGCGAAGCCGAAGATCATCCCGAGGAACGCGATCACGCACACGGCGAGAGCGCCTTGGACGATGTGCAGCCAGGCGGCGACACGGATGTGGGTATCGAGGACGGGCATTCGGTCTCCAGTGGGTTGGTCGGGCCGGGGCGACGGCCGATCGGGGCGGGCGCCATGGTCGCGTTGGCCATCGTAGCGATCCTGGCCCGCGCCGCCATCCCCTGCGAGGACCAATCGACGGATCCGGCCGACGAACGCGCGCGGATGCGGTCGGGATCACGCGTCGCGCGCCAACCGGTTGCCGCGGCCCCGGGATCGCCAGCGATCGGGCCGGCGATGCTACGCTGCGAAGTCCGCCGCATCCCGGTGCCCCGAGCTCGACCGTGCAGACCTTCCGCATCGCCGCCGTCTCCGACATCCATGGCAACCTGCCCGCCCTCGAGGCCGTGTGGGCCGAGATCGAGCGCGCCGCGCCGGCGCTGGTGGTCAACCTCGGCGACATCGCATCCGGGCCGCTGTGGCCACGCGAGACGGTGCAGTGGCTGATGGCACGCACGGCGGCCGAGTCCGGGCGCTGGCGCACGATCGCCGGCAACCACGAGCGCCAGGCGCTCGCGCCCGACGTCTCGCGCATGGGCGCGTCCGACGCGTACGCGGCGCGCGCGCTGGGCGCGGACGAACGCGCCTGGCTGGCCGCGCTGCCCGCCACGCACTGGCTCGCCGACGACGTGCTGCTGTGCCACGGCACGCCGGCCAGCGACCTCGTCTATTTCATGGAGACGGTGACCCCCGGCTTCGGCATCGACGGCCAGCGCGGCATGCGCGCGGCCACGGCGGTGGAGCTGGCCGCGCGCGCCGGCGAGCACCCGTCCGGCGACACGCGCGCCGGCCTGTCGTCGGCGCTGCTGCTGTGCGGCCACACGCACGTGCCACGCGCGATGGCGGTGCCCGGCGGCCCGCTGGTGGTCAACCCGGGCAGCGTCGGCCTGCAGGCCTACGAGGACGATCATCCGTACGCGCATGTCGTCGAGACCGGCTCGCCGGACGCGCGCTGGGCGCTGCTGGAGCGCGATCGCCGCGGCGCGTGGCACGTGCAGCTGCGCTCGACGCCCTACGACTGGCAGGCCGCCGCCGCCCGCGCCGAGGCCAACGGCCGCGGCGACTGGGCCGACGCCCTGGCCACCGGCTTCATGGGCCGCACCGCCGCCAACGCCCGTACGGCATGACCGGCAGGGCGGTGGCGGGCGGGTCGGCCGAAGTCGTCGCCCGCCGTTCCTCCACGCGCGCAAGGACCCATGCACGCCGCGCGCCACGGCGCGTCTCCGGCACGCCCGCAAGGCGGCGCGTGGCGCCTTCGGCCGGCCCGCCCTAAGAGCCCGCGATCCGCCGCCCGATCTCGTACGCCGCGATCGCGCACGCCGTCGCCACGTTCATCGACGAGTTGTGCCCGCGCATCGGGATGTGCACGGTGGCCTGCGCCGCGTCGAGCAGTGCCTGGCTCACGCCCGCGCTCTCGGTGCCCAGCACGAGGCAGATGCGCTCGCCGGGCGCGGCGTCGAACGCCCCCAGCTCGACGCTGCCCGTGCTCAGCTCCAGCGCCACGACGCGCCAGCCCTGCGCCTTCAGCTGCGCGACGACGGCCAGCGGGTCGGCTGCGTGGGACCACGCGACGTGCCGCTCAGCCGAGCGCGCACTGCGGCGGATCTTCGGATCGGGCGGCCGCGGCGAGGTGCCGGTCAGATGCAGGTGCTCGACCCCCAGTGCGTCGGCGATGCGGAACAGCGCTCCGACATTGAGCGCCAGGTCGACGTCGTGCGCCAGCAGGCGCAGCGGCAGCGTGCCGGCGGCGCGATGGCTCGCGTGATCGAGCTGGACGTTGGCGGGCGGCGGCGTGGACGGCATACGGCTGCGAATTCTGCCGGATGGCGCATTGGCGGCCGCCGCCCGCTCGCCGGCCGGCGCCCAGGGCCCTAGAATTCGGGTTTTCCCATTCTTTCGAGGCATTCCCATGGGCATGGACGATCGCGACGGCAAGATCTGGATGGACGGCGAGCTCGTCGACTGGCGCGACGCCAAGATCCACGTCCTCACGCACACGCTGCATTACGGCTGCGGCGCCTTCGAGGGCGTGCGCGCCTACAAGACCGCCAGCGGCGCCACCGCCATCTTCCGCCTGCGCGAACACACCGAGCGCCTGTTCAACTCGGCCAAGATCCTGCGCATGAAGATCCCCTTCACGCCGCAAGAGGTGATGGACGCACAGCGCACCGTCGTGCGCGAGAACAAGCTCGAGAGCTGCTACCTGCGCCCGCTCACGTGGATCGGCTCCGAGAAGCTGGGCGTCAGCCCCAAGGGCAACAAGATCCACCTGATGGTCGCGGCCTGGGCCTGGGGCGCCTACCTCGGCGAGGAAGGCCTCAAGCGCGGCATCCGCGTGAAGACGTCCAGCTACACGCGCCACCACGTCAACATCACGATGACGCAGGCCAAGGCGGTGTCGAACTACTCGAACTCGATCCTGGCCAACATGGAGGCCGTGGACGACGGCTACGACGAGGCACTGCTGCTCGACGCGTCCGGCTTCGTCTCCGAGGGCGCGGGCGAGAACATCTTCGTCATCAAGAACGGCGTCGTCTACACGCCCGACCTGTCGGCCGGCGCGCTCAACGGCATCACGCGCAACACCATCTTCGCGATCTGCCAGGACCTGGGGCTCAAGCTGGTGGAAAAGCGCATCACGCGCGACGAGGTCTACATCGCCGACGAGGCCTTCTTCACCGGCACCGCCGCCGAAGTGACGCCCATCCGCGAACTCGACCGCATCGAGCTCGGCAAGGGCTCGCGCGGCCCGATCACCGAGAAGATCCAGGCGGCGTTCTTCGACATCGTCAACGGTCGCAATCCGAAGTACGCCGAGTGGCTGACCGCGGTCTGATCAAGATATCCCTCCCGAATCCGAGAAAGCAATGACCGAAAAATCGTCGTCCGTCGTCGAAGTCACCGCCAGCGACCTGCAGGGCCCCGGTGTCGTCTTCTGCCCGAACCCGAAGATGCCGCTGTGGAGCAGCCATCCGAAGGTCTTCATCGACCTGAGCCATGACGGCCGCGGCCGCTGCCCGTACTGCGGCACGACCTACCAGCTGGCCGCCGGCGTGAAGATCGCCGCCGGCCACTGAGCCTGCGCGCCGGCATGCCCGTGCCGGCGTCCGCCGCCGACACCGCGTCGGCCGGCGCGGCGCCGCCCTCCCTCGACCAGACGCGCGCGCTCGCCTATGCCGCGCTGCTGGACTACGCCCGCCGCAACGACCACGCGCACGCGCTGGCCACGCTGGTGCGCGCCCTCGCCTCGCTGACCGGCGAGGCCTGCTGGCTGTGGCCGCAGCCGCCCGGCGGCGACCTGTCGATGCCGCCGATCCACGCGCAGGCGGCGCGGCCGCGCCCCGCGCCGTCCGCCGACGGCGCCATCCCCGATGCCTGGCCGTGCAGCCATTCCGGCACCGTCATCGGCGAGCTGCGCCTGCACACGCCCGCCGGCCTCTCGAACGACGAGTGGGGCGAGCGCCTGCAACCCGTGCGCGACACCGCCGCCGCGCTGCTGGCGGGCCTGGTCGAACACGCCGGCCACGCGCTGCCCGGCTCGCTCGCGCTGCAGCGCACGGCGATGCACGAGGCCGGCACCTACGTCTGGGAGTGGGACCTGACCACCGACGTGCTGGGCGACATCGACGAGGGCGAGCTCATCCTCGGCTACCCGATGAACACGCTGGGCCACACGCAGGCCGACTGGGATCGCATCGTGCACCCGGACGACCACGCGCTGATCGACCAGGCCTTCGAGGCCCACGTGCGCGGCGACGAGCCGCTGTACCGCGTCGTCTACCGCGCCAAGGCGGCCGACGGCCAGTGGCGCTGGATCGAGGAGCGCGGCCGCATCGTCGAATGGGATCGCGCCGGCCGCCCGACGCGCATGTTCGGCACCCAGACCGACGCCACGCTGCTGCGCGAGCTGGAACAGGCGCAGGCCGACCGCCTCGCCGCCGAGGCCGCCAGCAGCGCCAAGACGCTGTTCCTCTCGCGCATCAGCCACGAGCTGCGCACGCCGCTGAACGCCGTGATGGGCTTCGCGCAATTGCTGGCCACCGATCCGGCCCTCGCCGCGATGCCGGCGCAACGCCAGCAGGTGGGCATGATCCACGAGGCCGGCGACCACCTGCTCGCGATGATCGGTGACCTGCTCGACCTGTCGCTCGCCGAGGCCGCGCATCTGCCGATCCACCTGCAGGACGTGCCGCTCGCGCCGCTGTTCGAGTCCTGCGCCGCCTGGTGCCGCACGCAGGCCGACGGCGCGCGCGTCACGGTCGAGGTCGAGGATCCCGACGCCGGCGCCTCCCTGCCGCATGCCCGGGCCGTCGTGCGCGCCGATCCCACGCGGTTGCGCCAGGTGATCACCAACCTGCTCAGCAACGCCGTCAAGTACAACCGCCCGGGCGGCCACGTGATGCTGCGCGCCCGCGCGGCCGACGACGAGTGGCACATCGAGGTCGAGGACACCGGCCACGGCATCGGTCCCGCCGACCGCGCCCGCCTGTTCCAGCCCTTCAACCGCCTCGGGCGCGAGGCCTCGGGCATCTCCGGCGCCGGCCTGGGCCTGGCGCTGTCGCAGTCGCTCGCGCAGCTGATGGGCGGCCGCATCACCGTGCAGAGCGCGCTGGGCGTGGGCTCGACCTTCCGCTTCAGCCTGCCGGCGGCCTGATCGCCGGGCGCGCGGAAATGAAAAAAGCCCCGCCGAAGCGGGGCTCGAAGGAGCGGGAGGAGCGGGTCAGGCGGCGCGGTGCGCGACGACGACCACGCGTTGCAGCGTGGCGACCTGCGTCGCGTCGGCCGCGACCTGGGCCACGCGCTCGGCGGCCGCGTACTGCTTC
>Ga0068856_100002564_pt1 | contig 18712 bp, 18 predicted proteins | sample KBSCornC62_FD_66595 | JGI IMG/M metagenome (GOLD analysis project Ga0068856, IMG submission 66595) | Corn rhizosphere microbial communities from Kellogg Biological Station, Michigan, USA - KBS Corn C6-2 | ecosystem: Host-associated > Plants > Roots > Rhizosphere > Soil ...
TCCAATTCGGTGATGCCGAGAGTTCCACCACTCTGCTTGTAGTATCCGTAGGCTCCGTTAACGGAGCCGATCTGAAGCTGGTTGACTCCGCTGATCGTCCCCGAACTCTGGTTGACAACACCTGCGGCGGTTGCGTTGTTTCCAACCACCATATTCACGTTGTTATACGCGTAAGTTCCCGAGAAATTGACAGTCGAGTTGGCACCAAGGTTGTTAACGGTAAGTGCTCCAAGACCGGACCCCGAGGCGGGCAAGTTAAGCGTTCCCCCGCTCACCGTTGTCGCACCCGTGTTGCTGAGTGTCCCGGAAAGCGTCAGCGCGCCGGTACCCAGCTTTGTCACGCCGAGCGTATTCGCACCCGCATTGGTATTCGCAATATTACTGCTATACGTGTAGCTGCCACCGGCATTCGTGGTATCGAAACCGATCGCTGAGCCGCTCTTGAAGCCGCCAGTGCCAGTTCCAAGTCCGATGAGCGTATTGATATCCGAAGTCGTAAACTCACCCGTGCCGCCGACATTGAATGCCGCCGTCGCGCCGCTGGCGACTACGAGGTTCGTCGCCGTCCAATTTGCGGTGTTGTTATTATAGAGCGAGACCTCTTTGGCAAACTGCGTCGTGCCGGCACTCATTGTCGTGACACCCGAGTAAGTGTTGGTGCCGGAGAGTGTCAGCGTGCTGTTGCCCACCTTGCTGAAGCCGAAGCTTCCGCCGCTTTCACCGATATTTCCGCTGATCGTCGCCGCAGTGGCGTTCGCGCCGATCGACGCCGAGCCTCCCATCAGCGTCACCGAGCCGGTCTGGTTCGCACCAGCTTCGAGTCGGAGCGCACCCAGGCTTTCGGAGTTTCCTGCTCCGAGGATCTGGACACTGGCGCCGTAGTTGAGCCCCTTGTTCAGGTAGAGCGTTGCACCGTTCTGAATCTGAACGGTCGCGCTCGATGACAGAACGTTGGCCTGGGTCGCATTCGAGAAGTTGACCTTACCGTTATTGCTTCCACCCGCGAGGATATTGACGGTTCCTGTAAAGCCGCTGTAGACGCCCGAAAGAGTCAGCGTATTGCCTCCTGCGGCACCGGGATCTTGCAACGTAAGCGCTCCGGCTCCGGAGACGTTGTTTGCAACCGTGGTCGCCGCAGTTCCCGGGTTGATCGCGAGCGTTCCACCGCTGTTCACCGTAATGGCACTGGCGCCAAGGCCCGTGGCGTTATTGAGATTGAGCGTCCCGCCGCTGATCGAGGTGGCGCCATTGACCGTGTTCGCTCCGGACATCGTCACAGAGCCTGTGAACGTATTATCAAGCGTGATCGTCCCGATCGTCAGCCCCGTCGCCGTCGTCACATTGTTCGTCGGCGTGCCGGAGAACAGCGCATCGTTGCCGTTCGTCCATGCGTCCACACCAGCATCCCAGTTCAGCGTGGTGGTATCCCAAGCGCCGCTAGTCGTACCAGACCAGGTTTGGGTCACTGCATTTGCGGAGGAAACTGCACCAAGCGCCGAAAGCAATCCGATAATCGCTGCGGAAGCCTTGCGCCGACGGCTCCGGCTACGGACCGGAGGGAAGACGGATTTGAACGATCGTTTTTTCATGAGTGTAAAAGAAGTGAGCGGTGTGATCGAGGAAGGTGGAATGGGAACTTGATGTGGTGCCCGCCCTCTATAAATAGAGGTCCGGCATGTGACAGGGGCGCAACGCCACCCCAAAACCCGACATTCCCGACAAAAAAATTTGGCGGATTTTTTATTTTTTGTGACCAACCGCTGCTCGACAGGCCCAATCGTCGATCCGCTCAGCCCTCAGTTCTGACCCGAAAATTCAGATTGGCGTATTATTTGCAGACGGGCGTCAGAGGAAAATCTACGGAACCGAACGGCCCTCCGCAGGCGGGAGGCTGCGGCCTCCCAACCGCAATAACCCAATCCGGGGGCGAGCTTTCCCGCGGATTCAATTTTCATACCGCGCAACACCCCTTCCGGGATGCCAAGCTAACTTACTTACTTCTTCGAACTATTTGACCGTACTCTCCGCCTCACGGAGAAGAATCCGCGCAAAGAGCCAGTCGAACCAATATCCCGAGATACCTCCTCCTCCGTAGAAGCGATGAGAGAATCCCTCATCCACGATTTTCCGTGCTCTCGCGAGTTGTTGCCTGGCTTCTGCTGTCTTTCCCTCGTGGAAAAGAGCCATCGCGAGGATGGCGCATCCCGCGCCGGTGGCTGCCGAGGTATCCGGTTGCGCTCCCGTTGCAAGCGCACGTTCCGCCGCACCCCGGTAATCTCCGCGCCGATAATGCCAGAGGCTGGCCGGTATGACCGCCCATTGGTAATTCCTGTGTGCTGCGAACCAGCGTTCAGTAACCAGCGCCAATGGCTGGAGCGTAGAAATCAGCTCCGGATCCGGCGGCTGCAGGAGACAGGACTTCATAATTCTGCAAGCCACGTCCCCATTCGACTCTCCGACATACTTCGTCGCAATCGTGAGGCAAAACCGTTTATAGGTCTCGTAATCACCAGCCTCAAAAAGCAGGACGGCATAGGCCTGGTAATCAATGGTCACAGAGCCCCAGACATCGAGCTGGTCGAGGTCCACGGCGAAAGCATACCGGCGCGAGGCCTCCTGCCATTTTTGCTGGGCGGCCAGCCAGTCGCCTACCGCGCGAAAGGCCGTTACGGCGTCCAGACTAGGCCGCTTCGGCGGCGTGTGAATCTTCCCCAGCAGGTCATCGGCGTCATCCGGCTTCCCCTCGCGCACGAGAAAAGCGGCGTTCGTGATAACCTGGTTCTTTTCCGCCTCGGCGAGCAGCTTCGCCTGCTGTTGTCGGGCATCGCGCTCGCGAAGAAACAGCACGGTCGATGTGCCAAGGCCGATGATCAGAGCCGCGGCCACTGCCGTTCCCGCGGCAAATGCCACCCGATTTCGCCGCACCATCTTGCCCAACCAATACCATCGGCTCGGCGGACGCGCCGCGACAGGCTGGTGACGGAGGTAGCGTTGTACGTCGACCGCGAGGCCGTTTACGGTCGCATATCTGCGCTGCTGGTCTTTCTCCATCGCCTTCGTGACGATCCAATCCAAATCGCCCTTCAATCCCGCGATCAAGTGCGCAGGCTCGCACCGGCGCTTTTTCGCGACTTCCGCCAGCTGCGCGCTGTCGAGCGAAAGAAGTGCCTTCGAGGGCCGCGGTGGATCCTTCTCGATCAATTCGCGCCGCATCTGCTCGACGCCGAGCTCGAGCAATTGGTGCGTATCGAATGGCGACCGGCCGGTGAGGAGCTCGTAGAGAAGCGCGCCAAGACTGTAGATGTCGCTGCGGGTATCTACATCGATGCCCCCCATCTGGGCCTGCTCCGGGCTCATGTAAGCCGGGGTCCCGATGAGCTGTTCGATGAGCGTGGCCGTCCGCTTGTCGCCGAAGCGGCCCTCGATGGCCTTTGCTATGCCGAAGTCGATGACCTTCGGCACGGCTTTATCGCCATGCTCCACGATGAGGATATTCGAGGGCTTGATGTCCCGATGGAGGACGCCCTTCTGGTGCGCGTGCTGGATCGCCAGGCAGACTTCGACGAAAAGCTCGAGCCGGCGCGGGAGATCCAGCCGATGCTGGTCGCAGTAATCCGTGATTCTCATGCCGGGCACGAGTTCCATCACGAAATATGGACGCCCCGTTTCCGTCGCGCCCGCGTCGAGGACCTGCGCGATGTTCGGATGGTTCATCAGCGCCAGCGTCTGCCGCTCCATCTCGAAGCGCGCGATCACGCGCTCGGTGTCCATCCCCAGCCGGATGATCTTGAGGGCGACCTGCCGGCGCACGGGCTCCTCCTGCTCGGCGAGATATACCACGCCGCAGCCCCCCTCGCCCATGCGCTTGATGAGCTTGTAGCGGCCGATGCGGACATCGGCCCCCTCGATCTCGCGCTGGTTTTCCCCGGACGGAGGATGCGCCTCCGCGACGGGCTCCGCGGTCGCCTCCCCTCCGCGCTCCGGAGCCGTGGCCTGTAAAGGATCGATGCCGAGATACCAGTCGGCCCTGGTATGGGCATCCAGCAGTTCCTCCAGATTCTCCCGCAGCGTGGCGTTTCCACCACAAGCCTGATCAAGGAATGCTTTCCGAACCTCGGCATCCCGCAGGTTCAATGCCGCGTCGAATAGCGCGGCTTCGATTTGTTTGGGGATATCGTTCACGAGGGGGACGTCTGGTAATATCGATTGGCGTATCGCGGGGACAAATCCCGACATGCAAACGTCAACCAGCCGTCAGGAGGAGGACTCGATTATTTTAAGCAGGCAGGCCTTCGCGTATGCCCATTGCCGCTCGATCGTGCGCTCAGTCACGCCATGGGCCTCGGCGATTTGCTTGTTCGTGAATCCCGCGAAAAACTTCAGCGTCACGATCCGGGCGTGGTCGGGATCGTCGATTTCCAGCCGGGTCAAAGCCTCGTCGATGATCAGGATGCGTTCGTCTGGCTCCGGCGCGGAAAAATCCAGACCCTCGATATTCAAGTGCTTGGCCCGCCCACCACCTTTGAGACTGATCTTGTGCCTCGCCCGGTCCACCAAAATCCGGCGCATCGCCCGAGCCGCCACTCGAAAGAAGTGCTGGCGATTGCTCCATGTCCGCTCCTCCCCCTTCACGAGCCGATGCCAGGCCTCGTGAACGAGCGCCGTCGGCTGCAAGGTCTGCCGGGTGTCTTCATCGGCCAGATGGATGGCCGCAAGCCTCCGCAGCTCATCGTAAACCAATGGCAGAAGCTCCTCCGAAGCGATCCCCTCCCCACGCTCGACGGCTTCCAGAAGCAAAGTCACATCGTTCATTCGTCCGGACATTTACCGCAATCCTCTCGAAAAATAGACCTGCAAACAACGTTCTGCCACTCTCGCCTCGCTCTTGCGGTGACAAAATGCGCAATTCGGCTGCGAGTCAATAGGTTTGTCCGAGAAGAGCATCATGGCCGATCCTGGAGATCACCTCCATGCATTCACCGCCGCATGAGGAGTACCCTATGGTTGGTCGCCCATTTCCCGCACTTCCGGTGCGTTCTACTCAAAGTCCTCGATCTCTTCCGGCTTGATGCTGGAGACGGCCGCCGGCGAAGGACTGGGAGATGGCGATCCCTCCGAATCGGCCAAGACATTCTCCGCGCATATCGAGACCCATAATGCCAGACAAAGCACACATTACCTCATCATGTGAGATATCGTTGCCGGCGGGCAGTTGCGCGGATGCCAGCCGCCTCCAGGCTTTCTATTGGACACGGATTTCCAACGATCAAAAGCGCCTCGGGTCTCGCAGCGTGATAAGTTTCATCCGGCATCCACGAGGTCCGCATTCGTGATGACTCCGCGGGGAGGGGGGAGACAAAAATTGGCTGGGCCATTCCTGCCTCCGAAACGCGGCGGCCTCTCTTGCTTCCGCGCGCCCTCCTCCGCATCCATATAGCTTCTTAGCCCGTAAATTTCACGTCTCTGCGAGACGTGAAATTTGCGTCCCTGCGAGGTCCTTGGGGACAAGGACCTTGCGGGAGCGACCATGTCGCAGCTAACCCCGACAAAGTCGGCCCTTCGGGCGGATTTTTCACGGGGTGTGAAAAATCCGGGTTAGGCTTTAGGCGCCGAAGCGTCGCTAGTTGTAGCGATGTCTTCGAGACCTTCCGCTTTGAACGCTGCCTTGACCTTGTCGAGGTCGTCACCATCGAGAGTCCGCGCCGCAACGAGATAGTTACCCCTCTGCAGTTTCTCGGCGTACGTCTTCGCCTCGTATTCGGGGATACCCAAGTCGATCAAAGCACCGACCAGGCCGCCCGCAGTTGCCCCCAAAGCCCCTCCACCGAGCGCTGCCATGATGGGACCGGCGGCGATGAAAGGACCGGCTCCAGGAATTGCCAGTGCACCCAGCCCTGCCAGCAGTCCGAGCACTCCACCTGTCAATCCACCCGCGACTACGCCAGTGGTGGCGGCTTCCGGTGCCTTCGTAGCTTTGATGTGACCGAAGTCGTGAGTCCCTTCGGTATCTGGAAGGAGGATCGAAATTTCAGAGGCTGCAATGCCCACTTCATTTTGCAGACGATTGACCAATTTCTCTGCCTGACCGCGGGTTCCGATTCCAACGATGGATTTTGACATGGGATGTTATTTTGAGGTTTTGACTTCGAGTTGATTGCTAATGCTGGTCGCACCGGCCGTCTTCGCGTAGTTGGCGATCACGCTCTTTTCTCTCGCGGACTTCACGGGGCCGCGCAGCGTGACCGCTCCACCAGCAGTGGTGATGATCTTGCAGTTCTTGGCATCCATCGACAGCGACTTATCCCTCACCACCATCTTGCGCGTCTCCGCAGTAATTTTGATATCCGTGGGATCGTTGGATTGATTGATGGGCGTGAGTGTCTCGCTGGATTTATCCCGGTCGTTTTTTCCGGTGTTGTCCGCGTTTGGATCGGCGGCATACAGGCCGAGGGGGAGCATGCATGCCGCGATGAGAATGGAGGGTAACTTCATGATTTCCTGTTGGTTGCTCCCTGCTTAAATTCGCAAGGTACAAAGTCTTCGAAAGCCGCCCCCTCGATCGCGGTAATGGACACCCCTGATCGTTTTTCCCTGAGGCTCTGCCGTTGCTATCGACCGAAGCTCCTTTGGATCCTCCTCCCGGGCCAGCGTGCTGGTCGCGAATTGGAAGGCCGCGAGCCCACCCGCCCTCGATTGGACTTAGGATGAGTAGCGCGACTCCATCACCCACGCTCCGCCTCCGGGGCGGCGAAGGCTACCACGACCCGTGCCAAAGCATAATCGCTGCTTTTTGAGATGAGCGGGGCCTTCGGTTTTCTACTCTTCAACCCGGCTGCGGGAACTGCGGAAAAATACCTCCCGGCAGACATCCTGTTGGAGTTGCCTCCAGGAACGAGGCTCCACGAATTCCAGGAGGGTGACGATCCGGTGAAGCTTGCTCACGCAGCGGTTGCCGGGGGTGCGCGTTGGCTTGCCGTGGCGGGCGGGGATGGCACCGTCGAGGCCGTCGCCAGCACGCTCATCGACACATCGACTCCTCTGGGAATCATCCCTTGTGGCACTTACAACAATTTCGCGCGGAGCACGGGCATCCCCCTGGATCCTCTGGAAGCGGCGCGATTGATTCGCAGCGGTGCCACGCGAAAAATGGATGTGGGATTCGTGAACGGAAAGCCGTTCTTCGAATGCGTCGGATCGGGTCTGGATGCCGCCCTTTTCCCGCTGGGCGAAGAAATCAAAGCCGGCGGATTTCTGAATTGGTTCAAGCTCCTCAAAACCGCCGCAAAGTATCCCCGCCGAGTATTTGATCTCAGTCTCGACCGGCCATTTCGCGAAGCGCTCGCCCATGTCAAATCTCCACCAAAAATTTCGAAGGGATGGCGGCGATGGCTCAAAAAGGCTCCCGAGCGGAGCATCCGGCTCCGGGCACTGATGGTCACCGTCTCCAATGGTCCATATTACGGCGCCAACTTCGCAGTGGCGCCCAATGCCACTATCGATGACGGCCAACTAACCGTCACCATCTATAAAAAATACAACAAATGGGAGCTGTTGTGGCATTTCTGGTCCATTCGCTCCGGGAAGCGTATTTACGCACCGAGAGTCGAGACTTTGAATGTAAACGAGATTGAAATCGGCGGCCCCGAGCCACTGGAGACTCACAAAGACGGCTCTCTGCTCAACGAATGGCCGCTCAAACTTCGCCTCGATCCTGGTCGCCTCACCATCTTCTGCAAAAGCGGGACTCAGTCCGAGCGGTAACCGCAGTCGAACTGCGTTCTTCATCCCACCGGCCGGCAATAATGGCGGAAGGGGGGGGATTGTCTGCCTTCGCAGACCTGCGGCTTGACTCCGCTGCGCTTCGCGCGGGGGCAGTCGAACTGCGTTCGAACCCCACCCCGCCTATACGATGTGTATTGCCCCGCGCTGCGGGGCAATAATATGGCGGAAGGGGTGGGATTCGAACCCACGGACGCTTTTGGCGTCGCACGATTTCGAGTCGTGTGCCTTAAACCGGACTCAGCCACCCTTCCTCGCGGAGAACCGCAAATCCTAGCGGCACACCGCCGGATTGCAACCGGAAAGGTCAGTTGTTTTTCCTTCGCCCTCGATGCGAGCCTCGCAAGCGTCCATCCAGCCTCGCCGATCCCGTGCGAGAGAATTCGCTCACGAGCACACGCTCGGGCTGGCATCCGCCGGCGAACCTGTTAACAACCTGCGTATGAAGATCCTGCTCGCAGCCTCTGAGTTGGAACCCTTTACCGGCGCCGGCGAATTCGCCGTGGCCATGCGCGCGCTCTCCGCGGAGCTTGCGGCGCGCGGCCATGAGGTGAGCGTGGTGCTCCCCTATTACCGCATGGTGCGCGAGGGCGCCGGAGCGAAGGCGAAGCGGACGGGGGTGAAGTTCTCGATGCCGGTCGGTGGCGCGCGCTATTCGTGCGAGATTCGCGAGCTGCGCGCGGCTGGCGGAGTGCAGGTATTCTTCGTCGAGCGGGATGAACTGTTCGATCGCTCGGGCCTGTATGGGACCGAGGAGGGCGATTATCAGGACAATGCCGCTCGGTTCATCTTCTTCTCGAAGTGTGTGGTGGAACTGGCGCGGCGGATGGATCCGGCGCCGGAGGTTCTGCATGCGCACAACTGGCAGGCGGCGCTGGCGATGGTCTTCGCGGCGGATCAGCGCGTGCCGGTACGCCGGGTGCTGAGCGCGCACTCGCTGGTGTACCAGGGGAATTTCTGGAGCTATGACTTCGGCCTCACGAATCTGCCGGGTGAGTATTTCTCTCCAAAGGGGCTCGAATACTACGGCAGCATGAATCTGCTGAAGGCGGGCATGCTCTACGCGGAGAGCGTGGTACTGCCGGGACCGCGCTATGTGAGCGAGGCGCAGACACCTTCCTATAGCTGCGGCCTGGATCCCGTGCTGCGCGAAAATGCAGGAAAGCTCGAGGGGATCTCGAACGGCCTCGATGTCTCGCTGTGGAATCCCGCGGCGGACAAGTCTCTGCCGAAAAGATTCAAGACCGCCGCCGGGAAGTCAGCGAACCAAGCGGCATGGCTCGCGCGCGCGGGGCTCACTCCCGGCGGGCTACAGCTCCTCCTCGCCACCGATGCACTTACGAGCGATGGCATGGCAACTCTGCTGCCGGCTCTCGATCGCATCTGCGAATCTGGTGCCCGGCTCGCAGTGCTCGGGCGCGTCGCGCCGGCCAGCCTGGCAGGAATGGAGTCGGCGCGCCGCCGTCATGCCGGCCAAGTCGCCTGGCTGCCCGACTACGACGAGGCGACATTGCGCCTCGCGTTGGCGGGATCGGATGCCCTGCTCTGCCCCGCCCCGGTGGCACCGGATGCGGGCACGCTGCTTCGCGGCCTGCGCTATGGGGTGCTCCCGATCTGCGCTGCCTGCGGCGGACTGGAGTCCCTGGCTCCCGCAATCCAGCCGGGCGGCGATACAGGGGTGACCTTCCCGTACTACGCGACGACGCCGGAAGCACTCGTCGATGCGGTGCGGCGGGCGACCGCCTTGCGACGCGATGCTTCCGCGTGGAATGCAGCCGTCGAGCGGGCGATGGCAGAGGATTTCTCATGGTCCGCGACGGCGGCAGCCACCGAAGCACTGTATGCATCGTTGCTCGCGCGGCGCGGCGCGGCACGCGCCGCTTAAAAAATAATGCTTCCCGATCTGCGGACCGAGATCCCCGGCCCGGAGTCGCTCCGGCTCGCGGCAGAGCTGCGTCGCTACGAGTCGCGGAATGTCACGTTTACGAACGAGGCCTTCCCGATCTTCTGGCACCGCGCGGCGGGCGTGAATGTCTGGGATGTGGATGGCAACCGCTTTCTCGACCTCACGTCGGCCTTCGCCGTCTCGAGTCTCGGCCATGGCGCGCCGCCTGTATTGAATGCGCTGCATGCACAGGCAGACCGCCTGATCCATGCCATGGGCGACGTGCATCCGACTCGCGAGAAGGCGGAACTCTGCCGTCTTCTGAGCGAAATCACCTTCGAGCGGTGGAACTGCGGCCCAGGCCGTACGATTCTCACGAATTCCGGATCGGAAGCGGTCGAGGCCGCGCTCAAGACAGCCCTCCTTCACAGCGGCAAGCCGGGCGTGATTTCGTTCACGGGCGGGTATCACGGCCTCGGCCATGGGGCGCTTGAGGCCGGGGGCATTCCATTCTTTCGCGAGCCATTTCGCGCGCAGCTCGGGCGCTTCTCGGTGCAGCTTCCCTTCCCCTCGTGCTACCGGTGCCCATTCGGCTGCCGGGATGGCTTCCGCCTCATGGGCCGGCATTTTCCGAATTGCTCGACCGCGTGCCTCGCAGAGTTGCGCTCGCAGATCGAGACCACGCTGCGGCAGCGCGAGATCGGTGCGATCCTCGTCGAGCCGGTGCAGGGTCGCGGCGGCGAAGTCGTGCCGCCAAGGGACTTCCTGCGCATGCTGCGGGAGGTCTGCGATGCGCATAAGGTGCTGCTCATATTGGATGAGATTTACACGGGCTTCCATCGCACGGGGCGGCTCTTCGCGTGCGAGCATTCCGGCGTCGTGCCCGACCTCGTCTGCCTGGGCAAGGCGATGGCCTCGGGATTCCCTATTTCCGCCTGCGTCGGTCGCAGCGACGTGATGGACGCATGGCCCGAGAGTCGCGGAGAAGCCCTCCATACGAGCACCTATCTCGGCAACCCTCTTGGCTGCGCCATGGCAGTCGCAAGCATCCACCAGCATCTCGAGCCCGAGACGGCCAATCTCGTGCGCCGCACCAGCAGCGCTCTCGATCATGCGCTCGGCCTGCTGCATTCCGATCGCATCGGGGATGTGCGGGGCGTAGGTCTCATGCGTGGCATCGAGCTGGTACTGCCCGATGGTTCGCCGGATCCCGCTCTGGCAGGGCAGATCGTGGTAAAGGCGCTCAAGGATGGACTCATCCTGCTGGCAGGATCACCCGCAGGGAATGTGCTCTCGCTCACGCCGCCCTTCGCCATCGACGAAACGCAGATCGCCTTCGCTGTAGCGAAGATTCAGGAGTATTTGACGTCCTTGCCGGGATCCATCTCGTAGTCCAGAGCGAGATGCTCCTTCGTGTGAGGCCGGATGACCTCCTCGACGAATTTCACGTGGTTCGGATCCTCGCTATAGATCGCGAGCTTCTCCATGCTCTCGACGTCCACCGAGAGGAAAAAGCTCCATTCGACTTCCGATGCGATTGGCTTGCCGCACTTTACACTCAGCACCTCGGGAATCTTGAGGAGCTGGATGCGCGTCTGGCGCATCATCCACTCGACCCTCTCGTCATCCACGCCGGGGTTGAGTTTGAACAAAACGAGGTGGTGGATCATCGAGCTTCGGAAAGGACCGTGCGGATGCTCGAAGAATCACCGCGACCAGTCAAGAGCGCCCTTCTTGATCGCGTAGATGTATGCAAAGAGCAGCACCGAGACGAAAAGGAACATGCTGCCGAGGATGATCTGGCCATGGTGGGCGACCATTTTCGTGAACGTCACCGCCCATGGATACATGAAGACGATCTCGATATCGAAAAGGATGAAGAGCATCGCCACGAGATAGAACTTCACGCTGAAGCGCGGCTGCTGCCCCGTCTGCGGAATCACGCCGCATTCGTACGGCGCATCCTTCGTGGCACTCCTGCGCCCTCGCCGGCCGAGCAGGAAATTAAGACCCAGAGTGACCGTTGCGAAGCCTACGGCTACGATCACATGCAGTAACACCGGCACGTAGTCCTGCGTCATGCCACCTCCTATAGCGGATCCGGGCACGCTCCGCAATCGCAGAGCGAGAGCTTTATGATTTCGCTTTTACTTGGCGGCAGCAGCTGCGGCTGGTGCCGGAGTCGGAGCCGTGGGAGCGGGCGTGAGAGCCTTCGACAGGGAAGCCAGACCTTTGTACTTCTTGCCGGTCTTCTTGACCATGCCGCGGGAGACAAGGTTTTGAAGTTTCTCGTAAGCTCGCAGGCGAAGCATCTCCTCACCACCACTCGCTGCATTGCGAGCGCGGAGACGTTCGTGCACCACATCAAAGAGTTGCTTGAACTCGAACGAGGTCTTTTTCGAGAGAGCGGCTACCAGCTCCTCCGTCACGAGATCGGGAAGCCGACGGGAAAACGCACTTTTTCTTTGCATAAAGGTGAAAAGAGAGGCTAGCACACACTCGGTGAAAAGTCAGCCAATTTTCGTCTAGCAAGGACAATTTCCGGCTGGTCTGTGATCAAAAATACACAGATAATAGGGGTTTACCCCCAATTACATCGCATCGAAATTGCAATAGTCGCTCGACCGGAAATTGCTTTCGATGCGTGACCTCGGAAATCTGCAGCGCTGGAAAAAATCGATGGAACCCGACGGCGCGGCTTCCCTATTAACGTCCCCGCATCTTTGCGCAGCGTTCTTTTACGAACGCAGCCGCCGTTTCCAGGGATACGAGCCAAACTCCTCGAATGTCTCGCTGCGTTTGCGTGCGCGCTCGATCGCTTCATCGAAGGCCGGCGCACCTGGCGCCCCATCGACCTCCAGGAAGAAGACAGCGCGATCGGGATTCCCCGGGAACGGGCGGGAAATGATGCGGTTGATATTCACCTTTGCCCGAGCGAAGGGCTCGAGGAAACGGTAGAGGCTGCCGCATTTGTTACTGAAAGATACGGCGAGGGCCGTGCGGGCCTCCGCAGGCTTCGACGGACGTCGCTCGCGATGCGAGAGCACGAGGAAATGGGTGACGTTCACCTTGCCATCCACATTGGGCTCCGCGAGCACGTCGAGGCCATAGATGGCGGCGGCGCCGGGAGCAGAGAGTGCAGCCCCGCCCTTGGTCGCGGCAGCACGCTCGGCAGCGATGGCCGTGCTCGCGACGGCCTCGACCTTCGCCTGGGGGTAGTGAGCACGCAGCCAGTCGCGATGGTGCTGGAGCTGGACAAAATGCGAGAAGATCCGGCGAACAGGCGCATTCGACCGCCCGATGAGGGCGATGCGCACATCGAGTGCGATCTCCTCGACCACATAGAGCGAGCCCGCATTCTCGATAAGGAGGTCCACGGTATCGTAGATCGTGCCTCCGGAGGAATTCTCGATCGGCACGACAGCGAGCGCCGAGCGATCCGCCAGGAGGCAGTCGAAAATCGCTCCCATGCTCGGGCATGCAATCAGCCGGTCGTCCGAGCCAAATCGCTTCCTCGCCACAAGATGAGAGAACGTACCGACTGGGCCCAAGTAAGCGACTGGCGACATCCCGGTATCCTGAACGGAACCCCCACCGGCACCGCAATCAGAAACTGCATGCGCCTTCATGGATGTCGCGTCCCCACGCATATCTCCGACGCCGAAGCGTGCGCGCTTCTTCCTCGATTTCGCGGGGAGATTCCGGCAGCGTCCCCGGCATGATTCTCACCTGGCTTACGAAATATCGCGACTTCGGCCTCCTCCTGCTTCGTCTCGGGCTGGGCGGCATGTTCGTCTTCGTGCATGGCTGGCCGAAAATCCAGGCCGGAGCACACCAGTGGAAGGAGATCGGCAGCGCGATGAAGTATCTCGGCATTCACTTCCTGCCCGAGATGTGGGGCCTGCTTGCCACTCTCGCGGAGTTTGGCGGTGGCATCCTGCTCATCCTCGGCTTTCTCTTCCGCCCCGCGTGCGGAGCGCTCGCCTTCACGATGACTGTCGCAGCGATACTCCTCTTCAAATTGCATGGGAACCTCGGCGAGGCCTCGCAGCCGATCGAGCTCGGCATCGTCTTCCTGAGCCTCATCTTCATCGGTCCCGGCCGCTTCAGCCTGGATAAGCAGTAGCAGACGATGTCGGATCACCTGTTCCCCCTTCCGATCCTTCTCTTCGTCTGCTTCCTGGCCGTCGTCATCGTCGTCGGCATCTACTCGTACCAAGCCGAGAAGAAGCGGCGCGCCGCTCTGCTCGACTCGGCAGGGCGGCTCGGCTTGAGCTTCCGTCCGGACCGCGACCGAGGCCTCGCTGCCCGTTATGCGGCGCTCAGCCGTCTGCATGAAGGCGGCGATCGCTATGCATTCAACGCGCTCACCGGCTCGCTCGGCGGACATCCGATCACAGCCTTCGATTTCCATTACGAGACCTACTCGACAGACGATAAGGGGAACACCCAGACCACGCATCACCACCTCCACGTGATCGTGCTCACGCTCGAGCGAGCCTTCCCGAAGCTGATGATCACTCCCGAGGGCATCCTCTCGAAGATCGCGCAGGCCTTCGGCTACGATGATATCGACTTCGAGTCTCACGAATTTTCCCGCCGCTTCTGCGTGCGATCGCCCGACCGGAAATTCGCCTACGACTTCTGCAATGCCCGGATGATCGAGCTCCTGCTCGCGAGTACGGGCCTGCATGTCGAGGTGCTCGACGACTCTCTCGCACTCACCTATAGCGGGCGCATGGACCCTGCGAAAATCGAGCCCGAGCTTGACCTCGCTCGCGCGTTGCGCGAACGCATGCCAGACTATCTCTTCACGGCCTGACACATGGAATCCATCCTCTTCCTCGCGATCATGTTCATCGGCATCATCCCCGGTCTCTACGGGGTGGCGCAGTACAATGGGCTCGTGTCACTACGCAATCACATCCGCGAAGCATGGAGCGACATCGATACAGAGCTCAAGCGTCGGTACGATCTCATTCCCCGCCTGGTGGAAGTCGTACGCGGCTACGCCGCTCATGAACGCGACGTCTTCGATCGCGTGACCGAGCTGCGCAATCAATGCGCCGCGAATCACGGCCCCATCGCCTCGCAGGCCAGCGACGAGGCCGAGCTGGTCGCGGGCCTACAGACGCTCTTCGCCCGGGTCGAGGCCTATCCGAATCTCAAGGCGGACACTCAATTCCAGAATCTCCACCGGGAGCTCGTGAATACCGAGGACCGTATCCAGGCCGCCCGACGGCTCTACAATGGGAACGTGCGCGACTACCTCAACAAATGTCAGGCGTTCCCCAGCTCGCTCATCGCCAGCATGTTCGACTTCCAGGCCGCGAGCTTCTTCGAGGTCGAGCCCGCCGTCCGCGAGGCGCCCAAGGTCTCGGGGCTCGTATAGGATGGAGAGTGGGACTCGCGACTCCCCGGCCAATGCGCTCGCGGTACGCACACCTGCGGTAACATTTTACGTCCTGCGGGATGGAGCCGATCTCTACCTCATCGACTGCGGCTTCGTAGGCGGGCGACACCACCTCGCGAACGCTCTCGACCGTCGCGGTTGGAAGCACCTTCGCATTCGCGGCATCCTCCTCACGCATGGCCATCTCGACCACGTGCTCGATGCCGCCCGAATCGCGCAGGAATCCGAAGCGTGGGTGGCGGCGCACCGACTGGAGCGCGCACAAATTGCCGGCCATTATCCGCCCAATGGCTCCTCGAGATTCTGCGGCATGCTGGAAGCTGCGGGACGCATTCTGTTCCGATATTCCGCACCGAAGATTGATCATTGGCTGGAAGATGGCGAAGAGCTTCCCATTCTCGGCGGATTGCAGGTCTTGCACCTCCCGGGCCATACGGAAGGGCACGTTGGCTTCTTTCTTCCACGGAGGAAGCTACTTTTTAGCGGCGATCTCTTTGCGAGCTATTCCATGTTTCCGCATTTCGCGCCCGCCTGCCTCAGCACGCATCCCGCAGAGATTCCAAAAAGTGCCGCCCGTGCTCTCACGCTCGATCCTGCGGGCGTCCTTCCGAATCATGGTGACGGCACCAAGCCGGAAGTCCACCTGGCGCGCCTCCGAGCTCTCGTCCATGGAGAATGACGCAATCGCTGGCGGATCTGGGAGGGTTACCCCAGCTTTACTCTCCGCAGACGCAAGGCGTTTCCGACTACGGAAACGCTGCTGAGCGCCATCGCGGCGCTCGCGACGATCGGGCTCAGCAACATGCCGAAGAATGGATAGAGGATGCCGGCGGCCAGCGGGACGCCGAGTGAGTTGTAGAGGAATGCGAAAGTGAGGTTCTGTCGGATGTTGCGCATCGTCGCCCGACTCAATGCAATGGCCTGCACGATTCCGCGCAAGTCGCCTTTCACGAGCGTGACGCCTGCACTCTGCATCGCGACATCCGTCCCCGTGCCCATGGCAATTCCCACATCGGCGGCAGCGAGTGCTGGCGCGTCATTCACTCCGTCGCCTGCCATCGCGACGACCGCACCCGATGCCGTTAGCTTTGCGACCTCGTCATGTTTGCCGGATGGGCTGACCCCGGCGTGAACCTCATCGATTCCGACCTCGGCCGCAATTCGCCTGGCCGTCCGCTCATCATCGCCAGTGAGCATCACGACCTTGAGCCCCAACGAGTGGAGGGAAGCGATCGCCTCGGCCGTCGTCGTCTTGATGGCATCCGTGAGCGCAAGCAAGCCGGCGGCCTTTCCATCGATGGCCAGCCAGACCAAGGTACTTCCTTCGAGCTGTGTAGCTTCGCCATCCAGGGTCTCGAGTGCGGCGACATTGGACTCGGCCAAAAGGCTACGCCGGCCGGCAAGCACGACCCGCCCCTCGACCTCGCCCCGCACTCCGCCGCCGGGTATGGATTCGAAGTGAGCTCCGGATGGTAGTTCGAGCTTCCGATCCTTCGCGGCGCGCACGATGGCGCCTGCGAGCGGGTGCTCACTGTGGCTCTCGAGTGCCGCCGCTAGTGCCAATATCCATTCCTCGTTCCCGCCCTGCGCGGCGATGATCCGGGTCACCGAAGGATGCCCCTCCGTCACCGTGCCGGTCTTGTCCACGACAATGACGCTCACTTTCTCGAGTCTCTCCAGCGCCTCGGCATCCTTCACGAGTACTCCCTGGGCCGCCCCCCGCCCGATGCCGACCATGATCGACATGGGCGTGGCCAGCCCGAGCGCACATGGGCACGCAATGATGAGCACGGCGACTGCATTGACTATCGCGTAGGCGAGCCGTGGCTCGGGGCCGACAAGCATCCAGGCGATGAAAGTCCCGATCGCGATCAGCACGACCGCCGGCACGAACCATCCTGCGACAGCGTCGGCGAGGCGCTGGATCGGCGCGCGACTGCGCTGGGCCTGCGAGACCATCTGCACGATGCGGGCGAGGAGGGTCTCCGCCCCGACCTTCTCCGAGCGCATAAGGAAGCTGCCTGTCCCATTCACCGTGCCGGCGGAGACAGGTGCCCCCTCCTCCTTGGCCACGGGGTCCGGCTCACCGGTGAGCATCGATTCATCGACCGCGCTTCGGCCCTCGACGACCACTCCATCCACCGGCAGCTTTTCGCCGGGCTTCACGCGCAGGATGTCGCCGACGGTCACAGCATCCAGCGATACATCCTCCTCACTCCCCTCTCGCACCCGGTGCGCGATGTGAGGCGCAAGCCCGAGCAATGCCCGAATGGCCGCGCCTGTACCCGCCCGCGCGCGAAGCTCCAGGACCTGCCCCAACAGCACGAGCACGATGATGACTGCGGAGGCCTCGAAATAGACAGGCGCCATTCCCCCATGCCGCATTGCGTGAGGCAACAGTCCTGGCGCGAGCAGCGAAACCACGCTGAATACGTAGGCCGCGCCCGTGCCGAGCGCGATGAGCGTGAACATATTCAAGTGCCGCGTGACCAGCGAACGCACACCGCGCTCGAAAAATGGCCACCCAGCCCAGAGCACGACAGGAGTCGCGAGGAGGAATTGAATCCAGGCAGATAGCCTCTCCGGAATGAGTCCCTGCCAGAGATGAGCTCCCATCGCGAGTGCAGCGACCGGAGCCGCCAGCGCGGCTCCGATCCAGAACCGCCGCGCCATGTCGCGCAATTCGGCATTGTCCTCCTCCGGCTCGGCAGCGATGGGCTCGAGCGCCATTCCGCAGATCGGGCATGAGCCTGGATGATCCTGGCGGATCTCCGGGTGCATGGGACACGTATAGATCGTAGGGCGGGCAAATGCCGGATTCCGCTCCAATGCCATCCCGCACTTCGGGCAGGCTCCGGGCTTATCCGACTCCACGCCGGCGCACATCGGACAGTACCACTCCTTGGTCGGGGCCGGCACTGGCGCGTGGCCTCCATACCCATGGACATGCCCCTCTCCATGGTCCGCAGAGTGACAACACCCGCTCATTCCTCATCCTCCTCGATCGCAGCGATTATCGGACAGCACGCCACCGGACCGCGTCCATCGCAAGCCCCCGTGAGTGACCGTAGAGCCTCCCGAATACGGGTAAGATCGCGGAGACGGGAATCAATCTCCGACAGCTTTTCCTGCGCAAGGCGTTTCACCCGCGCGCTGCTCAGGCCGGGTCTCGCGCGGAGCTCCAGCAGCTCCTGAATCTCGGCGAGCGTGAAGCCCAACTCCTGGGCTCGCTTGATGAAACGCACTCTGCGAATAGAGTCGCTCGGATAGCGTCGATAGCCCGAAGCATCCCGCACCACCTCGGGAAGAAGACCGCGATTCTCGTAAAACCGGATTGTCTCGAGATGGACGCCCGTCTCCCGGGCGAGGGCTCCGCGTGTGAGTGCCGTCTCCGCCATTTGCATACCTCCACCTTACGCCCTGTACCATACTACAGAGTCAAAGGAAAATCCCGGACTGTTTCCTCTGGCGAGTGAGTGTTGAGTCGGAAATCAAAAAGTCGGCGGCCAAGGGATTGTCCTCCGGACCTGCCAAGTGACTGATGGAAAGGACGTGCGCGTAGCGCAGAGCAGTGTCCTCCGGACCTGCCAAGTGACTGATGGAAAGGACGTGCGCGTAGCGCAGAGCAGTGTCCT
>Ga0068856_100002568_pt1 | contig 18704 bp, 14 predicted proteins | sample KBSCornC62_FD_66595 | JGI IMG/M metagenome (GOLD analysis project Ga0068856, IMG submission 66595) | Corn rhizosphere microbial communities from Kellogg Biological Station, Michigan, USA - KBS Corn C6-2 | ecosystem: Host-associated > Plants > Roots > Rhizosphere > Soil ...
CCGCCGAACTCGGTGCCGCCGGTGCACGACCTCGTCTACGCGACGAGCGACTACTTCAGCACCATGGGAATTCCGCTGCTTTCCGGGCGTGCGCTCGGCACGCAGGACCCCAACCACCCGCTGTTCGAGGCCGTCGTCAGCCGCGCGTTCGCCGCGCAGTACTGGCACGGCGGCTCGGCGCTTGGCAAGCGTGTGCGGCCGTGGATCACCGGGCCGTGGTTCACCGTCGTCGGCGTCACCGGCGACGTGCATCTCAAGGCGCTCGACCAGCCCGCGGAAGCGGCCGTGTATTTCCCGATCATCTTCTCGATGCCCGACAGCGTCGTCGCGTTCGACAACGTCGCGCTGATGATCCGGAGCGCGCCGGGTCCGGTGAACGTGCTCTCCGCCGCGCGCGGGGTGGTGCAGTCGCTCGATCCGAGCTTGCCGACGTACGGAGAGCGGCCGATGAGCGACATCGTGCGCGCGGCGTCGGCGAGAGCGCGTTTTCTCGTGCTGCTCCTCGGCGTGGCGAGCGCGATCGCGCTCGTGCTCGGCGCGGTGGGTTTGTATGGCGTGATGGCGTACGGCGTGAGCTTGCGCCAGCGCGAGATCGGCGTTCGGGTCGCGCTCGGCGCGCAGCCGTCGGCGGTGAGCCGCATGATCTCGCGGCAGGGGCTCGCGCTCGCGACGGCGGGCGTGGTCGTGGGATTGATCGCGGCGGTCGCGACGACACGGCTGTTGCGCGGCCTGCTCTACGAGATCAGCCCGACCGATCCGCTCACGTTGGGCGGGACGGTGGCGGTTCTGCTCGCCGTGGCGTTCGTGGCATCGTGGCTGCCGGCACGGCGAGCCTCGGTGGTGGACCCCGCGGTGGTGCTGCGCAGCGAATGACCGACCTCTAGATTCCGTAGCGGTTGCTCGTTGGCTGTTCCCCGAGGTGTTGCCATGAAGTCCTGGAAGTCAATCGCGGCTGCCGCCGCGCTCGCCGTAGTCGCAGCCGCGTGCGGGTCGGATGCTCCGACCGCACCGCACTCGTCGTCGAGCACGCTCGATCTCTCGACCGTGTTCGCCCAGATGTCTATGGGAAACGCCGACGCCATGCCCGGTGCGCGCGCCGCGACCGGCGTGCCGTTCACCGGGACCGCGCCGGCGCCATCGAGCGCCTCATGCGCGTACTCCGGCGCGACGCAGGGCTTCACCTGCGCGCCAGCGACCGTGGATGGAATCAAGTTCACGCTGTCGTACTGGTTGTACGACGCGGCGGGCCACGCCCTCGACGCGCCCGACGCCTCGAAGACCGCGTCCGTGCGCACCGTGACGGATGCGGCCGGGACGCTCGCGCTGGCCGGCGTGCAGAGCAGTGGAGAGAGCATCGCTCTCACCGAGCACAGCGACATGACGCTGAGCGGTTTGCTGTCGAACGGGCGCACGCTCAACGGCACGTCGGCGTCGCACTACGACATCTCGTTCTCCGCGTCGACGCCAGTGCACAGCGTGATGGACGATTCGAGCGTCACGACGAACGTCGTGGTGCCCACGAACCCCACCGATGGCCAGTACTGGCCGGCGTCGGGTACGATCGCCAGCACGATGCACATGGTCACGACGAGCCAGTCGCTGCCGTCGATCTCGATGACGAATCACATCCTGATCACGTTCGACGGCACGAGCCGCGTGAAGTTCACGCTGACGGCGGACGGCGGCTCCCCGTCGACGTGCACGATCGACCTGAGCGGAAAGACGCCGCCGGTCTGCTCCTGATCACGGGGCGCGAGCCCGAGTCTGGAGCTCGAATTCGCGCAGGCTGTCGGGTGGGTTGAAGACCACTGCGCCGGCCCAGTCGTAGATCTCGTTGCCGACGCTCGTACCGACGAGCAGGATCGCTTGGCAGGAACCGCGAACGCGCGCCAGCCGCATGAGCATTTCTGGATTCGCGATCCGTTCCGCCACGTTCGTGTGCAGCGTGAGGTAGACCCAGCCGCGTGCATAGCCGGTGACGGCGTACAGCGCGCACGGCCTGGCGACGGGCTGCAGCGCGTCGAGGACCGCGCGGTCATGCGCGAGGGTCTCGGAGATGTCGCGCGTCCGGCCCGGATGGTAAATCGCGTTCGCCGCGACGAGCGCGATCCACGCCGCCGCGAACGCCCGTTGCGCACCGCGCCGAAGCTGCGTCAGTCCGATCGCGAGCAGCACGCACAGGACGATCTCCGCCTTCAGGCGATCGAACGTGTACTCGGTGGCGTGCTGCATCAGCACCAGATTTTCCACGAGCGGGATCGCGGCGACGACGACGAGCGCGAGCAGCGGCTCCGGCACGTCTGGCCAGCGGCGCGACTGCGCGCGAACGCAGAGCGGCGCGGCGAGCGCGAGCAGCGGGAGGAGCAAAAACGATCGGTAATAGCCGCGCACCAGCCCCCACAAGCTTCCCGCCGCCGCGTCGCGCGCAACGGCGCGCTTCCCGAGCGCCAGGACGAGCGGACGAATCCCGATCGTGAGCGCGAAGTGCGCAAGGAAAGTCACGCCGGCGAGCAACGCGCCCGCGATCACCGCGATCGCGAGCCGGCGCGGCGTGCGGCGCGCCGGATCGGCACTCGAATCTCGCGCGTACCACCAGAGCCAACCCGCGATCGCGAGATTCGCGATGTACCCAGTCCATTCGATCGAGGGACCAAGCACGCTCGTGACGATCAGCCCCGCGAGCTGCGCACGCGTTGCACCTTCGCCGCCCTCCCAGCGGCGCAGCACGCGTAGGAAAAAGAGGAGCTGCAGCATCCACACGGGCTGAAAGAGCGAGTGATGCCAGTAGATCAGTCCGTGCGAGAACAGCGTCTCGATCGAGAACAGATACGTGCACGCGGTGAGCAGCGTCGCCGTCCCGCGGAGCTCGGGCGAGATCGCGCTCGCTCCGAGCGCCTCGTACACGAGGAGCGCGAGCAGCAGCGTCGCGAGTAGATGGATGGCAAAGTTCATCGCCATCAGATTCTGTGGATTCGCGTCGGCGTGGAATGCGCCAAGCACGGCGTACGGGACGAGGAAACCGATCGACCCGAACGATGTGTAGAAGCGGTTGCCGCGCGCATCCGGCACCGTGCTGCCGAAGTTGAGATTTTGCTGGGGCGATCGCGCAAGGTTCACGATCGGCAGATAGTGGTGCACGCTCGGCGGGGCCTCGCGGAGCGCCTGCACCGTGAGGAGCACGTGGTAGGTCGCGTCGAGATCCTGCACGTTCTCGCGCGGATCGTACGTCTGGAGCCGCAACAGAACGGACAGGATCCAGAGCACCACGATCGGCGCGACGAGACCGCGATATCCCCGGCTGACGAGCAAACGCAGCGAGTGCATGGCCCCAAGATACGGCGCCCGGGATATTTCGCGCGTGCTAATTTGTCGGTTCCACTGGGGGCGCACGCTCGCGGCTCCAATCGCTGGACGAGCGGTCGCGTCCTAGATTGCCGACGCTCGGCCGCCTCCCGCCACTTCACACGATGCGCTTCCACTCACGATTCGCCGTCATTCCACTCGTCGCGGTCCTCGCGGGGCTGCTGCGCGACTCGCTCGGTTTTCGCGGCACCGCGATCACCGACGCGTTGACGATGGAAGGCATCGGCAAGGGGTACACGACGGAGCAGAGCAGCGTGCTCGCGGTGAAGGCCGGCGCCGACATTCTGCTCAAGCCGAGCGACCCGACGAAGGCAATCGACGCGGTGGTGGCGGCGGTGGAGCGCGGTGAGATCTCACGGGCGCGGATCGACACGGCGGCGCGGCACATGTTGGAGCTCAAGGTGCGCTCCGGCGTCGCATTCGCGCCGATGGTCTCGCTCGAGCGGTTGCGCGACATCGTCGGCTCGCCCGAGCATCGCGCGGTCACGGCGGACATCGCCAAGCGCGCCGTGACGCTGCTTCGCGATCGGGATTCGCTGGTGCCTCTGTCCGGAGACACGGGCCGCGTCCTCGTGATTCAGTACGCGCCCGAAACGGAGGTCAAGGCGGGTCGGACGTTCAATGCCGAGATGCGCGCCGGGCTTCGCCGCGCCAACGTCGGGCGGAGCCGTCGCGCCGCCGTGCAGATCGTCCGCATCATGCCCAACGCGAGCGGCGATCAGCTCGCGTCCATTGCGCGGACCGCGGCGTCGGCGAGTGCGGTCATCGTCACCGCGTACGTTCGCCGCGTGGAAGGGCAGGGCCGCTTCGCCATTCCGCAGCCGATCGCCGCGTGGATCGACACGCTCGCGCAGCGCCAACACACCATCGTCGTCACGTTCGGCAATCCCTATCTCATTCAGCAATTCCCGAACGTCGGCACGTACATGGCGACGTACGGCGTTGGCGACGATCCCGAGCGCGCGCCGGTGTCATTGCCCGGCTTTTTCCGCCCCGGCGCCGGCGTTCAGCGCGCCGCGAGCGTACGCTAGCACGTTGGCGGCGGCGCGCCCACGGGCGGCCCGGATGGGGGCATGCTGCCGCTGCGCACCACCACAGTGCGGGTCTGCACGACTTCATGTTGGATCACGATCTGTCGCACGGGCACACCATCGAGCGTGGCGGGCTGGTAACGCCACGTGCCCACCGTCGGGAGCAGGGCATCGGTGAGCGCCCTGCTGTTCGTGCGCACGACGCTGGCACTGTTCGCCTCGGGGTAGCCGAGCGTGTCGACCACCAGCTCCACGTCGGTCGAGCAGCATCCGTCGCGCGGTTCCGGCTCGCGGAAGTCGGGGTGCGAGCCGACCGAGATGCGCACTGCTCGTACGGTCACCGCACAGTCGCGATACACCGGTCCTGTTGCGAGATACACGGAATCCGGCGCCGCGATCTGACAGTTGCGTGTCCGCACGCCCGTCTGGGTGCTCGCGCAGGCGGAGATGATCCCGGCGAGCGCGGCGAACGGAACTAGCCAACACGCGTGCCGAAGCTGCATCATGTTGCCGATACTCCGATTGTCGGGTGCGTGCCGCCGCGTCGCGTGCGTGGTCCTGACAATCTGATCAGAAGCGCCGACGCCGGCCAGCTCTCGACCGACCGAGTTTCACAAAAGTCTGATTCCGTGCCTGCTTCGCTGGAACCCTCCGCGACATCCGTCTGCCGTCTCTGCAAGGTCGCGACGGCGCGCATTCACTTCACGAGCAACCTGCGTGAGATCGACGTCTCCTGCGAAACGTGCGGGCGCTTTCGCGTCGAGATTCCGGGATACGACATGAACCTCGACGAGTTGACCGGCGCGCAGCGGCTCGAGCTGATCGGGAAGATCAAAGCCAAGCGCGCGTCGGGCGACGACTCGCCGCTGATCACGAACGACGACCTCAAGTCCATCCTCGGCCGGGGTTGATGTATCATTCGGGTCACCCGGACCCGAGAGGGGATCGAGATGCCGTGTCTTTTCGCGCTCATCGCGCTCGCCGCACCGCGCATCGTCATTCTCGCGCTGTGGTTCTTCTCGACGTGGTTCACCGGCCTGTTCGCGACGATTCTCTGGCCGGTCCTCGGTTTCATCTTCCTGCCGACGACACTGCTCTGGTACACGGCGGTGGCGCACTGGTGGGGCGGCCACTGGTCGCTCTGGCCGGTCTTCGGGTTGGTAATCGCCTTGATGATCGACATTTCGCCGGCGAAAGGACGGCGGCGTCGGGTCGTGGAGGAGTAGGTCGTTCGCTCGGGGAATTTCACTCGGCGAATACGGGTGGATTTGGGACGCGCCGAATAGGGTAGCTCGACCAGTCCGCCCTCGTTTGCTAGGTCCGCCGAGTCCGCGTCCCAAATCCATCCAGCCTTCCTTGGCGACTGTACGATACAGAAAAATAAGCTGGTAAATACAGAACGCCCCCACACTCGCGTGCAGGGGCGTTCGCGCTGGCAGGCAGACGTCGCTTCGACTCGCCGGCCACACGCGGGTGATTCACGGTTCTCTGCGAGTCCCGCGCGCGACACACAGCCGCGGCCGTCCTCCCTCGAGCTCAGGCACCGGCGGTACCGGCATCCGAGTGCTGCGGAATTCCAAACAGCGCCAGTCGTGACCAGCGACCCCACGACCGACCACTCCGGGGTCGAACCCTGAGTGGCGACCCTCGCGGCGGCGTCCCGCCCGTGAGCCATGGCCGCGCGACGCTCGTACCGCTGCCGCGCCGGCGAACGAAAACAGTGCAAAGCCTTTGCCATGGCGCCGCCTGAGCCGCGGCATGGATCACGCACTCTCGTTGGCGAATCGACGACGCCGCGAAGGAGTTGCGACCATGGGCGACCGACACGCCGCGCCGGACCTCCGGCCGCTGGAGAACGCATATACGATCATCGGCGAGCTCCGCGGGGACGACGACGCCCGCACCTTCCTCGCGAAGCGTGCCGCGGGTGATGACGAAGTGCTCATCACCGTCGTGCGCGAGCCCGGCAGCGACGGCAACAACGCACTGAACCATTTCGCGGCCGACACCAAGCTGCTCGCCGGCCTCGCGCATCCCAACATGCCGCGCGTGCTCGACGGGCGCTGGCTCGGTAAGGATGCGTTCGCCATCGTGACCGCGCGGCCCGCCGGCGACACGCTCGGCGAGCTGCTCTCACGCGACGAGCGGCTGAGCTTCCCGCGCATCGCGTCGGTGTTGCAAGACGTGAAAGGCGTTCTCGATTGGGCGCGCGACAACGGTGTCGTCCATCGCGGCGTCACCGCGGATTCGCTCGTCTTCGAGCGCGACTCGGATCAGGTGCTCGTGTCGCTGCTGCCCACGCCGATCGGCATCGATGCGGTGCCGGGCGCGTGCGACGACGCGCGCACCATCGGCCGGCTCGCCCGCGCGATGCTCACCGGTGAGCCGCCGCAGGGCGAGGCGCGGCTCACTCCGATCGCCGACGTGCGTCCGGATCTCGCTCGCCGCGTCGCCGAGGAGACGGACGCGATGACGTCGTGCGCGAACCCGAACGAAGCGCCCGACGTCTCGGCGTACATCGGCGTGATCGCGATGGCGCAGTCGCTCAAGGATGGCGAGGAGACGGTCGCGCGTCTCCAGGCGGAGTTCGCCGCCGAACAGGCGGCCGAGCGCGAGCGATTCGACAACGAGATGGACGCGTGTCGCCGCGACGCCGCCGACCAGGCCGCCGAATTCGCCGCCGAGCGCGACGCGGCGCGCAAGCGCATCGAGGAGCAGCAGACGCAGCTCACCGCCGAGCGCGCGCAGTACGATCAAGAGCGCATCGAGTTCGACGAGGCGCGCGAAGAATTGGAACGGCAGCGCACCGCATTCGCGGCCGAGCATGCCGCCTTCGAGCGCGAGCGCGACGATTGGAATCAGGAGCGCGAGTCGCTCGAGCAGCGGCTCGCCGCGGGGGAGCAGATGCTCGCCGAGGAACGCGCACAGCGCGAGTCGGACGCCGAGCGCGCGCGCGCCGAGATCGAGCGCGCGCGAGCGGAGGCTCAGCGTTCGGCAGCGGACGCGGAAGCGGTGGCCGTGCCGGTGCTGACCGAGCTCGCGGTGCGCGAGGCCGTCGAAAAGAGCCGACAGGGCAACCGCGACAAGAAGTCTCGCACGCCCGAGACGGAGGTCCCGATCGAGACCGGTGCCGAGACGCGGTCGGTCGCGATCAAGACCGCGGCGCCGTCGGGAGCGCAATGGGAGAAGGCGCCTCCGTCGATCTCGTTCCAGAAGAAGGCAGCAGACGCCGAGAGCGGCGGCGAGACATCGTCCGACGCCATGCGCCGCTGGCCGTGGATCACCTGGCGGCCAAGCTGGACGAAACCGACGGCGCTCGTCGCGGCGCTCGTGCTCCTCGGGGCTTCGATCGCCGTGGCGCGGCATGAGAATTCTCATAACAGCGTCGACTCGGTCGCCCTCGGCGGCACGAAGATCGATCCGCGGCTGCCTACGCTCGACACCACGTCGATGCCGCGCGGCGGCTTTCTGACGCAGAGCGCCGGCGGCCGCCTGGCTGTCGGCGGCACGGGCGCGCCGCTCGCGACCGGTGTCGATTCCCCCTCCGGCACCGCGCCCGATTCCTCGAGCTCCGCCGTGGTCACGGCGGCGCAAGTCTCGGCGGGCGACGTTGCGCCGAGCGCGGTGACTCCGGTGCCCACGCCTATGTCGACGCCACGGTCGACGCCAACATCAACGCCGCAGCGTCAGCCGGCAACGCAGCCGTCGCCGAACCCGGCGCCGGCGGCGCCGCGACCGCTCGGCCCGCGCGCGAGCGCGCCAATCGACACCACCGCTACGACCGCGTCGACGCGCGCTCCAGTCACACCAACGCCGCCGCCGATCGATACGACGCGCCACGACTCGATCATCCCACTCAGGATGCCGCTCCCGCGCCGCGATTCCTCGGTGCATCGCGACACGGCCGTGCGCCACGACACGGCGAGTCACGACACGACGCGCACGCGTCCGGATACGAGCAGCGGCCCCGCGCAATCGAGCCCCGAAGGCTGGGCGTGATCGCGCCGCGCGAGCCCGGCGTGTATGCTACGGCATGTGCGCACGTCGTTGGCTGATCGCGCTGACGCTGCTGGTGGCGGCATGCATTCGAATCGGCACTCCCGCATCCGCCTCTGGTGAAGAGCGCGATCTGAGCCGGATCGCCGCCGACGAGATCTCCGTCGGCCATTGGAACAGCGCGGAAGACATCGTTCGCGCGCTGCGGCCGAGGTGGCTCGCCGTGCGCGGCCCGGACACGGTCTACGGCGGTCCGGGTGGCGTTCAGGTGCGGATGGACGGCATGTGGCTGGGCAACACGACGAGTCTGCGCGGCGTGTCGCCGCTCGACATCGATTCGCTCGCGTTCATCGATCCCGTGGCGGCGGCGGGCCGGTGGGGCGGCAACTTTCGCGACGGCGTGATCCTGATCTACGGCCGCCGCGGTCCGCTGCCGGATACCTCGGGCATGGGGGAGTAGTCGCCGATGTCGCCGTCATAGACGACGAATTGCACAGGCAGCGGTGATTCAGGCAGATTCCGGCATGCCCCGTCTCACACACATCGCATTGGTCTTCTTCGTCGCCGCGGCGACGGCACGCGCGCAGAATTCGCCCCGCTTTGTCGATGCGGGTAAAGAGCTCGTCATAACGTACGGGCCGGTCTCGTTGCCGGCGCGGACCACTCACGATGAGATGAAAGAGCTGCCGACGCTCACGGTGATGCTCCCGGCCGACGGATGGATCCGCGGCATGGACGTGGACCTCATCGACTCACACGGGCGAAAGCTGCCGCAACATCTTCTCCATCATCTGTCGGCGATGGCGCCGGATGAGCGCGACCTGTTCAATCCGGTGATGATGCGCTTTGGCGCGGCGGGCGCGGAGACCGGCTCGATCGATCTGCCGCGATTCATCGGTATTCGCGTGCACAAAGGCGATTCGTTGTTCGTCAGCATCATGCTGCACAACGACACCGACACGGCGTACGACGACGTCGTGGTGCGGGCGCGCGCGCCGTTCACGCATGCCGACGCATTGCTGCCGGCGCTCACCGTGTATCCGATGGGCATGGTGATCGGACCGAAGGACAAGCCGAACGTCTTCGATCTGCCGCCGGGACGCTCGGAACAGTACTGGGAAGGTTCGCCGGCGGTCGCGGTCCGGCTGCTCGGCGTGATGGGACATCTCCACCAGTACGGCGTGCTGCTGCGCCTCGAGGATCGGACGGCGAAGACGGTGCTGCTGGAAGAACGGCCGAAAACCGACAGCGCGGGCAACATCCTCTCCATGCCGCTCTCGTCGTTCCTCTGGACCTTCGGCAAGCCGATCTACCCGTCGCACGTCTATCGCCTCACGGCGGTGTATGAGAATCCTACTGGCCGGACGATCCCGGACGGCGGCATGGGCGTTTTGGGCGGAATCGTCATGTTGAGCAGCGGAACCTGGCCCCGCGTCGATCGGAACAATGCCGAATACAAGAAGGACGTCGAGGCGATCCTTCACAGCGATCACCAGATGGCGATGCCCTGAGCGCGAGATGACACCCGTTACCGCATGCGCCGCGACGCCGCGAGCGCGGCGAGCAGGTAGGTGAAGTTCGCGGTGCCGTCCATGATCGGCTCGTTGGTGGAGTAGTCGCCGATGTCGTCGTGGTAGACGATGAAGCCGGTGTTGAACGGCGCGAAGGCATCGGCGTGGTGCAGGGCGATGCCTTTCAGATTCGAGAAGATCGAGCGATACACCGGCCCGTCGACGAGGCCGCCCGTGAGCGCCTGCGGCCCGAACTGCGGCGCGATCGCCGAGTGGGGATCGTGCGGCCACGTGCCGCCATTCGGGTAGCCGATGATCATCGACGTCCCCCACGGGTTCGTGCCGAACAGCCAGTCGAGCGCCGCCTGTTCGTATTCTCTAAAGCGCGCGTCGCCCGTCATGCGGCGATAGAGGAAGGCCTGCGTCGCGAACGACACCATGAGATCGTTCGAGCACCAGATGAACGGGATGCCGACCCTGAAGCCGTTCTGCGCCCGGCGCGCCACGGCGTCGAGTCCGCGGCGGTAGAAGTCGGCCATCGTCGTCCGCTCCCGCGCGCTGGCCGAGCGCCAGGCCGAGTAGTGGCCGGCGTTGTACCACGGATACCACTCGTAGTGGCGCGCGGTATCCGCACCCATCCACGGCGTCACGGGCTCCTGCCGGGCGTAGCGGAGCGCGTCCTTCAGGTAATGGCTCTCACGCGTCAGCGCGTACAGCTCCGCGGCGGCGAGCTCCATGTCGTCCGTCCAGTTGTCCTCCTCGTAGAAGTAGGGTGCGGTGCCCGGCGCGGTCTGGCAGACGCCGGGATGATCTTGACCAAGCACGTACGCGGCCGTCGCCTTGTGGCGCAGCACGCGCGCGAGTGAATCGTTGCCGGGACCCAGCAGCCGCGCCGCGAGCGCGAACGCCGACGCGAACTTGCCCGCGGTCGAGGCCATTCCGGTCGAGCGATTCTTGTACTTGAAGATTCCTTGCGGACGTCCGGTGCAGGGGTAGATCGGCCGCTGCTTGCCCTTGCCCCAGCCGTAGTCCGAGCTGTCGTTCGTCGGAAGATCGAAGTACCGGTGGTCGCGGTCGTCGGCGAGCTGATTGTAGAGCTCCGTGTCGCTCGGGAACATGCGGAGCAGCCACTCGATCCCATGCCGCGCCTCGTCGAGCACATCGGCGGTGTGATTCGCGCCGGGCAGACCGTTCGCCGCGAACGCGTCGGCGAACGCGCGCGGATAGTCGCGATACGCGGCGAGCATGTCGTACGTCGCCGTGGCGGAGGTGGCGACGTATTGCAGGTAATCCGACGCGTCGGCCCACCCGCCGCTCACGGGCAGGAATTTCACGACACGTCCGGAATCGTCGATCACGTACCCGTCGAGCTTATGGACGGAATCGCGAAAGAACGGATTCCATCCCGATCGCTGCTCGCGCATGTAGTGGAGCAGCGTGTCCGCGGCACCGTCGTAGACGTGCGCGCCGATCGTGACCGGCGGCGAGTGCACGGCGCCGGCGTCGATCGTGTAGCGGCCGGGGGACTTTAGAGAACTGAAATCGAGCCGCCAGGTCTGCGCGCACGGGCCAAAGGCGCCCGCGGCTCTGGCGGTGCGCGGCTTGGTGACGGCGCGACCGGCTTGATCGCGGACGACGAACGGAGCGAGCGTCGCCGCAGAGTCGAGCGCGCAGGCGACGGCGACCTTCGGCGCGCTCGGCAAATATCCGACCTGGTTCACGCGGATGACGATCGAGTCGTTCGCGGCCAGCGCGAGGGAAGCGAGGAGGAGGAGGAGCATGGGTGGATTCTCGTATCGCGCCGGGCCGGAGGCAACCAGGTCAGGGCGTCATCCCGAGCGGAGCGGCGCAGCGTGTTCCCCATCTGTCATCCCGAGCGGAGCGGCGAAGCCGCGGAGTCGAGGGATCTGGGCTCGTGGCGCGCCCGACACATTCGCGCCGGGGCGGCCCAACCGCTTTTAGACGCGAACGACGCGAACGACGCGAATACGCGCGGACGTTCGCGTCGTTCGCGCTCCACCGGTTCAATGCCTCACTACGCCGATCGCCCTCAAAACACCACCGGCTTCCCAACCGTGATCGGCGACAACCCGAGCTTCTTCGCCTGCGCGTTGAACGCCGGAAGGTCCGTCGTCAGCACTTTCTGCAGGCGATCGATCTGCACTTTGAGCTCGCCCTTGAGATCGTCGAAGATCGGGTACGCGCTCGCGATCGGCTTCGCGTCGGTGTTGCTGACCACGCCGAGGAGCGACGCGAGGCGATTGTTCACCTTGATCGGGAAGTTGAGCGGGTCCTGGCCGCTCTGGTTCTTGACTTGATAGATCTCATCTTCAACTCCGCTCAAGTCTCCGTCGAGCTTGTCGCCGGTGGTCTTGAGCTGCTCGTCCGGCGACTTCGCGATGCGGTCGGAGACCTGCTTCTTCACGTCGCGGATCTGGATCACGGCGCGGTTCGCTTCGCTCAGCTGGTCGCGGAGCTGGAGCGCGAGCGCGAGCTGCGCCGCGAGATCGGCGTCGGTCGCCGCGTGGAGCGGATTGCGCTTGACGATGATCGGCTGCGAGACGGTCTTGCCGTCGGCCGTGAGCCGCACCGCGTACCGGCCCGGCGCGGCCTGCGGGCCCGTCGTGCTCCCGCCCCAGAGAATCATCCCCGGGAACGTGGCCGCCGGCGCGTAGCGCAGATCCCAGTCGAACGTCTGCAGGCCCGCGTTCTTCGACGGCGCGAACGCGCCGAAGCCGCCGCGGCCTCGCCCACCACGGCCCGCCGCCGCGGAATCCGCCGGCGCACCGCCGGCCCCGCGTCCCCCACGGCCCCCGTTCTCGTTCGCCGTGTCGGGGTACGTCCGGATCACCTGGCCGTGCGCGTCGAGAATGTCGATCCGCACGTCCTTCGCCGGATGCTCGAGCAAATACTGAATCGCCAGCGGCTCGCTCGAGCGGATCGCGGTCGCCGGCTTGAAGAGATAGACGTCGCTCGCCGACGCGACCGTCGCGTTGTACTGCCGCAGCGGATTGATGTTGTCGAGGATGTAGAAGCCGCGGCCGTGCGTCGCGATCGCGAGGTCGTGGTCCGCGACCATGATGTCGGCGACCGGGATGTCCGGCAGATTGAGCGACAGCGACTCCCAGCGGTCGCCGTCGTCGTACGAGATGTACACGCCGTGCTGCGTCGCGGCGTAGAGAAGACCCTTGCGGGTGGGATCCTCCTTCACCGAATGCACGAAGTCGTCGCCGCGAATCCCCGTCACGATCTTGGTCCACGTTCTGCCGAAATCGTGCGTGCGGTAGATGTACGGTGCCTTGTCGTCGAGCAGCGGACGCTTCACCGCCACATAGGCGCTCGCCGAATCGAACGCGGATGCGTCGATCATGCTCACGCGGCCGAAGTCCGGCATGTCTTTGGGCGTGACGTTCGACCAATGCTTGCCACCGTCCTTCGTCAGGCTGATGATGCCGTCGTCCGAGCCCGTCCAGATCACGTTCGTCGTGCGCTTGGACGGTCCGATCGAGTAGATGACCGCGTACACTTCCGGCCCGTTCATGTCGCGCGTGATCGGACCGCCGGACGGTCCCATCGTCTTGGGATCGTGGCGCGTGAGGTCGGGGCTGATGCGCGTCCAACTGTCGCCGCCGTTCGTCGTCATGAAGAGGTGCTGCGACGATGCGTAGAGCACGTGGGGATTCACCGGCGAGAAGATGATCGGGTACGTCCACTGCCAGCGCTCCTTGAGCACCGCCGACTCTTCACCGCTGAACATGCGCGGATACGGGCTCACCTCGCGGCGCTCGCCGGTGCGGCGATTGTCCTTGGTGAGAAAGCCGCCGCCGTTCGCGTTCGTGCCGGAGTAGAACACATCCGGGTCGAGCGGGTCGGGCGCGATGTAGCCGTCCTCGGCGCCCGCGGGGCTGAACTCGTCGGGCGCCCCACCGCGACCGCGGCCACCGCCGCCGCGACCGAAGCCGCTCGGCTGCGCGGTGGACACGCACATCTCGTTCGAGTCCTGCTGCGAGCCGCAGACGTAGTACGGAACGTTCGCCGTCGCGACCACGTGGTAGAACTGGCCGGTCGGATAATCCTGAGCGGACCATTCGCGGCCGCCGTTCATCGAGATCGCGCCGCCGCCGTCGTTGGCGATGATCAGATGCTGCGCGTTGTCCGGGTCGATCCACAAATCGTGATAATCGCCGTGCGTGTTGCCGCCCACGTTCTGCAGCGATTTGCCGGCGTCGCTCGAGCGAAATGCGCTGGTGTTGAGCGCGTAGAGCTCATTCTCGCTCTTGGGGTCGGCGATCACGTGGGTGTAGTAGAACGCGCGCTGGCGGATGTTGCGGTTCTCGTTGACCTTGGTCCACGTCGCGCCGGCGTCGTCGGAGCGGAATAGGCCGCCGTTCTCGTTCTCGATCAGCGCGTAGACGCGATTCGGGTTCGCGGGCGAGACGGCGACGCCGATCTTGCCGACGACGCCCTCCGGCAGTCCCTTGGCGCGCGTGATGTCCGTCCACGTGTCGCCGCCGTCGGTCGACTTGAACAAGCCGCTCCCGGGACCGCCGCTCGACATCTGCCATTCCTTGCGATACGCCTCCCACATCGTCGCGTACATCACCTTGGGATCTTTCGGATCGATCGAGATGTCCTCGGCGCCCGTCTCCGGGCCGCGGTAGAGCACCTTCCGCCACGTCGCTCCGGCGTCGGTCGACTTGAACAGGCCGCGCTCCTCGCTCGGCACGCCGTACTTCCCGAAGTCGGCGACGAAGACGACGTTCGGATCCGTGGGATGGATGCGGATCTTCGCGATCGCATCAGAGTTCTCGAAACCCACTTTCTTCCACGTCTTGCCCGCGTCGGTCGACCTGTACACGCCGTCGCCCGGCATGATGTTGCCGCGGATCTCCGCTTCGCCCGTGCCGATGAACACCTCGTTCGGGTTCGACTCCGATACCGCGACCGCGCCGACGGATGCACTCGTGATCTGGTGGTCCGTCACGGGCGTCCACGTCTTGCCGGTGTCGGTCGTCTTCCACAGGCCGCCCCCCGTCGCGCCGAAGTAGCCGACGTTCGGCTGCCCGCGCACGCCGCTCACCGCGATCGACCGGCCGCCGCGCAGTGGGCCGATGCTGCGCCACTTGTAGGTCTTGAGGATCGTCGAATCCACGGGCGGTGCGGTCCGCGCCGACTGCACCGCGGGCGCCTGCGCGCCGCGTGACAGCCCGACCGCACCGGACACGCCGAGGAGCGCCAGCGAGGTCGCGATGGCCAAACGAGAAAAGCCACGAGACATGTAGAAATTCTCCACAGTGGGGAGGGAAATGCGGGCGGAGCGTTGGGTGGTACGCGCCTAGAGATAGGCGCGGAGCGGAGGCGGTGCAACCCGGTCATTATGCTTCGGCATGGCCAACCCGCACCGCACCGAGATCCAGGTTCGCTTTGGCGACACCGACGCGCTGGGTCACGTGAACAACGCCGCCTTCGCCGCCTATGCCGAGCTGGGTCGGCTCGAGTTCCTGAAGCAGCTCGGCAAGCACGTCACGGACCTGATTCTCGCCACGCTGTACATCGATTATCGCCGGCAGGTGCAGTACGATGACCGCGTGCACGTCGACACGTGGGTCGAGTCGCTCGGCACGAGCAGCATGACGTTGCGACAATCGGTGTCCGCGAACGACCAGCTCGCGGCCGACGTGAAGTCGGTCGTCGTGCACTTCGATTACAAGACAGGCAAGCCGATGCCGCTCACGGACGAGATGCGCGCGATGTTGACGGCGCGGAGCTCGGGATGACGGTGCGCCTACCCCGAGTACGGACTCCGCCCCGAGCCGCCGCCGCGATGCCCGCGATGGCGCTTCTTCGCCGCACCTGAACTCGGCGCCGCGGCAGCGGCGTTCGACTGGCCGCCGCCGCCGGTCCGCCGCTCCTCTTTCGCTTTCGCGCGCGCACGTTCCTCGGCGCGTTGCGCGCGGATCTGCGCGATGCGCTCGTGGATCGGAATCTCGAACCGGCCAGTGGGCTTCGCGCTGTAATCGAAGTCCGGCAGCGTGACGCGCGGCAGTGCCTTGCCGATCGCGCGCTCGATCGCGCGCAGGTCGTCGCTCTCGTCCGGTGCGACGAAGGTGAAGGCTTCGCCGGTCATCTCGGCGCGCGCGGTGCGCCCCACGCGGTGGATGTAGTCCTCGGTCTGCGCCGGCACGTCGAAGTTGACGACGTGGCCGAGCGCTTCGACGTCGATACCGCGCGCCGCGATGTCCGTCGCGACGAGCACGCGGTAGCGGCCACTCTTGAAGCCCTCGAGCGCGTCGGTGCGCTGCGCCTGCGACCGGTTGCCGTGAATGCGCGCGACGTTGATGCCCTGTTTGCCGAGCTGCTCCCACAAGCGGTTCGCGCGATGCTTGGTGCGCGTGAAGACGAGCGCTTCCTTCATGATGCCGCGCTTCAGCAGCTCGACGAGCAGCGCCGACTTGAGCTCCTGCGGAACGGGATAGATCGCCTGCGTGATCCCCGACGCGGGCGCCGCTTTGCGCTCGAGGTTGATCGTCACCGGGTCGTGCAGCAGCTCGCGCGTGAGCGCCAGGATCGGCGCCGGCATCGTCGCGCTGAAGAAGAGCGTCTGCCGTTTGGTTGGCAGATGTTTGAGCAGCCGCTTGATGTCCGGCAGAAAGCCCATGTCGAGCATGCGATCGGCTTCGTCGAGCACGAGGTGCTCGATCCGGTCGAGCTTTGCGTACGGATGCTTCAGGTGATCGAGGAGGCGACCCGGCGTGGCGACGAGGACGTCGACGTGGCTGCGGAACGCGTGCTCCTGCGGCCCCATGCCGACGCCGCCAAAGATCGCGGCCGCGGTGACCGGCGTGTGCACCGCGATCTCCTCGAGCTCCTGGAGAATCTGCGCCGCGAGCTCGCGCGTCGGCGTGACGATGAGCGCCCGCGTGGTACCGCGCGGCTTGTCGACCAGCTTGTGCAGAATCGGCAGCAGGAACGCGGCCGTCTTGCCGCTTCCCGTGGCGGCGCACGCGAGGACGTCGCGGCCGTCGATCGCGGGCGGAATCGCGTCTTGCTGAATCGGCGTCGGTCGGGCGAAGCCGAGCTCTTTCACGCCGCGCAAGAGATCGCGGTGAAGCTTGAGGGCAGGGAAGGAAGACAATGCGATGGAGTATGGGTGAATGAGGAAGGTAACTGCTGTCCGTAGTCCGTGGATCGTGGACCGTGGATCGTTGACCGTGGACCGTGGATCGTGGACCGTGGACCGTACTACCATGGACGACGGTCCACGGACCACGGACTATTATCCATGCCCATCCGCGTCGGCCTGATCGGCTATGGACTCGCCGGTTCCGCGTTTCACGCACCGTTCATCGCCGCACATCGCAAGCTCGTGCTCGCGGCCATCGTCACGGGCGATCCCGGCCGGCGCGCGCTCGCGCGCCGCGACCATCCCTCCGCGCGACTGTTGGACCACGCCGAGCAGTTGATCGAGGAGCGCGACGCGTTCGACCTCGTCGTGATCGCATCGCCGAACGCGACGCACGTGCCGCTCGCGATGGTGATGCTCGACGCCGGCTTCTCGGTGGTCGTCGACAAGCCGCTCGCGCGCACCGCGGACGGCGCGCGCATGTTGTACGATCGAGCGAGAGAGCGCGGCCTCCTGCTCACGCCGTTCCAGAATCGCCGCTGGGACGGCGATTTTCTCACGGTACGGCGCCTCATCGATGAAGGCCGCCTCGGCGACGTGTTCCGGTTCGAGTCGCGATTCGAGCGCTGGCGAGCAGCGCCCAAGCCGCGCTGGTGCACGAGCGACGCGGCAGCGAACGCCGAAGGAATCATCTACGACATCGGTTCGCACCTCGTCGATCAAGCGATCGCGCTGTTCGGGCTCGTGCAGGAGATGTCGGCGACGTCGAGCCGCGTCCATCCCCACGTGCAGGTCGCCGACGATGCCACGATCTCACTCACCCACGCGTCGGGCGTGCGCTCGCACCTCGTGATGAGCGCGATCGCGGGCCAATCGGGCCCGCGCATGAGCGTGTACGGCTCGCGCGGCGCGTACATCAAGCACGGGCTCGACGTGCAGGAAGACGCCGCGCGCGCCGGCGCCCGGCCGACCGACCCGCGTTGGGGAGAGGAGCCCGAATCGATGTGGGGGACGCTCGGCGCGGGCGACGATCTCGAGCGGGTGCGGACGGAGCGAGGGAACTACGCGGGGTTCTACGCGGCGGTGGTGGAGTGCCTCACCAACGGAAGGGAGGCGCCAGTTCGGGAAGAGGAGGCGATCGCGGTGATCGAGGTTCTGGAACGGGCGGCGGGGTAGGTCGGGAGCGGCGGTCGCTGTCGTTTTGCGTAATCTATTATCTGTTTGCAGTTATTGCGATTCTCGAATTAAATAGGGAGTCGAAGCTGCCCAAAACGGTAGACCGGAACACGCAGAACGCTAGACGGAAAACCACAGCGACCCGCGCCCGAAACCCGCCGCCTCAAAACAACCCCACTTTCCCACTCACCGACCCAATCAACTTCCCCGGGTCGTACCCCACTCCCTGCTTGAACACGAGCTCCACCTTCCGCACGTCCTCGATGTGCGTCGACGGGTCGCCGCCGATCACGACGAGGTCGGCCTGCTTGCCGGCGGCGATCGAGCCCACGCGGTTGGCGCGGCCGAGGTACGTCGCGCCATTGAGCGTGCAGACCTTGATCGCCTCGAGCGGCGTGAGCCCGCCCTCGACGAGCAGCTCGATCTGGCGTTGGTCGGAGTAGCCGGGAATCACGCCGCCGCCGCCAGTCGGATCGGTCCCGGCGATGAGCAGGCCGCCGGCGC
>Ga0068856_100002571_pt1 | contig 18695 bp, 13 predicted proteins | sample KBSCornC62_FD_66595 | JGI IMG/M metagenome (GOLD analysis project Ga0068856, IMG submission 66595) | Corn rhizosphere microbial communities from Kellogg Biological Station, Michigan, USA - KBS Corn C6-2 | ecosystem: Host-associated > Plants > Roots > Rhizosphere > Soil ...
ACGGTATTGATGGGAAACTGGGCCCTCTGATCACCGCAAAAATCCGGTGTACTTGTCAGGCCGCCATTGGTAAGTGTCACGACGGTGACTGTTAGGGGATTGCCGTGCAGGTCGTTCACGGAGCTAAGTACTGCCGACGTAACTCTTCCGCTCAGACTGGAAGAAGGAATTTGAGGGTTGGAGACGAAACCCACAAAAATTTGTCCGCAGCCGGTTAGTAATAGCCACACCGCCAGAGTGAAGAGTGCCGGCGCGCTGCGCGGAACCATTTGCCTGCCGAGCCTATCCATCAAATGCACCTGCAGCCATTGTCACGCTGTGGTGCGTCAGGGCAGACCGTCAATAATGCCAGTCAGATGCCAAGACATGCTGCCTGCGTGACGGCGCGGCGAAGCAATCTATTGAACTTAAGTGAATGTGCTCAAGCACACTGTGCTGTTCGTTTGCCTTCGGCGGGAACAACGGCCCGTATTGTTGTTCCCCGCATTGGCCGGGATTCAATTGACAGAGTCCCGTTTAACAGGTTGATGCGCTCGCGCATGCTGATCAAGCCAAGGCCCCGGCCGCGTGCGGCTGTACCCGGCTCAAAGCCAATGCCGGAGTCTTTGACCATCAACTCAACCGAGCCATTCTCCCCGCGCAGCTGCGCCGCAAAAGAACGCATTTTGCTGTGCTTAAGCGCGTTATGCAATGCTTCCTGCAGCACGCGGTACAGGCCAATGGAAATCTCGCGTGAAAGCGGCAAAGGCACGTCACTGCTGGTAAATTCAATTTCGAGATTATGTTGCCGGGAAAAGTCAGCGCAAAAGCTCTTCATGGCGGCCGCCGTGCCCAGTATCTCCAGCTTGGACGAATGCAATTCATGCGATAGAGATTGCAAGTCGCTGCCGATCTCTTTTGTGAATTGCGTCAGGCGGCCCATGTCATATTGCGTCGCAAGGCGCTGCAAATCAGGATCGTATTTTATTCTTTCCAGTTCTATCTCCAGCAGCGCCAGGCGCTGGCAGATATCATCATGCAACTCCCGTGCGATCCGGATCCTCTCTTGTTCTTGCGCCTCCATCAGGCGCCCTCCAAGCCTCCGCAACGCTTCTTCCGATCGTTTCCGCTCGGTGATGTCCATGCACACGCCTATCAGTTGTCTAGCGCCTCCGCGTGGTCTGCTGTAGCTATGGCCTCTTGACTCCACCCAGCGGACCGTTCCATCAGGCAATAAGACCTGGTGTTCAACAAAGTAAAGCGCTCCAGACGCAAGCGACTCCTGCCAAGTCCGGCAAACTCTGTCACGGTCCTCAGGATGCGCGGAATTCAAGAAAGCCTGCAAAGGGATTTCCTGGTCCGGAGGTAACCCGAGCACAGTTTTGGTCCCTTCACTGGAAATCACATGTCCCGTTTCCTCGTTCCAGACCCACCATCCAATGCGGGCCACGTCAAAGACGAGGCTGAATTCCTGCTCGTTCTTTTGCAGCGCTTCTTCAGTTTGTTTTCTATCAGTAATATCGGTCGTGATTCCCAACATGCGGTCCGGCTGCTCGCTGTTTGAATAGAGGAATTTTCCTTCCCAACACAACCATCGCATTGTCCCATCGGGGCAAAGGACTCGAAACTCCTCCCTGAATCTTTTCTTTTCCAGTTTTGATGACTCAAGCGTCTCGCGAAACCGGCCGCGGTCATCCGGATGCACCCGTTCCAGAAATTCCTGAATCTGATCTCCCTCTCGTCTTCCAAACAACACCTGGCTATTACCGAACTGGATGCTCCGTCCCGAGTTAACATCCACATCCCAGGCTCCCGCACCGCCAGCTTCCAGAGCAAGCTGAAGACGTTCATTCGCTATGGCAACCGCCTTTTCGGCGTGTTTGATTTCCGTAATATCCACGGCTGTTCCGATATAGCCTTCAAATACCCCGCTTTCCGTAAACCGCGGAGCGCCTGAATCGAGCACCCAGCGATATTCGCCGTCATGACGTTTCAATCGATACTCCATGCGGAAGGACTGGCGCGCGTCGAATGAATCTGTAAACACCCGGTAACATCTTTCCAGATCTTCAGGATGAATACAGTCTGTCCACCCGGTACCCAGTTCCATTTCAAGTGGCCTGCCCGTAAAGTCCAACCATGACTGGTTGACGTAGTCGCAGAGCTTATCTGTGCCGCACGTCCAAAGCATTGCTGGCGCCAGGTTAGCCATGTTGCGGAACCTCAGCGTGCTGTCTCGAATGGCTTCTTCAGCCCGCCGCCGCTCTGTAATGTCAATAAAGCTGACAACGCCTCCCACAATTTCCTCTCCCTTGCGTTGCGGAAATGCCCAGCACTCAATTGGAAAAGATGTGCCATCAGATCTCCAATACACCTCGTCGACGGAGTGAAATGATTTTCCGTTACCCAAGACCGTCTTGATAGGACATTCGCTTGCGGGATAGGGCCTGCCGTCGGCCTTGGTATGGTGGATATGTTCATGCATTTTCCGCCCCATTAGATCTTCCATGGCCGTGTATCCCAGGAGCTTCAAAGCTGCGCGATTGCAGAAGGTGAAATTTCCATTCAGATCGATCCCATAAATGCCCTGGCCGGCCGACTCCAGTAACAGGCGCAGATTGTCTTTTCTTTCGCGCCGGGCCACTTCTGACTGCTCTTGCTCACGGATACGGCGATGGAGTTTCACGCCTCCAATGAGAAAGGCGACGAATAGTATGCTGGTGCAAGCCAGCTTAAGTTCGCGCTGAACCGTGATGGTGAGCGCAATCGCCTGTAAAACGAAGAGGGCCGCGAAAAACAAAATCCATAATGATGTGGTTGATTTGTATCTGAATTGTGCTGCTCTGCTCACGTACATGATTCCCCGCTGAAGCATTTAAATTCAAAGTGGCAGTTGCTGAAGTATATCCTTTCTGAGGAGCTCATCCGCGCTCGACTGGTAGTTTTACCAGCCATTGCTAAGAACAAATTTAGATTCCGAGATCAGGCTGATGTCCCTGAGGGAGCTTCTGAGCCAGAAGTTAATGTTTGATTTGTCTGGATGACTACATACCTACGTATGAGTGCACGGTAGGCGGCGTTTCAGAGTTCGCGGTATCGATGTCGACTTCCTGGGTCAGGTTCTTTTCCAGGTACCTGAATAGCTTTTGCCGCCAATGCGCTTCAAAGCACTTCGTGGAGCAAAACATTCGCCTGGGACTGCTGGGCTTAAAATCGCCAGGCACAAAGATGGTTGTACATTTCCCATAGAAGCATTTCTTGAAAGGTTGAAATCCGAACTGCGACAAAAGTTGATATTTGAAGGGATCGCGCTTCTCTCTCCTTGTCCTGCCAGGCCGTGAAATAGGTGTGGCAGCTTTCTCGCAGATCGGCGTCGAAGGGCTGCCCTCCTTCTCAGCTAAATCAGCCATCAGGGTTGACGGATAAATCAAAGTCGACACTTTCGCCATGTAGAAGTTTTTTCCATTGCGCAAGGAATTCCCATTCGTGGCGTGGCTTGGTTCTTGTAGTGCGGTTACATGTGGCGGGCGCTTGTCCTTTGCGGACGCAACTTGCGCTATGTTGTTGTACCGAACTGTTGCATGTAACAGGTCCTGTTCCGGGCGGTGTCCATTGGTGTGCTTATCTAGTCTGGGCATATTTCACACAAGCGGCGAGGCAGCTTTCCCGCGGCCTCGCCTGGGGCAGGTGCTGACGCCGCTGGGAGTCAACATCATCGCCTTGGCTCGCACTGTAATCATCGATTGCGTGGAGTTAAACTGTTACATCTATCAGAGATCGTCAATTTATTTTGCTGCGTGGCTCATGGCTTTGGTCTCCAGCAGGGCGAGCGCGAGCAGGTCATTGCGATTCTGGTTTGCATTATGCATTTCGGAGATGTATTGAATTTCTGATTGGCAAAAAACGCAGCGCGCTTCATGTACAGCTCGCAAATCCTCACTAGCTGTAGCCACCGTAAAAGAGCGCAGGCACTCAGTGCAGGTAATCAGGGCAAAAGATGTTCCGTTGGTGTCGACACTAATTCTGCGTGCCCATACGAGTGTCCTCTCGGCCTCATGGGCGTCAGCTCTTTGAATGAGCTCCGCGGCGATCTGAAAAAGCTCAGAAGGTTTTCTCTGGCCCTTGATATAGAACGCGTCTGCCATCACTCCTTCGGGTGCAGTCTCTATGTCATACGAGCCGCTCATGGCTATGACCGCTATCCGTGGAAACCGCCGGCGGACAATAGTGAGAAATTCGCGGCCGGACATATCCGGCATATCCAGATCACATAACAATAACCTTGGGGCATCTCGCTTGATGATCTGCAGCGCCTCAAAGCCGTTTTGTGCCGCTGATGTTTCATAGCCTGCGGCAGTCAGAAGCAACGTCAGCGTCTGCCGTACTCCCATGTCATCATCAACCACTAGGACGTGACACTGCTTTTTCGGTGGACAAGATGGTCTCTTCCAACCCGCCGGCTCTTTGACTTCTGCATTCTTCAAAGCTCGTTCAACCGCTCGCTCAATGGAAATCATGCACACTACTCCTCGCGCTCTTAAAGTCCAGCGGCGCTGAATGCCTTGGACGTAAATTCAGGTTTTCAGCTTTCATCTATCTACACTTCTGCTGGAATGCGTCCTACTGGGAAAAGTGACAGGGAGGGTGAGTAGCCTTGAGGGGATTGCGCGGAACGGGCAAAGATCCGCGTACTTTCCTTTAAGTCTTAGGAAAGACGTATTACGCTGATCCAAAAGAAGAGCGCTTTGATTAGAAAAGTTTAATTGTGCCGGGAGAAGTAACCTTGTTTGTTATATACGTGGAGCGCCGGTCCTGGCACGGGTGGGATTACCTGCACTTTGATCTTGTGCCAAGGCGCATCCTGTGCGCCATGACCGGGTGAATAACCTAAAACGTACCGGTTCCGAAGCTCGCGGCTTAAATTCGCGGCGATTTCGGGGAGCTTCTGCACGTCATTGATGGTGATTGTGCGTCCGCCGGTCGCTTCTGTAATTTCAGTCAGCAGGCGCTCTCCGGTCCATTCCTCATATGTCTTAAACACTTTGGAAAAAATTCCGAGACCATAAATTTCCACATCAGCTTCCTGCACAATGCGTCGAATTTCATTCTTCACATAACGGCTATGGTTATCTCCGCCATCAGAGATAATCACCAGCGCGCGCCTGCTATATTGCGCTTTCTGCAGCCTGTCCAGTCCCATGTAAATTGCATCGAGAAGCGCCGTATTGCCATGGGGGACCGCGAAAGCCAGCTTGTCCTCAATGCTGGCTGTCGAATGAGTTGCATCGGCAAGCATGGCCGGATAGTCAGAGAAGCCAATCACAAAATAATCATCGTCAGGATTGCAGTTTTCAAAGAACTGATGCAATGCCTGTCTTGCCGTATCTATCTTGTCTTTCATGCTGAAGCTGAGGTCCAGCAGGATTCCTACAGAAATCGGCTCATCCTCCGTCGAAAAATACCGGATGTCTTTCTGCTCGCCGCTCTCAAACAGTCTGAAATTATTTTTTCCCAGGGTTATCACAGGACGGTTCGCCTCATCCATTACCGTCACCGGGACAAGAGCAATGTCAACATCCATGCGCATGGGCTTGGCGCGATAAACGTCCTGCTTGGAAGTCGAGGGATCACTGCGGTCGTCATAGTTTGCCGGCGGATTTATATGGACTGGATCTTGCGCGGATGCGGGCCGGACCAATGCCACCGCAAAAAGGCAGAATAGTAAAATACGGAAAGAATAACCGCTGAACATGGTACTCCCTGAATGAACACACTACACGCGCCAGCGGCTCCAGCAGTATAACGCAGCAATCGTGAAAAGCCCACTGGAAGTTTTGTCAGTAAGTATTCTTTTTGAACGCGCAGAGACTCTGCGTAATACCCCTGTGATGAACATCCAAGGCAACTCTGTCCAAACCTACGCTCCTGACGTGCAGATTCACCTCATCGGCATCGTGCGTTTTTAAGTTCTCATCTTTCTGGCATTTCTGACAGTTATTAAGAGCCGCTCTGCCGGAGAGTATGGAATTGCCTCGACCATTTGGGGCCAGATTCGATTACAGGAGAGCGACTATGAAGAAAATTATGTTCGGGGTTTTGTTTTTATTTGCAGTGAGTGCATTTGCCCAGGACGAGCCAAGATTTGAAACCTATCTAGGATATTCTTTCACGCGTGTAAACTCCGGCATCAACGTTCCCGCATTTTCCGCCAACGGCGGGCTTGGAGAAGTGGCCTTCAACTTCAACAGATGGCTTAGCGCGGTTGGCAGCTTCAACACAGTGCACAACGGAAACATCAGTGATTTCCACGTAGACCAGACTTTGTTTGGATATAATTTTGGCCCGCGCGTGAACCTGCGGCATGGACGTATAACACCATTCGTTGAAACACTGTTTGGCGCCACTCACGATTCCCGCAGCTTCAAGGTCCCCAACACCACTGTCGTGATAGCCAACACCACGCTCTCCCAGCGCTTTGTAAACGATGCAACTGCATTTTCCATGCTCATTGGCGGAGGACTGGATCTGCCCATCAATAGGCATCTGGCATTCCGGCCAATCAAACTGGACTACTACATGACGCGTTTCCAGCCCGTATTCATTGAGGGCCTGGGCAACGCAAACCGTAATCGCAACCAGAGCAACCTTCTCTATAGCACTGGCCTTAACTTTCGATTCTGAAGAGCGGGCACTACGAATTCTCATTCGCTGTGCCTGACTTATCTCAAACCATTCCTCCGCCGCTGGAGATAGGATTATGAAGAAATTTGCGATCACCAAATCTGTCGATACACCGAAGCATATTTCGCCAAAAGACCCAGGCGCCTGCACAGAGCGCGCGATTCCGCGTACGCCGCAGGCTGGTGCGTCGAGGCCTCCCATTCTGGTCATGCTTGTTTCAGAGTCAGTTGCGGAAGTTGTGGGCGTTGGACACACAGGAGTGATCCGACATAGCCGCTCCGCTGCAGAGCCGCCCTCTTATTACGAGGTTTGGCTCGTCGGCCAGGACGGAATTGCCGATTATGTTCCGGCGCTGCAGGGCATCATGAATGACTTCCATGCCCGCAGCGCTTCTGCCTGAATTGGATCTGCCCGCCTGAGGTCGTCTTTGTTTGGCATCAAGGCAGTGCTTTATTGAAACAACTGGCCTAGAGCATTTTGCTTCCCTACGGTCTCTTGACCGCGGAAGCAGGCATATGAGGGGTGATCAATGAAGTGCCCAATCAACTCCGTCACAATCACCATGATCTATTTGGTGTTGATATTGGCGATTGTTTTTCCTTTGTGTGTATCTGCAACTCCTCCGTCGCCGGCGATGACCACCGCCTCTGCCGGAGTCGACCCCGACAAGCCGTCCTCAGAAATGAATCACCACATCGCAGGAATTTTTTTGATTGCGATTGGATTGAGCGTGATCTGGAGTAAAAACGACAAGGCCAGGCCGTGGCTAAAATGGCTGCCGCCGATCCTTTTTATTGGCGCTGGCCTCTTTCTGGCTGCATGGAGTGACGACGAGATCTGGCCTCGCGGGAACTTAAGTTGGCTCTGGCTATTGCGGCATGATGCCGAGGCGCGACAGCACAAGTTCTATGCTTTGTTATTGATTGTTTTTGGAATAGTGGAATATGTGCAGTCAAACCCAAGGCTCCGTAAGCCGTGGCTCAAAATGGTATTTCCTGTGCTCTGCGTTATGGGAGGTGCTTCACTTTTCTTCCATCACCACAGCAGCATGACGGTTAGTGCGAACGCCATGGACCACTCAGCCCATCATGTCTCTGCCGCACAGGATATGAACAGTAACTGCCAGAGCGCCTCAGAAGCTGCGCCGGTAAATCCGCAGGACCATCATCACGGTGCTGCGGAACATGATAGTGCCGAACATGGTAGTGCTGCGCACGGTGCTGCAGAGATTTCCAACCCTTGCCCGTCTGCGATTGCTCAGTCAGGCTCTTCTTCAATTGCACAGGGTCACGACCATGCCCACATGGGAGTCGGAGCCAATATCCAAAGGCAACATGCCTGGTTTGCAGTTGTCGGCTTTTGTGTTGCGCTATTCAAATTTCTGCACGACTTTGCCCGCCCTCCCGTTCGGGTGTCGCACTCTTTATGGGCCAATAGCGTGATTGTGCTCGGGATATTGCTCCTTATATATGTGGAGTGATAACGCCTGAGCTTCGGTTGATACGGTTCTGGCGGATTTTGGATGTCTTTACGTAAGAATCTCTTATTCTGCCGCGTCCTGCTGGGCGTAGTAGCCTTTGCGGCAGATGATATGCATCCCTCGCCTGGTGGCCTTCAGTTGGATTTTGTGAAAGCTGCCGTCTCTAGTAAATTGCGACGGACGATAGGCCAGCAGATAATAACTTCGCAGCTGCGCGCTTAACTCCTCAAAAGCCTTTCCCAGTTGTTTTTTGTTGCCGGCAGGAAGAATCTGGCCGCCGGTCATCGTCGCCAGTTTTTCCAGGGTCCTGTGTTTGGGATCGTCCCAGGAGGGCACGGGATTAGTATCCAGCACAATCACCACCACGTTCTGGCGCAATGCTTCTTCAATAATCCGTGCCGGCTGCAACTCGCTCCGGTTATCATCGCCATCAGTAAGTAAAACGAGCACACGCCGGGTATATCCTTTGTCTCTCTGTTGTGACAGCCTCTCACAGGCGAAGTGCACAGCATCATAGACGGCGGTACCGCCACCAAGCTTAAGGTTTCTCACAGCCACGGCCAGCGCTTGCGTGTCCGGTGTCAGGTCCTGGACCAGAGCAGGCTGGTCACTGAATCCCAGAACAAAGGCAAGATCCTGCGAGGAATTCATGAGCCGGCTAATGAACAATGCTGCCGCATCCTTCTCATATGTGAATTGCTGTGAGACGGAATCGCTTTTGTCCACTATGAGCCCCACGCGCAAAGGAAGCCCGGTCCGGCTTTCAAACATTCGGATAGATTCTGGCGGAAGGCCGTTGTCGCTCAAGCGGATCTCGTCCTGCGACAGATTCGTTATCCAGCGATGATGCTTGTCCGCGACAACGAAAGGCAAGTCAACCTCATCCACATGCAGCGTAAATGTCCCTATTGGGTTCTCATCATGCTTGGGCGGGATGTTATTACTGATGTCGCTTTGCGGGAAAGAGCGGACAGGTACCAGCAGCACAAATGCCAATGCCAGATACATTAAATGTCGATTCAATTGCCGCCTGACGGGAGGGCGGATTCTGCTCGGGGCGTTTCCCCGGACGGGAAGGTCAAAGAAGATAGTGCTTTTGGCCATAGGGAACGTTATTCTGGGCGGGACTTCTCAACCAACTGCCAAAAGTGTCAGAGGCACGTCATCCCCTGAGCTGGAAGCGGGCTCACGTCCCTGTTCGGTCGAGGCTTGCCCGGGAAAGAACTTCACCTCCAGTGCCCGTGGATCCCCGATTCCGAGTGGCCAATGCGTCTTCAACGCAGCGACCCAGTTCTGGAAATGAGAACGGCTTCTCAAGAATTGAGATTTCAGTGCCCAGATTGCCAACATCGGCATAACCTGAAATAAAAATAGCGGCGACGTCCGGTTGTTCGCTTCGTACCTCTTTAACCAGATCATCTCCCCTCATGCCAGGCATAATAATGTCGGTTACTATCAAATCAATTTCGCGCGGTTGCCCGTGGAAGATCTGTAATGCCTCACTGGCATTTTCTGCTTCAAGGACTGTATATCCGAGGCTCTCCAGATATTTGCGTGTCATCAACCTGATTCCGGCTTCATCCTCTACCAGCAACAATTTCCCTTCGCCCCGGCTGGGTAATGCTTCCGTGACAACGGGGGGCTCAACTACTTTTTTGGTGCTGAGCGGCAGGTAGATCCGGAAAGTTGTGCCTTGGTTCGGCTCGCTCTCCACGCTGATATGACCTTCCGCGCGCTCTACGATTCCGTAGACCATCGCCAGTCCCATACCTGTACCTTTACCTGTATCTTTCGTACTGAAAAATGGTTCGAAGATACGCTGCTTAATTTCAGGAGGCATGCCAATCCCTGTATCACTGATCTGGAGGACGACAAACTTCCGGGGCGAATTGGGAAAACTCGCGTCTTCCGGCAGCACTTCAGAAGAGGTCGTGAGCGACAAAATTCCGCCGTGCGGCATGGCATCACGAGCATTCAGCACAAGGTTCATAATCATCAATTCAAGTTGAGAACTGTCTACATAGATGGGCAGGTCTCCGGGGCGGCAATTCACTATGAGCTGAATGTGCGACGAGAGGAGCGGTTGTAACATCTTGGCCATTTCCGTGACAGTGACGTTCATGTCCACGACTTGTGGATGGATGGGATGTTTCCGGCTGAACGACAGCAATTGCTTTGTAAGCGTGGCAGCCCTCTTTCCTGCCTCGATCAGGTGCTCACAATAATCGCGATCGCCTTTGGGAAGCTCCGGGTCGGCCAGCATCTGGTTTGCATATCCAAGAATGATCATCAACATATTGTTGAAATCGTGCGCGACCCCTCCGGCCAGCCTGCCTACAGCTTCCATTTTCTGCGATTGACGCAGCTCCTCTTCCAGTCTGGACGACTGCGTAATATCGCGAAAGCTCCATACGCGTCCTACTATTTCGCCATCCACGCGTTGTGGCTGGGAGTAGCGCTCAAGAATCCGGCCGTCTTTGAGTTTGAGGGTCTTAAATCCCACTGAGTCCTGCTTTGTCTGCAGGTTCTCCAGGTCGTCCAGAAACTCCTCTGGAGCTTCCAGTTGTGGCGCCACAGAAGAAAGGAGTTCGCCGCTGCGAAGTCCGGCTACGGCAATGCGGGGTAGATGCCAGATATCCAGGCACTTTTGATTGCAACTACTGACATAGCCATTATTCGAAATCACTAGGATGCCGTCCGCCGTGGATTCCAGGGTTGCATTCAGAAGCGAAAGTGAATATTCCAGCTGGACCTGGGCATAGCGCCGCTCCTGGTTCTCAATGCGGAGTGCTGCATTGGCTTTGGCCAACTCCAGCGTGCGCTCCTCTACCTGCCTATCAAAGCCCGCACTCGCGCGTCTCATTGCCTGTTCTGCTTCCGTGCGAAAGCGCAGGTCGCGTGCCGTAAAAATCACCCCATTGATGGCGGGGTCCATCAGTTGGTTGCTGGCAATCACTTCAAAGGGCACCCAGAGACCGTGTTGGCTCTTTAGCCTTACGACTGAAGGTACTCCTTCACCGGGCTGACTCACGGTCTTGGCGAACTCTGCTGATGCACGCTCACGATCATCGGGATGAATAAAATCAAATACACTCTGGCCGGTAACGTCAGTTGTTGGTGTCCCGAGCACACGCTGCACCTGCGGGCTGATAAAGCGAATGAACCCTTTATCATCAAGCAACGCCACAATTTCTGAAATCCCATGAAGAAGCAACTGCAGCCGCTTCTCATTTGCTGAAATGGCGGCCTCAATGCGTTTGCGATCACTGATATCGCGGTTGATGCTAAGGATCGCCCTTCGTCCCCAATAATCTATGGATGAAAGGCTCACAAGAAAATCAATCCTGGCGCCTTCCTTTGTGATGTCAGTTCTCTCAAAGGTGCGTCCGGAACGAAGCACGTGCAAGTAGTTGGTCGTGTCGTGGGTAAGCATTTGCAGGTGCTTGCCGACCATTTCTTTTTTTGTATAACCATAGACCTGGCACGCGGACTTGTTTGCCGCAAGCACGCGAGAGCTTTCAGGCTCAAAAATAAGCACCACATCATTCACGGCATCCACAAGTGAGCGGCAGAGTTTGCGTGCATCCGACACAGCGAATTGTTTGTTCGACATGGTCATTGTGCGAGTTCCATTTTGGAAGGCAAGAATCAAAGTTGTTTTATTCCGTGAAAAGGTTCGCTGAGTTCCTGTTTTCTAGGAACTGGCAATAATGGCAGTTTGTTGGAACCACATTATGCTGAATGCTTGTTCTCTTTCGGGACATCTCACGAGAAAAACAGAAGCGCTTGATCGAGCAGGAAGCGCTAGTGCTGGCAGGCTACTTGCGTGGTTTGCCCAGCCACAAAGTCAACGGACACGCTGGAAGCTGTGTTCGTACGTCAGGTTACGTATCACCAGGGAAAAGTCTTTCTTGGGGCCCGTGGCTGTGATGGCATCTACATGATTCAGCCCGTCAGGGGCGGTCACAAATTCGGTAAGAATATGGACAGGGGCCTTTTGGTCCGCTAAATAGGAAGACGCCTCAAGAGTTTGTACTTCGTTGTCCTTCTGGTTGAATGCAATCGTCACCAAATCGCCCGCCTTCGCGTAATTATGAATAGAGAGTTTCTTCACGCCATTGCCCACGGGATTTGGCCCATCCGCAATGTCACCTCGTTCATACGCACGCCGTAACGATTCGGGATCAACTTGAGCGTAAGTTTCGGCTACTTCCTTTAGTTCTTGCGCGTACATCAGGGCGCCGCGCTGCTTCTTTTGTGTGATCCATTCATGCATCCCGCCTGCTTTTTCAGTCTGCGACAAATTCCCTTCAGGAAGATCCATAGCTGTCCTCCTTATTCTGCCATCCGGCCCAAGCTGAGCTTCAAACAACCGTTGGCTCTGGACTTTGCCTTTGACGCTGATGGTCTCCTGCTGTTGCCAGGTGTATTCAGCAAGCATGGCCTTACTCCTCGCCACCGTTGTCCTGATTCCCGCGATTTGTTGTTCCAGAGAAGGACCTTGTGCCGGCACAGTTAATGCCTCCACCAGCGCGCAGGTGAGGCCCGCCACTATTAACCAAAGATCACGCGCGTTCTTATGATGCAGAATCATCTATGCGTTCCAGGCAGTCTTGGGAATCAAGCGCAAGCAGGGAAGATGGCGAATGAGTCTGCTCCAGAATGGCGAAGAATCCAGCGCTGACCTGCCTGGTTGGGATTCTTCAACTGACGATTGCGGCCCAAATACGAACCGCCGGGAAGATCGATTCGATCAAGATCACTGACGCATCCTCAACTAGGAAAAGAATTGAGGCCACGCCAGGTGGGAGAACCTCGCACCGATGCTTCCCGGCTGGTCTCTACCACAATAAGCATTCGCGTTTCATAAAGAAGCTGGAAAAAATAACAGACAGGCGCTGCGGTTTGATGTGCAAGGGAAAGAGGCCGAATTGTGGGTTTGCCGCGATTTTCCGCTGTGTCCCTGCAATAACGGTCGGCATGGCCGTCGTTTTTCTCCTAAACAGAATCAGGTTCGCAGCAATAACAACAGAATCATGCAGCCCAAAATGACGATAAAAATAACCTTCCCCAAAGTTGCCCAACTGTATCTGGGTGCATCGAGGAAAACGAGTTCACTCCCCGGCAGCGGAGCGGCGTGTGCCACGTATGGGAGATGCTCCCGGTAGTCGGTAGGAGAATCCAAATAGCGGATCGCATTCCACACGGAAGCAGCGGTCTGAAACTCTAGTTGTTCCATTCGCGTCTGCTGATTTCGGTGAGCCATCGGTCGCATGGCAATCCAATGCCGCCATCATTCTAGGTATGCAATTGACCGTACTTCGACTGGCAGGTTTGACAGATTACCTTTTCATCCCAGCATTGCAGCTTGGCACTTTTGACAGTTTTCCGGCCTTTGCGGCACAAGCTAGGCTTCTGAGGAATCGTCTTAATCAGCTCTTGACCTGATTTCAGCCAAATTGGCGGCGGCTCGTCGAGGACCAATCATGAACGCACTTACAGGTTCACGCTTCTTCTTGTGTTTATTTTCGCTTGCGGCGTTTCCGTCGTGGATTTATGGACAAACAGCCGCGAACCAGACAGATGCACAAGCGCTTCAACAACAGGTGGACGCCTTGAAAACGCAGATCGCAGATCTCGAGGACAAGATCAAGAACCTGCCATCCACTGGTTCTGCAGCTCCAGAAAGTTCGGGCGCTCAGCAGGCGAAAGGCGCGGATGCTCAGCAAGGCGCCAAGACTTCAGAAGCTGCTAAAGAATTGAAAACTGAACAAACAGAAAGCAAGGCCACGGCAGACTACAAATTGTTCTCAGAAGATGAACAAGCCGCGGCACGTTATGACAATGTGCCTCTTGACCCCCGCTATCCAAATTATTTCCGTCTGCCGGGAACGCGAACGTTCATGAAAATCGGCGGCTACGCCAAGAGCGACCTTACTTTCGACCCGCGGCCCGCGGGAGACCAGGAACGATTTATCCCGGCCAGCATTCCCATTCCAGCACCCACTGCTAACGTAAGCAACTCAACCGTCTCAGTGCGTCCCAGTCGTATCAACGTGGATTTTTTAGTGCCCATTGAAAAAGAGCGGGCGCTGAGGTTCTTTTTTGAAATGGACTTCTTCGGCTCTAGTTCTACGACTCCACGACTGCGCCATGTCTATGCGCAAGGGAAGAACGTGTTGATAGGCCAGACATTTTCCAACTTTATGGACCCAGACGCCGGGCCCGATACCTTGGATTTTCAAGGACCAAACAGTCAAGTATCGATACGCAATCCGCAGGTGCGCTACACGCATCGCTTTAGCAAGAAAACCACCGCCAGCATTTCCGTTGAAAAGCCCTCTTCTGATGTCGCATTTAAGACCCCTGATTTCAATGCTCAACCTAACAGCCCCAGCCCCGACGGGACCGTGCAGATACGGCACGAAATGAGTCGCGGCCATGTTCAGTTCGCCGGGTTGTTCCGTGACATTTCGGCCTCTTTGCCTGACGGGCGCAGCGACTCTGTTTTCGGATGGGGTTTCAACCTGGCTGGGCTTTTCAAAACTTTCGGCAAGGATACGCTGGTTTACCAGGGCGCCTATGGCAACGGCATTGAGCGGTACATCAATGACACATCCGGATTAGGAATCGATGCGGCCGTAATAAGCGTGCAAAACCCTCATCTTGAAGCAGTGCCTGCCATCGCTACCTACGGCGGTTACCAGCATTTCTGGTCTCCCAAGTTGCGCTCGTCAGCTGTCTACGGATTTCTCCAGAGTGAGAATACGCCGGCGCAGGTGCCTGCGGCGTTCCACCGCAGCGAATACACTGCGGTAAACCTCATCTGGAGTCCCATTGCGTCATTGAGTTTTGGCTCAGAGTTCCTCTATGGCTGGCGCGTCAACAAGGACAACAGCACGGGCAACGCGCCCCGCATTCAGCTCAGCGCGAAATACAACTTCATGCAAATGAAAAGCTCCAAGTAAGTACCTACTTAAAAAAGAAACGGACAGGTGATTTATGAGTACCGCTATCAATGAGGCAAACGTCCGGCTTGACCAGTTCTTTACCGTAGCCGAGGCGCGGCAGGACCGTTGGCGCAGACTGCTGACTGTTGCGCGCGCATGGGAAGCAGCAGGAAAACAGGATGCTTCGGGAGCGGTAACGGACAAAAAGCGCTCCAGCGTGGTGAACAGTTTCAGTGAGCTCCGGCAGTGGGAAAGCTTCTTTGCCTATCCCGGCCCGGCGCTTCTAAAAACGATTGAGGGCCGAATTACACAAGGCGATGCGACTGGCACAGCCCGGTTGATACAGTCCATTAGCGCCGCCCTGCTGAGTCACTCTTATCGCACGAACGCCGCAGACTGGGGGAGCCCAGACATTTTCACGGGCAGTATAAGTGATAAGCTGCCGATCGCAAGCAATGGAAATATGCCCCAACGTCCATATTTTGAAGTCCTGATTGCGACAGCCGCTTTTCCCTCAACTTGGCCCGGATTCAGAGAAGAGTTTCGCAAGCTGCGCAGATCGCAGGATCAATTTTTTTATGAAACCGTATTTGTCGGCAGCTTTGAGGATGCAGTTCTGGGAACGATCCTGAACGGAAGCCTCGAAGCAGTTATCATCTCTGAGGGCATTCCTTTCGCGTCCGTCAACAACAGCCCGCTTCTGCGCGAGTTTCTCTCGACTCATCTTGCGGCTACAGGGATCGGCACCGATTTCTCAGAGCTATCACTCTCGCTGGCGCAGGCGCTGAAGTTGGTCCGGCCGGAGTTGGATATATATCTTTTAAGTGATCGCGAGGTGGAAAAAGTTGCAGGCGATCCGGGAGCAGAGTGCTTCCGCAGGATCTTTTACCAGGTTGAGGAACCTCTGGAGCTTCATCTCAGCATCCTTGATGGCGTGGCAGACAGGTTCAGTACCCCGTTTTTCGATAATCTTCAAAAATATGCGCAACGCCCCATAGGCACCTTCCATGCTTTGCCAGTGGCCCGCGGAAAATCGATCTTTAAGTCAAATTGGATCAGCGATATGGGCAGGTTCTATGGCGTGAATCTTTTTCTGGCGGAGTCAAGCGCAACTACCGGAGGCCTCGACAGTCTGCTGGAACCCACAGGCAATATTAAGGTGGCGCAGGAACTCGCCGCCCGGGCTTTTGGGGCAGATCACGTGTTTTTCGTGACGAACGGAACATCTACGTCCAACAAGATGGTTGAGCAGGCACTGCTTGCCCCGGGCGACATTATGCTGGTGGACCGCAACTGCCACAAATCTCATCATTACGGCGCTGTCCTTGCTGGCGCGCTGCCGCTTTACGTGGAGGCTTATCCGCTCACGAAATTCTCAATGTATGGCGCAGTTCCATTGCGCACAATTAAGCGAGCGCTTCTTGATCTAAAGGCGGAAGGGAAGCTCGACCGGGCCAAAATGCTCGTTCTCACAAACTGTACTTTCGATGGCCAGATTTACAACGTAGAGCGCGTTATGGAGGAATGTCTGGCGATCAAGCCTGATTTGATATTTCTTTGGGACGAAGCATGGTTCGGCTTTGCTCGCTGGAGTCCGTTCTACCGCCGCCGCACCGCTATGGGGGCAGCAGCCGTTTTGGAGAAAAAGTTCAAAGATCCGGCATACCGTGCCGCTTACGCAGAGCAAGAAAAGAAATTCGGGGCCGACCTTGACCCCGCGGATGAATCTCTGCTGGAAACCCGGCTTCTGGCCAATCCTGGCAAAGTACGTCTGCGCGTTTACCAGACGAACTCGACCCACAAGTCCATGTCCGCCTTGCGACAGGGCTCAATGGTGCTGGTGAAAGACCAGGATTATCACACCGTGGAAGAACAGTTCCATGAGGCGGTATTTACACATGCATCCACTTCACCCAATCAACAAATCATTGCCTCACTGGATGTCGCGAGGCGGCAGATGGAGTTGGAAGGTTATGAGCTTGTGAATCGGGCCATTCAACTGGCGCTGGACCTGCGACGCGAGGTGAACAGTCATCGATTGATTTCCAAATACTTTCACATCCTTGGCGCGGATGAAATGATTCCTGCTGATTTCCGCAACTCCGGCTTTGTGGACTACATCACTCCCGGAGCAAACTGGGCAAAAGCGGTAAAAGCCCTGCGCGAAGATGAGTTTGCTCTTGATGTAACTCGCCTGACCCTGGTGTGCGGAACTGCCGGTTACGATGGCACGCAGTTCAAAAATATGCTGGCCGCGAAATATGACATCCAACTGAACAAAACGTCGCGCAACAGCGTATTGCTGCAAACCAACATCAACAATACCCGGAGCGATGTGGCGCACCTGATCAAAGTTCTGGTTGAGATTTCGCAGGAAATTGAAAAGAGACTTGAGCAGGGAGGTAGCGAGGAACGGGACACATTCGCTGCCCGAGTGAAGTCGCTCATGGAAGATGTTCCTGATCTACCGGACTTCAGCTATTTCCATGATAGCTTGCGCGAGAACCCAGCCAGCATTACCAGCGAGGGCGATATGCGAGCAGGGTTCTTTGGCGCTTACCGCCAAGAGCAATGCGAACACCTGAAGCTCTCCAGTCCAGAGATCGACCGGCGGATCAAGGAAGGACCGGCGCTTGTCTCGGCCAATTTTGTGATTCCATATCCTCCGGGATTTCCGATTATGGTGCCTGGCCAGGTGATTACCAGCGACACCATTGATTTCATGCGCAAACTCGATGTGAAGGAGATTCACGGATTTTCTGCCGCGTTGGGGTTGAAGCTGCTAAAGCCCTCTTTCCTGGAAGCGGCAGGAGGACGCGAGGTCCGGCGGTTGAGTAAAGAAAAGGGAACCATAAAAAAGCAGGCTGCATAAGTCAATACTGGTGCCTTGACATTAAGGCTGCGGCAAGCTGTGCGCAGTCCGACAATTCTGTGGAGCAAGGGAATGGCGCATCCGCGCGGGTTACCCAGGCCCTCAGCCCGAGGCGAAGGTCTTTTTTATTGTCTGAGCGTCTGATGTTGCGGCGAGTTCTTCCTTTGAAGGCGAATCGATGCTTCGAACACGCAAGTCTCTCTGGGGATAGGGAATTTCAATTCCGGCGTTACGGAAGGACTCCAGAATCGCCATGTTGATCTGGCTTTTCAATTCGAACCATACAGACTGAGCGGCCCAGAATCTGAGTTCAACATTCAGGGCGCTCTCACCGAAACCAAGAAACAATGTTTCCGGCCTCGGAAAGGCGAGAACATGCGGGTTCGACGTAGCAATTTCCATGAGGAGTTTGAGCGCCAATGCAGGATCAGTGCCGTAGGAGACCCTTACCGGTATTTCGACCAGCCGCCGAGTCGAAGACAAAGTCCAATTCGTGACCTGGTTGGAAAGGAGGTTGCTGTTGGGGAGAATTACCTCGGCGCCCTGAGCAGTCAGGATTGTACTGGAACGAGCTCCAATGCGCCTTACGATGCCAGAAACTTCGCCAATCTCAACCGTATCTCCAATCCGTATTGGACGCTCAAATAAAATGATGAGGCCGGAAGCAAAGTTGTTGATGATGTTCTGCAAGCCGAATCCGACACCGAGGCCCAGCGCTCCGGTGATCACCGTG
>Ga0068856_100002574_pt1 | contig 18686 bp, 17 predicted proteins | sample KBSCornC62_FD_66595 | JGI IMG/M metagenome (GOLD analysis project Ga0068856, IMG submission 66595) | Corn rhizosphere microbial communities from Kellogg Biological Station, Michigan, USA - KBS Corn C6-2 | ecosystem: Host-associated > Plants > Roots > Rhizosphere > Soil ...
CGTTTGAAATCCGCCAGGCCCTGGCGCTCTTCCTCGGCCATATGCTTGCTGTTCTCCAGGTCCGCCTTGCAGACGGCCTTGAACCAATCGTCACTGCCGACGTGGTGGGGATCCACGGCCTTTGCGGCATCGCGGATTTTGTTGTGATCCTCGATCGCGTCCCGAGTCTCGTCGGCAGCGCTGTCCGCATCTGATGCTCCGGTGCCCTTCTTTAAGAGTCGCGGATAGAAGAATCGCTCCTCGGCCTCCGCGTGGGCATCGAGCAATCCGCGGAGCCTGGTCCAGATCGCCGTCAGCGCCTCAGCATCGCCACGGTCGATCTCCTGGAGGAAGCCAAACAGCTGCCGCTGCTCATTGTGCTGTTCAAGAATGATGTCGGTGATGTCCAATCGTGCCTCCGTTGTTTTGACTGAAACGACAGCAGGCTCCCGATGATCCGCCCGAAGAGAATGGAGCAATCGAACCGTTTGGCGATCCTGGCGTTAGCTAGCTTATGCCATCAGTCCTGATCACCGGCGCGAATCGTGGCCTGGGCCTCGAGTTTGCGCGCCAATATGCCTCCGACGGCTGGGCCGTCGTCGCGACCGCCCGTGAAGTCACGCCGGAACTCGATTCGCTTGGCGTTCGGGTCGAGACTCTCGACATGAGCGAGCTCGAAGCGGTTGCAGGGTTTGGCCAGCGGCTCGACTCGCTTGACTTGCTGGTTGCCAATGCCGGCACCTACGGTCCGAAATCAGTCACCACCCGAGAGGATGGAGAGACATGGCTGGAGACCTTTGCAGTCCAGACCGTCGGCCCTTTCCTGCTGGCGCAATCGGTGCTCCCGTTGGTTGCACGCTCGAACGGCAAGCTGATTGCGATCACCAGCCGGATGGGAAGCATCGAGGACAATACGTCCGGTGGCTACATCGCCTACCGTTCCTCGAAGACGGCGCTCAATTCGGCGTGGCGGTGCCTGGCGATCGACAACCGGGGCAAAGTGACTGCCGCCGTGCTCCATCCTGGCTGGGTGCAGACCCGGATGGGTGGATCGTCGGCTCCGCTGACACCTGAGCAGAGCGTGGCCGGGCTTCGGAAGGTCATCGAAGGGCTAGGGCCGCAGGATTCGGGCGAGTTCTTCAGCTATGACGGCTCGCAAATCCCGTGGTGAACCCGGAAGCTTGCGGGAATCGCCTCACCGCTCTATAGGCGCCCGCTTTCCAGCTTAGTGGAAACCCAATGGCCCGGCCGAAAGGGCTGCCGTGGCGGTTGGACAACGCCCGCCCTCGCGAAGGCGGGGGCTACAGAAAGGACGAAAATGCCCAAGCTCAAGACGAAGAGCGGCGTCAAAAAGCGCTTCAAGCTCACCGCCACCGGCAAGGTGAAGCATGGGGTCGCCGGAAAGCGCCACCGGCTTATCAGCCACAACGCCAAGTACATCCGCCAGAACCGCGGCACGGAACTTCTCGCCGAGGCCGATACCGCCCGAGTGAAGCTCTGGGCGCCCTACGGCCTGAAATAAGGAGGCGGAACGATGGCAAGAATCAAACGCGGAACCACTACCCGCGCCAAGCACAAGCGCATCCTGGATCAGGCGAAGGGCTATTACGGCCGCCGCAAGAACACGATTCGCATCGCTCGCCAGGCCGTCGAGAAGGCCGGCCAGTATGCCTATCGCGACCGCAAGGTGAAAAAGCGGAGCTTCCGGGCTCTGTGGATCCAGCGGATCAACGCCGCGGTTCGAGCGGAAGGACTGACCTACGGCCAGTTCATGCACGCGCTGAAGCTTGCGGGTGTCGAACTCGACAGGAAAGTTCTCGCCGATCTGGCGATGAACGAGGGTGAGGCCTTTAAGGCGGTTGTCGCACAGGCGAAGGCCGCGCTCCCCGCCTGAGCAGTATGGCAGACGAAGAAATGAGGGCGTCGGAAGCGGTTTCGGCGCCCTTTTCGCTGGTGCGGTTGACGTCTTTCGACATTCTTGGGACGATTGCCGCGCGCTGTGGTGGAAAGGGGAGAGGCGCGCGTGCGGATATTGCTCTTCTTCTATCTTATTCTCACGCTGCTCGTATCGGGACGCATGCTACTCGACGGAGTGGTTTGGACCGCTTTAGCACTTATGGTCGGGGTCCTCGTCGATTTTGCTGGTGGAAGCGGAATGCGCGGCGCGTTCTATCGTGGGCAGAAGAGTAGCGGGTTCATTATTGGAATCGCTCTCGCGTTCGCTGGAATGGCACTCGTTTTCTATTCTGGTGTTACCGTGGCGATATTCGGATCAACCATATCGGCGGACCTTTGGGTGTTCCTTGGCTTTGTCCTTGGCTTCTTTGCTGCACGACCTAAAGACGCGGGTGATCGGGTAAATTCTCGTGGGGATGCCGAGGACATCGCGCTGGGTACAATTGCTCCCATTGCGGCGGGATTAGCTGCTGGTCGACTCACGCCCGAACAGGCAGAAAAACAGATTCGAGACTCCGCGTTAATAGCCCCTGAGGCACCTGCGCTGTGGGACTCGATGAGCGTCGAACAGCGACAGGAGCTTGGCCCAGACTTTATGAAGGTAGCCGCCCATCCGGATTTCGCAGTTCGAATTGAGAAGCAACTTGAGCCGCTCAAGAAGGCTGATCCCGAGTTTTGGGAACAATCATTGGGGCGCGCAAGAGACGAGCTTGGTAGTTCGACGGGCGGGAACAAGCCCTAAGCGGCTCATAGTGCTGCGACAGGCGAACGCGCCGCTTCCGAAAAAGGTTTAGTGACTTCTAAGCAGACCCGAGAGGGCGCGGAGGTCTGGTCTTCCGCGCCCTTTTGCGTATGGGGCGAAAGCATGGCCGATACCGAAGACCTCTCGGGCGAAATCGCCGCCGCGCCTGACCTTCAGGCGCTTGAGGCGCTGCGAATCCGGTTACTCGGAAAGTCGGGCGAAATCACCGCGCTTCTGAAGTCGCTGGGTAAGATGAGCCCGGAACAGCGCTCGACTGAAGCGCCGAAGATCCATGCTCTCCGGGAGCAGGTGACGAACGCGATCGCCCAGCGGAAGGCCGCGCTTGAGACGGCGGAGCTGGAGAAGCGCCTCGCGACCGAGCGCGTAGACTTGTCGCTCCCGGCGCCAGAACAGCCACAAGGCAGCGTCCACCCTGTCAGTCAGGTGATGGACGAGCTCGCCGAAATCTTCGCCGACCTGGGCTTCGCGGTCGCCGAAGGTCCCGAAATCGAGGAGCAGTGGTTCAACTTCACCGCATTGAACATGCCCGAGTACCATCCGGCGCGGGCGATGCAGGACACCTTTTACGCTCGGCGCATCGGCGGCGATCCGGAGGCGGAGGCGCATGTGCTGCGCACTCACACGTCACCGGTGCAAATTCGAACCATGACCTCGCAGCCGCCGCCGATCCGGATCATCGCACCGGGTCGAGTCTATCGGTCAGACAGCGACGCCACCCATACGCCAATGTTTCACCAGATCGAGGGGCTGGTGATCGACAAGGCGATTACAATGGGCCACCTCAAATGGACGCTCGAGACCTTTCTCAAGGCCTTCTTCGAGCGCGAAGACATCGTCCTGAGGATGCGGCCGTCCTATTTCCCGTTCACCGAGCCATCCGCCGAAGTCGATGTCGGCTGGTCCATCGAAAAGGGCCGGCGCGTCGTCGGCGGTTGCGAAGGGTGGATGGAAGTCCTTGGCTCGGGGATGGTCCACCCGAAGGTGATCGCCAACTGCGGTCTCGATCCCGATGAGTGGCAGGGGTTCGCCTTTGGTACCGGCGTCGACCGGCTCGCGATGCTGAAATACGGGATGGACGACCTTCGCGCCTTCTTCGACGGCGACCTGCGCTGGCTGAAACACTACGGATTCCGATCTCTTGACGTGCCGACATTGAGTGGGGGCGTCGGCGCATGAAATTCTCGCTGTCCTGGCTGAAAGATCACCTGGAGACCGACGCTCCTGCAGAAATGATCGCGGAGCGGTTGACGGCTATTGGCCTGGAGGTCGAGGCGCTCACGAATCCCGCCGAAATGCTGGCGCCGTTCAAAGTGGCAAAAGTGCTGACCGCCGAGCGCCACCCGCAGGCCGACAAGCTCCAGGTGCTCACCGTCGACGCCGGCGAAGGCCCGGTGCAGGTGGTGTGCGGCGCGCCTAATGCCCGCGTGGGGCTGGTGGGCGTATTCGGGCCCCCCGGCGCGTACATCCCCGGAAGCGATATGACCCTGAAGGTTGCGGCGATTCGGGGCATCGAGAGCAACGGCATGATGTGCTCGATCCGCGAGCTTCAGCTCGGTGACGCTCATGAAGGAATCATTGAGCTGGCCGAGGACGCGCGGATTGGTGCGGCTTTTGCGGACTACGCGGAACTCAATGATCCCATATTCGATGTCGCGATCACGCCTGACCGCGCCGATTGCATGGGCGTGCGTGGAATCGCTCGCGATCTCGCCGCGGCCGGTGTCGGGACTCTGAAGCCGCTGCATGTGCCGGAGATTACGGGCTCCTTCGCATCGCCAATCGAAATCCGAATCGAAGATCCGGAAGGGTGCCCAGCATTTTTCGGTCGGGCGGTCCGCGGCGTTAGCAACGGCAGCTCACCCGAATGGATGCAGCGGCGGCTGAAGAGCGCCGGCCAGCGGCCGATCTCGGCAATCGTGGATATCACCAATTACGTGATGCTTGACCTAGGGCGACCGAGCCACGCTTATGACGTCGCCAAGCTGGACCGGGCGCTGATCGCTCGACGGGCGAGTGACGGCGAGACCGTCCTGGCGCTGAACGAAAAGGAATATGCGCTCGATTCCTCGATGACCGTGATCGCAGATGAGAGCCAGGTGCACGACATCGGCGGGATCATGGGCGGCGAGCATTCGGGCGTGTCCGACGGCACGACCGAGATCATGCTGGAGGTCGCCTACTTCGATCCGGCGCGGATCGCGCGGACCGGCCAGAAGCTCGGCCTTACCAGCGACGCGCGAAGCCGTTTCGAGCGCGGAGTCGATCCCGCGTTCCTTGAGGATGGGCTGGCGATCCTCACCGGCCTCATTCTCGAGATCTGCGGCGGCGAGGCGTCTGAGGCCCTTCAGGTCGGCTCTGCGCCGATTGAGCGGCCGGTCATCAAATTCGACCCGGAGCGAACGCTGACGCTCGCCGCGATCGACGTGCCGGAGGAGCGCCAACGCTCGATCCTTCTGTCGCTCGGCTTCGAATTTGAAGGGAAAGAACAGGTTAAAGCACCGACCTGGCGGCATGACATCAGCGGCTCGGCCGATCTGCTCGAAGAGGTCGCGCGCATCGAAGGCTATGACAAGATCCCCCCCATCCCGCTCGAGCGCCCAGCCGGAGTTGCAAGGCCGACTGCCGTAGCGCCGCAATTGCTGGAACGGCGGGTCCGGCGCGCAGCGGCCGCTCTGGGGCTGAACGAGGCGATCACCTGGTCCTTCATCTCCGAGGACGAGGCCGAGGCTGTCGGAGGCGGCCACTGGGCCGTGGAAAACCCGATCAGCCGGGACATGAGCATCATGCGGCCGTCGCTCCTCCCGGGACTGCTCAGTGCCGTGCGCCGAAACCTCGACCGCGGAGCGTCCTCGGTCAGGCTGTTCGAAATCGGCCGCCGCTATCTTGAGGACGGGGAGCATCCGGCGCTCGCTCTCGTGCTGGCCGGTGAGCGAACGCCCCGTCAGTGGCAACAAGGCAAGGCCCAGCCGTTCGACGCGTTCGACGCGAAAGCTGCCGCGCTCGAGCTGCTCAGGGCGTCCGGAGCTCCGGTCGACAACCTGCAGGTGATGGGAGACGCTGGACCCTTCTATCATCCGGGTCAGTCCGGCACCTTGCGACTCGGAGCCAAGACTGTGCTGGCCAGCTTCGGAACGCTCCATCCGTCGACACTCAAGAGCTTTGAAATCGCAGTTCCCGTAGCAGTCGCCGGCATCCACCTCGACGCGATCCCGTCCCCGCGAGGCAGCGGGAGAGCGCGGGCACGCTTTTCGCCCCCGACGCTACAGTCCGTCAGCCGCGATTTCGCTTTCTTCGTCCCAAGCGATCTGTCTGCGGAAGGCCTGGTTCGGGCAATCCGCGGCGCCGACAAGCAGTCGATTATCGACGCGCGCATCTTCGATCGCTTCGAAGGATCGGAGGGGCTTTCGCTTGCGGCGGAGGTGACGCTTCAGCCGGGCGACAAGAGCTTTACCGATGAGGAGCTGGCGGCGATTTCCGCCAGGATCGTCGCGGCAGCCGAGAAGTTAGGCGCTCGTCTCCGGGGCTAGCTCGAAGACGTTGATGGCTGCATAGACTCGCGCCTCGATGTCCTCGCGCTTGAGACCGGGCGGGATCGGCTCGCCGATGCGGATGTGCACGATCCCCGAGCGTTTGAGCAGGCCCTTGGTCCACAAGCGACCGCTGTCGACCGCGACGGGCACCACCGGCAGCCCCAGCGCCCGATACAGCCCTGCGAAGCCTGAGCGAAGCGGCGGCGTGGAGCCGGGAGGGACTCGCGTTCCTTCGGGATAGATGATCACCGCGCGGCCTTCCGCCGCGAGCTCTCGCCCTTGCTCCATCATCGCCCGAAGCGCTTTCGCGCCGGCGGTCCGATCGACGGCAATGACGCCATAGCGGCGCGTCAACCAGCCGAAGAGGGGAATTTCCGAGAGTTCTCGCTTCAGCACGATGACGGGCGTGTCCGCCAGCCGCGCCATCTCCATGGTCTCGTACATCGACTGGTGCTTCACGGCGATCAGCACTGCGCCGGCAGGAATGGCTCCGCTTACTTCCGTACAAATGCCGAGAACGTGCGCGGCGAGCTTGTCATGAAGCCGAACCCATGTCGCTACCAGCCGGCGCGTGGCATCCCGACCGAAGAGGGTGATCAAAAGCCCCGCCAGCACCAGAACAACGGTCAGAGGATAGAAGAGGAGCGCGTAGAGCGCTGACCGGAGCCGCTGCATGTCTACTCGACGATCGCCGAAATTCGGCGAAGCAGATATTTGTTGTACTCGGCGAAAAGGGTGGTGAATTTCGGTTGCGTAGGAACCGCATCAATCACAATCATGTCGCCGCTCCCGCCGAAAGCGCGCCGGAATTCATAGTTCGCCCGGCGCATGTGCCAGTCGCTGGTGATCAGCCGAAATGAATGAAAGCGGTGGCTGTCCATCCAGCGCTTCGCTTCCTCTGCGTTGGAGCGAGTGTCCACGGATTCGGTTCCCAGGTCCACGCAGCATTTGAGCAAGGACGCCATTCCACCCAGACGGGCCGCGAGATCTTTCTTCGTCACGGATGGGTCGACGCCTGAAATCAGAAGGCGCTTCGCCTGCCCCTTCTTGAGCACATCCATGGCATGCTCGATGCGCCCCGGACCGCCCGTTATCACCACGGCCGCGTCTGTGCGCTGATGGCCCGACGGTCCCGCCAGGGTCACTCCGAAGAAAATGAAGCCGAGCAGGTAGACAAGCAGCAACAGCGACAGGAAACGCAGGATCATAACGTCTCGCGCAATGCCTTCAGTATCGCCCAGCGAGCAACAAGTATCGCGAGGATAACCTCGACAATTGGTGCGACGGCCAGGAGAAGGATGTCACCCTTCCGCAAAGGCGCTCCGCCAGTCAGCTCGGTTGCAAATGCTGCTCCAATACTAGCCACGAGAAGCAGCCCTGTGGCGGCCGCAAGGCTGCCCGCTAGTGCTCCAATCAGCGCGTCGGTTGCGATCTTGCGCTCGAACAGGCGAGTCACCTGGCGATCGGTGGCGCCGATCCCGTGCATGATCTCAATCGTGGAACGATGGGTATCGAGAGCGCCTCGTGAAGCAAGGACCACTGCAGCGGATGTTGCGAAGGCCACCAACACGACCAGCAAGAGTGCGAGCCATTGCAGCGCGTGGAGGGAACCGAGCAACGGACTGAGCTCGGCAGTTTCCGCGATCACAGTGGCTCCAGGGAACTCACGCCTGATTTGCGCCTCCAGCGATCCCGGTTGCGAGCCGGTCCTCAGTTCGACGGTGACAAGCGCTGGCACGGGCAGGTCCTGGGCTGCGGCTGCGTCGCCAAGCCACCGCTGTAATGTGCTTCGCATTTCCGCTTCGGGAACGGGCGTTGCACTCAAGACTCCGGACTGAGAGCGCACAGTCGCTACGACTTTGGGCAAATCTGCCGAGATTCCCGCGGGCAGCTCGATCACGAAGCGATTGTGAACGCCCTTCGTTACCACGCCCGCGGCATTCGTGAGCGTCAGCCCCGCAGCCGCAACAAGGAGCATCACAAAGGTCATGGTCGCGATCAGCGCCGTCGTTGGGCGGTGCACCTTTTCCGCAGGGAGAAGGCTGCGCTCCCCGGCTATGCGATTGCCCAGCTTCACGGACCGACAGGCCTCGGGAATGGCGGGTTTCGAAATGCGCCTGTTGGGTCGATCATGGTGCCGCCGTCCAGCCGCATCAATTCGGCGCGCGGCTGCGATGCAATAAGGTTGATGTCGTGTGTCGCAACGACGACCGTCGTACCAAGCCCATTCAGCGCTTCGAACAGGCGGAGAAGCCTTGAGGCCATTTCCGCGTCGACGTTGCCGGTGGGCTCGTCGGCCACGAGAAGTTCGGGTCTGCCAATCACAGCCCGGGCGATCGCAACCCGCTGCTGCTCCCCTCCCGAGAGTGTGGCCGGACGAGCGCTCGATCGATCCGCAAGGCCGACCCAGTCGAGCATCTCCCGAACGGAGGTTTCGATCTCCGTCTCCTCTCTGCCCGCAATTCGAAGAGGCAGAGCGACGTTGTCGAAGGCAGAAAGGTGCCGGATCAGCCGAAAATCCTGAAAGACGACCCCGATGCGTCTGCGAAACCCGGGGAGGGTCTCGCGCGGCGCCTCGCTCAACTCCTCATCAAACAGCCGGATCCGACCGCGGGTCGGACGCTGCGCGAGATACAGCAGCCTCAGTAGCGAAGTCTTGCCTGCTCCTGAAGGACCAGTCAGGAAATAGAAGCCTCCCGCAGCCAACCGGAAATCCAGATCGCGCAGGACTTCCGCGCCTGTCCCGTAACGCAGCCCGACGCTGTCGAATTCAACCAGTGCAGGCAGCGCTTACCCCTCCCCAGGCTTCTTGTCGCATGAGCACGCCGCCTTGCCAATGTCCGCACATTCCTGTTTATCCGCTGCACACCATCGGGGAAGGCGCGCGCGATGATCCTGACCTGCCCGTCATGCGGCACACAATATGCGGTGAAGGATGGAGCGATCCCGCCGGAAGGGCGCAAGGTGCGCTGCGCCGCCTGCGGCCACAGCTGGCACCAGACTGCAGCAGAGACGCCTGAGGAAGCAACGGCCGCAGAAGATCCTCTCCAGGAGCCGGAGGAGTTTGCGCCGCCCGAAGCAGATGAAGGCTGGTCTACAGAAGACGGACGAGGCTGGGGTTCTGAGGCAGAGCCTCACGGCGAGAATGAGCAGGTCTCGGAATCGGTCGCCGAGGGGCCGATCGAATCCGGTGCTCCGGGCGCGCCGCTGGTGGAACCACCGAGCTCTGTTCCCGTGCCTTCTCCGGATGCCGAGCAATGGGCAGTTCAAAGCTACGACGAGAGTCCCGAGGAACTGGCGAAGGAAATTCCCGACCGGGAGGAGATCGCGGCAGCCGAGGCCGAAACGCCGGATCAACAACGTCGCAGCTGGCTGACAGGCGTGCTGATCGCTGTCCTGGTGGTGGCGATTATCGCGCTGGCAGTGTGGTTCCTGGCCCCCAATTCGGTGCGGCGCGGGCTTGGTCTTGCCGCGGCCGCCGCGCCGGCGCTGCAGATCGCGGCTGGTACACCCGAGCGGCAGAAGCTGGCGAGCGGCAATGAGCTGGTGGTGGTCAGCGGGCGGATTATCAACCCGAGCGCAAGCAACCAGCCGGTGCCCCCGATCAAGGCCCAGTTGCGCGACCGATCCGGAAGGCTCGTCTTCAGCTGGACGATCGACCCGCCGGCCCCAAGCCTCCCGCCGGGAGGAAGCACTCCCTTCAACAGCGCCGAGATGGATGTTCCCGCGAGCGGGCCGGATTCGACTGTGACTTTCTCACTAAACAGCTGAAGTCACTCGAATTCTATGAGATTCGCTAAATGGGTTTGCCCGCCGCTTCGCGGCAACTCGATTGTCTCTAGCCGCGCGCCCACGGGCCTGCTCGTCGCGTTAATCCGCGCTCCGCTGACGATGCGAACTGTTGCGGTCGCCTCTGCAACCAGGCTGCCAGGCCGGCGCCCGTCCGAATGGTAGTTCGGACCAGGGTGGCCGGGGTGAGCCATCGCGATCGCAGCGGCCGCCAGGAGCAACATGGTCCCTGTGTAACGCAGCCGTCGGGAAATGGTAAACAACTCGTTAAGACAGATCCCGATTTGGGACGGCCGCAGCGGCGTTGCACGGGCGAAAGGGCTTTGCTAGAGGCGCGCCGGCCAGGGGCGGCATGATGCCGCCCAACATTCCCATGTACGTGCGGTCGTGGCGGAACTGGTAGACGCGCAGCGTTGAGGTCGCTGTGGCCGAAAGGCCGTGGAAGTTCGAGTCTTCTCGACCGCACCAGAACTCAGATCGAATGCGAGGGGTTCCTGCAAAGGCGCGCTCGTGGTCCCACCTGTTGCAAGTGCGTCTCAGCAGCAAAGACGAGGGGGTGAGAGAAAGTCGTCTTAGACGACTACTGAATCGAGGCGATCTTCGGCAGCGGAGTGACCTGAGTCGTGCCCATTCTGACAACAGTCCGCTCATGCGAAACCATGGCATGGAGCTTCAACTCCTGAGCAACCTGAACCGCGTTCGCCGCGGCTTTCGAAATGCGGATCGAATATTCGCCGTAAGGCACGCGGTCGAACAGATAGAAGCCGTCATAGTCCGTGCGGGTCGTATCGACGACCTTGCCCGAGGCGTCGACGAGCTCAAGATCCAGACCCTCGAAACCGACTCCGCCGCTTTTCACCAGCGCGCCCTCGATATCGCCCCCGCCGACCAGAGGAATGTCGACGTCTGCGGCCACCCCTGGGCGAGGCACGACCACCTGAAGCACCTTTTTGGGCGTGAGCATCGGGTTTGAAAGGCTCATCGTGTCGATGCCGACGGTGATCGGGTGGAACGGAGTGAGGCCTGCGACCGTAACCGCACCGTCGGAATTGGTAGGTTTGTCGGTGGAAACTGTACCGGTGGTGACCTGAACGCCCTTTTCGAGCGGCTCGCCGGGATCGTACAGGCCATTGCCGTTCAGATCCTCAAATACACGGGCATGAACGACTCCTGCGCTCGCCAACGGCTCACGCGACATCGCGAATCCGTGGCTCGGGTCGAGTGAGAAGTTCAGGTTGAAGCCGATCGCGAACGATCCGTCGGTCGCAGCCTCGCCGGTGACGGCCAAAGCCATCGTCCTGAAGCGGTTGATGTGGGTGATTGCCACGCGTCCCTGATGGAGGGGCGCGTCATAGGCCAAGGTTCCCTCCCAATCCACATTCCGGGAGCCCGACCAATAGGCATCGAGCTCGGCGGTTCGAAGCCGCGAGCTCGGGTTCATCTCGAATTCCGCGGTTCCGCGTAGCCGAACTGGGCCCACGTGTCCGGACCCTAGAAGATCGACATACATCTCAGGCGGCGGGGAAGGCCCATGCGGCGTATCCTGGCGGACGTAACGGACATCCGCTGCAAGATTGAAGCGGTCGATCATCGTCGACAGCTGTCCGGCGGCCTCCAGCTGGCTGCTTCCGTCTGCAAGCTGCGTGTAATGAAAACCCCCGTGAACGGGAAGGTCGACATGGCCGATTCGAATCGGCGCATCGATAGCGAGCTGTGCCTCTTTGCGGCTGCCAACCGGTTGACCGGGAATGTGAAAGTTGTTCGCGATCAATGCGTCGGCGTTGACGTTCACTGATCCAAATTTGCCGAGAATCTGGGCATGGGCAGCGGTGCCGCCGCCGCTGTCCCGTGCCGCCGAAACCTCCACCATCGCCGGACCAATGGAGCGGCGAACTGCTCCTTCGACGAAGGTAACCTGTTGATCGTCGATCAGAATTTGGCGGGCCAGAACTCCCACGGATGTTCGCGCGTCGATCCCGTGCTGGACTGAAACGGCGGCCTGATAGGAAGGCAGATCACTGCCGGCCGGCGGGCGCTCGAAGTTCAGGAGATCCTTCCCCGGCTGGTTGAATCCCACCCAATACCAAGTCTTGCCGGGCGGAACATTCTGCTCGCCGATGTTCACGGTCTCTTCGTGAGCGCGAACCTGGCCCTGAGGGCCATAGAGCACAATCTTGATGTCGTTGTCCCCATACAAAAGGGGAATGTCGCTGAAGATATAGCGCTGATTGGCGTCGGACTTCGCGAACGCCATCAGCTGCCCGTTTCGGTACAGCTCCGCTTCCCATCCGCTCGGGAGATCGCCCTCAAACGTCTGCCGGTCGAAGGCCGTCGGAGTCGTCAAAGGCATGTTGGTGACCACCGCACCGCGCCCCGCCGCCGGCGTCCCGGTCAATCTCGTTGCAAAGCCGTCTACATCCCCCACCGCGATATTCGTCGCATGCAGCGGCCCCAGAAGCTTGCCATCCGGATCCGAACGGTAAGCGCGCACCCGAAGCTCGCTAGGAACACCTTTTTCGGAAGTGGCCATTTGCGTGTCGTAGGAAACATCTGCGACTTCGCCGGCGGCGAAGACCGACGCCTGCCGATCGACCCTCATCCCGGAGCCGGCCAGATAGGTCGCGCCCGCGCTGACTACGAAATCGAGTGCTGGCGCTCTCCACATCCGATAGGGGAGGCGCACCTGGGGCAGGCTCGACAGATCGAGCTTGGCCGAATGGATGTTTTTCGCCCGCTCCTCCCGCTCAAGCGCAAGCTCGACAGGGAGTTTCGTCGGGGTTTGGAGTAAGAGGACAGACCCGGACGTGACCGGCTTCACTCCAATCCCGAACCAGCGAGAGAGGGCGCCCGAGTCCACGCACCAGCCTTCCGGAGTCTGGCGAACCGCATATTTCGAGAGCTCTTCGACTTTCCCGCCGTAGCTGGCAGTACCGGCGCCGAGGTTGATGGAGATTTTGTGGTTCTCCTGAAAGGCCCAGCCGCTCGCTGTCTTCGCGGCGAGGTCGATCTTGATCGGCACATCGATCGTAGTGATGAAATCGCCGAAGAGAACACAGGTGCCCTCCGGAGTGTTGTACGCGCGGACTCCGTCACCCAACCGGTATTGGTGAATCTTGACGTCAAGAAGGAACTGGCTCTCGGGATCCGCAGTCCAGCCGTCTCCATTCGGCGCCGATGCCACCGCCGCAACGGTGGTTGCGCCGGCAAGCGCCAGCAGTGCGCAGGCTTTGCCCAACCAGGTTCGGACTCGAACCATGGAGACTCTCGTCAGCTGCTCCGCAGCTTACCGGAGGACCGCCTGGGTTTCGGCGATCGTCTTCTGACCGTCATCGTACTTTTCGATGTACTGGACGGTGACGAGGCCGGTCAGATCGCCCTTGTAATTCTCATCGACCGGCACTTGGATTTTGCGGTCATTGATCTCGGTGTAAACGGCGACCGCCCCCTCATCCGCAATGGGGTCCTTCACGCCCGGCTTGAGGATCTTGACCTCGCCGAACGTCGAGCGCGCCCCAGTACGCGTCAAGTCGAGCGCCACCACCGGTTTACCGTCCTTCTTGTCCAGGTGAACGTTGGTGATTCCCGCTTGTACGTCGAGGCTGCCGAGGCGCACAATGACCGGGATTGTAACGCCGTAGACCGGGATCAGCTTGAAGCTCAGTCCCTTCGGCGCATCGGCAGGTTTCGTCACCGGAGTGGTGGGCGGGATCGCCCTGAACAGCAGGTGCACGCGATATTCGCCGTCCGGTAATCCCTCCGGCGGCCGAGCGACGATTCGAATCGATTGAGGCTCGTTCGGCGCGAGCGTTACCCGGCGGGGCGCGAAGATGATCATATCTTCCGCCGCTTTCTCGCGATCCGTCGGCGTAGTGACGTCTGCGAGGGATCCGTCCGGATTCATCCGGCGGAACTCGGTGGAAATGCGATACGTCGCCGGCTCGTCACCGATGTTGTTGAGTACGATCTCGGCGCCTTTGCCTCCGTCCAGAATGATCCGTGTCGGCGCGACCAGGAGGTCGCCGACGCCAGCTTCAGCGGGGGTGGTTAGGAACAGGGACGGCGCAGCGAACAATGCCGCTGCGGTGAGTTTTCTGGTCAGCAGATTCATGTTGGCGATCCCCACATTGCTCCAATCCGGAGCGATCACCCTCTATTGATCCAGAATGGTTGATTTTCAGTTCACCATGCCTGTTTAGCAGGCACAAAAAAGGGGCCGCCCAGCATGACCGGGCGGCCCTCGTCAGCTGCGGCGCATGGAAGCCGCGGCCGGGACTCTTACTTACTTGTAGTCGGCGTTGACGGTGAAGGTGCCGCTATAGAAACCATCGATCGTTCCGCTCGGAACGGCGAGGTCGCCGCCGACGCCGAAGGTAACGCCGGTCGTCGGGCCCGCGCTGCCGAGATTGACAGTGGTCGGAGCATCGAGCGTCGCGGAGATCGCGGGATCGCCTGTAACACCGTCGGTCAGCGAAACCGTCGAGCTCGGCAGAGTGATCGAAAGATCGGCGTTGCTGGTGCCCGTCGCAGTGAAGCTCGCGGCCGCAGTCGTACCGGAACAGGTCACGGTTGCGCTGCAGCTGGTTTTGCTGCCGTCCTGCGCCACAACGACGTGAGCGGTGTAGGCGCCGGCGCCCAGAACGATTGTTGCAAAATCGAGATCGGCGGCGTTGTGCGTAAGGGTCAATGGGCGGAAGATCTTCGCCTTCGCGTTCGCTGTCGCCGAGACTGGAGCAGCCGCGGCCGGAGCGCTAGTCAGAGCCAGCGCAGCAACGGCGCCGGCGGAAATCAGTAGCTTGTTCATGTTCAATTCCCCACTGGTTCAATGTGCCGGCTGACGACCGCTGGTCTGGTCACCCGTGTTGCCCCTATTAACCGCAACCGCTTACGCCTTTCCTCAAGGGGATGGTTAACGGCCGATTAGCGAAATCGCCGTTCCGGATGCAGTTCACATATATTCGACCGTAATCGGCACGTCGCCGCGGTATCCGCCGTCCGCGTCGCCGCTGATTCGCAAGCGCCCGCCGAACCGGAACGAGAGATTCCCCGCTCCATCGAGTTTGGGCATGCTTCCCAGGTCTGTGCCCAGGTCATCGATGTCGATTCGGCCGGTCCCCCCAACCGAATAGAGCGCAATCTCGGAGGGAAGCTCGACCCGAACCAATCTATTCGGCTCGCCATGCACGGAGATGGCGCCGACCATCGCACGTCCGCTAATCGCGGTGACAGTGCCGCTGACGCTGCGGTCTCCGTTCGGCGACAGAGTTGCCGTGCCGTTGCCGGCTCCGAGTTCTACCAATCGGTCGAAATCGAGTGTCGCCTGGACACTAAGCTGAATTGGGAAACCGTCGTCCGTCTGCTGCAGCGCCGTACTCGGGGTGCTGCACAAGCGGCATTGAGCACGCGCGGGATCGGGCCCGCCGGAGAGCATTCCGGCCACCACTATACCGCTCGCAACACAGGCGATCCGGCCCCACATAGGATGCCTGAATATTGGGAAGAGGCTAAAACAGGGTTAATCGGCCAGTAAGGCCTGCCCCGCCACTGCCCCGGCTGGAGGAATGGATGGACAAATTGAAGCTCGAAGACTCGGAGTGGCGAAGCAAGCTTACGCCGGAGCAATATCGAATCCTTCGTCAGGCCGAAACCGAGACGCCGTTCACCGGCGAACTCCTGAAGGTGAAGGAAGAGGGTGAATTTCGCTGCGCCGGTTGCGGAGCTCCGTTGTTCGAAACACGCACCAAATTCGACAGCGGCTGCGGCTGGCCGAGCTTCACTGCACCAACCGGCGAAGAAGCCATAGAGGAGCGTGTGGATCGCAGCCATGGAATGACGCGGACCGAGGTTCGTTGCGCCCGCTGTGAAGGCCATCTTGGGCACGTGTTCCCTGACGGGCCGGGGCCGCGAGGCTTGCGCTACTGCATCAATTCCGCCGCGCTCACCTTCGGTGGCAAGAACGAAGGGCAAGCAGAGCAGTGATCACCCGCTTGCCGCGCCGCACTGCAGTTTCTATCCGATAGAGCTGAATGGCCCCTTCCAGACCCGAATCCGGCCGGCGGCCGTTTCGCGCAGCCTTGCTTGGGCTGCTGTATTTTGCCCTTTTGAGTGCTGTCGCGTTTGGCGTCGCAGTCGCAGTCGCCGTCGCCTCGCTTCCAAGTTATCAGGATCTCACCAAACGAACCGACCTTGGACAAATGGTCCGGGTGCGCGCGAACAATGGGGCCGTTCTGATTTCCATGGGGCCGAGCTTCGGCCAATGGCTCACCTACGACCAGATCCCGCAGACAATGCGCGCGGCCATCGTATCGGTCGAAGACAGGCGCTTCCGCGACCATTTCGGGGTTGATGTTATCGGCCTAATACGAGCGGTCGGCTCTGCGTTGATCGAAGGGCATCGGGTGAGGGCGACCTCGACACTAACCCAGCAGCTTGCGCGGAACACCTTCCTCACGAACAACCGAAGCATGGCGAGGAAGCTTAAAGAAGCGGTGCTTGCCGTCGCGCTGGAGCGGAAGTTCACCAAGGACCAGATACTCGAACTCTACCTCAATCGGATGTATTTCGGAGGAGGCGCCTACGGGATCGACGCAGCGTCGCGGCGATTCTTCGGCCACGGAGCCGATCACCTTTCTCTGGGTGAAGCGGCAATCATCGCGGGATTGGTGAAGGCGCCGTCCAACTATTCACCGACAGCGGACATGGACGCCGCTCGTGATCGCGCCAAGGTGGTCCTGAAAACGATGGTCGAGAACGGGTTCGTTCCCGCCGACAGGGCCGAGCAAGTCGATTTCGCAAGCGTCCCCATCCAGCAGCAGACTCAGCAGAGCGCCGTCCGCTATTTCACGGACTGGGCGCTGCCACAGCTCGATACCCTGATCGACGACAGTACCGACCCCATCGATGTGTGGACGACGCTCGACCCGATGATGCAGAATGCCGCGACCAAAGCCATCAATGCTGACGCGCCGGATAGCGCGCAGGGCGCCCTTGTCTCGTTGGACCAGGATGGAGCCGTCCGGGCGATGGTGGGCGGCCGAAATTTCGTGACCTCCAACTACAACCGGGCGACCGAGGCCGTCCGCCAGCCGGGATCGTCATTCAAGCTGTTCGTTTACCTGTCGGCGTTGGAATCAGGGATGAAGCCGACCGATACGATGGTGGACCAGCCCGTCGACATCAACGGATGGCGTCCGCAGAACGACAACCACACCTTCTCCGGGCCGGTTAGCCTGCGCGAAGCCTTCGCACGCTCGATCAATACGGTCAGTGCGGAAATCGGCCAGCAACTGGGCTTTGCGACTGTCGCCGATATGGCGCACCGCTTTGGGATTACTACCCCGGTCTCGACGTATCCCTCGATGGTGCTGGGCACCAGCGAAGTCCGGCTGATCGAGATGACTCAGGCGTTCGCAGCCATCCAGAATAAGGGCGTGGCAGTCACCCCTTATGGAATTTCCAAGGTGGTCACCGCCAACGGGCAGGTGCTTTATGACCATCAGGCGCCGGAGCAACGTGTGCTCGTTGCCCCATGGGTGGCGGCGGAAATGACGGACCTCCTGCAAACGGCGGTGCTGAGCGGCACCGGTACCGCAGCCCAGATCGGGCGCCCGGTTGCGGGCAAGACCGGCACGACCCAGTCCAACCGCGACGGCTGGTTCATCGGCTTCTCGAGCGGGCTGACCACCGGAGTGTGGATGGGCCGTGACGATGCGAAACCGATCCCCGGCCTGTGGGGCGGAACGGCTCCTGCGCACGCGTTCCACGACTATATGACCATCGCGGTCGCCAATCGCCCCATCGAGCAGTTTGAGACCCAGGTGCCAATGCCGGATTGGCAACTGCAGCCGGACGAAGAGGCGCAGCCGGATAATATGATCGACAATGGGGTTGCTCCGGTTGTGCTTGACGAAAATGGCAATCCTATTCCGCAGCCGCCCGGACCAATCGAGATTCCATCGCCTCCGCCGCCGCCCAATGATCCGTCTCAACAGCAGGTTTCGCGGCGCATGCCGCCGCCGCCGGATTTTCCCGGTCAGCGATTCCCACCGCGCGACAGTCTGGCGCCATTGCCTCCCGGCTATCCGCGTCAGCCGCCCTATCCGCCTCGATCAGGCTATCCGCCCCAACCTTCGCAGCCGCGGCCCTACCCGCCGCAATAAAGCGCGAGCGGCGGCCATGTCGCCGCCGTAGAGCCTGCGCTCGAGCGCCTTGAATTCGGGCCCGTGATTTAAGTGCACCAGATGTGCAACCTCGTGAGCGACCACAAACCGGCGAGCTTCGCTCGGTGCAAACACCAGCCGCCAGCTATAGCGAATCCGCCTTTCGCTGCTGCAGCTTCCCCACCGCGTACCGGCGTCGCCGACTGTAACCGACGCCACAGTGGCTCCCGCCAGCGCCGCAAATTCCGCAGTCTCCCTCGACAGAAGCTCCAATGCATGACGCTTCAGAAAACGTTCGATACGACTGGTGAAACCTTCCGCCGGCCCGCCGGCGACAAGCTTCTCTGCGGTGAATGACGGGGTACGAGGCCCGGATTCCTGCCATTCCAGCTCCATTATGCCGTCGCCGACCGGAATCACGGCCCCGGGAACGAACGGTTCGGGCGGCAGAACTGATTCGAGCTGACGCTTGACCCACGCCCTTTGCGAAACCGCCCAGTCGAGCACCGTCCG
>Ga0068856_100002576_pt1 | contig 18684 bp, 18 predicted proteins | sample KBSCornC62_FD_66595 | JGI IMG/M metagenome (GOLD analysis project Ga0068856, IMG submission 66595) | Corn rhizosphere microbial communities from Kellogg Biological Station, Michigan, USA - KBS Corn C6-2 | ecosystem: Host-associated > Plants > Roots > Rhizosphere > Soil ...
TGATCTCCCGGTACTGCTGCATGAGCTGCGTCTGCGTCATCGTGCTCACGTGTCGTCGGCGCCGATCTCGGTAACAAAGGCGTCGATCTTCCTCGCCCGGAGCTGCTTGGCCGCCGCGGCCGCCGCGGCGCGCGTCTCGTACCGTCCGACACGCACGCGGTAGATTCGGGTCCCCGAGACCACGCGCGCGTCGATCTTGCGCGCCGCGAGCTTCTTGACGAGCCGATCGGCCTCGGCGCGCGATTTGTACGCGGCGATCTGCAGGGTGTACTTCCCGCGCTGCGCCCTGGCGATGGAATCCTGCCGCGCGGAATCGCGCGCTGCCGTCGCGCGGTCGCGCGGCAGCGGCAGATTTCCGCCAGGACTCGCGTCGCGCGCCACGCACCGCGGCGTGTAGTACGCGAGCTGGTTATGCTGCTCGACCTCGTCAGAGGGCACCTCGCCGAGCGCGCGCGTGAGGGCGGCGCATCCGCGCGGCAGATCGTTCAGCTCGAACAGCGTGCGCACCAGGAGCAAGTTCGCGCGTGCGCGGTCGGGACTGTTGGGGTTCTCGAGCAGGAAGCGCTCGAGGTGCGTCGCGGCCGACGCGCGGTCTCCGCGCGCTACCTCGAGCTGGGCAAGCGCGAGCAGCGCATCGCCGCTGCGCGGCGAGAGCGGATACTCGACGACGAGGCGCCGATAATCGTCCTCGGCGTCGGTGCTCGAGGCGGCCAACGACGCACGCCAGTACAGCGCTTCGGCGTATGAGGGCGTGTGTTCCGGCGTCGCCGCGAGCACCGAATCGACGAGCAAGCGTCCCGCGGCGCCGTTTCCGCTCAACACGAGCTGCCGCGCCCGCGCGAACACCGCCGAGTCGGGCGTCGCGCGGCGCTGTGCATGGAGCGGTGCGGATAGGAAACACAGCGCGAGCAGCGCGACCGCTGTCATCCCGAGCGAGACCGCACGCCTCCCGGCGGACAGGCGATGCTTCGACCCGGTGCGAGCACTAGAAATGACAAAATTCATATATAAATTCTCGTAACGCTTACGCCGCGCGTCGCCGCGACGGGGCGCCGCACATGGTGAGCACCAGGGTCGAGAGCAGTTGCTCGTCCGACGACAGCCGCGTGCCCTTGAGCGCCGCGTCGGCCTCGAGTAACGCCTCGAGCGCTTCGTCGATATTGCGCGCCGTCCACTGCTCCGAGGCACGCACGCACGCCGCGACGAACTCGCCCCAGGCTCGGCCGGTCATCACGGATCCGGATTCCTTGAGCAGACTGAAAAGATCGCCCGTCAGCCGCGACGGAGGCGTTCCGCGCTCGCGGGCCGCCTGCGCCCAGCCCGTGGCGAGTGTCTGCGCCGCCAGCGCCATCACGATCTGCACCGACGACGTTTTGGGCTGCTGGAGCACACCGGGCAGCAGCGCGACCGCGGCGGCCGCGTCACGTCGCGCCACGGCGTCGAGGAAATCGCCCATCGTCTCGCCGGGACGGATGCCGACCACGGCCGACACCGCGCCTTCGTTGATCGCACCGCCATTCGTGAAGCTGGCGACTTTGTCGAGCTCGATCCGGAGCTGCGCCAGATCCGTCCCGACTGCCTCCTGAAGCAGCGTGACGGCGCCTCCGGTGATCGTCGTGTGCAGGTCGTGCTCGACGTAGTACACGATCCACCGCGGAATCCGCTCGCCGCTCAGCGGCTCGTACTCGATCGGGATCGTGGCGGCGAGGAGTGCCTTGTCCGGCTTTGCGCCAGCTGGTGCGATGAGCAACAGCAGCAGGTCCGGCGCGGGGTTCTGGAGATACTTGTCGAGCATCGCGCGTGCATCTTTCTTGAGCGCGCCAACGTCTCGGATCACGACCACGCGCCGTTCGGCCATCATCGGCGGCGTGCTCACGATCGATCCGAGCGTCTCGGCGTCGAGATCGGGAGCGGCACCGCGCAGCACCTCGAAGTTGAAGTCGCGCGTTGCCGGCTCGACGGCCGCATCGATCACGCGCCGCAGCTCCTCGTCCTTCAGGTAGTCGTCGTCGCCGTAGAGATAGTACGCGGGCGCGAAGCTCCGCTCCTTGATGGCGGCGCGCAGCACTTTGGTGTCGGCGGCGGGCGGCATGCGCTCAATATACGAGCGCGCCGCGGGGTGGAACAAAAAATCGGCTAGTCGCCGATTACCGTTCCGTGTTATCGCGTCTGCTCGGTGTCGTGGAACTCGAGGCTCGCAAAACGCACGGGTGCCTGCCCCACCATGAGCACCGCCGGCCATACGGTCATGCCGGTCGACATGGATGCGACGTACGCCGCGTTGGCCATCGGCGCGGACGCGGTGTCCGCCGCCTGCGCGACCATCGGCGCGACCTGCGCAATTGGATCGGGCGCGAAATAATGCGTCGTCTCGAGCGAGAGATACGCGACCGCCGCCAAGCCAGCGGCAATCGCCGCGAACGTGCCCAGCGATGCAAGGTGTGCACGCGGCGCGATGACGTCGGCGCGCGCCGCCGGTCCCATGGCGCCTAGACGCGCGTTGAGCCGCGCCATGAAATCTGCCGATGGCTCGATCGCGGGGAGGTTCCGCACCAACAACAGGCTTCGCCGAACCGCCGTGTCCTGACGCGAGCACTTCGAGCACACGGTCAGATGCCGCAGCATCCGCTCCATGTCGACGGCGGGGAGCAGGTCGTCGACGAACCCAACGTGTTTGTTTCGAAACTCGCGACAATCCATCAGAGACTCTCGATCTTCGCTACTCGGTTCGACCTTGCGTACCCGTCGACGCAGGACCAGTTCCAGACTACACCACCGAACCCGCTCTGGCGAGTGCGGCGGCCGGAAACCGCGGAGCGCGGACTGAAGGCCGTCATCACAAAAAAGGAGATCCCGGCTCGACGCAAGCCAGGACCTCCCATTTTCGTCTCACTACTGACGACTCCGCACGTCCGTCGCGGTCACGTCCGCTCCGCGGCCCTCAGTCGATCTTCGGCTCGATGATCGACGCGAATGCGTTGCGGGCGCGATTCAGCCGCGACTTCACGGTGCCCAGGTTGCAGTCCGTGATCTCCGCGATCTCCTCGTACGACTTTCCTTCGAGCTCCCGCAGCACGAACACTTGCCGGTGATGCTCGGGGAGCTTGGCGACCGTCTCTTCGACCAGCTCGCGAAGATGCCGCTTCCGGAACATGTCGTCCGGACGCGCGGTGCTGTCTTCGAACTGCAGAGGACGGTCCTCTTCGTCCCAGTTACCGCGGATGGTCTGGAAGAGCACGAGCGGGTTCCGCGAGCGATTGCGGAGCTCGTTCTTGGCGAGATTGGACGCGATCGTGTAAACCCACGTCGAGAACTTCTTCGTTCGATCGAAGCGATGAATGTGGCGATACACCCGAATGAAGACCTCCTGCACGAGATCTTCCGCCTTCTCGCGATCGCCGATCGTGCGATAGATGAAGTTCAACAGCCGCGTCTGATATCGCTCGACCAATTCCTGAAAGGCGCGCTCTTCGCCGCCCAGGAACGCCGCAACCACTTCCGCGTCGTCCTGCGCGCGCAGCCTTTCTCTCGTCGCCTGTCCAGGCAACGGCGCCCGTTTGATTGCGACTTCAGCCATGTTCGCCCGTGCCCCCTCGGCACTGCAGAAGGAAACGACCCGAGAGACTAGACCCGTCTCTCAGTGCTCCGATTCTCAGATTCTTCGGTACGGCGAAAAAGCAGACCGTATGCCTATTAGACGAATACGGCGGTTCGCTGTTAACCCATTGGTAGAAAACGTCTTATCGTGCTCAGCGGCGATTCGGTCGAACCGTGCGTCGTCCACGAATCTGGACAAACTAGGGCGCGCAGGGGTCTCCGAATGTCTCCGTTTTGACACACGGCGCGAGCCGAGCGTTTCCTGCGCCAGTCAGCGGTTCGCGCGGAATCCGGCGGCGAAGAGCAGTCCGAGCGCGGTCTTCGCGTCTGAAATCTCCCCCTTTTCGATCAACCGCAGAGCGTGGGAGAGGCTTACGGCCTCGACTGTCATGAACTCATCCGCCTCGTGCTGCGTCTCGCCACGCGTGAGGCCGATGGCCATGAATAGATGAATTCGCTCGTCGCTGAACCCCGGCGTCGTGAGAATCGTCGTGAGGAATTCGATCCGTTCGGCCGTACAGCCCGTTTCTTCGCGAAGCTCGCGCATGGCACAGTCCGGCGGCGCTTCGCCCGAGTCGAGCCGGCCGGCAGGAATCTCATACAAGTACTGACCGGCGGCGTAGCGATACTGCTTCAACAGCAGGATCTGCGGATCCTCGCCGTGCGGATCGCTCACGAACGGAACGACCGCGCTCGCGCCGGGATGGTGCACCATGTCCATCTCGCCGATGGAGCCGTCCGGAAAGCGCACCGTATCTGTGTCGAGCGTGATGATACGCCCGGTGTGCACGCGGCGGTGGCTGATTTGACCAGGCTCGACGCCGTGACTCTGATCAGCGCTCATGCGATCGGCTTCCCCAGCGTGTCGTACGTCATCACCGGCCCAAAGCCGAGCGCGTCCAGCGGCATTCGAATCGCGTCGGGCGCGCCGACGACGACCATTTGCAGCATGTCCGGATGCAGATACGTCTGCGCGGCTGAGAGAATCTGATCGACGGTGATCGTGCGGACGCGCTGCCGATAACTGTCGTAATAGTCCTTTGGCAGCCCGTGCGTCACGAGAACCGCGAGCGCGGCGGCGATTGACGCTGTCGTTTCGAAGCGAATCGGGAAAACGCCATCCAGGTAGCTGGTCGCCAGCGACAGCTCGTCGGGCCCGATCGGCTCGGCGCGAATCCGGTCGATCTCGGTCAATATTTCGCGCGCCGCGGCGTCGGTGACATCGGAGCGCACCGCGGTCGAGACGGTAAACGGCCCCGCCTGCCGCCGCCACTCGAACGACGAGAACGCACCGTACGTGTAGGCGTGGGCCTCGCGAAGATTGAGATTGATTCGAGAATTGAAAAGTCCGCCGAGGATCGCATTCATCACATTCACCGGAAAGAAGTCCGGGTGATTGCGCGGAATGCCGACGTGCCCGATGCGAATCTCCGACTGCGGCGCGTCGCTCTTCGCGATGATGTGCACCGCCCGGTCCCGGCTGCGCGGCAGGTCGTCGCCGACCACACGCGGGGGCGCGCCGCCGCTCCACGAGCCTAGCGTTTCGCGGACGAGCCCTTCGGCGCGATCGGCAGTGATGTCGCCGGTGACGATCACCGTCGTGCCGCCGGGCAGATATCGCGTTTCGTAGAATGCGAGAATCTGCTCGCGATCGACCGCCTCGACGGCGTCGCTCTCGCCGCCTTCGGGCTTGGCAAATCGCGAATCCGGCGTGTACACGAATCGTGAGAACAGCTCGTCGGCGAGACCGCGCGGCTCGGCGCGAAGCTGCAGCAGCTCGGCCATTCGCTCCGCCTTGAGTCGCTCCACTTCGCGCTGTCGGAATGCCGGCGTGCGCAGCATCTCGCCAAGAATCCCCATGGCCTGCGGAAGGCGCTCCGACATCGCGGTGAGCGTGACGGCCGCCGCATCCCAATCCGCCGCGGCGTCGACGGAGGCGCCGAGTCGCTCGAAGCGTTCCGTGAGCTCCGCGCCATCGCTGGTTTGCGTGCCCTCGAGCAGCAGCTTCGCCGTGAGTTGCGCCGTACCCTCGCGTCCTGCCGTGTCGCACACCGCGCCGGCGTCGATGAGCACCGCGACCGTAACGAGCGGCAGCTTGTGCACCGGCGCGACGATCAGCTCGATGCCGTTCTCGAGCCGGCGCCGCTCGAAGCGGGGGAAGTGATACGCGCGCGGCGCCCCAGGAATCGGGCGCGTGCTCGGGACCGAAGCGGCGGTCATCGTGCCGCCTCCGCCGCGCCGGCTCCCGCGAGCTCGCCCGGGGCATCGTCGCGCGGCACGAAGAGCAGGCTCGCGCGATTATCCTCGCCGAGGCGTTCGTGGATGAAGCGATTCACGCCATCCGTGGTCACGGCGCGATACCGATCGACTTCATCGTTGATGAATTCAGAGTTTCGAAAGTACGTCGCATAGAGCGAGAGACGATCGGCGCGCTCGCTCGCCTGCTGCATCGAGCTCACGAACATCGTCTGGATCAGGGCGACCGCGCGATCGACCTCGGCATTGTCGACGCCGTCGCGCACGAGCGCGTCGATCTCGAACGCGACTTCCTGCTCGAGTTGCTCCGCCGGGACGCCGGGGCGCGCTGTCGCATCCACCACGAGCAGGTCGCTCCCCTTCGCCAGATCATAGGTGAACGCCGAGACGTCGGCCGCGATCTGCCGCTCGCGCACGAGGCGCCGGCGAAGGCGGCTGCCGGCGCGCAGTCCGAGAATCGCGCCGCACACGCTCGCCGGGAAATACTCGTCGGTGCCGAACGCGGGCGAGCGGAAGGCGAGAAAGAGTCGGGGAAGCATCACGTCGTCCGGCACCACTTCGCGCTTCCATTGGCCGAACGTCGGCGGCAGCGACATGTCGGGCAGCGGCGGCTTTCCGCGCCCACGCGGGACGGCGCCGAAGTGGCGCTCGATGAGCTGCCTCGCTTCGGTGGGATCGATGTCGCCGGCCAGCGTGAGCACGGCGTTGTCGGGCGTGTAGTACGTGCTGAAGAACTGCGCGACGTCCCCGAGGGTGGCCGCGGTCAGATCTTCCATCGATCCCATGAGCGAATGATGAAACGGGTGGCTCGGCGGAAAACAGAGAGCCGTCTGTCGTTCCATCCACGTGCCGTACGGCTGGTTGTCCATCGACCAGCGTCGCTCGTTCTTCACGACGTCGCGCTGCGTGTCGAGCTTCTGCTGCGTCATCGCGGGCAGCAGCTTGCCCATGCGATTCGCTTCGAGCCAGAGCGCCAGCTCGAGCTGATTCGAGGGAAGTGTCTCGTAATAATTCGTGCGCTCGAGCCAGGTCGATCCGTTCAGCGTGCCGCCGGCGCGCTGCACGAGCTCGAAATGCTCGTTGGCCGCGACGTCGGCCGAGCCCTGAAACAACATGTGCTCGAACAGGTGCGCGAACCCCGTTCGCCCCGGCGGCTCATTCGCGGATCCCACATGGTACCAGAGGTTCACCGCGACGATTGGTGCGGTGTGATCCTCCGACAGCGTCACGAAGAGTCCGTTCGCCAGCTCGAATGATTCGATTGGGATTCGCATTGATCGTAAATTGCACCGTCAGTTCGGGCTGAGGAACCCTGATGGCTGTGCGCCGCATGAGCATCACGTGAATCGATCGTTTGTCGTGACCGCTTCATGTTTCCGCGCATCTTGCAATCCCCATTCTCGTCAGGTCGCGGCTACGACCGATCGAGCAAAAACGTCACCGGCACTTTGATCGACTCGGCGAGCGTGTACTTCCACGATTGTCGCCAACTCTTCGAGATCGGGCTCGTGAGCGTGGGGGACGTGCTCGGCAGCAGCCCTACGCGTCGCGCGATGATCGAGAGCCGGAACATGTGAAACGGATCGCTCACGAGGATCACTTGCCGCGTGGGCTCGGCTTGCATCAGGGCCGCGACGTTCTCGAGTGACTCCGTCGTGGAGCGGCCGGAGTTCTCGATGAGAATCGCTCTCGCCGGGACGCCGCGGGCGATCGCGTACCGCTGCGCGACGGCCGCTTCGCTCGTCGTGTCGCGCTGCCCGGTGCCGCCCGTGAAGATGAGCGTCGGCGCAAAGCGGCGGCGCCAGAGATCGATCGCGTGATCGAGCCGCGCGCGGAGCACCGGCGACGGTTTGCCGCCGTACTGCGCCGCGCCGAGGACGACGATCGCCGACGCCGTGTGCGCCGTGTCCCGGTGCTCCCAGACGATCACGCCCACCAGCGACGCGAGCCACGCGCCAACAGCGAACGCCCCGAGCAGCCAACCGAGCCGCCACCAATTCGTTTCTCGGCGAGGAAGCACGTGGCCTAAATGGCTCGAGCCAGACCGATGTGCGTGCGAGCGGAAACTCGCGCTCGGTATTCAATCATGAGCGCGAAAATAGTACTTTGCGCGCCATGGAGACCACCCCCGCATTTCCTACACTTCGCATCGTGTCGCACCCACTGGTGCAGCACAAGCTGGGCATTCTTCGCGATCGCGAGACACCGACCAAGATCTTCAAAGAGCTGGTCGACGAGATCGCGATGCTCATGGCGTATGAAGCGACGAGCGATCTCGCGCTCGAAGATGCGGTGGTCGAGACGCCGCTCGAGCGCATGGTCGGGCGGCGCGTGAGTGGGAAGAAGCTCACGCTCGTGCCGATCCTGCGTGCTGGACTGGGAATGGTGGAAGGGATTTATCGCCTCGTGCCAGGTGCGCGCGTCGGACACATTGGCTTGTATCGCGATCACGACACGCTTCAGCCGGTCGACTACTACTTCAAGGTGCCGAGCGATGCGGCCGAGCGCGATTTCTTTCTTCTCGATCCGATGCTGGCGACGGGCGGCAGCGCCGCGGCCGCGGTATCATCGCTGAAGCGCGCCGGCGCGACACGGATACGGTTCATGTGCCTGGTCGCGGCACCTGAGGGTGTGCGGCGCCTCGCGGAAGCGCATCCCGACGTCGTCGTGTATTGCGCCGCGCTCGACCGAGGGTTGAACGAGCACGGATATATCCTGCCGGGGTTGGGTGATGCGGGAGATCGGTTGTTTGGCACGAGATAGTGGCGCTGAGAGCTGACGGCGGGAGCTCACAGCTGAAGTTCGCAGCTCGGCTATTCGCTATCAGCGACTGCTATCAGAGGGATTTGGAAGTGTGAGATGGGATCGGTGGTCGGCTTGCGGCGGCGTTTACGCCACGCGCGGCACGACGGCGTCTCGGCACGCGCGGATTGACGTCGCAACACCAGCGAAGCGGAGTGGGAGCGGTCCCACGCTACCCATTCAACGCTTCGTTCCGCATTCCTCGGATAGCCGTCGCTGATAGCGAACAGCCGAGCCGGGAGCTGGCAGCTCGCTGTCAGCTCCCCAGTCGGCCGTCACCCGAACCACTCTCGCGGACAATCCCGCTGCTGTCGCGCCGCGTCCATCACCCACTGTTGCGTCTGTGCGTCGGCGATCTCGGTCGGCACCCGGTTGAACCATGCCGCGGCGATTTTCGCGTCGCCGACGCGACGCCACAGTTCGCCGACGAGATAGGTGAGCACCGCGCGCTCGTCACGCGCCACACCGTCAAAGCTCTCGAGCGATTCCTCGAACTTCCATGCCGCCTTGCGGCGGTAAAACCGCTCCGCTTCGACATCGCCCTCGTCGACGCAGCACCACGCGGCGCGCAGCAGCAAGTCGGCGACGTGGCGCGGTTCCATGCCTTGCCATTCGGCAACTTTCGCGGCCGCTTCGTACTTCTCCGAACCCGTCAGCGTGCCGGTGCTGATCGCCGGAGCGAGCTCGTTCCACACGCGCTCCTTCAGAACCGGCGAGACTTCAGCCTCTTCGGTGAAATCGCGGTCCGAGCCCGAGTAGCCGCATCGGTTGCACGTGTGAATCAGGTACGGCAGCGGCTGCGTGCCCGCAGCGCGCTCGTGAAAGTCCGTGCGCTTGCCGCCGAATGAATTCGTTGAAACCACCGTTTGTGAGCGAAATCGCGTCTCACAGATGGGGCATTGGAGTTCGATTTGCTGTAGCGTGGTCATCGGTCCCTCTCCCGCCGTTCGTCATCCCATTCCCGAACGGGAGGAAAGGAAAAATCCATGCCATGTGCCACCACGCGCGGCTCTTGTTCGCGTTTCTCGGCACTTGTATCATTCCGCGTCCGCGAACAAAACGCGCCGCCTTCCTCGCGACACGGTCGATGCTGATCAATCTGCTGCCAGATTTTTTTGCCGTTCTCGATAGCACCGATCGACTCGCCGCCTACCAGCGCTACTTCGCCGCCCACCGACAGATTCTCGAGCCGTACTGGCAGAACTATGTGATCGACCCCGACAGTCCGCACTTCGTGGACATCGCGCGATCCAGTGTCGTTGCCGACCGGTCCGATTTGCGCACCATGCTCGAGCGCACGGACGTCGTGTCGCTCGCGCGAAACACCGAACAGCAGTGCCGCGAGCTGCTCGCCGTCGATTGCGATGTCGACGTCGTGCTCATGATCGGCGTCGGCGCGGCGAATGCGGGCGAGTTGGCGGTGAACGGTCGCGGAGTCGCGTTCGTCTGTCTCGAGCATTTCACCGGCACCGCGAACCCGCAGACCGATGGACTCGGACTGGACCCGGAGCTCATTCCACTCTGGCTCGCGCACGAGATCGCGCACGTCGTGCGCTATACGTCGCCAACGAGCCGCAGCGAGATGCGCGAGATCGTGAGCGAGTCGGGCGGCTACTACTCGTACTGGGATACCGGTCGCCGCGCGACGCTTCGCGAGCTGCTGCTCAACGAAGGTCTCGCCGTCCATACGTCGCGCGCGATCAGCCCGGGGCATGCGTTGTGGGAGTACTTCGGCTTCGAGCGCAGACAATATGCGGACGTGCGGCAGCTCGAGAGCGTGCTGTCGCGCGCCATCGTCGGCGATCTCGATCACGCCGGGCTCGGACTTCGGCTCAAGTATCTCTCTGGCGGCGTGAGCGACGCGGCACGCACGGTGGATCGCTACGTGATGCCGGAGCGCGCGGGGTACTATCTGGGCGCCCGCATGTGCGAGGCGGCGATCGACGCGCACGGCCTCGCGTGGGCGGTCCGCGCCAGCGCGGCGGAGATCACCGCGGCCGCGCAACAGTCGTCTTCGGCGATGACCGCCTGATCGCCGGCGCAGGCGTTCATTTGCCTACGCAGAACTGCCTGAACACCTCGTCGAGAACATCCTCGACATCGACCGCGCCGATCAGATCTTCGAGTGCGGTCACCGCGGTCCGGATGTGAACCGCGGCGACGGCGGCCGGTAACTGGCGACTCGCCCACAGCTCGCGAAAGTGCAGCACTTCCTCGAGCGCCCGTCCAATTGCGTACCGGTGGCGCTCGTGCGTGAGAATCGGAGCATCCATCTCCGCCGGAGCATCGCGAAGCACGAATGCGGCGACCGTCGCGACCAGTGCGTCGAGCCCTTCGCCCGTCTCAGCGCTGACCGCCATGACGGCAGCGGCGGCTAATTTTATACGTTCTGTTACTAAATCCGGTGCTTCCCCGAGGAGATCGCTCTTCGTCCAGACGAGCACCAGCGGAGCCTTCGTCGTTGGAGCGAGAGCCGCGCTGATTTCCCGCAGCGAGGCTTCGCTGTCGCCGCACGCCAACACGACGGCCGCTCTCGCTGCGTACGACGCGCTGACCTCGACACCCAGCCGCTCGACAGGATCGATTGCGTCGCGAATGCCGGCCGTGTCCACCAATCGGAGCGGAATCGTGGGCGTATCGAGCACCGCTTCGATCGCGTCGCGCGTGGTGCCCGGGATGTCGGTCACGATCGCGCGGGCTTCGCCAAGCAGCGCGTTGAACAGCGAGGACTTGCCGACGTTCGGCGCGCCAGCGAGCACGACGAGCGCGCCTTCGCGCACCAGCTCGCCCGATCGAGCCGTCGCGAGCAACGATTCGAGTGCACGCACGAGCTCGTCGGTCGCGGCGGTGATTCGCGCGGGTGCGATCGGGCCGTCATCCTCCTCGGGAAAGTCGATGTCGTACGCGATGAGCGCCTCGAGACCGATTGCCTGGTCGCGCAGCGCGAGCACGCGCCGACTGAGTCCGCCATCGAGCTGACGGAGCGCGACTCGCTGCGCGGCGCGTGAGCTCGCGTTCACGAGATCGCCCGTCGCTTCCGCCTGCAGGATGTCGAGCTTTCCGTTGAGAATGGCGCGCCGCGTGAATTCTCCCGGGCGCGCCAGGCGTGCGCCTCGAGCGACGAGCGCGGCAACGATCGTGGCCGGCACCACCGCGCCGCCGTGCGTCAACAGCTCCACGGCGTCCTCGCCCGTGAATGACGCCGGCCCGTCGTACCGGAGCACGAGCGCTTGATCGAGCACGGCGCCGCTCTCGTCGCGCACGTGAGCCAGCGTGGCGACGCGCGCCTCGGCGGGCCAATGCGCGACCGCGTCGCGCGCGATCGTGTGCGCGTCACGGCCAGAGAGCCGGATGATCGACAGAGCGCCGCGTCCCAGAGCCGTCGCGTGCGCGACGATCGTATCAGAGAATTCGAATGGGCGTGCGGCGCTTGCCTCGGTCATGGCGGCTGGGTTGCCGGTTCCAGGTGCAGCGTCTCGCCGGGCTCGATGATGGCGACGCCGGCGCTCAAGTGGTGCGATGCGAGCCGCTCGCGAAGACGGCGAATGGCATCGTGCGCCGTCGCCGTCACGTGTCGGAACGTCCCCCAATGATACGGCACGAGCACCCGCGCCCGCAGCCGCTCGAAGAGGGCGAGCGCATCGTCGTGGGTGAGATGTCCTTTTCGAAATCCGGGCTTCCACCACGGCGCATACCCGATCGGAAGCAGCGCGAGATCGAGCTCGCGTCCGTGCGTCCAGAGCTGCCGCTCGACCAGGCCGTGCGTGTCGGGCGTCAGCGCGGTGTCGCCGGCGAAGAACGCCGTCTCACCCGCGTCGAGCAGATACATGTTGGCATCGCTTCGCCAACGATCAAACCCGTAGCGATTGCCTTTGTGCGTGGCGGCCGCGGCGTGCACCTCGACATCGCGGATCCTTGTCACGCCTCCCGCCGGCAGATCGTTCGCCGCCGCGAATCCGAGGCGTCGCAACCATCGCGCGATCACCGGCGGCGCGAACAGCGGCACGTCGCTCGGCAGCCGCTCGAGCGATTCGAACGAGAGGTGGTCGGCGTGCGCGTGCGTGAGGAGAATGGCGTCGAGCTTCGGAAGCTCCTCGAGCGCAATGCCGGGCGGTGAGACGCGCGGCAGCACACGGCCGAGCTTGGGATCGAAGTTCGGATCGGTCAGGATCGTGGCCTGACCGATCTCGATGAGCAGCGTGGCGTGCCCGATGTACGTGACGTTCATGCCAGGCTGAGACGCGAGATGCGGACCGGCCGCGGCGCCCGGCGTCTGGGATTTTGCGCGCTACCTTTTCTTCGCCGCCGCCGGAGGCGGCCCCGCCTTGGCGCGCTCTTTAGCGATCGTCCACTGCTGCGGGAGCGCGGCGAGGTTCTGGACCGCGTAGTACAGGTTCAACCCCGACGAGAGATTCATGAACATCACGGTGAAAACCGCCGGCATCATGTAGCTCATCATCTTCGTCTGCGGGTTCGGCGGCGCCGCGCGCATGCCAATCCACGACAGCAGGAACATCGACACGCCCATCACGATCGGGATGATGTAGTACGGATCGCGCAGCGCGAGGTCCGGCAGCCAGAGGAACGGCACGCCGCGGAACTCGATGGTCGTGCGGAAGACGAAATACATCGCGTACAGAATGGGCATCGGCAGCAGCATCGGGAGGCAGCCGAGCATCGGGCTCAACGGACTCATGCCGTGGGCCTGGTAGACCTTCATCATCGCTTCGCGCTGCTTCTCCGGCTCGTTCTTGTATTTCTTTTGCAGCTCGCTCAGCTCGGGCTGAATCCGCTGCATCTGGATGCTGGTCCGCGTGCCCTTGGTATACAGTGGCCAGAGCACGAACCGAATGACCACGCCGAAGATCACCAGCACCCAACCGTAGTTCACGTGGAACGTGGCCTTCATCCAGAGCAGCACCCGGATGATGATCGTGGTGAACGGCTGGATGATCGAGTGCATGAAGCTCGCGTACGGATTCACGTTCTCGAGATCGCGACCCATGGCATGCAGCACCGGCCATGACTGCGGTCCGATGTACAGCGTGAACGCGAACTGCCCATTGGTGAGCGGCGCCATCGTCGTGCCGTAGGCGTCACGCGTCGTACGACTCGCGCGCGTGCCGCCGCGCATCCAGATGTCGCGGAACGCGCCGCCTTTGGTCATCGTCGGCGGATTGATCAACGCCACGAGCCAGTACTTGGATCGCGCGGCGACCCACTCCATGGAGCCGGTATCCGCGCGCACCTGTGCCGTGTCCAGCTTCGAGAACGGGATCGACGTCACGTCGCGCAGCGGCTGCTTGTACCCGTACGCGAAGCTGCGGATATCGTCGAGCGTGTCGGCTTCGACGGAGTGAAAGTCGCGCGGCAGATCGATGAGGAGCGCGGAGCCGGCCGGTGCGTTGGCGATTGCTCCGCTCACGCGCATCGAGTATCCGTTCGCCTCGGGCTGATAGGCGATCGTCATCGCAGGCGATGCCATGGTGAACGTCGTCGTCGCGCCGGTTTGCTGAATCGCCGCGGCAACCGTGTCGAGCGCGATCGTGTCGCGGCCGAGCGCCAACCGATAGTGCAGCAGCGGGCCGCGCACCTGTTGGACGACGACGGTGTCCTTGCGGTGGCCTGGACGCAGGTCGATGAAGCTGTCGATCTTGGCGCGGAGGGGAACGGCGCCTGGACTGACGAGCGTGTACCGCGCGCGTGGCGTGGTGATGATCGCCGAATCTGCAACGCGCGCCGGTGCGACGGCGTTCGTCGTCGGCATGATCGGCGCGCCCACGGTGGGTGCGGTCGCGGCTGTTTGCGGCTGCTGCGAGACGGGAGCCGCGGGTGTGTTCTGCGCTTGCGCCGTTGGCGCGGCCGCGGCGGCGCTGTCGGCGCGAACGTGCTGCGGTCGCCGTGTGGACGGGAAGAGCAGCGGCGTGACGACGATGACGATCGCCATCAGCACGAGCGCGAGGATGGTGCGTCTATCCATGCAAGACTGAAAAATCGCTAGGGAACGGGATCGTAGCCGCCGGGCCGAAATGGATGGCAGCGAAGGATGCGGCGAATGGCGAGCCAACTGCCGCGCAGCGCACCGTGCTTCTCCAGCGCTTCAATCGCATACGCGGAACAGCTTGGATAATAGCGGCACGAGGCGGGAAGGAGTGGACCGAGGCTCACCTGGTAAGCGCGCACGAAGAGCACGAGCACCGTACGCATCTCAGGAGGCGGTGGTGCCAGCGGTGATGCGTCCGCGCACGGTGAGGACATCCTGGCGCAGCGCGTCCACGTCGGCGGTGTAGGCTTCGCGCCGCGCGCGGAACGCGATGTCGCTGGCGGCGGCGAGCTCGCGGAGCGCCGGCAGGAGCTCGATGCGCACCAGTTCGCGCAGGCGGCGCTTGAGCCGGTTGCGATCGACCGCTGAGTGTTGATGCAGAGGAACCACGATGCCAACGCGCGGAGTGCCAAGAGGGGAAGCGAGGACCCGGACATCGAGATGCACGGTCCGGATTCGCTTCCCCTCTCGAATGACGGTCTGTAACTCGAGGCTCCGCGTCAGCCGGTTGCGACGCGGAAATCCAAAGCCGTCGTTACGCGCCTGCGTATTTGCTCGGGAGCTTAACGGTGAGGCGCTTGCGCCCCTTCTTGCGGCGGCGGCTGAGAACTTCACGTCCCCACTTGGTCTCCATGCGCGCGCGGAACCCGTGCGTCTTGACGCGGCGCTTGTTGCGAGGACGATACGTCGGCTTACCCATGGACCACTCCAAAAACGGTACGAACGAAGCTGCGGTACAGTCGGGTAAAGCTATTAGATGCCTAGGGATAGATCAAGGCACGCGATGCGATGCATTCAGCTATCCGGCGATCGCGCGGTTTGCCCGCGCATTGCCTTTTCCACAATCGGCCTCTAGCTTCGCTCCCCCGCCTCAGTTTTCCACGTTTCCGTCATGACCCTGACAGCTCACGAAGCTTGGAGTCGATTGCTCGATCGCGCTCGTCACGAGCTGCCCGAGCAGACCTTCAAGACGTGGCTGGAACCGACCGAGGCGCTGTCGCTCGACGGAAGCACCATCTACGTCGGTGCGCCGGACCAGTTCGCGGCGGACTGGAACGAGTCCAAGCACGCGGATCTGTTATCGAGCCTTGCTCCCATCGCGCTTGGTCACCCGCTCGCCGTGGTGTTCAAGGTGACCGAGGAGCGCCGCAGCCGGCCGCAGATGGATTTTTTCGTCGCGCCGCCAGTGCAGCACAGAGTAGCTGTTTCTCAGCAGAATGGCGCCAGCACATCGCCACCATTAAGTGAGCGATACACGTTCGACTATTTTGTCATTGGTAAGTCGAATGAGCTCGCGGCCGCGGCGGCCCACGCCGTCGCTCAAGCGCCGGGCAAAGTCTACAACCCGCTGTTCATCTACGGCGACACCGGACTCGGCAAAACGCATCTGATGCAGGCGGTCGCGCACGAGATCCTCCAGCGCAAGCCGGAAACCCGAATCACGTTCATCGGCACGGAACAGTTCACGAACGAGCTCGTCGCCGCGATTCAGAACAGAACGACGCCGGATTTCCGCCGCCGCTTTCGAGAGACCGATCTTCTCCTCGTCGACGACGTGCATTTCCTCAAGGGCAAAGAGGCGATGCAGGAGGAATTCTTTCACACGTTCAACGCGCTGTACGAGGCGGGCCGCCAGATCGTTCTCACGAGCGACCGGCCGCCCTCCGAGATCCCGGGGCTCGAGGCGCGCCTCGTGTCCCGCTTCCAGTGGGGCATGGTCGCCGATATCGAGATGCCGGACCTGGAGCACCGCATCGCGATCCTGCGGCAGAAGGCGCTGCTCGATCACCTGGAGCTCACGATTCCGGAAGAGGTCGTACGCTTCATCGCCGAGAACGTTCGTTCGAGTGTCCGTGAGCTCGAGGGATCGATCATCAAGCTGCTCGCGTACGCGTCGCTCAAGCACCGCGAGATCACCGTCGAGGTCGCGCGTGAAGCGCTGCGCGACAAGATCAAACCCAACGACGGCTCGCCTGCTGGCGGTCCCGCGCTCAACACCTTCGTGATCCAGCAGTCGGTCGCCAAAGAGTGGGGTGTCACCACCGAGGGCCTGCGCTCCAAGACACGCACGAAGAATCTCACGGTTCCTCGGCAGGTCGCGATGTACCTGATGCGCGAGCTCCTCGGCATGCAGCTCGTCGAGATCGGAAGCGCATTCGGCGGCCGTGATCACTCGACCGTGATTCACAGTCTCGATCGGGTCGCGGCGATGATGAAGGAGGATCCGGGCTTCGCCCAGCGCATCGGGAAGATCCAGGTGGCATTGGAAAGCCTGCGGAATTGAACATGGTATGCGCTTTTTTCCACAGGCTCTCGGCAGCTTCTCACCAGGATTTCACGAGCTTTTGCAAATTGATGTCGCGATCGCATGGACAACTGAAAGGCCCCACAGGAATTCCACAGCAGGTGGTATAGTGGAACTGCTTGATTCGATGTAAGTTCCAGCGGTTTTCCACCCCTCCACAGCCTCTACTACGGCTACTAGTTAATTGCTTTAAAAAGAGCTCTAGTACAGCCGAGCGGTTTTGAACAACACAGGAGCCGTGATGCGGTTTACGATCTCCCGGGAAAAGTTGCAGGAAGGTCTTGCCGCGGTGACCGCGAGCATTCCGGCGAAAACCACGCTGCCGGTGCTGGCGAATATTCTCGTCGAAGCGACGGAGAAGGGCATTCGGCTTTCGGGCACCGATCTGGACATTGCCGTGACGACGGAAGTCGCGGCCGACGTGGAGACCACCGGCGCGATCACGATTCCCGCCAAGAAGTTGAGCGAGATCGCGCGCGAGCTCCCGCCCGCGCCCGTTCGCATTGCCGCCGTGGGTGAACAGCGCATCACGCTCGATTGCGGCCGATCGCACTTCAAGATTCTTGGATTGCCGCGCGACGAGTTTCCCGCGTTCCCGAACGTGAAGTTCAACGAGAGCTGGCGGATTCGGTCGGGCGATTTGATCAAGCTCATCTCGCACACCTCGTTCGCCGTATCGACCGAGGAGAGCCGGCCCATCCTCAACGGCGTGCTCTGGGAGCTTCGTCCGGAGATGATGCGAATGGTGGCGACGAATGGGCACCGTCTCGCGAAGATGGAGATGCCGATCAAGTCCACCGGAGCGCCGGCGAGCGACATGATCGTGCCGCCGAAAGCGCTCGAGCAAATTCGTCGTCTCTTTCCCGAGGACGAGGAGCTCGAGATCGCGAAGGGCGAGAACCACCTTGGTTTCCGCTCGCCGTTCACGGCGGTGTTCACGCGATTGATCGAAGGCCCGTATCCGCCGTACGAGCAGGTGATTCCGAAGGACAACAACCGCGTCGCGATCGCGGATCGCACCGCGCTGACGAGCGCCCTGCGGCGCATGACGATCATCGCGTCGGATCAGACGCACCGCATTCGGATGTCATTCAACGCCGGGATGCTCAAGTTCAGCGTGCAGACGCCCGATCTCGGCGAGGCGAACGACGAGCTCGCGGTGCGCTACACCGGTGATCCCCTCGACATCGGCTTCAACGCGAACTACCTCTTGGAAGTCTTGCGATACATTCCGACGGACGAGGTGCGACTCACGTTCAAGGCGCCGGAACGCGCGGCGACTCTCGAGCCTGAGGGCTGGGCGGATCCGGCATCGTATCTCTGTCTCGTCATGCCGCTGCGCTTACTCGACTGAGCGCCGCATCCTCCCTTGCGGGGAGGTGGAGGGCGGACGGCGTGTTCAGTTTCATCACACTGCTGCAGGGACTCGGGCTCGCGTACGCGGCGGGCCTGAACCTGTACGCCGCCGTCGCGGTGACCGGTCTGGCCGTGCGCTTCGGTTGGATCACGCAGGTGCCATCCACGATCGATGCATTCGGCAATCCGTGGGTGATCGGCATCGCGACCGCCCTGTACGTCATCGAGTTCGCGGCGACGTTGGTGCCGGGTGTCTCATCGGCCTGGGAAACGATCCACAGCCTGATCCGCCCGCCCGCGGCCGCGGTGCTCGCCGCGACGACGG
>Ga0068856_100002579_pt1 | contig 18672 bp, 23 predicted proteins | sample KBSCornC62_FD_66595 | JGI IMG/M metagenome (GOLD analysis project Ga0068856, IMG submission 66595) | Corn rhizosphere microbial communities from Kellogg Biological Station, Michigan, USA - KBS Corn C6-2 | ecosystem: Host-associated > Plants > Roots > Rhizosphere > Soil ...
GCGCGCGCGCGCCATGCGATCGTTGCAATCGTAATCGTTGAAGTGAGGCTCGACCAATGAAAGTGGGGAAGACTTTGCTTGCGCTCCTGATGGCTGCCGGAACCGGCGCCACGCTGGCACCGGCGATCGCATCTGCGGACATCTACGTTCGCGTAGGCCCGCCGCCGCCGCGCTACGAAGTCGTGCCGGTGCAGCCCGGTTGGGTGTGGGTGCCCGGGTACTGGAACTGGAACGGTCATCGTTACATCTGGGTGAACGGCCATCGCGTACACGCACGGCACGGCCGCCATTGGATTCCGGACCGCTGGACCGAGGACCACGGCCGCTGGCATCGGGAGCACGGACACTGGGATCGGGACTGATGCGCGAACGCGGCGTCACGAAGAAAACGGCGCGAGTCCCTCGCGCCGTTTTTCATGCGCCGTCCGTTTCGTGTGCCGTACCGCGATGATGCGGACGCCGGTATGATCGCCGCACGATGGAGGGACGCGCCAACTTGTCGTCGCTGTTGCGCTTTGCGCTGCAGCGGCCGCGCGGCAGCGGCCTGCTGCACTGGGCGCACAGTTTTTCGCTTCACGTAGCGACCGGTTTCGTCGCCGTCGCCGCGCATTACGCCGTCATGTACGGCGCGCTTCGCATCGGGTTCGTGCCCGTCGCGGCGAGCGCCATCGGCTTCGGCGCCGGCGCGCTCGTGCGGTTCGCGTTTTCGTATGCGCACATCTTCTCGCCGAGGTCCGGCGTCTCCGCCGCCGGACTGCGCTTCGTCGCGGCGCTCGGCGCGCAACTCGTCGCGAACTCGGCGCTGCTCGCCGCGCTGACGTCGGCGGGCATCGACGTGTGGCCGGCGCAGATCGCGACGACGGTGCTCCTCACGTTCGGCAACTATCTCGTCTACCGGCTGTGGGTGTTCCGCTGAGCTGACGCGGGCGGCGCTCGCGTATGATCGCGACGGCGCTTTTGAGCCGACGTCGACATGCTGCACGGAAACAGGATCGCGGTCGTGATGCCGGCGTACCGTGCGGCGCGAACGCTCGCGCAGTGCTATCGCGCGATTCCGCACGACGTCGTCGACGCGATCCTGCTCGTCGACGATGCCAGCGACGACGAGACGCTCGCCGTCGCGCGCGACCTGGGGCTCGCGACGCATCGGCATCCGCGCAATCTCGGCTACGGCGCCAACCAGAAGACGTGCTACCGCGAAGCGCTGACCGAGGGCGCGGACATCGTCGTCATGCTGCATCCGGACTACCAGTACGAGCCGCGCCTGATTACGGCGATGGCCGCGATGATCGCCTCCGGCGTCTACGACGTCGTGATCGGGTCGCGGATCATCGGCAACACCGCGCTGCGCGGCGGCATGCCCCTCTACAAGTACGTCGCGAACCGTTGCCTGACGGGACTGCAGAACCTCGCGATCGGCACCAAGCTCTCCGAATTCCACAGCGGCTATCGCGCATTCTCGCGGCGGGTGCTGACGACATTGCCGCTGCTCGCCAACTCGCAGGATTTCGTTTTCGACAACGAGATGCTCGTGCAGGCGCACGCGTTCGGCATGCGGATCGGGGAGATTTCCTGTCCGACGCGCTACTTCGCGGACGCAAGCCAGATCGGTTTTCGTCGCTCCGTGGTCTATGGCCTCGGCGTGCTGCGCGTCAGCGCGCAGTACCGGCTCTGGCGCATCGGCCTTTCGAACCCCGCGATCTTTTCCGACGCACCGGAATTGCGATTGCCGGGCAAGCCGACCGAGGCCGTTATCGCCTGATCGCTTGGGCCGCCGATCATCGCCTTCGTGCACTGTCGCCGCTAGGCAACAACCATCGTCCTGTGCAACAATAATCGCAACGAATTGCATCAGGGTGACCGCGATGCTGGACCGTGACGGCTATCGCCCGAACGTCGCCATCGTCATCGCAAGCGGCAAGAACCTGGTTTTCTGGGGCAAGCGGATTCGCGAACATTCCTGGCAGTTTCCGCAAGGCGGCATCAATCCCGGCGAAGCGCCCGAGCAGGCGATGTACCGGGAACTGCGCGAGGAAGTGGGCCTGCAGCCCCATCACGTCAGGATCCTCGGCCGTACGCGAGACTGGCTGCGCTATGAGGTTCCGCAGCACTGGATCAAGCGCGAGTGGCGCGGCAGCTACCGCGGCCAGAAGCAGATCTGGTACCTGCTGCGCCTCGTCGGCCGCGACAACGACGTGAGTCTCCGCGCCACCGACCATCCCGAGTTCGACGCGTGGCGCTGGCACGACTATTGGGTGCCGCTCGAAGCCGTGATCGACTTCAAGCGCGAGGTCTATCGACGCGCGCTGATGGAGCTCGAGCGCTTCCTGTATACGCGTCCGCAGACGCGGCGCGAGCGCCTTTACGGCTTCGCGCATCCGGAAATGCCCGCGTCCTATGCGAACCCGGTGACCGCCCGCGGGACGGGTTGATTCCTAGGACAGACCCATTCCGGCATGCAGCGGCAGCGGCGCCGCGACGCCGGTGAACGCGAAGCGCGCGAGGAAGAACAGCACGATCCCGCACAGCACGACGACGATCGTGAACGGAACCGCCTTGTCGGGCGACGTCTTGTTCAGAAGGGGCGCACCGAGGAAAAGCGTGTAGAGCGAGTACACGGTCGCGAGCAGCACGAGCGAGGTTCCGAGCGCGCCGAGCAGGTAGAAGATGCCGGCGAGCCACGTCGCGGTGTAGCTGTACGCGGTGAGCTTGAGCGAGGCGACGAAATCCTTGGCGCCGCCGAACGACGGCGCGACGGTATCGACGACGAGCGCCATCACGAACGTCATGATCAGCGAGCGGACGTACTGGGCGATCGCGACCTGCAGCGAGCCCGTCGATGCGAGCAGCGCGAGCGGTGCGACCGCGGCGAGGATCATGATCCAGCCGGTGTAGAGCGACTGCACGGTGGCCGGCTCGGCGGCGATCGTCGCCCACGCGGTTCGCGGTTCGGCGAGGATCTGCCTGATGCGCTCGACGAGATTCGGAAGGCTCATCCGTAATCGTTTCAGCGAGCAATACCAGATTAGAGCGCGCGCCGCTCGCTCATGCTCGCTTAACGTTCGCTCCGCTCACGTTAGCGCACGCCGCAATTTGGTTTTGCTCGCCGTTCAGGCGAGCAAAACCAAATTGTCCCGATGAATGAGCTCGGGCTCGTCGACGTAGCCCAGCACCGCCTCGATTTCCGACGACGGCCGTCGCATGATACGCGCCGCCTCCTGCGCGCCGTAGTTGACGAGTCCGCGCGCGATCTCGCGACCGTCCGGCGCGATGCACCCGACGACCTCGCCGCGGCCGAACTGTCCCGACACGGCGACGACGCCGATCGGCAGCAGGCTCTTGCCATCGCAGGTGAGCGCGCGCACTGCGCCGCTGTCGAGCGTGAGCTGTCCCGCAAGCCGGACGTGATCGGCGAGCCATTGCTTGCGCGCGGCGAGCGACGTCTGCTCGGCGGACAGCATCGTGCCGATCGCCTCGCCGCGCGCGAGACGCGTCAGCACGTCGTGCTCGCGTCCGCAGGCGATGATCGTGGACGCACCCGAGCGGGCTGCACGCTGCGCCGCGAACACCTTCGTCAGCATGCCGCCGCGGCCGATCGCGCTGCCGGCGCCGCCGGCCATCGCCTCGAGCGCGGGGTCGCCGGCACGCGCGTTGCGCACGAGTGTCGCCGATGGATGTCTGCGCGGGTCGGCCGAATAGAGCCCATGCTGGTCGGTGAGCAGCACCAGCACGTCGGCCTCGATCAGGTTCGTCACGAGCGCCGCCAGCGTGTCGTTGTCGCCGAAGCGGATCTCGTCGGTCGTCACCGTGTCGTTCTCGTTGATGATCGGGATTGCACGCAGATCGAGGAGCGTCGTGAGCGTGGTCCGCGCGTTCAGATAGCGGCGCCGATCGGACAGGTCCTCGTGCGTGAGGAGCACCTGCGCCGTGTGCAGCGCATAGCGCGCGAACGCGCGCTCGTACGCGTGCACGAGACCCATCTGGCCGACGGCGGCGGCGGCCTGCAGGTCGTGGATCGCGCGCGGCCGCGTCTTCCAGCCGAGGCGCTGCATGCCTTCGGCGATGGCGCCCGACGAGACGAGCACGACCTCCTTTCCCGCCGCCGCAAGCGCCGCGATCTCGCCTGCCCAGCGCGCGACGGCGTCGTGATCGATGCCGCGACCCTCGTTCGTCACCAGGCTCGAACCGACCTTGACGACGATGCGGGATGAGTCGGCGAATCCTGTCATCGCATGTCGCCGGCGTTCTTGCGCCGCCGCCTCGGCGCGACCGGCGCCGGGGTGACGACGATCGGATCGTCGCCAGCCTGCGCTTCGGATGCCGTGACGCTCGTCGGCCGATGCTCGTCGAGCCAATCCTGTATCGCGAACGAAAGCTCGCGGCAGCCGCGGCCGTCGATGGCCGAGATCGCGAACAGCGGTCCCTCGTATCGCAACGCCTTCGCGAACGCTTGCGTGCGCGCGGCGCGCTCGTCCTCGGGTACGAGGTCGATCTTGTTCAGCACCAGCCAGCGCGGCTTGTCCGCGAGCCCCGGGTCGAACTTGCCGAGCTCGTTCACGACGGCGCGCGCGTCGGCCACCGGATCCGCGGCGGGATCGGGCGGCGCGATGTCGACGACGTGCAGCAGAAGCCGCGTGCGCGCGAGATGCCGCAGGAACCGGTGCCCGAGGCCCGCCCCCTCCGCCGCGCCTTCGATCAGTCCCGGGATGTCGGCAATGACGAAGCTTCGCGCCTCCGACGTACGCACGACGCCGAGTTGCGGCGCGAGCGTCGTGAACGGATAGTCGGCGACCTTCGGCCGTGCCGCCGAGATCGCGCGGATCAGCGTCGACTTGCCGGCGTTCGGCAGGCCGAGAAGCCCCACGTCGGCGAGCACCTTGAGCTCGAGATGCAGCCGCCGCTCCTCGCCTTTTTCGCCCGGTGTCGACTGCCTCGGTGCGCGATTGGTGCTCGACTTGAAATGCAGGTTGCCGAGGCCGCCCTTGCCGCCCTTCGCGAGCAGCGCGCGCGCACCGTCGTCGGCGAGATCGGCGATCACCTCGCCGCTGTCGGCATCGCGGATCACCGTTCCAACCGGCATCCGCAGCACGATGTCGTCGGCGCCGCGGCCGTAACGGTCGGAGCCATGGCCGTTCTCGCCGCGCTTTGCGCGGAAGATACGGGCGAAGCGGTAGTCGACGAGCGTGTTGACGTTGCGATCCGCGAGCGCGATCACGCTGCCGCCCCGACCGCCGTCGCCGCCGTCGGGACCGCCGCGCGGCACGTACTTCTCGCGGCGAAACGACGCGGCGCCGTTGCCGCCATCGCCGGCGGTCACGTCGATGTACGCTTCGTCGACGAATTTCACGACGATCGATCCTTGACGTAGAGCACGAAGCGCTCCGTCGCGTCGCCGCGACGGCGGCCTTCCCACGTCACGTGGTAGCCGGACAGCGACGGCGGCGCACCCGCGACGGTGCCATATTGCACGAGCAGCGCATCGCATTCTTCGTCGGCGCGCTCGTCCGCTTCCTCGCGCAGCGTGCGGAGCGCGGCGAAGTAATAGAGCAGCGCGCGCTGCGGGTCGCCCAGGTTGCGGCTCGCGATGCAACCGTGGGCCGGAACGTACGACGCCATGTCCTCGATCATCGCGCGATACGAGCGCCGCGAGTCGAGGTACGGCAGCCAGATCGTCGAGTACAGGCACCAGGCGAGCGTGACGCCGGCGGCCCAGTTCAGCAGCGCGCGCCGGTTGCTGCGCCGCGCGGGCCGCACGAGCGCAACCCAGAGCAGCGTCAGGAAGCTGGCCGCGACGACCGAGCCCAGGTGGAACGTCGGCTGGAAACCGACCTCGGTGTCGCGAAAGATCGTGGCGATCGCCGGCGACATGCCGTTGAGACGCGCGTCGACCCAAACGCCCCAGACGAGGATCGCCAGCAGGCCGAACGTCAGGATGCCGAACCAGTCGAGCGCCGCCGAAAAGCCGCGCGCGAGCGAGTCGACTTCGAGCGACGCGAGCAGCGCGCACGGCACGAGCAGTGGCAGCGCCTGAATGAGCCGCGGCTCGCCGACGAGCAGAAGGTTCACGTAGATGACGAGCGCGAGCACCGCCGGGATCTGCACGGGCGGCTCTGCGATGCCGCCGTTGAAGCCGCGTCCGCGCGTCCAGAACGTCCACGCGATCAACGGCAGCGCGGGCCATGCGAACCACAGCAGATTGCGCGCGTGATAGAGCGGATCGGCGAACGCCAAATCGCGGCCGATGGCAAGCGCGTAGCCCATCGTCTCGTTCGCGCGCCATTCGTCGAGAAGCGCCGGGTTGCGCGAATAGAGCGAGACGACCCAGGGCGCCGCCAGCGCCGCGGCGATGCCGAGCGCGACGGCGAGCGTGCCGACGTACGCGCGGCGCCGGAACTGCGGCGCCAGCGCGGCGACGACGACGGAAGTGATCGCGAGCCACGCGGGCCCGGTCACGCCCTGGCTCAGGAACGCGAACGCGGCGCCGACGCCGAGCCACGCGCCGCCGCCGAGCGGCCGGCGCAGGGCGAGGGCGAGTCCGTAGAGACCGATCGCGAGGCCGACCATCATTCCGATCTCGCCGGAGAGCACGTGCGCGCGGTCCCACAGGCCGACGGAACCGATCAGAATGAGCACCGGAGGCCAGCGATACGTCGGACCGGCGAGCTCGCGGCTCGCGAGCGCGGTGAAGAGCAGCATCAGCGCGAGCAGGCCGCCGGCGGCGACCCGCGCCGCGTCGGGCGGGGCGAGCGGCGGAGAAAGGAGCGCGAGCGTCGCCGCGCCGAGCGCGGGCACGAGCGGCGGATTGCGCAGATAGACCTCGCCCGCGAGATGCGGCACGACGAAGTCGTGCCGCTGCGCCATCTCCCAGGCGAGGCCGAACGACGTCGCGTCGTCGAATTTCCAGGGATCGTGCCCGGTCAGGCCGAGGGCGATCCAGGCGAATGCGAGCAGGACGAGGCCCGCCTGCTTCCACGTCCGATACGGGTCGACGGTGCGCTCCGCATCGGTCTGCGCGACGGCAGCGAAGTCGGAAACGGGCAGGCGCATGGCCGCAACCAGCCGGTCAGGGGCGTTCAAACGGCGTTCGATCGCGCATCACCGCGGCCGGCCGCGGCAATGAAAAAGGCAGCCGAAGCTGCCTCTTGGTCGTGCGCGAGAATGCCAACGTGCCGTTTCAGGCCGATGGCGTCGCCGTCTTCCCCGCGTAGCGCTGCCGGAACTTCTCGACGCGGCCCGCGGTGTCGACGATCTTCTGCTTGCCGGTATAGAACGGATGGCAGGCCGAACACACTTCGACGTGCAGCGGCTTGTTGATCGTCGAGCGGGTCGTGAACGTGTTGCCGCAGCTGCAGCTCACGTTGATCTCGGTGTACTTGGGATGCGTGTCGGTCTTCATGCGGGTGTGCCTTCCGTTTTGCCGGCGCAAGGTGCCGCGCGAGCCCGCACGGACGGCGGGCGGCAGGCGCCGAAGGGAATCCGGGATTATCCGCGACGTCGCGGTTTCCTGCAAGTTGCGGTGGCGCCCGCCGAATGCAAGGGCGCCCGCAAGGCCTTGATTACACGGGGCTAGAAACGGAAAGCAGGGAGTCAGAGACGACTTTCTTGCGCAAACCCGCCTCTGACCGTTACGCCGGAGGGTTGCCGTCCTTGATGCAGGCGCGGATCTGCCTGCGAAGCTGCGGCGAGTCCTGGTGCTTGTGCACGCTGACCGCGTGCTGGACCGCCGCGTCGACGACCTCGTCCTCGGTGTCGGCCGAGATCGCGACCGAGCACTTCGTGTCGCTCGGGAAGAGCCGGCAGTCGATGTATTTGCGCGCCATGTTTCGTCTCCTGGGATTGCGGATGCCGCGGCGTCAGCCGCGGCGCATGCTTTCGAAGAACTCGCCGTTGCTCTTGGTCGCCTTGACCTTGTCGAGCAGGAATTCCATCGCCTCGAGCTCGTCCATCGGGTAGAGGAGCTTGCGCAGGATCCACACCTTCTGCAGCACGTCGGGCTTCAGCAGCAACTCCTCGCGGCGGGTGCCGGAGCGGTTGACGTTGATCGCCGGGTAGATCCGCTTCTCGGCCATCCGGCGGTCGAGGTGGATCTCCATGTTGCCGGTGCCCTTGAATTCCTCGTAGATCACGTCGTCCATCCGCGAGCCGGTGTCGATCAGCGCGGTGGCGATGATCGTCAGCGATCCGCCTTCCTCGATGTTGCGGGCGGCGCCGAAGAAGCGCTTCGGCCGCTGCAGCGCGTTCGCGTCGACGCCGCCGGTCAGCACCTTGCCCGACGCCGGGACGACCGTGTTGTACGCGCGTGCGAGGCGCGTGATCGAGTCGAGCAGGATCACGACGTCCTTCTTGTGCTCGACGAGGCGCTTCGCCTTCTCGATCACCATCTCGGCGACCTGCACGTGGCGCGTCGCCGGCTCGTCGAACGTCGACGCGACGACCTCGCCGCGGACCGTCCGCTGCATTTCCGTCACTTCCTCGGGACGCTCGTCGATCAGCAGCACGATCAGGATGACGTCGGGATGGTTCGCGGTGATCGCGTGCGCGACGTGCTGCAGCATCACCGTCTTGCCGGACTTCGGCGACGAGACGAGGAGTCCGCGCTGGCCCTTGCCGATCGGCGCGACGATGTCGATGATCCGGCCGGTGATGTTCTCCTCGGCCTTGATGTCGCGTTCGAGAACCATCGGCTCGTCGGGAAAGAGCGGCGTCAGGTTCTCGAACAGGATCTTGTTCTTCGCGTTCTCGGGCGCCTCGCCGTTGACCTTGTCGACCTTGACCAGCGCGAAATAGCGCTCGCCGTCCTTTGGCGTGCGGATCTCGCCTTCGATCGTGTCGCCGGTGTGCAGGTTGAAGCGGCGGATCTGCGACGGCGAGATGTAGATGTCGTCGGTGCCCGCGAGGTAGCTCGTGTCGGGCGAGCGCAGGAAGCCGAAGCCGTCGGGCAGGACCTCGAGGACGCCTTCGCCGAAGATGCTCTCGCCCTTCTTCGCCTGGGTCTTCAGCAGCGCGAAGATGAGGTCGTGCTTGCGCATCCGGTTGGCGCCGTCGATTTCCATCGCGTTCGCGATGTCGAGCAGTTCGGAGACGTGCTTGGTCTTGAGTTCGGACAGGTGCATGGCGCGTGCGGGAACGGCGGGGATGGCCGCGAGCGGCCGGTAGGGGAACGGGATTCTTCCGGGGCGCCGCGTCGGATGGGCGGCGGCTGGACGATGTGCCGGCGCGGTCTTCGCGTCCGGCGGATCGGCACGACGTGCGCGCCGATCGGTTCACTGGGCGAGCGTAGCGGCCTTGCCCAGGGCTGTCAAGGAAGTCGGGTCAGAGGTTGCTGTCGAGGAACGCCGTCAGTTGCGATTTCGTCAGCGCGCCCACCTTTTGCGCATGCACCTGGCCGCCCTTGTACAGGATCACGGTGGGTATGCCGCGAATGCCGAACTTGCCGGGGGTCGCCGGATTGGCGTCGATGTCGAGCTTCGCGACGCGAAGCTTCCCTTCGTACGCCTTGGCGACTTCGTCGAGCACGGGTGCGAACATCTTGCAGGGCCCGCACCACTCGGCCCAGAAATCGACGAGTACCGGGGTTTCCGACTGCAGGACGTCCTGCTCGAAGCTGTTGTCCGAAACGTGCTTGATCGCATCGCTCATCGAGAAATCCTCTCCGCTTTCGACGGCATGAAACGCATGGGGCGCGAGCGCGCTGCAACGCAGTTTACCGCATGCGGAAACGCTTCGCGCAGGGGGAGATGAGGCGCACTCTGCTAAAATTCAAGGCTTGTCGCAACTCGCAACGCGTCGTTCGAACCCGAGCGCGTCATGACCTACGTCGTCACCGAGAGCTGCATCCGCTGCAAGTACACCGATTGCGTGGACGTCTGTCCCGTCGACTGCTTTCGCGAAGGGCCGAATTTCCTGGTCATCGATCCCGACGAGTGCATCGACTGCACGTTGTGCGTCGCCGAATGCCCGGTCGAGGCGATCTATGCGGAAGACGACGTGCCCGAGGACCAGCAGGCGTTCAAGGCGCTGAACGCCGAGCTCGCGAAGGCGTGGAAGCCAATCATCGAGCGCAAGCCCGCGCCGCCCGATGCCGACCGGTGGAAGGACGTGAAGGACAAACTGTCGCAACTCGAGCGCTGACATGCCAGTTTGACCGCTTCGCGAGCGTGCCCGTAAAATTGAACGCTTTTGCGATGCAGCGCCCGCCGCACCCGCTTTTCAATTCCTCTTACGGCCGATGATCCGACCCTTCGCGGTTTCGACGTTGACGTTGCTCCTTTCACTGACGGCGTTCGCGCAAACGCCAGCCGCTCCCGCAACGCCGGCGCCCGCCGCACCGGCCGCGCAGACGCCGCCCGCCGCACCGGCCGGCGATGCCGCGAAAGGCCGCGAGATGACGCGCATGTGCGAGGGCTGCCACGGCATCGAGGGCTGGCGCACCGCGTATCCCGAGGTCTACCACGTGCCGAAGCTCGGCGGACAGCACGCCGCTTACATCGTGCAGGCGCTTCACGAATACCGCAACGGCGAGCGCAGCCATCCGTCGATGCAGGCGATTGCCGGCAGCCTTTCCGACCAGGACATGGCCAACCTCGCCGCGTATTACTCGCAAGGCGGCGCCGATACGAACACGGCGAGCAAATGATGACCCGCATGCACGCAACGCTTCTCGGATTCGTCGTCGCGCTGACGCCGGCGCTCGCGTTCGGCGCCGATCTCGTCGCCGGACAGGCGAAGGTCAAGCAGGTCTGCGCCGCCTGTCACGGCCAGGACGGCAACAGCCAGAGCCCCGATTACCCGAAGCTCGGCGGCCAGCATCGCGACTATCTCGCCAAGGCGTTGCGCGATTACAAGTCGGGCGCGCGCAAGAACCCGATCATGGCCGGATTCGCGGCGACGCTGACCGATAAGGACATCGACAACGTCGCCGCCTATTTCGCGTCGCAGCCGCCGGTCCTCGTCACCCGGTGGTGATGCTCGGATTCATCGCCGCGCAAGGCACGCGAGGTAGAGCGCCGCATCGGGTCCCGTGCCGGTGCGCTGCGCCTGCCAGATCGTTTCTCCCAGGCACTCGACGAGCGCGTGGAGCGCCGCGTGCGCGTCGCCGTGCTTGTCGCGAAGTCGATCGTACTGCGCGACGATTCCCGGCGGCTGATCGATCGCAAGCTGCTCGGCGACCGCGAGATGCAGCGACAGATGCAGGAACGGGTTGACGTCGCCCTGCTCGGGCCGGTAGTCGCGGTCGATGTACGCGTCGGGCGTCTCGAGCATCCGGTGGTATTCCGGGTGCAGCGCGATCAATTGCACGGCCGTCTGCTCGAGTCCTGACAGTGCCTCGCCGGCGCGGCGCTTGCGCCACGCCTCGATCAGGAAGCGGCGTGCCTCGTCGCGGGTCGGCGCGAACACGCGATCATCCTCTGCGCCGCGCAGCCGGCTTCCGGGGCGTCTTCGCGCTGGCGCCGCGTACCGCATCCACTCGCGCAGGACGGGCCGGCGCGGCAGGCGGCTCGAGAGGCAGCGCGCGCGGATCCGGTCCGGGCAGCGCCTGCGTCTTCGCCGTGTACTCGCAGAGATCGGCGATCACGCATTGCGGACATCTCGGCACACGCGCGACGCAGACGTAGCGGCCGTGCAGGATCAGCCAGTGATGCGCGTTGTGGCGAAACTCCTCGGGCGTGAACTTGAGAAGCTGCCGCTCCACCGCTTCGGGATCCTTGCCGACGGCGAGCCGCGTGCGGTTAGCGACGCGGAAGATGTGCGTGTCGACCGCGATCGTCGGCTCGCCGAACGCGACGTTCAGCACGACGTTCGCCGTCTTGCGGCCCACGCCCGGCAGCTTCTCGAGCGCATCGCGGTCGCGGGGAACCTGTCCGCCGTGCCCGTCGATCAGCCGTTGCGACAGCGCGATCACGTTCTTCGCTTTCATGTTGAAGAGACCGATCGAGCTGATGTAGGGGATCAGCCCGTCGACGCCGAGCTTGACGAACGCCTGCGGCGTGCTTGCGACCGGAAAGAGCCTCGCCGTCGCCTTGTTGACGCCCTTGTCGGTCGCCTGCGCCGACAGCACGACGGCGACCAGCAGCTCGAACGGCGTCCTGTATTCGAGCTCGCTGCGGGGGTTCGGGTTCGCGGCGCGAAGGCGCTCGAAGATCTCTCGTCTTTTGGCAGCGTTCATCGCCGCGATTCTAGAACCTGTCGCAAAATGGCCTGCGCGGGCGTTCCACTGCCGCCGCTGGCACCGGTCGTCGACCGCTCGCGCGCAAAAGCGACCTTTCGCGCCTCGCGATGGCCGATCCGTCGCGCGCCGCTTCGGCGCGGTGCAGGGAGGCGGACAATGGCGCCGAACGACAACGTGAGGGAGTCCGCGATGTTCACCGCCGAGTCGTCGCCTGCGCCCGTGTGTGAAGGCTTCCGGCATCCGCTGGAGATCTTCCCGTTCTTCCGCCGCCTTCGGCCGAGCTTGGTGCGCGACGTCGCCTACACGGTGATCTGGAATTCGCTGTTCGCGCTGTTCTTCACCGCGCTGTCCGTCATGATCGATCCGTCGACGGCGCTGGTCGACACGCTGCGCATCACGTTCGTGTTCGCGCAGTGCATCGGCTTCGTCATCTTCGCGGCGTTCGTCGTGACCGAGAAGCTCTTCGGCAACGCGATCCGCCGTGCGCACTTCTGGGTGCGCTCCGCGTATTACGGCATCGTCGCCACCGTCGCGATCTTTCCCGGCTATCTGGTCGCATTCAGGATCCTGCACTGGAAGAACGGTCCGGACTGGCTGTTTTCGCCGCGCGCGGCGGTGTCGATCGTCGCCGTCTCGCTCGCGATCACCGCGCTGCTGCTGATGATCTTCGTGCCCCGCGAGCGCGCGGCGCGCGCCGAAGCCGCCGTCGCCCGCGAGCAGGCGCGCGTCGCTGCGGCCGAGAACGAGGCGACGACGGCGCGGATGAAGCTGATGGAGGCGCAGGTCGAGCCGCACTTCCTTTACAACACGCTCGCGCACGTCGTGTCGCTGATCGATGCCGAGCCGCGCGCGGCGAAGCGGATGATCGAACGACTGATCGCGCTGCTCCGCGCGAGCGCGGCATCGGCGAGCGGACGCTCGACGCTCGGCGGGCAGCTCGACCAGCTCGGCGTCTACCTCGACATCCTGGCTGTGCGGCTCGGTTCGCGCCTCGACTGGCACATCGACGTGCCGGCGTCGCTGCGCGCCCTCGACGTGCCGCCGATGCTGCTGCAGCCGATCGTCGAGAATGCGGTCAAGCATGGCATCGAGCCCGCCGTCGCAGGGGGCGCGATCGCGATCGAAGGCGCACGCGACGGCCGTTCGCTCGTGCTCCGCGTCACCGATACGGGACCTGGCTTTCGCGAGACGAAGCCGGCCGGCGCCGCGGGCATCGGCCTTGCCAACCTGCGCGCGCGCCTCGCGGCGGCCTTCGGCGCCGATGGGGCGCTCACGATCGAGGACGTGTTGCCGCACGGAACGCGGGTGACGCTGCGCCTGCCGCTCGCATCCTCGCGCGCGCCGTCGATCGAGCATCCGCAACTTTTCACCGCGTCATGACCGATTCGCGCAAAACGACGGCCATCATTGCCGACGACGAGCCGCGGCTCGCGCATTACCTGCAAGATCGGCTTGCCGCGCTGTGGCCGGAGCTCCTCGTCGTCGGCATCGCGGAAAACGGCGTCGAGGCGAAGGCGCTGCTCGACGCGGAGCAGCCCGACATCGCGTTTCTCGACATCCGGATGCCGGGCATAACCGGTCTCGACGTCGCGAAGTCGGCCGATCGCGCGCTGCACGTCGTGTTCGTCACGGCGTTCGATCAATACGCGGTCGACGCATTCGAGCGCGCGGCCGTCGATTATCTGTTGAAGCCCGTCGAGGACAAGCGCCTCGCGCAGACGATCGATCGGTTGCGCGAGCGCATCGCGCATGCGCAGGAGGGAGACGCATGGCGCAGCGCCCTCGGGGCGCTCTCGCGGCTCGCACCTGCCGCCGCTGCGAACGGCGCGCCGGAGCGTCTCGCCTGGATCCGGGCGTCGGTCGGCCAGCAGGTGCGCCTGATCGCCGTCGACGACGTCTGTTACTTCCAGGCGAACGACAAGTACACGAGCGTGTTCACGAAGGAGGGCGAGGCGCTGATCCGCACGCCGCTGCGCGAGCTTGCCGAGGACCTGGACCCGGCGCGCTTCTGGCAGGTGCATCGCGGCACGATCGTGAACGTCGCGCATGTGCAGGCGACGAACCGCGACTTGACGGGACGGCTGTCGCTCGCGCTCAAGACGCGCAGCGAAACGCTCGCCGTATCGCGCGCGTTCGCGCACCGCTTCCGGCAGATGTAGCAGTCAACGGCTTAGCGCGCGCCGGCAAGCTCGGCGAGTCGCGCAAGCCGCGCCGGCTCGCTCGCGCGAAGCTCGGCGTCATGCGCGAGCAGCGTGAGGGCCTTCTCGGCCCACGTCGCGGCGGCTGCGCGATCACCGCGCGCAACCGCGATCTCGGCGAGCTCTTCGAACACGTAACCGTCGGGCGCGTTGGCGGCATCGAGCTCGGCGGCCAGCGCGCGCTGCATGGCTTCCGCCTCGCCGAGCCGGCCGACGGCGCGCAAGCCGCGCGCGACCGTCCAGCGCGCGATTCGGATCGCACTTGTGTCACCTTTTGCCTCGGATGCGGTCAGCGCGTCCTGCCAGTACGCGAGCGCGGCTTCGTCGTCGCCGCGCTGGTGCATCGTCCAGCCGAGATTGTTCAGAAGCGACGCGCGCCAGCCGCGCGTACGCGGGTCGGCGGACGCGTCGGCCGTCGCGAGCGCCTCGAGGTTCCACGCGCGTTGGCGCGCGAGCGGCGCGGCGATCGCCAGCATGTGCAGCGCATCGACGCGGTAATAGTCGGCGCCGGGCAGCGCATCGCCGACCGTCGCGGCGAGCGCCTGCTCGAACCATGCGTACGCGCGATCGCCGTGGCCGCTCGAGTTGTCGCGGCGCCCCCGCTCCAGCAGGTAACGAACGCGAACCCGCGCCGGCAATCGCGCAAGCGTCGGCTTGACCGCGTCGAGCGCACGATCGGCAGCCGCGAAGCGGCGCTGCAGGCCGAGGCTTCGCGCCACCTGCGTCGTTGCCTCGCTCGCTTCACGCGAGCCTGGCTTCCAGCGCGATGCTTCGGTGCGAAAGCGCGTCTCCGATGCGCCCGGACTGTCGAAGTCCCACAGCGCGTCGAGGTGCTGCGAATAGTCGGCCGCGGCGGCGCATGGAGCTCCCGACCCGAGGACGAGGAGGCAGCACAGCGCGGCCAGCGAGCGCTGCATGCTACGAACGGGCGGCGGCGGTCTCGCGCCGCGCGCGGGCGCGCTCGATCGCGGCGGCGATCGCCGCCTTGCGCTTGCGTGCCTCGGCGTCGCGCTTGCCGGCGGCGCTCGTCGCAGCGAGCCGGGTTTGCCGCGAGGCAAACCGCGCGCGCGCCGCGCTCGCGTCCCCGGACGTCCATACGCGTCCCGCAGGTCGCATCGTGATGCAGTCGACCGGGCATGGGGCGATGCAGAGCTCGCAGCCGCTGCAAAGCGACGTCAGCACCGCGTGCATCCGTTTCTGCGCGCCGATGATCGCGTCGACCGGGCACGCCGCGATGCACAGCGTGCAGCCGATGCAGGCGCTTTCGTCGATGCACGCGACGCGCAGCGGGCCGGGCTGGCCGCGCGACGGGTCGAGCGGCGGCGGTGTACGGTCGAGCAGCACGCCGAGCGCGACCAGCGTCGCCTGACCGCCGGGTGGGCAGCGGTTGATCTCGGCTTCGCCTGCCGCGATCGCTTCGGCATACGGACGGCACGCGTCGTAGCCGCAGCGACGGCATTGCGTCTGCGGCAGCAGCGCGTCGACGCGATCGGCGAGCCGTGCGGACGAGGGTGGCATGGTGCTATTTTAGGGCGATGGGTGTGCATGGGCACGCGCAGCATTCGCATGGCGGGCACGGCCACGGACACGGCGCGCATGGTCGTCACACGACGTCGCGGCCACCGGCGTTGCGCGCCCTCGCCGGCGCGCTCGCGCTGACCGCCGGTTATGGCCTTGTCGAAGCGTTCGGGGGCTGGCTCGCGGGATCGCTGGCGCTGCTTTCCGATGCCGGTCACATGGCGACCGATGCGGCGGCGCTCGGCCTCGCGCTGTTTGCACAATGGGTCGCCCGGCGGCCACCGTCGCCGCGCGCGTCGTACGGCTACGCACGCGCCGAGGTGCTCGCGGCATTCGTCAACGCGCTCGCGCTGCTTTTGCTCGTCGGCTTCATCGTCGTCGAAGCGATCCGCCGCATCGCGACGCCGGCGCCCGTGGCGGGCGCGACGGTGCTCGGCATCGCGAGCGTCGGCCTCGCCGTCAACGTGGTCACCGCGTCGATGCTGTCGCGCGCGTCGTCGTCGACGGCCGCTCGCGCCGCATTTCTGCATGTGGTGTCCGACGCGCTCGGATCGATCGCCGCGATCGTCGCCGGCGCGGTGATCCTGACGACGGGATGGACGCCGATCGACCCGCTGCTATCGCTGCTCACCGCCGTGCTGATTCTCCGCGCGACGTGGCGGCTGCTCGTGCAGACGACCGGCGTGCTGATGGAAGGCGTGCCGTCGCATCTCGATTATCGGGAGATCGGCAACGCGCTGACCGCGATCCCGGGCGTCAGCGGCGTACACGATCTGCACGTCTGGCTCATGAGCTCGCACGAGGCCGCGCTGTCGGCACACGTGACGATCGACAGCGGCGAAGCGTGGCTGCCGATCCTCGATGCTGCGCGTCACATGCTCGCGACGCGCTTTTCGATCGCCCACGTCACGCTGCAGCCGTCGTGGCCGCTGCAGCCCGCGTTCGGCGAGCGCCGCGTCATCCCGATCGTGCCGACCGAGAAGGATTAGCCAGGTTCGGGCGAAGAACGGCTACACCCATTTCGCGCGGCGGAAGCGCACGAAGAGAATCGCGTCGATCGCAATCATGCAGAAGATCGCGAGCGGATAGCCGATTCCCCAGTTGAGCTCCGGCATGTTCTTGAAGTTCATGCCGTAGATGCCCGCGATCAGCGTCGGCACCGTGATCAGCGCGCCGTAGGCGGCGAGCCGCTTCGTGACCTCGTTGTCGGAGATCCCGATCAGCGCCAGGTTCACCTGGATCGCCGTCGTCAGCATTTCGCGCGTGCTCTCGATCGTACCGTTGATCCGAGCCAGGTGGTCGTAAACGTCGCGGAAATAATCCTGTGTGCCCTGGCACATGTGCGGCACGCGACCGCCAAAGAGCTTGCCGACGGCTTCCATCAGCGGCGCGACAGCATGCTTCAGCGTCATCAGCTCGCGCTTCAGCGCGTAGAGCTCCTCGATCTTGCCGCGCGTCGCGGCGCTCGCGAAGAGCTGCTCCTCCGCGGTTTCGAGACGCGTCTCGATCTGGTCGAGCACGGGGAAGTAGCGGTCGACCACGTTGTCGATCAGCGCGTAGAACACGAAGCCCGCGCCGTGACGCAAGAGCTCGGGCTCGCGCTCGGTGCGCGCGCGCACGGCGGCAAAGCCGATCTGCGTCCGATGCCGCACGGTGAGCACGTAGTTCTCGCCGACGAAGATGTCGATCTCGCCGACGTTGAGCTCGCATTCGCCGCCGTCGCCGACCGGCAGCATCTCCACGGGGTGCAGGACGGCGAACAGCGAGTCGCCGTACTCCTCGATCTTCGGCCGCTGATGACCCTTCCGCGCGTCCTCGACGGCGAGCTCGTGCAGCCCGAACTCCTCCGCCATCTCGTCGAGCTCCTCGAGCGTCGGCTCGAACAGCGCGACCCAGACCAGGCAGTGCGGCCTGTGCACCCAGTCGCTGATCTCGGTGACCGCGATGTCGGCGAGCTTCACGCCGTTTTCGTAGGCGACGCAGCTTACGAGCATGGCTTCGTACCGGCTGGATTGGCCGCCATCATAGCGACGAGCGCGCGCCGCGGCCAGACGCGGCGCGGCCGCGGGGCCGCGCGCCGCCGAAGGGTAAGATCAGCGGTCGTCCCGGGATGCGGCCGAAGGCCGCGCGGCTCATGATCATTTCGTCGCTGCTCGACACCGACTTATACAAGTTCACGATGATGCAGGTCGTCCTGCATCATTTCCCGGCGGCGCAGGCCGAGTACCGCTTCAAATGCCGCAACGCGGGCGTCGACCTCACGCCCTGCATTGCCGACATCCGCCGCGAAATCCGCGACCTCTGCAAGCTGCGGTTTTCGCGGCGCGAGCTCGATTATCTGCGGAGCTGGCGCTTCTTCAAGAGCGACTTCGTCGACTTGCTCGGGCTCTTCCAGCTCGACGAGCGCTTCATCGACGTGCGCGCGCTGCCGGGCGGCGAGGGCGAGATCGACATCACGATCAAGGGGCCGTGGCTGCACACGATCATGTTCGAAGTGCCGGTGCTCGCGATCGTGTCGGAGATCTACAACCGCCACGTTCATCCGGAGCCCGACTTCGCCGAGGGCGAGCGCCGGCTCGCGGAGAAGGTCGAGCAGCTCAACTCGGTCCGCGATCCGGAGTTTCGCATCGCCGACTATGGAACGCGCCGGCGCTTTTCGCGCGCCTGGCAGGAGCGCGTGATCGTCGGGCTGCGCGACGGCATCCGCGAGAAGTTCGTCGGCACGAGCAACGTCGAGCTCGCGCTCGAGCACAACCTGACGCCGCTCGGCACGATGGCGCACGAGTA
>Ga0068856_100002583_pt1 | contig 18648 bp, 17 predicted proteins | sample KBSCornC62_FD_66595 | JGI IMG/M metagenome (GOLD analysis project Ga0068856, IMG submission 66595) | Corn rhizosphere microbial communities from Kellogg Biological Station, Michigan, USA - KBS Corn C6-2 | ecosystem: Host-associated > Plants > Roots > Rhizosphere > Soil ...
CGCTCAATTAGTCCTTCATTTTCCATCTCCTGCAAGGTTCGGCTGACCTGCGTTATCGATGCAAAATGGTTCAAGGAATCGCGTCTTGTTGGCTGGCTGGTCGTGTTCAGATGCTTGAGGATCTTTGCCCTCAAACTCATTTCATCGGTCCGTTCCTGAGTTCTGCCCTCTTCTGTAAGCGAAACAAACTCCTGAATCGCCGGACTTATGCCGGGCGGCAACGCTGCCTTGATCACTTCACCCCAGGGAGATGCGTAATACTCCGAAACCCAGCGCGTCAAGTCGAGAATCTCGGAGGTGCAGACGGGAACGGAGTCGATGACGTTTCCAGCCTCCTTAAGTTCAGATTCAGTTGATGCAAACTGGGGCGGTAAAGCTTCATAAAACGCCACCAAATAGCCAGTGACGAGCTTGCGGCCCAGTGGTACAAGAATACGGGCGCCAATCAGTGGCCTCGCCTCTTCGCTACTAAATCTATAGATGAATGTTTTCGAAACATGGAGAGGAACAGCAACTTCGACGTAACCAGATGAGGTTGATATCGGCGTGGTTGATGCTGCAGTTCCGAGGTGATTGTTCACGTACGACAAGTTAGCGCAAATTCTTTTGGTTCGACAGCCTGTGGGAAGCTCTGATTAAGTACGACAGGCTGTTAGCCTGTCGTGGTTCCGTTGCGTTCATTATGACCAAAGCGTCGACAGGCTAACAGCCTGTCGTACCTGTCGACTGTTATCAATGTTGAGCGGTGCTGTCGAGGTAATCGCGCACCTTTTTCAAGTCTTCCCAGGTCTCGCGTTTCTTCGACGGGTCCCGCAGCAGATAAGCCGGGTGAAAAGTTGGCATCACTTTGATCCCTTTGTACTCCTGGAAGATGCCGCGCAGTTTAGTTATTCCTTCTCTGGTATCTAAGAGATTCTTCATCGCAGTGTTGCCCAACACAACAATAACTTCGGGTTGAACGATCGCAATTTCGCGAAGCAAAAACGGTTTACACATTGAAGCTTCTTCAGGCGTTGGTGGACGATTGCCTGGCGGTCGGCAGCGATTTACGTTTCCTATCAACACTTCCTCTCGTTTCAAACCAATAGCTTCGATGATTTTCGTCAGCAGCTGACCTGCGCGACCGACAAATGGTCTGGCCTGGATGTCTTCGTCCGCTCCTGGAGCCTCACCGACAAACATGAGGCGCGCCTTTGTGTTTCCTTCAGTGTGAACGACAGTTGTTCTTTCCCGATGTAATGGACAACGTGTGCAATCACCGATTTCGTTATGAATCTCCTCAAACGTCTCCCGAGACGACGCGAGTTTCTCCGCTTGAGGCGCAAGATCGCCAAATAAGCTCACTCGTTCAGTTTGAGAAACGTTAGGTGTTGGTTGTTGAAACACGGGAACGGACGCAGTTGACTTCGGTACGGGTTCCTTTGAGAGTTGGACGCCTTCGATACCTAGCGCCTGCAAATGAAGTAGCTGCTTCTTTGTTTCTTTTACGAGTTCTAATAACTCTGAGGAGTCCATTTTAAGTTGACGAAGCTTTGGTTGTGGCGGTTTCAGATCTGATTTTCACGATAACGTCAAGTATTTCATCCGCGATGACCTTCTTTGACATCAGCGGCAGTTGAACGGGATTGCTGTTAATGCGGCTGAGGATTGTAACCGCATTAGTATCGAAATCGAATCCGACGTTGCGTTCGGAAATATCATTAGCGACGATGACATCAACTTGTTTAGTTCGCAATTTGTTTCTGGCATTCTCTAACAGATTTTCAGACTCCGCCGCGAAGCCGACAACCAGCATGCCTTCGGGTCGATTAGCGGCGACGCCTGACAGGATGTCTTCAGTGCGTTCCAAATTGAGCGTCAGAAATTCAGTGTGTTTCTTTATCTTTTGATTGGCTCGTTCAGCTGGCCGGTAATCGGCAACGGCAGCTGCCCCGATAAATATCGTGGCATTGGCGATCTCGCGTCGCACGGCCTCTGCCATTTCCATCGCCGAATTGACTCGAATCGTATCGACGCCAGCCGGCGAATCAACTGTAGTCGCTCCGGCGATTGCCGTCACCGTTGCTCCTCTCCGTCGAGCTGCTTCAGCGACCGCAAACCCCATTTTTCCCGATGAGCGGTTTGAAATGAAACGGACGGGATCGATCTGTTCACGAGTTGCGCCGACTGTAATAAGAAGACGTTCGCCAGCTAAATCTTTCCTCTTGTTGTTCCGCAAAATTTCTAAGGCGGCGCTCACCACCTGTTCCGGATCGCTCAAACGGCCAGGACCGATTGTGCCGCAAGCCATTTCGCCGGCGTCTGGTTCGACAAAGTAAATTCCATCCTTTCGCAACTGTTGAACATTGCGCTGAGTTGCTGGATGTTCCCACATCGTCGTGTTCATAGCCGGCGCCACCAGGATTGGCGATGTGCACGCGAGATACGTCGAGGTCAGAAAATCATCGGCAATTCCATGAGCAAACTTAGCGATAATATTTGCAGTTGCAGGGGCGACTAAAAGCAGGTCTACTGTTTGAGAAAAAGTGATGTGCGCAATTGGATCGGGATTCTCAGGCGCATAGTCGTCAACGACAACGTGCGAACCTGATAGTGCACGGAAGGTCAGAGGTCGGACAAATTCGCACGCGCGTTGTGTCATTGCCACGCGGACTGAGCAGCCGGCACGTTGCAGTCCGCGGAGGATTTCCACCGCTTTATAGGCGGCAATTCCTCCCGAAACACCGAGCGCAACTTTGCTTTGAGTGAGATCGACCGAGGTCATTGATGCATTCACTGAAATTGAAGATCAATGTAACATTGCTGAAAGACACGCGCAATTTTGTGTCCCGCAAACGTTTTATAATGCGACTTCACAAGAAAATTATCACAGTAAGGCGGCGACGCTGTTCGATGCCATTCTCGAGGGTACAACTCTTTTTCGGTCTAATTCTCCTGCTTCTTTGTCCTATATTTACGACCGGCCAGACGAGATACTCAGAAGACGATTTTGGTCCAGTCGTCCGCGCTTATCTGGGATATCTAAAAAACGAGCAAGAGGTCGTAGATGACAGGATAAGCCGCCGCGAAATCAGCCCCGGTTATTATCGCCGCAACTCCAATCGAATCAGAGCTCTCAGGCAGATCGCGCTTCGTTTGGCCCGGGAAACACAAAATGATTACCTTCCGGAGTTGGAGGCGGTGACGGCCGACGAATTTGGGTTACTATTCGGTCGTCCCACGCCAGCCCCCACTTTTAAATCGGGCGAAGTAATCAGAAATACTTTTCGGTTCCTTGGGACGGTCCGTTCCAGCGAAATCTTCTATGTTTTTGCCAGATTGGATCCCTACGAGCAGGCGGACCTGACTGAGAAGGGCGTGTCCGAAAGCAAACCCAATGTTTCCGATGGTCCAAAGACGCTCAGTAGAAGTCGGCGGGTAGTTCCTTAATCTGAGTTGTCAACCAAAGCAAGGTTTTCTGAGCCTCATAATATCTAGATGTGTAGATTGTCGGGTGGTATCTTCTCAACCAGCCGAAAAAAGCACAGTTTCGTGGCAAACTCGGCCCAAATGTTTGTTGACACCGGGCTCCTATTAGTGTAATAAATGCCAAGTGTTAGCGGGCTTTGCGGACCACAAATGCACTAATCTTTTGAAGGTCGCGAGCAGTTGTAACGAGATTTGGTTCTGCACCTTAGTTTCTTCACGACAGTACGCGTTGCGACAGCAATAAAGACTTTTTGGTTTTTCACTATACGGGAGGAAAGTTAATGACTAGCAAAACTTGGAGCCGCAAGTTCATCGCGCTCTTTGTAGCGGTTGCCGTTTTGAGTGTTTACTCAATGATTGTGTTGGCCGCGCCGGGCGCCAAAGCATCCGGCGAGTTGTCGGTGACTGGTGAGGTTACCGTGAACGGACAGAAAGTGATTTCTGGCGGCACCTTGTTCTCCGACTCAACGATTAGCACCGCAAAAGATAGCAGCGCATCGGTCAGCATCAACAAATTGGGCCGGATCGATCTCGCTCCCAATAGCAATCTTCGTCTGACCTTCACAGACAAGGGCATCAACGGAATGCTCGCGACTGGCAGCGCTCACGTTTCCACTCTTAATGGAATCACCGTAAACCTGACCACAAAAGATGGAACTGTGGTGGTGGATGGTAGTCAAGCCACAGCGTTTACCGTGAATGCGTCGCATGGCCGAACATCAGTCTCGACTGAAACGGGTCTGGCTGAGCTCCGATCCGGCGGTTCTGTGAAGCAGATCGCCGCTGGTGAAAGTGGAATGGCCGGCATGCCGAGCCCTCAGGGCGACGACGACGATGATGGTCTTAGTGGTGGTGCATTGGCGGTGTTGCTGCTCGCAGTTGGTGGAGCAGTTGCCGGTGTTCTTTATGCCGCATTCCACAACAACGACTTGAACTTCGGTGGGTCCGTTACAGTAGTAAGCCCGACGAAGTAGTCTTGAGAGATTGGATTATTCCAACAAAACTGTAGCACTGACCTCAGCGCTACAGCGTACTAACTGACGTTTGCGGGTCACGCGATCGAAATCGCGCGACCCGCAAAATTTTGATTTAAAGTCCATCCCAAAGGCTTTTCAATAGATTCAAAATGCACATAGCGGTTATCGGCACTGGTTACGTCGGTCTGGTTACGGGCGCTTGTTTTGCTGAATTCGGAGTCGACGTGACCTGTGTTGACGTCGATGAGCAGAAAATTGAACGACTCAGGAATGGCGTGATGCCGATCTACGAGCCAGGTCTCGAGCAACTCGTAGCCAAGAACGTGCAGTCAGGCCGTCTAAGGTTCACCACAGATGTGGGCGAGGCCGTAGAACAGGCTCTGGTTATCTTTCTTGCTGTCGGTACACCCCCCAAAGACGATGGTTCACCTGATCTAAGTTTCGTCGAAGCTGCGGCGACCTCCATCGCAGATCACCTTCAGGATTACAAGGTCATCGTTACAAAATCTACGGTGCCAATTGGTACTGGTGAACATATACGTAGGTTGGTGAACGAACGCAAAAAAAGTCGGGCAAGTTTTGGCGTCGTTTCGAACCCGGAATTCTTACGCGAGGGTGCTGCCATCAACGACTTCATGCGGCCTGATCGTGTGGTGATAGGTAGTCGTGATCAAGAAGCGATCGCCATCATGAAGGATCTTTATCGCCCGCTTTACTTGATCGAAGCTCCGTTTGTGATTACTTCTCTCGAGGCAGCTGAACTCACGAAATATGCTGCAAACGCATTTCTCGCTACGAAGGTCTCTTTCATAAACGAGATCGCCAATCTTTGCGAGAGAATCGGTTGTGATGTCCACGATGTTGCTCGTGGTATTGGCATGGATAAACGGATCGGCAGTAAGTTTTTACACCCTGGCCCGGGATTTGGCGGTTCATGCTTTCCAAAAGACACTCGAGCATTAGCCAGTGTCGCGCGCCAGTTCGGTTCCGACTCTTTAATCGTCGATGCGGTCATAGAAGTGAATAAGCGCCAGGGTAAAGAGATGCTGGTGAAGATTCGCAAGCTGGTGGGCGACTTGAAGGGTAAAAAGATCGCGGTGCTTGGACTCGCATTCAAACCTGAGACTGACGATATGCGTGAAGCTCCTTCGGTTGGGATTATCCGCGGACTTCTCGCCGATGGTGCCTTAGTTCAAGCCTACGACCCCGTAGCAAAATCGGAAGCGAAGAAGATACTTTCCGAGATTTCTTATGCTGACGACGAGTACGATGCCGTGAAAGGCGCGGTGGCCTTGATTTTCGTGACCGAATGGAACCAGTTCAGAGCACTAGATATGCGCCGCATTCACCAGCTGATGGCAACCCCGCGAATCGCAGACCTCAGAAACATTTGTGATCCCGAAGACATGCGTGAAATAGGTTTTGAATATGTAGGCGTCGGTCGGTAGTTCCGACCAACTAATAAGGCTAATGTCATTATCTGGAGTTGTAGTTGTCACAGGTGGCGCCGGGTTCATTGGTTCCCACATCGCAGAAACCGCTGCAGCCAGCGGTGCCAAGGTGCGGATCATCGATGACTTGTCAACGGGTCACCGTGAGAATGTGGAGGAGCTTTCCGGAGACATCGAGTTCATCGAAGGCAGCGTGGCAGATCTTGAACTGATTAACCGCGCACTCAAGGATGCCGAGGTTGTCTTTCACGAGGCCGCCATACCCTCAGTTCCGCGTTCCGTGGAGAACCCTGAACAATCGCATATTGCCTCAGTTGATGGAACCTTTCATCTGCTACAGGCCGCACGTCAGCAGAACGTAAGACGTGTCGTGTACGCGGCATCCAGCTCGGCATATGGCGACCAGCCGACGCTGCCGAAAGTGGAAGATATGGCTCCCGATCCTCTCTCTCCGTACGCGGTTGCGAAACTCGTTGGCGAATACTATTGCCAGGTTTTTACGCGTGTTTACGGATTGGAAACGGTTTCACTCCGATATTTCAATGTGTTTGGCCCGAGGCAAGATCCAGGATCACAGTATTCCGGTGTTGTATCGAGATTTATCAGTTCGCTCTGTTCTGACGAGCAGCCAGTAATCTTCGGAGATGGCGAACAGTCGCGTGACTTTACTTACATCGATAATGTCGTGGCCGCGAATCTCAAGGCTGCGACGACGACGAAAGGCGTTGGCAACGTAATCAACGTTGCCACCGGCGAACGAATCACGCTGAACCAGTTGCTTTCAGAACTAAAGGATCTAATTGGAAAACCGCAGGTAGTCGTGGACTATCGTGAACCGCGGGTGGGTGATGTTCGTCACAGCCTCGCTGATACAACACGAGCTCGTGAATTACTCGGCTACGAACCAACGGTAGGATTGCGAGAAGGACTCCGAAGAACTATTGACTGGTGGAAGAGCAGTCGTTACGCGACAACTTAGCCAGCAGACTGAGCGTGTTCCATCTCAGTTAGCGTTTTTAAACTTTCTTCATACGGCGGCCTTGCCACGCCTTTATTAGTAACAATCGCGGTTATCAAATGATTTGGCGTTACGTCGAATGCCGGGTTGTGTACATTTATGCCATCAGGCGCTATTTGCTGATCTCTGATGTGGGTCACCTCGATCGGATCTCGTTCTTCGATTGGAATCTGCTCGCCGGAAGAAAGGGATAGATCCAACGTGGTCAGTGGAGCAGCCACGTAGAATGGAATACCGTGTTCCTTTGCAAGCACGGCAACCATGTATGTTCCAATCTTATTAGCCGTATCGCCGTTTGCTGCGATTCGATCAGCACCTACGACCACTGCATCAACCTTACCGCTCTTCATGACATGACCGGCCATATTGTCAGTTATGACCGTCACGGGGATGTCGTCCTTTGCCAGTTCCCACGCTGTTAACCGTAGACCCTGAAGGAACGGTCTGGTTTCATCGGCAATCACTGCCACTCGCTTTCCAGCATCGCGGGCACCGCGAATGACGCCGAGCGCGGTCCCATAGTCGCCGGCAGTTGCCAATGCGCCCGCATTACAATGCGTAAGCACAGTTGCACCGTCTGGAATCAGATCGGCGCCATGTTGACCAATGGAACGGTTTGCTGCGATGTCTTCTTTGAAGATCGCCAAAGCTTCAGCCACCAATGCCTCTTTTACTTCTTCAACGTCGCGAAGTGATTTGGCTCGTTCGAATGCTGTCCGCATTCTCTCAATGGCCCAAAAAAGATTTACGGCGGTTGGACGAGTGTGCGCCATTACGTCACAGATGTAATTGAGGTCGTCTTCCAGATCGGCTACAGACGTCCCGACAGATTGATTGGCACCTAATGCGATTCCCATCGCTGCAGAAACACCAATCGCAGGTGCGCCACGAACTACCATCTTTCGAATTGCTTCGGCCACTTCATCGTAGGACCGCAGCATCAGGTATTTCTCTTCGGACGGGAGCAGGCGTTGATCCAGCATACGAACCCCGTCTTTTGTCCATTCCACAGTTTTGATCATTGATTTCGTCCTGTTAGGTGTTGAATAGAACGGCATCTTACTGGACGCGGGAAGGCGAGGCAAACGGAAGGATGAAGGCGGAAGGATGAAGGATGAAGTGGCTTTTGGCCTTCGGCCTTTGGTCTTTGTTCTTTGGTGTCTATTGCTCCTAATGCTTAGCACAAAAGATCGAAGATCAAAGACCAAAGACCGAAGGCCGAAGGACAAAAGCCACTTCATCCGTCATCTCTTTGACACCCTTGGTTTGGCGTGTTAGTGTCGCCGCCACATTACGGTTGCTCTTTTCAAATTGTGTTTGGGTGCCCCAGTTGATTGGGGAGAATAGGGAAGCGGGTGAGATTCCCGCGCGGTCGCGCCACTGTGAAGAGTTTGCTCTGAGCCAGGAGACCTGCCCAGACACTTGCCGCCTCTCAACACTCGCGCAAAGGTGTTCAGGCAGCTTGTGGGTTCCCATCCTTAATCCCGCTGAAGCCTGTTTTCCCTTTGTTGGAACATCGGAGGTCAGTGGGTTTCGTGTTTTTTAATTCATCACGTTTCATCAAATCTCTTTCACTTCTGCTGATAGCCTTATTGTCGGTCGCGGCCTGCTCGCGCTCATCGGCAATTCTTAATAATCCCAGCACTAACGCGCGACGGATCACTGACGATGCGGGTCGAGAGGTCTTCCTCCCCGCTAAAGTGGATCGCGTTATTTCACTCGCTCCGAATTTGACTGAGATAGTTTTCGCTGTTGGCGCAGGACACAGCCTCGTTGGTGATACAACTTACTGCGACTATCCAGTCGAAGCAAAGAACATTGAAAAGGTAGGCGACACGCAGCATCCCAATTTAGAACGAATCATTGCGTTGAAGCCTCAAGTCGTACTTGTCTCAACTGCTTCACAACTCGAAGTCTTCACTGAGCAGTTAAGAAGTCACAATATTGCGGTGTTCATTACCGATCCACGTGATCTCGAAGGAGTGTTTCGTTCTATCGAGCAGGTTGGAAACATTGTAGGTTACGTTGAGCAGGCAAACGCACTTGTGTCCTCGCTGCGAGCTCGTGCAATGGCTGTAGACAGCGCATTAAAACAATCTCCACGCATCAGAACGTTCTATCAACTATCTGCTGAACCACTTTACACAGCTGGACACGATTCATTCGTTACGGATCTGCTTAGACGCGCCGGCGCAGATTCGGTCACGGCCAATGTCCCGGGAGCGTGGCCCAAGTACAGCGCAGAGGCAGCGCTTGCGGCCAGGCCTGACGCGATAATTCTTCCCACAGGCGGATCAATGGGCGAGGGTAATGGAACCGTCGCGAAAGCTCTGGCAAGCTCGCCAGCCGCAAAGTCTGGCAGAGTTTACAAAATCAACGACGATCATTTGGTACGTCCGGGACCGAGGGCCGTCGACGGATTGGAGGAGATGGCAAGAGCGCTTCATCCTGAAGCATTCAAGTGATGACCAGTTCGCAGCAGGCCAACCAAAACAGAGTAACGCTTCGGCGAACAATCATAACCTTGCTGGTCCTTGTTGCTGCGTTGGTTATTGTGGTTGGCGGGGCTGCTTTACTTGGAAGTGAACGACTACCTGTTTCCAATTCACTCTGTGCACTGACGACGTTGGGCACCAGACAGTGCGGACTGACCAGCGATCACTTCGATATTCTTTTTCAGATACGTTTGCCTCGAATCTTGCTGGCAGCGGCTGTCGGAGGTTCACTGGCAACCGCTGGCGCCAGTTACCAGGCGTTGCTGAGAAATCCGTTGGCAGAGCCTTATCTTCTCGGGGTTTCAAACGGAGCGGCTGTCGGGACGATGTTAGCGCTGTTGTTTTTCGGAAGTCTCGAGTGGAGTCGACCACTAATGGCGTTCGCGGGAGCATTGGTTGCAACTTTAGCTGTTTATAGATTAGCTCGGGGAAGAGTTGGTGCAACCCCTGAGAGATTGATCCTGGCAGGCGTCATTGTGACTACATTCCTGTCGTCCATCATCGTGTTTGTAACCACGATGATGGATGCGACACGGATCCGATCTTTTACGTTCTGGTTGTTGGGAGATCTGTCGGGCGCAAACACCGGCTTATTACCAGTGCCAATAGCCGTTGCGGTCGTCGGCGCGATCATTCTAACGCTCAACGCACGTTCATTGAACTTGTTGATGCTCGGCGAACGCGACGCATTTGACCTCGGCGTAGAAGTTGGTCGAGTGCGAATGGCGGTATTTCTTATCGCTAGCTTGCTAGTAGGAAGTTCTGTTGCTGCGAGCGGCTCGGTCGGATACGTCGGTTTGGTAGTGCCTCATCTCACCAGGTTGTCGGTGGGAAGTGATAACCGGATCAGTATTCCGAGCGCAACGCTTGGCGGAGCGTTGTTTGTGATTATTGCGGACACAATCGCTCGCACCGTGATTGCCCCGCGCGAGTTACCGGTGGGAGCGATTACCGCGCTGATTGGCGCTCCTTTGTTTATTTATCTTTTGAAGAGAGTTTAATTTGCTGGAAGCTCGCAATTTAACGATCAAGTACGGTCATCGAACTGCGGTGGACAACGTCTCACTGTCGTTGGAGCCAGGTGTGCTAACAGCCGTGATTGGTCCAAACGGCGCCGGTAAATCAACACTCTTGCGATCGCTTAATGGAAGTTTGATCCCCAACAGCGGAACGATTCTCCTCAACGATAAGCCACTCGGGAAGTTGAGTCGCCGGACGGTTGCTAAGCAGATTACGGTTGTTGCGCAGGAAGCAGAGCTGCGGTTTCCGATCACAGTATTCGAGTATGTCCTTGGCGGACGCTTCGTCTGGGCCAACAGCACTACGTGGGGCTGGGAGAGCGAACGTGATCTTCAAGTTGCTGAAGGTGTCCTTGAGGAAACCGAGCTACACGAACTCAGTGGTCGAATGATGAATGAGCTTTCGGGAGGTGAACGTCAACGAGCGGTCCTGGCTCGAGCCCTGGCAACCGAAGCGCCAATCTTATTACTCGACGAACCCACCGCGAATCTGGATCTTTCTCATCAGGCCGCGCTGCTTGGCCTTGTCAGAGAACGCTGCAATTCGCGAAAGTCATCGGCGCTTATTATTACTCACGACATTAATCTCGCTGCACAATTTGCCGACGTCATTCTATTGCTAAGAGCTGGGCAAGTAGTGAAAGCCGGAACGACACAGCAAGTGTTGGTGCCGGATTTGTTACGAGAAGTATTTTCTGTGGATGTATTAGTCGATGCGCACCCGATTTCAGGTGTGCCTCGCGTCACGCCGGTCCATTAACTGTATCGGCACAATTGATAACCAAAGAGGCGGAATATGTTAGTTACGAACGTTCAGCTTCTGAGAAAGTGAAAGTAACTTTGTTTGCGGGAGTCGAGAACCTATTCGATCGGACGTACTACGAAAACGGTTTTCTTGCACCGGGCGCGGTCGGTAGAGGAGGGATCAAAGTAAGATTCCGAGAAGGCTTCAGGTTGCAAGGTTAAGAATTCGTGGGCGCAATTGCGTCAGCTTATCGAATCCGCCTTGCAACCTGAATGTCAATTCTAAGATGTTTTCGTAAACAAGCCTCCGGCGAGAAAGACCACGCCTAGCACAATGTGAATGCCATGGTCCACCTGCCCAAAATGGAGGCCGCCGACCACCGTCCACATCTTTTCTGGGCCCGCACCCATTGCCAGGCCCAGAATCCCCAGAGCCAAATAAACGACACCGAAAACCAGTGAGAATGCCTTAGCTCCCGATATTGACCCAGCAAAGCCAAAATAAAGGGCGATCACACCGGAAACGATGTGAACGACATTATGTGGCGGATTCAGGTGTGCACCGAGTAGATCCGGCTTTGCAAAACCAGCGACTCCGACCAGTAAGAAGACAACCCCCAAAATCTTGCAAACAGTCTTTGCCATGATTTGGTTTAACTCCTCTGTCAAAGGGTCAAGGGACGAGCGGTGCCGCCGGTTCGGTTAACAGGCGTCCGCAGATGGTTCTACCGGGAGGCTACGGTTAATGCGGCGGCATGTATATCAAAGAGCTATTGGAAAATCTAGTCAGAACTGGAGCGCGGTAGCGCCGGGTTGTTTTTTAATGATGGTTTGGTGTTCACTATTCGCCGGAATAGGGCCAATAGGTCAGACAGATCCTATTGCATGCTGAGCGAACCAACATGTCCAACTGGGAAACCGTCATCGGGCTGGAAATTCACGCCCAGCTCAATACTGAATCAAAGATCTTCTGCGGTTGCGCCACGAGATTTGGCGACGAGCCAAACGCAAACACATGTCCCGTCTGTCTCGGTTTGCCAGGTGCATTGCCTGTGCTTAATCGCCACGCGCTGGAACTAGGCGCACGAGCTGCACTTTCCCTCGGTCTAAAGATAAACAACACTTCAATCTTTGCGCGCAAGAATTACTTCTATCCAGATCTTCCCAAGGGGTATCAAATCTCTCAGTATGATCAGCCCTTCTCTGCTGATGGCGAACTGGAATTCATGACCGCAGAACGCGATGAGGCGGGTCATCCGACGCAGTGGCGTCCCAGGAAGATACGAATCACCAGACTCCATCTTGAAGAAGATGCTGGAAAGAACGTGCATGAAGGATTGCCCGATGTCGATCGCTACTCCTATATCGATCTGAATCGTGCCGGAGTTCCACTTGCTGAGATCGTGACCGAGCCTGACTTTCGTTCTTCATGGGAAGCGTACGATTACGTCAATCATGTTCGTCGTTCGCTCCAGTGGGTCAGTGCTTCTGAAGCGGATATGGAAAAGGGAAATCTGCGTTGTGAGGCAAACGTTTCTGTCCGTCGTGTTGGTGAGGCGAAGTTTGGAACAAAGGTAGAGTTGAAAAACTTGAACTCAGTTCGGTTTATGCAGCGCGCGATCGAATTTGAGGTTGCGAGACACATCAAAACGCTCGAAGCCGGCGGCACCTTGACTCAAGAGACGCGACTTTGGGATGACAAGTCAATGGAGACGCGTGTGATGCGTTCCAAAGAGGAGGCTCACGACTACCGCTACTTTCCCGAACCGGACTTGCCGCCCGTGATCGTCTCGAACGATTTTGTGGAGCGAGTCAAACGCGAGATGCCCGAGCTGCCTGAAGTTCGCCGGAAACGTTTTATGGAGCAATACGATTTGTCGTTCGCCGACGCCTCCCAGTTGGTTTCTGATCGTGCTTTGTCTGAATATTACGAAGACGCGGCGAGAGCATCAGGGAACCCCCGAGCAACAGCAAACTGGATCCGTTCAGAACTGTTGCGCGAGCTCGAGAGTGGTGGAGTGTCGGTTGGTGAATCGCCATTACCAGCAACCCAGTTGGCTGCACTAGTGCGTTTAATTGATGAGGAGAAGATAAGCGGCAAACAAGGCAAAGATGTCCTGGTTGAAATGTTCAAAAGCGGCAAAACTGCGCAAGCCATCATTGAGGAGAAGGGCCTGGTTCAGCTCAGCGATACCGGACAGATCGATTCACTCATAGATGAGGTTATCGACGCGAATCCTGATCAGGTAGCAAGTTATCGGGGCGGCAAAGAAGCTTTGTTTGGTTTCTTTGTTGGTCAGGTGATCAAGGCGTCCAGGGGCAAGGCCAATCCAAAGATCGTTAATGAACGATTAAGGGAAAAGCTGAACGGTTAGGTTCATATGGAGATCAAAGAGAAGACTGCCGTAGTAACTGGAAGTACAAAAGGCATCGGTAAGGCAATAGCGACGGCCTTGGTGCGCGGTAATGTTAACGTAATTGTCAGTTCGCGCGAGTCTCCCGAGATTGAGCTAACAATTGCTGAGTTGAACAAAATCGGCCGCGGACGAGTTGTCGGCTCGGTTTGTGATGTGCGTGATTACACGCAAGTCGCAAACTTATTTGCAACTGCGGTTAAGGCTTTTGGTGGTGTCGACATTCTAGTGAACAACGCCGGCATAGGTATTTTCGCCTCAGTTGAGGAGATGGCGCCCGAAGATTTTCGGGCAATCCTTGAAACAAATGTTCTTGGCGTCTATCACTGTTGCCATTGCGCAATTCCGCTAATGAAGCAACGCGGTGGTGGCTACATTATCAACATCTCTTCACTTGCAGGAGTCAACGCTCATCCTCGTATGGCTGCTTACAACGCGTCGAAGTTTGGACTTAATGGTTTTAGCGAGGCGTTGATGCAGGAAGTACGGCACGACGGAATCAAAGTCAGCTATGTCATGCCCGGTTCGGTGAACACACATTTTGGTGGGGACGAACCTTCCGAAGAGCAGAGTTGGCAACTGCAACCCGAAGATGTTGCACGCGTCGTGTTGGACTTACTGAATCATCCGGATCGAAGTCTGCCGAGTCGGGTTGAAATCAGACCGTCAAAACCTCCGAAGAAGTAAAGTCCGACGAACTTTAGTTTGTCGTTTGGGCAATCAAGGATGTCGATGTAACCGGGCTTCGCTAATTCGACGATCGACAAACTAAAGTTCGTCGGACATCAAGAAACCAATGCGAGCAGTTGTTCAGCGGGTAACGCGGGCCAAAGTTACCATCGAAGGTCAAATAGTCGGTGAGATAGCCAATGGTCTCGTCATTCTCCTGGGCATTGCTTTGGACGACACGGAGGAAGACGCGGATTACCTTGCGACAAAGATCGTTGCGTTGCGAATCTTTGATGACTTAGCGGGTCGAATGAATGTCTCTTTGAAAGATTCATTCGGAGGCCTGCTCGTCGTTTCGCAATTCACGTTGTACGGAGATGTACGGCGAGGCCTGAGACCCTCATGGAGCGATGCAGCTCCGCCGGAAGTTGCTGAGCCGCTTTACGAATATTTTGTGCAAAAGTGCAGACAACTAGTTGAGAGAGTTGAGACGGGAAGCTTCCGTAAGATTATGCATGTCGAACTCGTAAACGATGGGCCCGTCACTCTAATGTTGGATAGTCGCAAGCTGTTTTGAACTTCAGATCATGTCCTCGGTTGATTTCGAACCCTCTTCGAGCTCGAATCGTTCGCGATCTCGCTTCTCAATCTTGTCGATAAACTCCAGTTCCTCATTGTCTTCGTACGATACCCCAAGAGCTCTGGCGTTTTCCTCAACTAGTGATTGATCGGGAGTGGGATTGTCGCCTGCTACGCTTTCAGAGCCGCTGTCGTTCACGTCTTCCCAGCTAGCATCCAAATCTCCGCCAGCATCGCGCGGGGAAGCAGAGGTGTTATTGCGCAATCTCTGCGCTAACAGCTCCGGGTCTTTTGGTGCCCTTGAGATTTCTTCTTCCATGAGCTCTTCAATCTCAGGGTCTGGAACGTAATTGGGATCGTTTGCTAAGTATTCAAAATCCTCTGCGTGCTTCTTCGGCATTTCAGACTCCCTCCGTCGATCTGTTGCCTCAAATGAAGCAACGCGAACTCTTTAAGACCAATTTTGGGGGATTGATAATCAGACTATAGCAAATGCACTAAAACGCGAGCAATTGTGCGTAGTCTGTCCGACGAACTTTAGTTTGTCGAGCGTTGTTTAGCAGGACTTTGAATAAATCGAGTACTGCTGATCGGAGCAACGACAAACTGAAGTTCGTCGGACAAATGCCTTGCTTGACGATTAACAATAGCGACTTTACACTTCAATTTGAACCACACAAATTGTCCAAAATTCATCTCAGAAGACGAACTCGAATCGTCTAATTTCGGCGAAAGGATTTAAGCAGTCGTATGCCAGAGGGTCCGTTCGATTCATTGCAAACGTTTGAGTCAGGTTCTGGTTCTACCTATCGTTTTTATTCGTTGCCACAACTGGAAAAGAACGGTGTCGGCCCGATTTCTCGTTTACCAGTCAGTATTCGAATCGTGCTTGAGTCGGTGCTTCGCAATTGCGATGGCCGGCGTGTCACCGAATCGAATGTTAAGGAACTAGCGAACTGGCAACCGAATGGAAAACGGACCGAAGAAATACCTTTTGTGGTCGCTCGCGTTCTTCTGCAGGACTTCACTGGTGTTCCCCTGCTCGTCGATCTGGCCGCCATGCGCTCGGCGGTGGCCCGGCTCAGCAAGAACAGCGGCATCATCGAACCGCTTGTTCCAGTTGACCTCGTTATCGATCATTCAATTCAGGTTGATTTTTCCAGTACCAGGGATGCGTTTGAAAAGAACATGCAGATGGAATTCAAACGCAACCGTTCTCGATATCAATTTCTAAAGTGGGGCACGCAAGGTTTCGACGGATTTCGCGTCATACCTCCAGGTATTGGGATTTGCCACCAGGTCAATCTTGAATACCTCGCGAAGAATGTTTGGGAGAAGGGAGTTTGTTTTCCTGACACGCTCGTGGGCACCGATTCGCACACGACAATGATCAATGGTTTGGGAATCGTCGGTTGGGGTGTCGGTGGGATTGAAGCGGAAGCAGCTATGTTGGGCCAGCCGGTATATTTCCTGACTCCTGATGTTGTGGGAGTTAATCTGACGGGAACTCTGGGCGAAGGCGTAACGGCAACGGATCTCGTGTTGCGAGTCACTGAGATGATGCGAGCTGCCAAAGTTGTCGGAAAGTTTGTTGAGTTCCACGGCGAGGGTGCTGCGCGTTTATCAGTAACGGATCGCGCGACAATTGCGAATATGGCCCCGGAATATGGCGCCACGATGGGTTTTTTCCCGATTGATGAACAGACGTGTCAATACCTGATAGCAACCGGACGATCGGAAGAGCATGTTGAACTTGTTCGCCGGTTTTACGGCGCACAGGGAATGTTCGGAATACCGAAGAAGGGCGATTGTGATTACAGTGTTGTCTATGACTTGGATCTTGCCTCGATTCCGCCAAGTGTCGCAGGTCCAAAGCGTCCTCAGGACCGAATTGAACTCACCAAGCTCAAGGATCAATTCAATCAACTAATGCTGAAACCAGTTAAGGAAGGTGGTTACGGTAAAACAGAAGACGATTTATGGACGCGGTATCACGTCAAGATGGGTGAGGACAAGCAGCTCGTCGTTGCGGGCGGCGGTGAACAAAGAACGGAAACTATTCCTACGCCGGTTGCCGTCGATGTATCCAATAAGGCGACCAGCGTTTGGACGGAAACGGAAATGGTCAACAATCGTCCCACACCGGACATCGTTGCTGAAATTCCTGCGGACGAATTTCCCGCGGGAGATGAATTGATTGGCCATGGAGACGTTCTGATAGCTGCTATTACATCTTGCACGAACACGTCGAATCCGAGTGTGATGCTCGCCGCTGGTTTGTTAGCGAAGAAAGCGGTCGAGCGGGGGCTCACCGTTAATCGAAAAGTTAAGAACTCGCTCGCTCCTGGATCCCGAGTTGTGACCGAATATTTAGAGAAGACAGGTCTCCAGCGCTACTTGAATGATCTCGGGTTCAATTTGGTTGGTTATGGCTGTACGACATGCATCGGGAATTCGGGACCGCTCGATCCGGCGATTGAGCAAGTTGTAAACGAGAGGGATGTAATCGCAGCGTCGGTTCTTTCCGGTAATCGTAACTTCGAAGCGCGCGTGCATCAGAGTATTAAAGCAAACTTCTTAATGAGTCCTCCTCTCGTAGTAGCCTTCGCACTTGCAGGCCGAATTGACGTCGATCTTTCGTCAGAACCTCTGGGCACGAGTGAAGACGGGACGGAAGTCTACCTCAAAGATATCTGGCCAACGCTGGAGGAAGTGAATGATTTGATTGGTGCGGCGTTCGATCCCAAAACATACCAAACGCTTTATGGTAACTTCGCCGATCAAAATCCAATGTGGAACGAGATACCAGCCACTACGGGAAATGTGTACCAGTGGGATCCGGATTCAACTTACATTCGCGAGCCTCCTTATTTCGACGGCTTCAAAAGTGGTTTGGAGCCTTTGAAAAACATCAAGGGTGCGCGACCACTCGCAATATTCGGCGACTCAGTAACAACGGACCACATTAGTCCGGCAGGAGCAATAAAGCCTTCGTCGCCCGCTGGTCTCTATCTTCAGCAACGGGGTGTAGATATTCGTGACTTCAATAGTTATGGCGCCAGGCGCGGTAACCATGAAGTGATGGTGCGCGGAACGTTCGCAAACGTCAGAATCAAAAACTTAATGGTCCCTGGCGTTGAGGGTGGAGTGACGATTCACCAGCCAGATGGCGAACGAACGAGCATTTACGACGCGGCGATGCGTTATCAGGAGGAGCGAGTGCCGCTGGTGATTATCGCCGGGCAGGAGTATGGCACTGGCAGTTCGCGAGATTGGGCCGCGAAAGGAACGAGCCTGTTAGGCGTGAAAGCAGTGGTCGCGCAGAGTTTTGAACGTATTCATCGCAGCAATCTTGTTGGGATGGGCGTGCTGCCTTGTCAGTTCAAAGACGAGATGAGTGCCGCATCATTGCGTTTGGATGGAAGCGAGACATTCGATCTTGTTGGCATCGATGCTGGCATCAGACCATTACAGGATCTGACCCTTCTGATTCACAGACGCAGCGGCGCCCTGGAAGAGGTGCTTGTGACCTTGCGAATCGATACTCCGATCGAGGTTGACTACTACAAGCATGGCGGAATTCTTCCCTTCGTCTTGCGACAGTTGCTCGCGGGCACTACGGATTTTTAGGGATTGCCGATTTCCGATTGCCAATTGCCGATTTGATATTTGGTTTTTGGTCTTTGGGTTTTAATGTTCGTTCCGGATTGTCGCATTCTTTTCGGAAGTCGAGCTCAATTAGAAGAACAAGGACCAACGACCAAAAAGCCAACACCAAATCGGCAATTGGCAATCGGAAATCGACAACTCCCAG
>Ga0068856_100002592_pt1 | contig 18616 bp, 16 predicted proteins | sample KBSCornC62_FD_66595 | JGI IMG/M metagenome (GOLD analysis project Ga0068856, IMG submission 66595) | Corn rhizosphere microbial communities from Kellogg Biological Station, Michigan, USA - KBS Corn C6-2 | ecosystem: Host-associated > Plants > Roots > Rhizosphere > Soil ...
AATTACTTTATAGATGAGGTAATCGACGAGGATAAGCAAGACGAAGTATTTGATTATTTCAAAACCGCCGAGATCGACTCGATAGATGACGCCCTGGTTGAATTGGGTACCGACGATTACACCCGCGAAGAAGTGCAATTGATGCGCATCAAGTTTATGTCGGAAATGGGGAATTGAGCTGAAAGCGAAAAGACCAAAGCGAAAAGCTTATAAATATTAGAGCCGAAAGTTAATGGCTTTCGGCTTTTTCATTGCCTTTACTTTATTCTTATAAAAGACTCTCGCCTAATCTCTAATCACCAATCTCTAATCACTATTTCGCAATAATCTTAAACTCAGTCCTTCTATTCTGGCTGCGGCCGGCTTCATCGTCATTCGTGGCGATTGGCTGTGTTTCGCCATAGCCTTTGAAGGTGAGCCTTTCGGCCGCAATACCGTTGGCTATCAGGTATTGGTACACGGCCTTAGCCCTGTTTTCGGAAAGGATTTGGTTAGATTGATTACTTCCTACGTTATCGGTGTGGCCAGATACCTCGATCTTAACGGTTTTATTGCGTGTGAGGAAGTCGATGAGTTTTTGCAATTCTGATTTCGACTCGTCTTTAATATTGAATTTGTTGGTGTCGAAGAAAATATTCTTCAGGATCACTTTATTACCAACCTCGATAGGCTGCAAATACACCGTTATATTGAATGGATCTTTAGTCTCGCGGCCCTTGAGTGAGAAATTACCCGAATAGAATAGATAACCGTCTTTTGCAATATTAAGGCCGTAATCCTTACCCGTTGTGATCGTAGCAAGGAAATATCCTTCGTCAGCCGAGCTATAGTCCTCGTATACAGGATTATCTTTTGCCAGGTCGACAATTTCTACGGCAGATTCAAGCGGGTGTTTGGTTACAGCGTCCAGCACCGTGCCCTTCACGTAGGTAACCTGGTGGGGGCGCAGGGCAGGGGGTAGCTCAAAAGTATAAATGTCGAAACCACCTTGTCCGTTGAGCTTATTTGATGCGAAGAATGCATAGCTTCCGTTGGCCGTTAATGTCAGGCCATTTTCGTCGCCATTTGAATTAATAGGATAGCCAAGATTAGCCGGTTTTTGCCATTGACCATCTTTTCCCAGGTGACTAACAAACAGGTCCATCCCACCAAGTCCGGGCCAGCCGTTCGAGCAGAAGTACAAAGTGCTATCGTCCGCATGTATAAACGGCGATTGCTCATCAAACGCGGTATTGATGTTTGGGCCGAGGTTTTCGGGGTTAGTCCAGCCTTTTTCGGTTAATGTCGATTTCCAGATATCGTAGCCACCATAGCCGCCTTTGCGATTGCTTACGAAATACAGCGTGCGACCATCGGCGCTTATAGATGGCTGTGATTCCCAGCCGGAGGTATTTACAGGCGGAGCCACGTCAAACGGTTTACTCCAATCGTCACCTTTTTTAGTCGAGATGTAAATGTCACAGCGCCCCAAACCATCTGGCCGGTTGCAACCGGTAAAAAACAGCACTTTACCATCAAGAGAGATAGACTGTGAGCCCTCGTTATATTGTGGTGTATTGATATTATTGCTGAGGTAAGTGGCGGTCTGCCATTTACCGTTCAATTTTTCACTCTTATAAAAATCCTCGTTGTTGTTGATCTTACGGGTAAAGATCAGCGTATTCTCGTCGGCCGTAATTGCCGGCATATATTCATCGTCGGAAGTATTAATTTCGGGCCCGAGATTGATAGGATTGAAGGGGACCGGGTGCTGAATAGCGTCCAAACTATAACTGCAATCAGCCAACAACTTTTTGGCTATCATCTCGCTTTGTGGGCTCAGCGCCGGGTAAGCCAGGTATTTTTCAATATGCGCCTTTGCATCCGCGTATTTGGCTAAATGTATCTCGCAATCGCTCACCTTATAATATACGCCGCGGTTAAACTCGGGATCAAGTTTAATAACCTCATTGTATTGTTTAGCCGCTTCTGCCCAGCGCCATCTTCCGCGTAATACGTCGGCTAAAACCGCATGTGCTTCTATAAATTTCGAGTCGGCACTAATAGCCTTGCCAAGCTGCTCAATAGCGTCATCGTAAAGATTATCATCTAGACTCTGATTAGCTAGGGCGAAGTACTTAATAGCCTCTTTATCTTTTGTAGAATATGGCCTTTCCTGGGCGTAAGTAAAGAATACCGGCAGGACAAATAACACCGAAAGGAAGAAAACTTTCATTAGCGGCTAATACGTGATTTGCAGTCCGAAGTTACGGCTATTTTTAAGGAATATTGAGGTATTTGTGCGTTTGGAGCGATATTTCCCATTGCGGATTTGCCATCACATAGTCTACGATAAGCGGGGTCATTTCTTTTGCTTTTGACCACTCCGGCTGCAGATATAGCTTACACTCAGGCGATACCATTTTGGCATGCTCCTCAGCCCAGGCAAAATCGGATTTGTTATATACGATCACTTTCAGCTCGTGGGCGTATTTAGCAATACCCTCATAAGGTCTCTTAAATTTTTTTGGAGAAAGACATATCCAATCCCAACGCCCTGACAAAGGATAGGCACCTGACGTCTCAATAAAAGTTTTGATGCCTTTTTCCTGAAGCTTTGAAGTCAGATAATCAAGATTGTACAATAATGGCTCACCGCCGGTTACTACAACCGCCTTCGAAGGAAATTTTGCAGCGCTTTCAACAATCTGGTCGGCAGGAGTGAGCGGATGGAGTTCGGCATCCCAGCTTTCTTTAACATCGCACCAGTGACAACCTACATCGCAACCGCCGAGGCGAATAAAGTAAGCAGCCTTGCCGGTATTGAATCCCTCGCCCTGTATCGTATAAAACTCTTCCATCAAGGGAAGCAGTGTGCCATCTTCCGGAACCTGGTGTGTCGCCATATTTGAGCGGCAAATATAATGAATAGAGATTTGTGATTAGTTGATTAGGTGTCATCTAACGAGCATTACTAATCACCGATCTCTAATCACAATTCACTAAAAATTTAATTGAAAAATTCAATTAAATTTTTTACTATTACTTACAAATAACCGCCTATGCGGAGACTATACTTTTTCTTACTATTCCTGGCCATATTATCCCTCTCATCCTGCGTTGATGTAGTGGAACATTACGATTTTAAGGCCGATGGCTCCTGCAATGTAGCGTATACTTTTGACATGGGCAGGGCGGTTTCTGTGCTCATGAACCTGATGTCGGACTCCGTTAAAGCAACCCCTCAATTTACGGCAGCCAGGGATACTACGCTCAACTTTTACAGCGCTTTGCCCGACAGTACGCAGCAGCGCATGACACTTGAGCAGGTGAACCTGGCAAAAAGCAGCAATCTGACGGTGCAAATGAACTTGCCTAAGAACATTATGAAGGTGAGTGTTACCCACCAGGCAAAAAATGCTGCCGATCTACAATATTATCTGCGAAACATATCAAAAATAGAGGCTCAGAGTAATATCAAACCCGTTAAAAATGATAAAAATTTAAAGGGTTTTGACGCTCAGCAGCTCTTAAGCGGACAGGATTATTATGCCTATGAGGTAACGCCTCATAAATTTTACCGCATCATCGATAAAGCCAAATTCAACGCTTTTTTAAAGAAGACACAATCCACCTTCGCCATGGCCAAAGCCATGCTGATTGAAATGCCCTATAAGGTGGTGCTCAACTTCGCCAAACCGGTGAAGAAGGTGAACAACCCCAAAGCGATCGTCTCGGCCGACCGCAAGCGGGTGGTCCTGCAAACCAGCATGGACGAGATCATCAAAGATCCTTCAGTGATGAATTTGAAGATCGATTTCTAACTATATGGAGTGGTACCCGGTTCCAGATCTGCAATACAACGGTCAAACATTTATTAAAAGGATTAAAGTTGGTGGCAAGGTTTTATGCCTGGTAAGCTACGAAGGTGAAGTGTTTGCACTTGGCGCTAAATGCCCGCATGCCGGTGGTGATCTGACCCAGGGCTGGTGTAACGAAGGAAAACTTGTTTGTCCTATCCATCGTTATTCATTTGATCTTAAGACCGGGAAGGGAAGTCCCGGACAGAACGATTATATCGATAGCTATCCCGTTGAAATAAGGGATAATTCTGTTTATATTGGTATCACTTCGTTTTGGGAGAGATTTAAACAGGCATTCAAATGATGAACAAAATCGAAATCGACGATCTTACCAGGGATTATTACAAAGCTATCAGCTTCAGGAATGAGCATGCACCCGATTTGAGTGCCGTGCATATATTATTTTATAATGAAGGCATCCTGGTGAATAACAGCTTCCGGCATCCCGTCGGTTTTTCCGCAGCATCGTTTGTTACCGCGCTTGAATCCGAAATTGCAGCCGGCAGCATGACTCAATACCTCATTCATGAATTGCACGCCCGTACCGAAATATATGGCAAGCTCGCCCAGCGAATTAGTGTATACGAATACAATCTTGGTGGCGAAACTTCCGGGCGATTACCAAGAGGAGTTAACTATATCCAATTTGTGAAGCACGATGGCAACTGGCGTATCCTTTCCATGGCCTGGTGCGATGAGGATGAGAATAATTTGATTCCTGCAGAGTACCTGCGGTAGTTGATTGAGTTGGATTAAGTTTGGCTGTGTCGTATTCAACTTAGTCAACCACGTAACTCAATCAACCTAATCAACTCACGGATAAACCTCTTTATTAGCTGATGCCAGCGTATTCTTCAACAAGCCAATAATGGTCATCAGCCCTACACCACCCGGAACCGGGGTAATCCATGACGCTTTGGGAGCAACGTTCTCAAAATCGACATCACCATATAGTTTGAAGCCTGATTTGGTAACGGTTGATACCTCGCGGTTCATACCTACGTCGATTACTACAACGCCGTCCTTTACCATATCAGCGGTGATGAAGTTCTTTTTGCCAATGGCGACAATGAGGATATCAGCCTGCAAAGTGAAGCTCTTAATATCGGGTGTACGGCTGTGGCAGATAGTTACAGTGCAATTACCAGGGTAGGTGTTACGGGCCATCAGAATACTCATTGGCGAACCCACAATATTACTGCGACCTACTACCACACAATGCTTGCCCGAGGTTTCTACTCCGTATTCTTTCAGCATCAGGGTGATGCCATAAGGTGTTGCCGGAATAAACGAAGGCAGGTTGCGCTGCATACGGCCGAGATTGATAGGATGGAAGCCATCCACATCTTTGCGATGATCGATCCTCTCGGTTACTTTTTCCGGATCGATATGTTTTGGCAGCGGCAATTGAACGATGATGCCGTCAATATCAGTGTCAGCATTTAGTTCAGCAACTTTGGCCAGCAATTCTTCTTCGGATACCGTATCCTCATAACGAACCAGGGTAGATTTGAAACCAACAGCTTCACAATTGCGCATTTTGCTGGCTACGTAAGTTTCGCTGCCACCATCGTGTCCAACCAAAACCGCAACCAAGTGGGGTTTGCGACCTGTTCTTTCCAAAATCTTCGCAGCTTCCTGCGCTATTTCACCCTTAAGTTTTTCTGATACGTATTTTCCGTCTAATAACTGCATTTTTTGAGATTTGAGATTTGAGATTTGAGATTTGAGACTGTTGCCTCAACTCAAATTCAACTCCGGTTTTATATTCTAATGCAGATTTGAGTCTCACATCTCAAATCTAGCATCTCACATCTAAATTAATCAAGTTTCAAAACCGCCATAAACGCCGATTGTGGTATTTCCACGTTACCTACCTGGCGCATGCGTTTTTTGCCTTTTTTCTGCTTTTCGAGCAGTTTACGCTTACGGGAGATATCACCACCATAACATTTGGCGGTTACGTCTTTACGCAAAGCCTTCACTGTCTCACGAGCGATGATCTTTGCGCCAATTGAGGCTTGTATAATGATCTCGAACTGCTGACGTGGCAACAGCTCTTTCAGCTTTTCGCATATCTTTTTGCCGAAATCGTAGGCATTGCTGCGGTGGATCAATGACGATAAGGCATCCACAGGCTCACTGTTGAGGCGAATATCCAAGCGTACCAGATCCGACTGGCGGTAACCGATTTGATGGTAGTCGAAAGAGGCGTAGCCTTTAGAAATCGTTTTCAATTTATCATAGAAATCGAATACGATCTCGCCCATTGGCATCTCAAAAGTCAATTCGACGCGATCGGATGTCAGATACGATTGATGTGTAATAACTCCGCGTTTCTGGATACAAAGCGACATAACCGGGCCCACAAATTCGGCTTTGGTAATGACGCTGGCTTTGATATATGGTTCTTCTACAAAATCAATTTTGCTTGGGTCGGGGAGGTCAGAAGGGTTATTCACCTGCAATTCTTCGCCCTTAGTTGTGAACGCCTTGTATGATACGTTGGGAACAGTGGTGATCACCGTCATATCAAATTCCCGCTCCAGGCGTTCCTGGATGATCTCCATGTGCAACATGCCCAGGAATCCGCAACGGAACCCAAAACCCAGCGCTGCTGATGATTCAGGTTCAAATACCAGTGATGCGTCGTTCAACTGAAGCTTGGCCATCGATTCACGCAATTCCTCGTAGTCCTCAGTATCAACAGGATAAATGCCGGCAAATACCATTGGCTTCACTTCCTCAAAACCCTGGATACTTTCGAGGCAAGGCCTATCTACATGAGTGATAGTATCCCCAACCTTTACCTCACGTGCTTCTTTGATACCTGAGATGATATAGCCCACGTCGCCGGTTTTAATCACATCCTTGGCAACCTGGTTTAGTTTCAATGTACCAACTTCATCAGCTATATATTGCTTTTCGGTAGCGACAAATTTTACTTTGTCGCCTTTACGTATTTCGCCGTTAACAATCTTATAATAAGCAATGATACCGCGGAAAGAATTGAAGACCGAATCAAAGATCAGCGCCTGGAGCGGTGCCTGTGGGTCACCGACAGGGGCAGGAACGCGTTCAACAATTGCACGCAATATGTCATGCACGCCCAAACCCGTTTTGCCCGAAGCTGCCAGTATTTCTTCGCGTTTACAGCCTATCAGGTCAACAATCTGGTCTTTCACTTCTTCGGGCATAGCCCCGGGAAGGTCCATTTTGTTGAGAACCGGGATAATCTCGAGGTCGTTTTCTAACGCCAGATACAGGTTAGAAATAGTTTGTGCCTGGATACCCTGTGATGCATCTACAATCAGCAAAGCGCCCTCACAGGCAGCAATAGACCGAGAAACTTCGTAAGAGAAATCCACGTGCCCGGGTGTATCAATCAGGTTAAGCACATACTTCTTACCATCAAGTACATAATCCATTTGTATGGCGTGGCTTTTGATGGTTATACCGCGTTCGCGTTCAAGATCCATGTCGTCAAGCAATTGGGCCTGCGCCTCACGTTGGGTAATGGTATTGGTATATTCAAGCAAACGATCGGCCAGGGTACTTTTACCATGGTCGATGTGGGCTATGATACAGAAATTACGTATGTGCTCCATTTTGAAAGCGCAAAAATAGCGTTTTGCACGGAGATTTTGGCGAGTGAAAATCAATTCGCTATTTTACCCCAACAGATGACTAATCAATTGTTTAGCTATATCGGGCAGCAACACGGGTTCTCTATCAAAAATTTCAGCCCAGTTGGTGGTGGAAGCATCAATCGCGTGTATTGCTTATATAGTGACTCCCAAAAGTATTTGATCAAGATCAATGATCGCAACGCTTTTCCCGGAATGTTCGCCGCAGAGGCTGAAGGGTTGAACACTATTCGAAGGACACGAACGATAGCCGTTCCCGAAGTAGTATTGCAAGGTGATTTCGAAGACGAAAGTTTCCTGATGCTGGAATGGATAGAGAATAAGCGGCCAACCGCCAAAGGTTCCGAACTATTGGGCAAACAGCTGGCAAATATGCACCAGACCACTGCCGGCTTATTTGGTTCAATGGCTGATAATTACATGGGCTCGTTAAAACAATCTAATCGATCACACCCGACTTGGAGCAATTTTTTTGCTGAAGAACGACTTAAACCTATGATTAATATAGCTCTATATAACAATCTGATAAACAATGATGATATAGATAATTTTGATTACCTGTATGAGCACCTGCCAGATTTATTCGAAGAGGAGAACCCGTCATTAATTCACGGCGATCTTTGGAGTGGCAACTACCTGGTATCGGCGGATGATAGGCCTTATTTAATCGACCCAGCAATAGCTTATGGACACCGGGAGTTCGATATTGCTATGACTACCTTATTCGGTGGTTTTTCTAGCGAGTTTTATGAAGCTTATCAATATCACTTCCCTTTGCAGAACGGCTGGCAGCATCGAATTGATCTGTGGAACCTTTACCCTTTATTGGTACACCTTAATTTGTTTGGATTGAGTTATTTGGGGCAGGTGAGGGATTGTTTGAAACAATATTTATAAAAAACAAGACCCGGATGCAATCTGTCCGGGTCTTATATGAATTTATATCTTATTCCCCACGCTTCAGCCCGTACTTCTCAATCTTGCTGTACAGGTGACTGCGTTGTATGTCGATATCATCGGCTGTCTTAGAAACATTCCAGTTATTCTTTTCCAGCTTGAATTTGATGTACTCCCGTTCTGCGAAGTCCTTGTACTCCTGGAAATTGGCAAATTGGTCAAAATCGGTTTGAGGTGCAGCAGAGGAACCATTAACAGCAGCCATCGGTCCGGTCGGGTTGGCAAATGAACGCACGTCATTTTCGGTGATCATCTTATCGCTCAGGATAATGAGGCGCTCCACCATATTGCGCAACTCTCGGATGTTACCGGTCCAGGGGAGAGCTTTCAGCGCATCCAGAGCGCCATCTGATATCCTTTTAACCGGCATACCGTATTCACTGCATATTTCTTCGAGGAAACTGCGGGTAAGTAACGGAATATCGTCTTTACGCTCAACCAGCGGCGGCACGTGGATCAGGATCACACTCAACCGATGATAAAGGTCCATCCGGAAGTTGCCGGCCTCGATCTCTTTCAAAAGATCTTTGTTCGTGGCGGCAACTACACGCACGTCTACCTGGATTTCCTTTTCTCCACCAACCCGGGTAATTCGGTTTTCCTGCAAAGCACGCAATACTTTGGCTTGCGCTGAATGGCTCATATCCCCAATCTCATCAAGAAAAAGTGTGCCACCATCTGCCGACTCGAATTTACCAATACGCTGTTTAACCGCCGATGTAAACGAGCCCTTTTCATGGCCAAAAAGCTCGCTTTCTATCAATTCGGAAGGTATAGCCGCACAGTTAACCTCTATCAGTGGTGCATGTGAGCGGTTTGATTTTTCGTGAAGCCAGCGAGCAACCAACTCTTTACCGCTACCGTTGGCGCCGGTGATTAACACACGGGCATCTGTGGGAGCAACGCGTTCAATAGTCTCTTTAATTTTGCTTATCGCCTGCGATTCGCCAAGAATTGGACGAACCTTAGATACTTTACGTTTTAATACCTTGGCTTCGCTAACCAAACTACCGCGATCCAGTGCGTTTCTTACGGTGATCAGCAAACGGTTTAGATCCGGTGGTTTGGATATAAAGTCGAAGGCGCCTTTTTTGCTGGCCTCAACAGCAGTTTCAACCGTTCCATGACCCGAAATCATGATAAAAGGCAGGTCGGGTTTCATAGCTAAACCATCGGTCAGTACTTCCATACCGTCCATACGGTTCATTTTTATATCGCAAAGTACCAGGTCGTAGTCGTTTCGTTCAATCAGCGAAATGCCATCTACGCCGTTATCTACGTCTTCAACCTCGTAATTTTCGTATTCAAGTATTTCGCGAAGCGTACTACGGATGGCGCGCTCATCATCAATAATTAAAATTTTAGCCATGTATAGTTTGTAGGGTTGACTATTAAACGTGCTAAGTTAGAAGAATTGTATAGAAAAATAAACACTTTTAAAAAATAAAGCCCCGCCAGTTAAGGAAGGGCTTCAAATTCAGCAGCAAAGCTGTAAGCCGGGTTCTGTCGAGTTCTATCATTGATCTGGCCCTGTCATCGCTGACAGGTTCAAGCAACCTACCCATCCTGGCCATCCGCTAGCTGGCGGATACGAAGCGAGCAGCTTCAAATCCAGGACCTATTTGGTCTTTCAACTCCTGGGGTTTACCGCGGTCCCGGTCGCCCGGGAAAGCTGTGAGCTCTTACCTCACATTTTCACCCTTACCATACCCGAAAGCAGGCGGTTTGTTTTCTGTGGCACTTTCCGTCGCCGGCTGAACGGCGCCTTCCCGTTAGGAAGCAGGATGCTCTGTGTTGCCCGGACTTTCCTCCCCGGGACTAGCCCGGAGCGATAGAACGATTTGCAGATGCAAAAATAAGAATTGTAACAATGTTTTGCTGCTTAAACATTCGGGATTTTCACACATTAAGTATACAGTAAGGTTTTTAACTTTGTTTAAACCTTGACCTACATGAAATGGCTTTTCAAAAAATGGGTATCATCTCTCACTTTTTTCTTCATCATATCCCTCAATTGCAAAGGCAGAAACTTTGATTATTTTGTAAATTTCGAATTGGCAAACAATAAAATCTACGTGCTTCACGCCGATGGTGATATCAAAATATTTGATGATAGTAACGGGAAACTACTCGACACTTACAGCCAAAAATCGAAAATCACTACACTTACAAAAGACCATACCGGAAATATCATTATAGCGGATGCTGCAAATGATGTTAAAAGATTGAGTTCGGACAATCAATGGTTGACAATTGCTTCGTTAAAAGGTGATCAATTATTAAGAGTGCTTTTCGATAATCGCGATAATTGTTTTTTAATTACCCAAAAAGGTCTTTTCGATTTGGAAAATAATAAAAACTATCTCCCTGACCGGCATTTTGCACATTCTGAATGGGCCTATCATGGTTCACCCTTTTGGGAATCATTGGACAATGATATTGGTGCTTACATTGATAATAACAATAATATATGGATCGATTTTAATCATGGCGAATGGGGGAACGATCTATTTGTTTTCAATCAACAAACACATAGTTTCATTCCAGTTAAAGGCTATGGAGGTGTACCATATTATGAGGCTAATAATCAACTTTTCTCCACTACACACAGCTGGCTTTGGTTTACTCTTATAAAATATTCACCAGTTTATGATAAAGATAAACACCTGATTGAATTCGAAGGCACCAAAATATATTCAATAGAGGACGTTTACGGCTACCAAACGAAAAAGCAAAACACTTCTGATATAGATATTTTCCCAGGGAACTCTGCCTATAACACATTGGATAATAACTTTTATTTTATTTCGTCAAACGGATTACGAAAGACTAAGATTTCTGCACCTATTCATAAATTCAGCGATTTCACACCTGTCAAAAATTTCATGTTTCCCAAAAATATCACAAAAGCCAATGAATATTATGATGGCGCAAAACATCAAATAAGAATTGAAAATGGCTACCCGCAATACGTCTCCAAACTGGAGTTTACTTCCAAAGGAAAATTAGTCTTACTACCATCATCATATGGAGTTTGGCTATTCGACGGAAAAAAATTAACCATCGTGGAATAATTATTTACAACTTTTAAGATCAGCGTTTACCCGGTCGATCGTTATAACGCCAAGCTTATTACCAAAAGAATTATTGATGTAAGTTAATACCTGCGCCATTTCCATCGGAGCTAAGTCGGCAGCAGGCATCTTATCGTCGAATGTTTTTCCGTGAATAGTAATGGTGCCAGTCAAACCAGAACGCAGATAACAAGCGAGATTTGATTGGTTGTTTTTAAGATACAAGGAATCAGTAAGCGGAGGGATCAATGCAGATAGTCCGTCACCTTTAGCGCCATGACAGTTTTGACAGTGCGTTTGATACACTTCAGAGCCTTCAGAATAGTAACGCTTGAAATCAAGATCAGCTTCACTTTCGCAGGATACGATGGAAATTAAGACTGCTAATAGCGATATAAGACCAGCGACCTTGTATTTCATTGAGCGATCATTTCGTCAGGTTCTGTCTGCAAGGTCTTGATGTCTTCTATAAGCTGGTCAACCTCTTTGGGATCTGTACCATTATAAGCGCCGCGAACACGTTTTTGTTTATCAACCAGTACAAAGTAGCCCGCATGAATATAGCCACCCGCGGCCGAATTATCCTTCTTAACCAAGACAAGGTAATTATTCTCGGCCAGGCTATAAGTATCTTCCTTTTTACCTTGTAAAAACCACCACGTGCTACCGGTTACACCTAGTTTGTCAGCGTATTTTTTTAGTACCGGCACGCTGTCGTGCTTAGGGTCTATCGTATGCGAGATGATCTTGAAATCGCCCGTGCTTTTGAAAGTATTGTACACCTTTAACATGTTACGCGCCATTATCGGGCAGATAGAAGGGCAGGTGGTAAAGAAGAAATCGGCTATATAGATATCGCCATCCAGATTTTTTTTGGTTACCGTATCGCCATACTGGTTAACGAATTTAAAATTTGGTATAGTTTGATAGATGGTATCGGTAACGTTTTTGCCGTCCACTGTTTTGGTTACCGCTTGTTTACTGCCGTAGATAGGCAGATACTTCTTATCCGAATTAGACTTGCAGGCACTTATCGCTGCAACTATCAATAGGCCAAAGGCAAGCTTTTTCATTTTAATTTATGGGTTGACAGGTATTGACCAGACTCTTTGATTGCAGCATTGATCTGTGAATCAACCGCGATGATCTGCTTTTTCTGATCGGTATAATAAGTCATAACTTCAGTGTGCGATTTGCCGGTCATATCCGGCTGAAACTTACTCATCCATTGCTCCATCGCGTCGTCGGCAGCGGTCGCTTTGCTTATTAATGGCTTCACCGCCGCAGTATCTTTTTTTTGCGTGAGCAATGTGTCGAGCTTCATTTTATTCTTCATCAACGCCTCATCGTTGTTCATGAGCTTCTCGTGCATGTTTATGATTTCATTCTTAAGAGCATTCTCTTTTTTAGTATCATCAGAACACGCAATCAACAGGGAACAGCTAAGCGCGACTGCAAGAATTTTCTTCATAGTATTTTATTTGCGGGGTCAAAATTAGCATTAATACAGCAACTACCGAAGCGCATGGTGATATTCAGCCATTCACTGGTCACCAAAATGCCGGATATATGCTATATAATCGGTAACAGGTAAATCAGTCCCCGTTAATTTCAGATGCTGACCAATCTGCGCCCGGTGATGCGTACCGTGGTTGATGACGTGAGTTAAGATATCGATCAATTTATTTTGATGACTATTACCTTTCGAGTCCTTGTAGTTGATTATCTGGTCAAAATCGGCAGGAGTGAGGGTTTCCAGGAAGCTTATCCATCCTTCATGATTATTAGTGATGGCTTGCTCAAATACGTCGCTTTTCCAATCGGGCCAAATAACGACGCCGGTTGCTGTTTCGCGTCTGCATCGTGGAAGCCAAACCTGCTGAGCTCCCAGTAAATGAGCCATTAATTGCACGGGCTTTTCGGGATTCCCCGCTTCTATGATCAAACGGCTTATTTGCTGATTGTTAAAGTTATCGTAGTTGAATAATTTTATAAAATGGTCTCTCATGCCCCAAATTTGCAAAGCTTATTGCGCTCATTTCTCATACATGTGCAATCTTTTACTCATTACGACATAAACCTATAAGCAATAATCTTTAACAGAAATATAATATAACGATTACGCTGGGGTCATACACTTAAACGATTTTGGCATCGTAAAAGTGAGTGTTATGAAACTTACCATCAATTTCGCCAGGCTTATCCGGAATTTCCGTGAATGGATGATCACAAGAAGCATGAGGTCATCTTTTATTCACTAAAACCTTTTACCGGCTCTTCTTCTTTTATCCAATAATATTACACAATTTGGAGCTTGCATATAATTATACTTTGACCGCCTTTAGTTATATGAGGTGAGTCGTGCTTCTATGGATAAACTAAACAGGTATTTATTTGGCGATGATTTTCAATGGGGTGTTTCAACCGCGGCTTTTCAAATTGAAGGCGCTTGCGACACCGACGGCAAAGGCGAGTCCATCTGGGATGCTTTTACAGCAAAAAAAGGCAAAGTACTACACGGTCATCGTGCTGACATTGCCTGCGATTTCTACAATAACTACCAGGAAGACATCGACCTGGTAAAAAAACTCAATATTCCCAATTTTCGTTTTTCTATTTCCTGGACTCGTATTCTGCCAGTCGGTACTGGCGAAGTTAATATGGCCGGCGTCGAATACTACAATCGTGTCATCGATTATTGCCTCCAACAAGACATTGAACCCTGGGTTACTATTTATCACTGGGACCTGCCGCAGGCACTCGAAGTAAAAGGAGGGTGGACGAATCGTGAGGTTGTAACGTGGTTCACTGATTATGTAGAAGTATGCGCAAAGTATTTTGGCGACAGGGTTAAATACTGGATGGTGATGAATGAGCCATCGGTTTTTTCGGCAGCGGGATACTTTTTCGGGATTCATGCTCCGGGACGTACAGGTATCAGGAATTTTTTGCCAGCCGTGCATCATATCATACTAGGAATGGTAGCCGGGGCAAAGAAACTACGTGAAATGCTTCCAGATGCCGTTATTGGCACAACATTTTCTTGTTCGCACATCGAGCCGCGATCTGACAGCAAAAGAGATCTCGCAGCAGCAAACCGGGCGGATGCGCTGGTGAACCGCTTGTTCGTAGAACCGATATTGGGTCTCGGTTACCCGGTAAATGATATATCGGTTCTGAAAGATGTTGCCAAATACAAGCAGCCCGGCGACGATGACAACATGCAATTTGATTTTGATTTCATCGGGCTACAGAATTATACCCGCGAAATCGTTAAATACTCATTCTTTACTCCATACGTACAAGCCAGTTTAGTTAAGGCAGCCAAGCGGGGAGTTCCAACCACAGCTATGGGATGGGAGGTGTACCCGCAAGCTATTTACCATATTCTCAAAAAGTTTGACTCCTATCCACAGATCAAAAAGATAATTATTACTGAAAACGGCGCAGCTTTCCCAGACGAAATTACCGATGGACAAATAACCGATCCAAAACGTACAGAATACATTCAGGCTAATATTGCCCAGGTATTGAAAGCAAAACAGGAAGGTGTAGAAGTTGACGGCTATTTTATTTGGACCCTAACCGACAATTTTGAGTGGGCCGAGGGCTATCATCCGCGCTTCGGACTTATACATGTCGACTTTAAGACGCAGAAACGCATCATCAAATCGTCCGGACATTGGTTTGCCGATTTTTTAAAGAGATAACTTTTCAGGCTGTCAGTTGCATTCCGGCCTCAGATTGATCTTCGGATTTGCGGGCATCTTTTTTAACAGTGGTTGGTAAACTGATGTAGAAAGTTGTGCCTTTATCTACCTCACTCTCAAACCATATGTTGCCGTTATGCTTTTCGATGATCTGCTTGCTGATGGAAAGTCCCAGTCCAAATGATTTCTCACCAATAGTACCTGGTCGCTTGGCGTCTGTAAACATGTTGAATACTTTTTCTTTCATGTTGTCAGGGATGCCAATGCCCTCGTCTTTAACGGAAACGACTATATGATCTTTTTTCTGAATGGCCCTGACCAGAATCATCGAATCAACCGGGCTGAACTTTATAGCATTGCTTATCAAATTGCTGAGCACCCGCCATATTTTTTCGCGATTAATGTTGATATCCAGTGATGTATCAAGTCCTGTCAATAGTATTTGCTGGTGTTTTTCGGCTGCTTTAAAACGAAGCAACTCCACACTGTTATTCAGCATAGCATTTACATCGACCCATTGTTTTTTAAACCCTTCGGGCGAATTTTGGGTAGCCTCTAATATTTCATTAATAAGCTCGAGCGAATCGGTTGCGGTGTCTTTGATTAATGCCAGTTGCATTTGCATATCCCTATCATGCTCGCTCTCTTCAACCATTACTCCTGAGAGTGATGCAATGCCCCCCAGTGGATTTCGTAAATCGTGAGCAACAGCGCGCAAAATTCGATCCTTTTCCTGGCTGCTGTATTTTAGTTCATCGAGTGCTTTTTCTAAATTGGTCTTTTGCTCGTTCACCTGCTTATTCAGCATAATCACAACTGCCATATCAAACTTCGACCGACGCCAGGTGCGCCATATTAATAGCATAATGATCACCAGCAAAATTGCACATACAATGGCCACATTAAGATACAGCCGCTGTAGTTTATTGTTATTGCTCAGGTTTGTTATTTCGTCTTGTTTTTCAAGGTTGGCCAGCTGCTGATTTACGTCGGTTTCCTTCAATGCACTAAGCCGCTTGATGACCGAATCTTTCAGCACGTTGTATTTGCGGGTATATCCTATGGCTTTTTCGAGATCCTTCTTGTCGTAATAATAATTTCCCATCAAGCGGTTCCAGCCAGCCTCGACCTCTTCGTTTGGGATAGTATCCAATTGACGGCGAAGACTCTGAAGCAAATTGATCAGTGAGTCTTTTTTATTGCTGATTAGATAAAGGTCAGCCAGCTTTATTTCAGTATATTCAGCATCAACTTCATCTCCGCCTTTACGGAGATTAACATCTATGCTGCTCTTCAGTAATTCACGGGCCTGGGCATTTTGGTGTCTTAAAATAAGCACTTCAGCTTTATTGCCCTTAATTACCCCTTTTGCTATTTCGAGCAGAGTAGGACGATTCCCAAATTTCGTTTTGTTAGCATCAATATAGGCCAGCCCGCGGTCAAAATATTTAACAGCACTATCAAGGTCGCCATTGTGTCTGTAACTGATGGCGATATTATCCAACAATTCCTGCCGGCGATAGAACTGAACGAAATCTTCTTTTAAGGAAAGACCTTGACGGTAGCTCTCTTTAAAATATTCAGCCGCCAATTTATAATGCTCCTGGTCGAACATGATCATACCCATACGGTAGGTATAGTCGGCCAGGGATGCCTGCTGCAAATAATTTTTAGCAACTTCATAGCCCTGGAAATAGCATTGATAAGCGTCGTTGTATTGTTTCAGGGTAAAATAACTGTCTCCTTTAGCGTAGTTGCCTTCAGCAAAATTTGCAGCGTACTGTTCCCTTGTCAAACTTTTATGCGCCATCATTAGCATGCTATCGGCATACAACAAGGCTTTTCGATAATTGAGTTTTGCCTTCTGCCAATAAACATAATGGAAGCCGTAAAACCGGAACTGGTCATTCACGGTTGGCTCCTGTATTTTCTTAAATGATTGATCTAAATAATTTATGGCGCTATCAGGCTGATTGCGGTCAAAGAAATGAGTTGTACCATCAAAAATTACTTTAAAGGCTTCTGAATAACCAGCCGTTGGAGCTTCCTTTTTCCCGCAAGAAAACAGGAACAAAGTCAACAGAAAAGCAGGCCAAATTTTGTGAAACTTTAATTTCGGGCAAAAATCGCGAAAGCCGGCAAGAAACTTTAAAAAAGGGCTCATTGGCTTCTTTATACGTATTGACAACGACGATGTTATAGCTAACGAGCCCTTTTTTATTAACAATTTAGTTACTTAAAAGCGTCGAGACCGGTGACATCCATGCCTGTTATAAGCAGGTGAATATCATGTGTTCCTTCGTAAGTAACTACAGATTCGAGGTTCATCATGTGGCGCATGATCGGATATTCGCCTGTAATGCCCATACCGCCAAGCATTTGTCTTGCTTCGCGGGCTATATTGATGGCTATTTCAACACTATTACGTTTAGCCATGGATATCTGCGCCGGAGTAGCAAGATTTTCATTCTTCAAAGTACCCAAGCGCCAAACTAAAAGCTGTGCTTTAGTGATCTCGGTGATCATCTCGGCCAGTTTCTTTTGCTGTAGCTGGAAACCGCCGATCGGGCGACCAAACTGCACACGCTCTTTTGAATAACGAAGGGCGGTGTCGTAACAATCCATGGCTGCTCCAATAGCACCCCATGCAATACCGTAACGCGCCTGGTTTAGGCAACCCAACGGCCCTTTCAAGCCAGAAACATTGGGGAATATATTTTCCTTAGGAACTTTAACATTGTCAAACACCAGTTCGCCGGTAGAGGAGGCACGTAACGACCATTTATTATGTGTTTCCGGTGTTGAGAAACCCTCCATCCCACGTTCAACTACCATCCCGCGAATCTTGCCGCTTTCATCTTTGGCCCAAACCACCGCGATATCCGCAAAAGGGGAGTTGGATATCCACATTTTGGCGCCGTTGAGGATATAATGGTCACCGGCATCTTTAATGTTGGTGGCCATGCCCCCCGGATTGGAGCCATGATCGGGTTCGGTGAGTCCAAAACAGCCCATGAGTTCGCCTGTGGCAAGTTTGGGAAGATATTTTTTCCGCTGGTCCTCAGAACCGTAAGCATAAATAGGATACATCACCAGTGAGCCTTGTACCGAAGCTGTTGAGCGTATACCTGAATCGCCGCGTTCAATTTCCTGCATGATGATGCCATAGGACATATAATCCAAACCAGCGCCGCCATATTCAACAGGAATTGTCGGTCCGAAGGCGCCTATTTCAGCCAGGCCCTTTAGGAGTTGTTTCGGAAATTCGGCGCGTTGAGCGTAATCCTCAATAATAGGGCTCAGTTCTTTTTTTACCCAATCGCGTACGGTTGAGCGTATCAGTTTATGTTCGTCGGTAAGCAGCTCGTCCACAAGGAAATAATCCG
>Ga0068856_100002599_pt1 | contig 18585 bp, 16 predicted proteins | sample KBSCornC62_FD_66595 | JGI IMG/M metagenome (GOLD analysis project Ga0068856, IMG submission 66595) | Corn rhizosphere microbial communities from Kellogg Biological Station, Michigan, USA - KBS Corn C6-2 | ecosystem: Host-associated > Plants > Roots > Rhizosphere > Soil ...
CGGCGAACGCGGAAAGCGAGACGTTCATGTGGACCGGCTGTTTCGAAAACTGCTGGCGGACTTGGATGCGGGATCGTTGCCGATGTCGCGGGATCCTGCACAGGCGATCTCCACGATTGTCGTGAACAACAACGCGGCCGCGGTGCTGCTGGCGCTGAATACGCTGGCGGACGGAGGCGAGGTCATTGTCTCTCGCGGGGAGCTGGTGGAAATCGGAGGCTCGTTCCGCATTCCTGACGTGATGGCGAAGTCTGGTGCAGTTCTCCGCGAGGTGGGGACCACAAACCGGACGCGCATCAGCGACTACGAGAGCGTCATTGGCGATCGCACACGAGTGCTGTTGCGAGTTCATCGATCCAATTTCGAGATGAAGGGATTCACGGAGCGGCCAGCCATCAGCGAACTGGTGGAGCTTGCCCGAAAGCAAAATATCCCACTTGTGGAAGATCTGGGTAGCGGCGCGCTCGTGGATCTGCACAATTTTGGGGTAAGAGGAGAAGAGGCCATTATTGACAGCCTGCGCGCTGGAGTGGACGTCGTGACTTACAGCGGCGACAAACTGCTGGGTGGTCCCCAGACGGGATTGCTGACTGGCCGTGCGGATCTGATCGCGAGGATGCGAAAGAACTCCCTCTTCCGCGCTTTACGCGTTGATAAGTTGATCTATGCCGCGCTGGAAGGAACACTTCTGGCCTACATCAAGCGCGATTACGATGCCATTCCAGTCCTGCGAATGATGCGGCTGAGTAACATCGAACTCGGCAGACGTGCCGCAATAGTTGCAGAAAAGCTGGTTTTTGATGGCTCAAAATGGAGTGTTGACGTGGTCGACGGAGAATCTGTGATTGGCGGTGGGGCGGCTCCATCTTCCGTTCTGCCTACGCGAGTTCTGGCATTGAGTCGGCTCGATTTCAACGCCGACGAAATATCTACTCGCTTGCGCAACTCGGATCCGCCCATTATCGCCCGGGTGGAAGACGAGCGCGTGCTCCTCGACCTGCGCACGGTCTTTCCGGAGCAGGATCAGATCCTGGCCGAAGCCCTTCGGCGCATCGCTTAGCTCGACTGCAGAATCGAATCTGCATTGGCAACCCTTTACACAATTGGACACTCGACGCGCACCTTGGATGAATTGGTCGCCGCGCTTCAGGCCCACTTGATTGAGACGCTCGTGGATATTCGAGCATTCCCCATGTCGCGCCGCTTGCCACAATTCAACCGCGATGCTCTGGACCAAACTTTGCCTGCCCTGGGGATTCGATATATCTGGATGAAAGCACTGGGAGGGTATCGCAAGCGATTGTTAGAGGAGTCGCCACATATCGCGCTGCGCAACCAAAGCTTCCGCAATTACGCCGACTACATGCTCACGCTGGAATTCGAGCAGGCTGCGGGTGAATTGATCAAATTAGCGGAAGAGTCGCGTGTTTGTTATATGTGTGCTGAGCGGGTTTATTTCCGGTGCCATCGAATGCTGGTTTCGGACTGGCTGGTAGCTCACGGCCACGAGGTGCTGCACATCGATGATACCCGGCTGGTGAGACCGCACAAACTGATGGCGGAAGGTCGCATGATTGATGGGCAATTAATCTATCGCGGTGATCGTTTGCTGTAAGATTCAAATCCAGCATGATCGTCGGCACGGGAATTGATATCGCAGAAGTCCCGCGGATTCAGCAGTCGATAGAGCGCTTTGGGCAACGTTTCCTGGAACGCGTTTATACGGCAGGGGAGATTCGCTACTGCGATTCCAAAGCCAATCGAGCAGAGCGCTATGCCGCACGCTTTGCCGCGAAGGAAGCGGCGATGAAGGCGCTTGGAACCGGCTGGAACCACGGCGTGCGCTGGCGCGATTGCGAGGTCGTGCGCCTGCCCGGAGGGCGTCCAACAATCCAGTTTCATGGTAAGGCGGAGGAGTTTGCCGCGAAGCTGGGCGTCAAGAATGCCGCTTTGTCCATTACGCACACCAAGGAACAGGCGTTAGCCCAGGTGATCCTCGAGGGCTGAATTGCTAGCGGACTCGAAAAAACTCTGCTGCTTCCATCTGCTAGACTGGCCCACTCTGAATTTATATGCAGGCAATCGAAGCCCCCGCCGTGTCGGTCCAGAACAGGACTGAAATTCCCGAAACCACATTACTAGCCGGTTTAGGACTCACCAGTTTCGCGGCACTGTTGCTCGAATTGGCTCTCACGCGGCTATTCTCGGTCGTCCTTTTTTATCACTTCGCATTCTTAGCGATTTCCATTGCTCTGCTCGGACTTGGAGCAGGGGGCGTTTTCGCCTACTTGTTCAAGGACCGACTTTCGAAAATTGATACCCGCAAATTGGCATCGCGGTTATGCATGCTGAATTCGGTCTTGCTCGTCGCGGTGCTTGAGCTTGTGTTGCATATACCGGTTGCACTGAGCGTGGGGGGAGGGAATTTTCTTCGGCTTACTGCGCTTTATCTTGCGGCCGCGCTGCCCTTCTTTGTGACGGGATTGTTGTTTTCGATTGTGTTTGCGCGCGAGACAAGGCGGATTCCTCGCCTCTATGGGGCTGATCTGTGCGGAGGGGCGCTCGCGTGCCTGGCGATCGTGCCCATCCTGAACTGGCTCGGTGGACCGAATGCCATCATCTTGGCGGGCGTCGCCTTGGCCATAGCGGCGATGATCTGGGCAGAAAACCGCAGCACGCGCAGAAATTCGGCGCTCCTCGCAGGCGCCTTGATGGTACTCACAGCCGCGAACTACTCCGGACGCCTCATCGACATCGTCTATGCCAAGGGAAAGTTTCGCGATCCAGCTTGGGTGGAATTCGCGCGCTGGAATGCGCTGTCCAGGGTGGAAGTCGACCGCCAGGGCCAGGCCAAGGCGATCGTCATTGATGCCGATGCCTCCACATACATCATGAATGCAGACGTGGCGCAATGGCATGACACAGCCTGGGAGAGGGCACTGATGTCAGCCCCACCAGCGCTGGCGAACGTTCTGCGTCCTCATGGCGACTTCGCGATCATCGGGCCCGGCGGCGGAGTCGACGTGCTGCGTGCGGTGGCTAACGGCAGTCGTAGCGTGACCGGAATCGAAATCAATCCCATTATCGCGACCACCATCATGCGGGGGAGATATGCGGAGTACGCTCAACATCTGTATGAGCGTCCGGACGTTCATATTCAGGTTACAGACGGCCGTTCTTATTTGCGTTCCACTTTTGAGCGCTTTGACGTCGTGCAAATGACTCTGGTGGATACGTGGGCGTCGACCGCGGCGGGGGCGTTCGCACTCAGCGAAAACAGTTTGTATACGGTCGAGGCTTTCATGGAGTATTTCGATCACTTGAAGCCCGATGGAATGGTGGCCATTACGCGCTGGGAATTTCGCCAGCCGCGAGAGGCTTTGCGCGTAGTAGCCGTAGCCATGGAGGCGCTGCACAGATTGGGCATAGCTAATCCCGCTCGGAATTTCATCGTGGCGGCGGATGGTCCTCTGAACGAAGACGGGATTCCGGTCGCTGTACTGGCGAAGAAGTCTGCTTTTACTGCCCAGGAAGAGTCTGCTGTCGCGGAACATTTACTGGATTATCCCAGCCTGCAGATTCTGTATGCGCCATCCACTGCTGAGCGCAACCCTTTTGCTGATCTGATTGCAAGCAACGATCCTCATGGCTTTGCGGGTGAGTATGCGTACAACGTGTCGCCGGTGAGCGATAACGCACCCTTCTTTTTTTTCACGCTCAAGGCAAATCAGATCTTCACGAACCTAGGGCTCCGACATGGGATCGACTGGAAGGTGAATCTGGGAGTATTGGTCTTACTGCTGGTTCTTGTGATTTCGACGGTCGCGGTGTTGCTCTTTTTGATTCTGCCCTTGTTGCTCAAAACCGGGCCTGGGCGCCCTTCCCCAATCCCCCTGCTCTATTTCGTCGCTGTAGGCCTCGGCTACATTCTGGTGGAGATCGCCTTCATTCAGAGATTCGTGTTGTTCCTGGGACATCCTACCTACGCCCTAACGGTGGTGATTTTCCTGCTGATGTTGTCGAGCGGTACAGGAAGCCTGTTCTCGCGTGTATGGCTGCCGCGCGTGGAGATGGGATGGATGCCATTGATGCTGGTAGTCGCAGTTCTTCTGGCGGATGTTTTGTTCCTGCCGAGCCGCCTCGCAGCGCTGGTCGGGCTGCCATTCGGATATCGCCTGCTGGTAAGTGCTATCCTCCTCGTGCCGCTGGGCTTCGTGATGGGCATGCCCTTTCCCACCGGGCTACGCGCTTTGTCAGCTTATGGATCGTCGAAATCTGGCGAGAGGAATGCATCTGAAAATTCTGTGGAGTGGGCTTGGGCGATGAACGCTGCAGCCAGTGTTTTAGGATCGGTGCTGGCTATGGTGATCGCGATTCAATTCGGGCTGACCTCGACCCTGGCATGCGGAGCCGCCGCATACCTGTTGGCACTTGCGCTGATGCCATCCCTCGCTTCGAAGACCACCTAGTGGCGGCGTTGATTTTGTTATCATTCTCCGAGGGCGTTTGGCGAAACCGATGGGGTCCCAGCGGTTGTTCTGATCGGAGTAGCTTCGGTCCCAGCTGGCGTCATGAGGAAATCATTTGCCTAGCCAGAAGCAGCTGAAGTGGTCTCAACTCAAGGTTGGGATCACCGTCATTGTTGCCAGCGTGACCCTCGGGTTTCTTCTCTTCCTCATGTCCGGCACGGCCGGATTATTCACGCCGCGTCTCACCGTAAAATCGTACTTCGACAATGCTGAGGGATTGCGTGTGGGTGCGCCGGTGCGGCTCAGCGGAGTTGACATCGGAAACGTGACCAAGATCAGCATTGTCCACGATAAGCCGCTCACGCCGGTGGAAGTCACCGTGAAGGTGAGCACGAAATATGGATTTGGGCTGCGGCGCGATTCGGTAACGTCACTGGAGACCGCCGGAGTGCTGGGCGAAACCTTTCTCGACATCGACAGCTCGCAAGCCGTCGGTCCACAACTGCAAGATGGGGACACGCTGCCTACGCAAGTGCACCCGGATTTCAACCAGGTCGTCCGGGCCAGCCAGAGTACGCTCCAGAATATGGACGCGCTGCTGAAACGCGCCGATCGCATTCTGGCTTTTGCTGAGAGCGGCAAGGGCTCTCTTGGAAAACTGATCTATGATCCTTTGCTGTACAACCGCTTCTCCGACACGGTGGCAGAGTTCCAGAAGATCGTAGCGCAGATAGGCAATGGGGAAGGCAGTCTCGGACGGCTGATCAGCCGCAATGATGCCTATGACAAATTCATCGCGACACTCGACAAAATGGACAAGGTCGTCGATGACATGCAACAGGGCAAAGGCACGGCGGGAAAGTTCCTGAAGGATCCTTCGCTGTATGACAATGCCAATGCCACGATTGCCAATCTCAAGAAGGTCACGGAAGACATCAACGCGGGAAAAGGAACCCTTGGCAAGCTGACCAAGGACGAGGAGTTAGCAAAGAAGCTGGACAACACGATAACGAAACTTTCTCAACTGACCACAAGCCTCGAAGCGGGCCAGGGTTCGGCGGGCAAGTTTTTCAAAGACGAGGCCTTCTATAACAACACCAGCCAGTTAATGGCCGAGAGCCGCGAACTGGTAAAGGCAATCCGCGAGAACCCGAAGAAGTACTTGAGCATCAAACTGCACGTCTTCTAGACACGTTCGCGTTAGTGCTCCCCAATTCCGAATACCACTCCCAGCATTAAGATCACCAGCACACCAAGGGACACCCATCCGTACTTGAAATCCTTCTCTCGAAAAAATAAGAAGCACGCCACCATGACGCGCACTACCGGAGTTGCGAGCATGAGCAGAACACCGGCGCGTTCGATACCCAGGGGAATGCGGCCGCTCAGGAATAAACCGGTGATCAATCCGGCCAGCATAATGAAGAAGCACCCGAAGGCGCCGACACGCAGCACCATTGCAACTGCGCGATCGAACGCAGGTTCTCGCAACTGGCTCATAGATTCACCCCCGCGAGATGCAAGAGCAAGTGTCCGGCAAGGTAAAACATGACTGCCACCAACAGATATATGACGACTCGATTGTGAATGCGTGGCGCCAGTCGCGCGCCCAGGAGTGACCCCAGAAACACCCCCACCGCGAGCGGCGCAGCAACTTCTACGAGAATGTCGCCGCGGCGGTAATAGACGATGGCACTGGCCGCGGCGGTTACACCGATCATGAAGTTGGAAGTTGCGGTTGCGACCATCAGGGGAACGTTCATGAAAATCATCATGACAGGAACTTTGATCGGCCCGCCGCCAATGCCCAGCAGGCCGGAAAGCGCTCCCGCCACCAAGGAGGCGCCCATGCCCAAGGGGTAACGCTTGGGTTCGTATGGCGGGATAACCACGTTGCCGTTCGCGTCAGTTGCCGATTCAGACGATTCATCTTCGTCCTGCCGTTTGCCTCCGCGCAGCAGTGTGATGGCACTATAGAGAAGGAATGCGGCGAACAATTCCTCCAGAAAATTCCGGTTAAAGTAACCCACGAGATACGCCATCACTGCCGCGCCCAGGGAAGTTGCCAATTCCAAAGTCATGCCTAAACGTATGTCCGTTGTATGGCGTTGCAGGTGAACTGAGGAACTTGCGGCGGAAGTCGTGATTACAGCCACCAGGCTGGTGCCAATCGCTTGCCGGATCGGTATCCCGAAATGCAGCGCGAGAAGAGGCGTGAGCAATACCCCGCCGCCAATGCCGGTCAGAGCGCCGAGCAGACCGGCAGCGAATCCAAGGATGACCAGCAGTACGGTCACCATGCGTGGAATTCCTTTTCATTGGCGAGTTGTTCGATGGAATTAGTAGATCTCGAAGTCGTGTCTTGCAGGAATTGGATGTTGGCGGGAACACGCGTCCGCCGCAAGCTAAGACACCGCCCTGGGTGACGCGGTGGCATCAGCTTGCTCGTGCGCGTGATAACTAGATCGTACCAACGGTCCCGATTCGACGTGACGGAAACCGAAGCGGAGAGCATGGTCTCGCAGGTAAGTAAATTCTTGGGGCTCGTAGAAACGAGCGATCGGAAGATGATCCTTCGAAGGCCGCAGATATTGGCCGATCGTCAGAATGTCCACACCACGCGTGCCGAGATCACGAAACACTTCCACCAATTCTGCTGACGACTCCCCCAAGCCAACCATCACACCGCTTTTGGTGACCATGCGAGGAGAAATCTGTTTGGCATCCTCGAGAAGCTTCAAGGTTCGCTCGTAACGGGCTCCTGATCTTACGGCGCGGTACAGGCGGGGCACGGTTTCCGTGTTGTGGTTCAGCACGTCCGGCTGGGCCTCGAGCACGATCCGAAGCGACTCTTCCAGACCTTGGAAGTCGGGAACCAGAACTTCGACGCGGCAGTCTGGCGTTAGCGCGCGGATTTCACGAATCGTCTCGGCGAAAATGCGGGCGCTGCCGATATTGTCATCATCGCGATTCACGCTTGTGACCACGGCATGTTTCAACCCTAGCGTGGCAACGGCTTCGGCCACGCGACCTGGTTCCTCCCAGTCAATCGGTTGCGGCCGCCCTTTCGGAACGGCGCAAAAACCGCAGCGCCGGGTGCAGATGTCACCCAGCAACATGAAAGTCGCGGTCTTGTGATTCCAGCATTCCCCAATATTGGGGCACTGCGCGGACTCGCAGACAGTATGCAGGCCCAGCCCACGCGCCAGTTTCTTCAGATTGTGGAAATTGTCACCCACAGGAGCTTTGGCCCGCAGCCATTGCGGTTTCGGGATGCGCGGTGGTGGCGAGAGCTCAATCTGAATTAATTGGGAAGCACCAGCCATGTTTTTGATTCTACCAGTTCGACGGAAAGCATCATCGAGTTGCCTCTGTCCGTGCCAGGATCGCTGTTGCAGCCGACGACATCGAGTCGTAGTAACCGAGAAATCGCCGGGCCTCGTTCGCTTTGTATCCCTCCAGGTTATGGGCCCAGCGATAACCGATCGGCTGATACAGAAGTTCCACCGTCATGTGGAACGGACCGACCGTGTCTGAGACCGGAACCGAATAGTTCACGACGTCTTCTCCCGCGACGAACTTCGGGTCTTCGGCCGCATCGCCGATTACAGCAATGTCTTTATCCGCCGTCCTCTTGTCGAACCCGGTGGGAAGCAGGCGATTATCTTTCAGATATCCGATCGCGGCGAGAAGGCCTGTCGTCACTTTGCCCTGTTGATCTTTCATAATGGATTCATAGATTTCCACTTGGCCAGCTTCGGTGATCTCTCGGTAGTGCGGCTCGTAAAGCAACGGGTCGGCATCGTTGTCATTGCCCTCGATCGAGCCATCGGCCTTGAGTCCTCCTGACTCGAAGATGACGTTGCCATTTCGATCCTGAACCGAAAAGTGCAGCCAGGCGCGGCGGGAGGGGTAAGCAGTCGGCAACTTGTGCCCGCTCAGGTTGTGAACAGTGATCTGGGCTTGCAGGCGGCCTCCTGATACCAGGACGTGGTCGAGTTCCACACGTGCCGCTTGTGTCTTGAGGAATTCGAGGGTTCCTTCTGATGCGCTGGTCAATTCTTGCGGGAGTGCCGCCACATCCAGTTCATTCCGATACCGGTTAAGCATCTGTTGCATGAAGAAATTTCCGCCCACAAAGACATGCTGGTGCATGCCGGAGCGCGGAATCCCGAGGACAGAACTGACATGCACAGCTTCCTGCACTTCGGGCATGTGACAGCCTTGGCAGCTGTACTTCGAGGGATAGTCGCTGTGCAGCCATTCCAGATAAGGCATCTGCTCGGCCAGGTATCCAACTTGCGCTCCATTAGCTCCGCGGGCCGTGGTGTAAAGCTGGTGACAGGACCCGCACAAGCCGGAGTCGCGAATGTGCTGCGCCTGTACCGGCTGAAACCCTCGGGTTGAGGTGTTCATAATGTGCTGGCGTTCAGGCGGAACATCGAACGGCCCGTACTCCGGGCGCTGGTTTTTGGACTCGGGAACCGCGATCACGAATTCTCCATTGAAGCTGTCTCGGGTTCCCAGTTTTTCTTTGCTGATCTGGTGGCAAATGGAGCAGGTGACCCCATCTTCCGCAGCTACGGAGTCCTTCTTGTCCGGATCGAACGGAAGATGCGCAAATACTTCACCCTTCTTCTCCTGCAGTTTGGCCTGGTAGCGCGAGACGGGCATATGACAGACGGAACATTCGTCCTCAATTTCGGGAATCACTTCGGGATGGTCGATGGTTTCGCGCCGCACGCTGGCCTGCCAGTACGGATCTCGCGAGGAATTGGCCATGATGCTCGAACGCCAGGCGAGTCCGATGGAAATGTCGTGACCGTTGGAAGTGGTGAGTTCATTGTGACAAGCAAAACAGCGGTCCGAGGTGTGGAACGCCGGCTTGAGGCTCGGATCGGAACCTTTAAGCCACTGTGCTGACAAAAAGATCGACGCCACGATCACACACGCGCCTGCGATCTTTCGTGTCATTACCAGCCCTCGTTGAGTCTTCCGTCCTGCCAGTCCCAGAGCAAGTAAAAGACGATTTGCTTCTGGCGTCCGGTGGTATCGGTGACTGGAATTCGCAGTCCCAGGTTGCCTCGGATATGTTGCCGGCGGCTGATCGTTACCTGCATTTGAGGCACGACATCCCAATCTGTTTTTGCGCTAGTCATGAGATCGCGGTTGGCGATGAACTCGAACATCGGTGACCACAACCGCCCTAGCCCATGATTTGCAGCGAAGCTTTGACCGATTGCGGAATTGAAGAACAAAGATTGCGGCGCAATATCTGTGTGAAAGGGCAGCTCTGCTCCGAATTGCGTTTGGATAAATGTATCGGTTCGGAAGAGTTGATCGAAGGCGGCGAAGGTTTCAAATGTTGTCGTGCCCGATCCGAAGCCGCGGGAGCGGTTTCCGCTAGGAATGAGAAACCCGCCCTGCAGGCTCAAGATGGATCCGCTGTCCAGGTTGGAAAACATGACGCGCTTTACGCCGAGCGTGGCGTCGCCCACTCCGCCATACCAGACATGATTCTGATCCTGAAATTGGATGGGAACATCAACTTCGATCTGATTGGCTTGTCCGAAGCGCTGCTCGTGGATGATGTGACTTTCGTTGCCCGGCGTGCCATTTGCGTTGATAGCGGTTGAGAGCACGACCTCGTCTTCTGGGTAAGCCTTCTCGGTGACCAAGGCTCGGGGCAAGTTCAATTCGCCACGGGCCCAGTGCTTTGCCTTGCACAGCGTGCGTAGATATGCAACTAAGTCATCGATTTGGTCCGATGTAAGCGCTTGGCCGAAAGCGGGCATGATTTGGGAGAACCCGCGATTTGGGCCTCCTTGCACGATGACGTCCTTGTAGGCGGAATTTACCTCGGGCGTCGTTTGATCGCATCTCGTGAAGTCAGGAAAAGTACGAGGCTGTTCGAAACCGGCGATCGCTTTCGACATCCCGCGGCCGTCGGGGCCGTGGCACGATGTGCACGCAGTGCGGTAGATTGCTTCGCCTCTTTTTGGATCGGCGTGAAATGCATATCCAAGATACTGCGCGCGAAGAACACCGGCAGGGAAAGTACTTACGAGCACAAGCAGAAACACTTTCTTCATCAGGGTTGTCATCCCACTTCTACAAGTCCGTAAGTATGCTGCCAGCGCGCCCGCATTTGCACGAGGGCACGGCTAATCTCTTCAGAGGAAATCTCCGAGTTCGGCCCAGCAAGGACGAAGGCGGCTTCCTGTTTGGCGGCTTCGAGCAGTTGCGCATCACGAATGATGTTTGCGACTCGGAAGCTGGGTAGCCCGGCTTGGCGCGTGCCGAAGAATTCGCCGGGGCCGCGCAGTTCCAGATCGAGCTCAGCGATTTTGAAACCGTCGTTCGTGCGCACCATGGCATCCAAGCGGCGCTGGGCTTCTTCTGTCACCTTTCCCCCAGTCATCAGAATGCAGTAAGACTTCGCCGCGCCTCGGCCGATTCTACCCCGCAACTGGTGCAGTTGCGCGAGGCCGAAGCGTTCCGCATGTTCGATCACCATGACAGTTGCATTCGGCACATCAACACCGACCTCGATGACCGTGGTCGCCACCAGGATCTGCAGTTCGCCTTTCTGGAACATCCGCATGACCTGATCCTTCAGATCGGCGTCGAGGCGGCCGTGCAGCAGCCCTACCTTGAGATCTTTGAAGATTACACCACTGAGTTCGCGATACATCTTGATGGCGGCTTTCAGTTCGCTCTCTTCATTTTCCGCGATTACCGGATATACGACATAAACCTGGTGACCCGCCGTGACCTGCTTGCGGACAAATTCCCAGACCTCGGGGGACCGATCATCCGATACACACCTGGTCACAATCGGAGTTCGTCCGGGAGGGAGTTCGTCCAACACGCTGAGATCCAGATCGCCGTAGAGTGTGAGTGCAAGAGTTCGGGGAATTGGGGTTGCCGTCATGACCAGCACGTCCGGTTCGGCAGCTAAGATCGCCGAACTTTGCTTGGCTGGAGAGTCCTTGACCTCAGGAAGTCCTTCGCTGGCCTCTCCCGATTTTTTCATCAGTTTGAGGCGCTGCATCACTCCGAAACGATGTTGCTCGTCAACAATCACCAGTCCGAGATTGCCGAACTCGACTTTCTCCTGCAAAAGAGCATGAGTGCCGATAATGAGCTGGGCATTTCCCTGGGCGATGTGACGGCGCGTGTCGCGTTTGCGATCGGCTTCGAGCGAGCCGGTCAGCAACACGATCCGGTATCCGGCATTCTCCAGAATTTTCTGGGCAGAGAAAAAATGTTGTTGCGCCAGAATTTCTGTGGGAGCCATCAGCGCCACCTGAAACCCATTTTCGATGGCAATGATGGCGGCCTCGAAAGCGACAATTGTCTTGCCTGATCCCACATCTCCCTGCAGCAAACGCCGCATGGGGTAAGGTTTTTCCATGTCAGCTGCGATTTCTTTCAATACTCGCTTCTGAGCTGGGGTCGGATGAAATGGCAGAATTCTCTTGATTGCAGCCCGGGCGCGGTCGTCCAGCTTGAACGCGATTCCCGTCTGCGCTTTCTGTTGGCGGCGCTTGAGTTCCAGCCCGAGCTCCACGAAAAAAAGTTCGTCGAAAATCATACGGACGTGGGCGGGCGTACGGAAGGACTGCAACTGCTCCAGGCTTTCGCCGGGCTCAGGCCAGTGAACGTTCCAAAGGGCAGTTCGTGGCGTCACCAGCCCCAGGTGTGAGCGAACGGCTGCGGGAATAGGATCGGGAACGTCGGGAGCCAGGTTTTCCAGCGCGGTATGAATTGTCTTGCGAAACCAGCGCGGGGTAAGGCGTCCAATAGCTTCGTAAATGGGGACAATGCGACCGATCTCGAGCGACTCCGCTGCTTTCTTCTCTGCGCCGTTCTCTGTGTCCCCCGGATCACCCAGGATTTCGAACTGCGGCTGGATAATCTGCAACTCGCGAGTGCGCTCGTCCTGCTCGACTTTTCCATAGAGGGCAATCATTTGCCCGGGTACGAATTTATCCTGCAGATAGGTAGCGTTAAAAAACAGGCAGCGTAAACGTGTGCGGCCTTGGCCCACTGTGAGTTGAAAAATAGGCATTCTTCGGGTGCGAAATAGGCCGGAATTGCGCACTTCCGCGACCACCGTTGCCATCTCTCCCGGGCGCAGTTCTGAAATGCCGCGCGGGTTCAGGCGATCTTCGTAGCGAAACGGAAAATACTGGAGGAGTTCGCCGACGGTATAAATGCCCTTTCCGGCCAGCACGTCAGCGATGCGCGGGCCGACGCCCTTCACGTATTTCACGGGCGTGGAGAGTTCAAGCATGGGAGACGCTTCCTGACGCGAGGAACATGTAGAAGCGGAAGCGAAAGAATATCAGGATCTGGCTCCAAGGCGGCGCCCCTTGGAGCAACCCCACGTATGCTGCGTGGGAAAGTTGTAACAAGGCGCCTGCCAACCCGTGGCGGGCATGACGGTGTCTAAATTATCGGTGCAATTGAACTTCCTTCAAGCTCTGTTCGCCATCATCCTGGGCAATGTGGTTTATTTCGCGCTCGTCCCGTCGCTACCGCTCATCGCGCGGCACCGGCCGTTTCGCGTCGATCTAGGAATGGTGATTGATTTCTGGTTTTGTCTGGTAATTTACGGGCTGATCCGCACGGCGCGGAAGTGGCGTTAAACTGTCGCCCTCGCGGGCGAGAACGGCAAACAATCTAGGAAGACGAAGTACGGCGTGATTGTGCTCGTTCGCGGTTCACTGGAAGAAAAGGAGCGCAATCCCACTTCTACATTACAGCCATTCATCGCGCATACGCAGCAGTTCCCGCCTGAGGTTTTCCAGATCCTTCTGCAACTGTTTTCGCTGCTGGGCGCTCTGCTGCCGGAACTCCTTCTGCTGATCACACAATTCTTTTCGTAACTCCCGAGCTGCTTTACGGGAGGTCTGTTCGGCTAGCTGCATCTGAGGGCGTAGCTTTGCTATTTCGTTCTGCAATTCGCTCAGTTCCAACTCGCGGTTTGCATGAAAGAGCGGGTTATCGCTGAAACTCTCTTCTTCCATGAGGTCGCCGGATTCTTTGCGCGCCGGCAACGATAAGGTGAGACTCTGCTCTTTCTTGTCTCGCATGATTATGACACCAACGGAGTTGCCTCTGCGCGAGCGTACGGCATGAGTGAAGTCACTGGTGTCGTGAATGGCCTCACCATTGACTTTGACGACCACGTCTCCGGCGTGAAATCCGGCTTTCTCAGCACGGCTGCCTTTTTCCACCGAGCGCACCAGCACCCCATTGCCATTCCTCACGCCGAAAAATTCGCCCAGCTGAGGAGTAATATTTTCGACCATCAATCCGCTACGAGCGGAGGAGGTGGCCATCACCATATTGATGGCGGGAATGTCGATATCGGGAATGTGCATCTCCGGGATATTGACGTGCACGTCGCCCGGCTTTGGTCCCATCATCGAATACTCTTTGTGCTTGTCGGCCAGCTGTACTTTGATGGTCATGGGCTGACCAGCGCGGCTCAGGCCGAGGCTCACAACGCGACCGGGAGGGGTTTCGTGGATCATGCGTCGCAATTGCGCGCCACTCTCGATAGGACTGCCATTCATGGTCAGGATGACGTCATGCTCCTTCAAACCTGCTTTACCCGCAGGAGCATCCTGATCCACCATAGTGATCTCTACACCCTTCTCCTCTTTCAGCTTCAGGGTGCTCAGGCGCTCGGTGGTGATATCGGCTATGTCGACGCCAAGATAAGAACTGGTTCCGCTCTCTTCGCTGGAAAACACAGACCAGTTTTCGCCGGGCTTATCGATAGACCAGCTCTGGGCCGCGTAAGTCAAGCCGAGCAGCAGAGGTAGCACAGCAATGACTGTCACAGCGTGTCTGCGCATGATGTGACTCCCCCTCAATCGTGTTCGTGAGTGCGTCTGTCGCGCCCAGAGATTTACTTTACTTACCGGCTCGCTTGATACATATGTCACCGCTCGAGGTGTGAACCTTTACCAGCGGGCCGCCACCATTGAGCCGACCTTCGGCAATCAGGGTCTTCGGACCCCACTGATCGCCTTCGCTGCTGACATGAATGTCAGCGAAATCGGACGTGATGCGATGACCGTTGCCCATGTCCACGGTGGCACGTAGATTCAGCGCCACGTCGGGAGCGATGTAGACCGTAATGTCGCCCGCCCCGGTTTCCAGAGCAGAATCGAGACGCTCGCCGCCAGTGTTCACCAGCTTTACGGTGATCCCACCAGCCCCGGTTTCGGCCGTAGCGGAGGGAACTCCGTAAAGCTCAATTCCGCCGCCCCCGGTTTCGGCATGAACGTGGCCCTTGGCCGAGTTCAGACGGATGCTGCCGCCGCCAGTTTCGATCTCAGCAGGTCCACCTACGTCCTTAAGGTCAACGCTGCCGCCGCCCGTCGACACCTTAACTTTGCCATTGCACTGCCGGATTTCCACGCTGCCGCCACCCGTTTCCACGGTTGCGCCCTGAGATCCGGCCTCAATCACGACTCCGCCGCCGCCAGTCTCGGCGATGACTTTGCCATTCGCGTGCCGTACCTGGATTGAGCCTCCACCGGTGTGCAGCGCGAGATCGCCATTCACAGTGCCGACATCGATTCCACCGCCTCCGGTTTCGGCCGCTACGCCTCCACCGATATCATCGAAGGAAATGCTGCCGCCGCCACTCTCGGCTTCCACGCGGCCGCCAACACCAGTTGCTTCAACATTGCCGCCTTCGGTTTCCAGTTTCACAAGAGCCATTTCCCGGGGAACGGTCACATGGAACTCGCCCGAAAAATGCCGAGGTCGTTTTGTTCCCTGCCAGTCGGCAACGATCCAGGCGGTGTCGCCCTTCACATAAGCGTTTACTTTGTACTGCTCAAATTGATGGCGGGCGTCCTGCTCGGAAGAAGAATTGCCGTAACGGGTATGAACGACATAATTGATGCCCTGCTGCTGCGATCCGTGCACTACCAACGAGCCCATGTCGACTTTCACGCGTAAATTCTTGGCCGCAGCTAGTGACCCGGAGATCTCTTGCCCCCAAGACCCACCTTCGCGGGATACTTTTGTTTCCTGCGCCAGTGCCACCGGCGCAAGTAGGGCCAGCACAACGGCCAACCCGACGACTTGTGACGCGCGTTTCAAATGAATCACCTCGGTTTCTCGGAGCACGAAAGAAGGAACACTCTCGTCCCTTCCCTGAGTTCCTCCACTCGACTAATCAATCTCGGGCAACTGCGCCAGCATCGTGCGAGCTTGAGACTTGATGTATGTACTCTGATCCTTGGCGGCCAGTGCCATAAGGACGCCGCGCACGCTGCCGTCGGCTTTCACCGGCTCGATCAGGCGCAGTGCTTCAATGCGTACTCCGGAAGTCTCGTCGTTCACCAGTGCCCGCAATACCGCGTCGCGCACGTTGGTGTCGCTCTTGACGTAATTACCAAGCGCATCCAGCGACTTGAGCCGGACGCCAGGATTCGTATCGTTCTGCAGGGCGTAGATCAGGGCATCGCGCACCTGGATGTCGCTGGATCGCTTGGCCAGCAGATCCACCGAATCGACGCGCACTCCGGAGTTGTAATTGTTGCGCGCGGCGTAGAGCAGCAGTTGTTGTATTTGTTGATCGTTCAGCGATCCCTGCTTTTCCTGAGTCGCCAAAGTGTTGTATTTGATAGTGACCTGGTCGGTGCCGGGGATGGGAGTAATGGAATCGATGCCCGCGATGGCCGCCGCATTCGCAGCAGGAGTAGCGCCATTGCTGGCTATGGGGAGTTGGTCAGTCTTCGGGCCGCGCCCGTAAATTTCGTACGTTGTTCCTACACCGCCTGCAAATCCCAGAATCAGAATCACGGAAGCGAGAGCGGGTGAAAATCGCACCTGACGCAGCCAGTTGGTGGGATCGAAGGCCAGGCGCGTCCACAGGCTGCCTTGCTCCGTAGTCTCCAGCGCCTCCTGCAGGCGCATGCGCGAGGCCGCCACAAGATTAGCCGTGGGCTCGGAAACGCGATCCTGCGAGAGCAGTGCGTTGAAATCCTGTTCCGCTTTCAGCTCGGCGGCGCAATCGGCGCAGCGGGCGACGTGCTGCTCCAGTTCGTAGCGGGCGTCGTCGAGCAGCTCGCCGTAAACGTGGAGCACGATATTTTGCTTGACCCATTCACATTTCATAAGTTCCACCCTCATCGGCCACCCGAGCTGCCGAGCATTGCTCGGCCGGACACCCAAGGCGGTTGTCCCTATGAACTCCGTGGTCGTTCATCTCATGTCTCCCAGTGCGCCGCGCAATTTTTGCGTGGCTCGGAAGAGCGTGTTCTTGGCAGTCTCTTCCGTCGTGTGCAAAATCTCTCCTACCGTCCGCAGCTTCATGCCGTGATAGTGTTTCAGCTCGAAAACCATGCGCTCACGTGGAGTCAACTTTTCCAGTGCTCCCGCGATTCGCGCGCCTAACTGCCGTCGCATCAAATCGCGCTCCGGATTGGCCCCCGCCCGGCCATCCGCGACCTGATCCAGGAGGTCGTACTCTCCACCATCCGCGTCTTTGGCGACTGGTGCGTCTTCCTTGCGCACTGTCTTCTTGCGCAGATGATCGAGGCACAAATTGGTTACGATCCGGTAAATCCAGGTGTAGAAGGAACACTCAAATCGGAAGCTGCCGATGTTCTTGTAGGCCTTCAGAAATGCGTCCTGGTAGACGTCCTGAGCGTCCTGCTCAGTTCCGGTGAGATGGAGGGCGAGCCGCAATACCGCTTGATCGTAATGACGTACGAGTTCCTCGAAGGCGGCGCGGTTTCCGCGCTGCGCCTCGCGGATCAGCATCGTGTCGTCTATTCGGCGTTCTTGCCCTGCCATGCGGCCACGCGCGGGGTCCTGGATTTCAACGACTCTCTCTGCACTCTCACTCTCTTTTGAGTGGGCCCGTCCGCCAACCGCAAATGGTACAGCCCATACACCGGCCGGCATTTTCGCTATATCCTCTACTTGCCCGGCTTTAGTGTCCTCCGGGCTGGCATAGGAATAGACGGGGAATCAAGAGATCCGTGAGCAGAAATTATAGGTGGTACAGGGGTTTTTGCGGGAGTCTAGGTGCTTCTTTGACAAAGATTTAGAGCTGAAACACAACAGCGGCTCACAGTGTGAGCCGCTCCTTTGGCCCAGAAAATGCATTAAGATGAGACGTTGCAAGCAACGTCTCTACGACTTACTCGGCAGAAGCTTCCTTCTCAATTACCACCTTCAGGTGTGCGGTCACATCCTTGTGCAGCTTCATCGGGACAGTGAACTCCCCTAGGGTTTTCAAAGGTTCGTGCAGTTGGATCTTGCGCCGGTCGACGTTAAAGCCCTTTTTCATCAACGCATCGCCAAGATCGCTCGAGGTCACGGAGCCGAACAACTGATCGTGCTCGCCGGACTTTCGGGTGAACGAGACCGATACTCCATCGAACTGCTTCGCCAATTCCTCAGCCTGGACTTTTTCCTTGGCAGAACGGCGCACGGCGGCGGCTTTCATCTGCTGGATTACGGCCTTATTGCTTTCGTTCGCCTGAATGGCCAGCTTTTGGGGCAGGAGATAGTTCCGCCCGTATCCTTCCGCGACCTTCACCACGTCACCGCGGGATCCCAGTTTTGCCACGTCTTCTTTCAGAATGACTTCCATGATAGCTCCTAAGCTTTTAGCTTCTAGCTGTTGGCTTCCAGCCAATCCAAACTCCCGCCAGCGTTAGCTCCTGGCTGAAAGCTACAAGCTGCTCGTTTAGCTTGCTCTTCCCGCGAACGGGAGCAGGGCGATGTTGCGCGCCTGCTTGATTGCCGACGAGAGACGGTGCTGGTGCGGAGCGCACACGCCGGTCAGTCGGCGCGGCACAATCTTCCCGCTCTCAGCCACGAATTGTCCCAGCAGACGGTAATCCTTGTAGTTGATGTCTTCGATTTTCTCGACGCAGAATTTGCAGACCTTTTTGCGGCGGAAGAATTTGCGTCCACCCCCGCCTTCGCGCGGTGGACCTCCGGGACCGCGACCGGGCCCGCCAAATCGCGGACGGTCTCCGCCGGGACGAGGCCCCTGCGGCCGATCGCTCGAGGGTGCGTGTTGCTCTGGTGCTCTTGTTTCGTCAGCCATAACTCTCCTTGAAAT